>JAABUQ010002621.1_pt1 | contig 35113 bp, 37 predicted proteins | sample 5560001 | NCBI WGS metagenome assembly JAABUQ01 (sample SAMN10711888, study PRJNA513371) | rock metagenome | isolation source: Antarctica rocks | place: Antarctica: Victoria Land, Finger Mt nord | collected 2015-12-18
GCCAGTCGGCTTGGGAGCGTTTTCCCCGATAGGCGACGGCGTACGGCTTCCCGTTTGTGGTGTAGGCGTAAACGATTCCAGCGGGATGCTCGATGGCTTGAGCGTTAGGGGGAATGTAGCGGCTGTGTGTGGCGTGCTTCATGGGCTGTGTCCCTGGTGGGTGGCCGGGGAAGCTGTCGCCTCCCCGTTCTTGGTCCCTTGGGGTTACTGCGCGTCGGCTCCGTCTTCGGCTGATTCGGTTTGCATGTCTGCTGTGGCCGCTGCGGCGAGTCGGATCAAGCGTTGGACCTTGATTTTGGCGACGCGAGTTGGGACCTCGACCTCTATGGTTTTGTTGCCGACGATGGCCTGGACTTTGCGGGGATACTGCTCGTAGACGAGTTCGCCTTCGACGTAAAGGGAAGTGCCTTTGGGCAGGGTGGCTGCCCATTTCGCGAGTCCATTCCAGACCACGAGCTGATGCCATTCGGCACGTGTACGGCGTTCCTGGGTCTGTTTGTCCGTCCAAGTGACGTTGGTAGCCAGGGAGAGGGTGGTGGGTCCATTGAGGACGGTCTTAGCGTCGTCTCCGGTATTGCCGATGAGGGTGATGCGATTCAAATTGAGCATGTGAATTGTCCTTTCAAGAACGGAACGTTTACCTTTCAGCGGTGCGCGCAAGCCAACCGCTGTGATCCAGAACCAGGCTGTTTGTGCCTGGGTGCCTTTTCTGTTGTTGCCAACAGCACCCCGGCGGAGGGTGGAAAGGCTCGGCCACCGCCTTTCGGGGCATGGTTTGGCGCGGGTAGAGTGCTTGCCGTGCAACAACTTTTTTTGCTCGCGAGTGGGGATGTTTTGGGTACTTATGAATGAGGCGCGAGGGGGTTCAAAAAGAAGTTGTTGCACGGTGAGATAGCCGCGCGATGCCGCCGAAAGAGAAGGCGGCTAGCCGAAGCGTGAACACCCTTGCCGGGGTTAAGGGATCGAGGCGCGAAGCGCATCCAAAGGAACGTAGAGGGAGGGTGTTGCGCGACGGAAGGTTCCCGCTGATGATGGGGTGACGCGTAGGAGATTCAGACCGGGAATATAGCTAACAAAACGTACCGGGGACGTAGGTGACAGTGGGAACTGTAGGGGGCCCTTAAGTTGAGACAAACCAAGCTGTAGAGAATTGGGAACACCTTTGCGGTCAAAATGAGAGGACCAAAGGCGTGGCAGTGAAAACGTACAGCAAGGACTTCAAGCTCGAAGCAGTACGCAGGATGAATACATGCAAGACCATCTCGGGTTTGGCGGCAGAGCCGGGAGTGGCCCGGAGGTTTCTTTATAAGTGGAGAGAGCAACTGCGCCGCCGCGCTAGCTCTTCGTGGGTGGCCAGCAAATGCCGCAGCCGCACAAAAGGTGCGCGTGATCGGCGATATTCACTTCTATCGCTCGTTCCCCGTGAGGACCGAAGACAACATGGCGATACCTGTTCGGTAAAGGTAAGCGGCCGCGATCCGCCAAGGCTGCGGCGCGAAGGTATCGCATTTTGTGATAGCAACGCTTCGACCTCCTCCTCGTCCAGCTCAAAGAGGAAGTCCGAGGGAAACCGTTTTGGACTGCGGCGGACTGTTATCGCAGCGCGATGGGCCTGACCTGGTAGAGACGGGCCAGATCCCAGTCGAGCAGCACCTTTTGGCCGCGGATCAAGTAAATGCGACTTTCAATCAGGGGAAGGGCATCGTGGCACTTCGAAACGCAAAACTCGAGCTATTGAAGACATTCGGGCCTCAAGCAGTGCCTTACCGTTGGGCAGCCTACACGCTTGAAGGCGCAGATAATTACGTAATTCCCCTCGGACCCTGAGCAAGCATGACTATCGACCGACAAAAGACTCTCAATACCATCAAAACGCTAATCGCAAACAAGTACGTGAATGTAGAACCGCAACTGTACGCCGAATGGGCCGCCGCGTTCGATCGTTTAGCCCCAGCACTTCTTACGGCATCACCGCTAGACTTTCAGAAAAGAGTCCATTCGGCACTGGCCGCCCTTCAAGCGAGCCACACTGCCTTTTTGAAACCTGATGCAGAGGCGATTCCTCTACGCCATGCTCTTTGCGCAACCATACGGAGGCACACGACTGCGGACGGCGAGCGATGGGTTTTTCAGGATGTAATTGAAGACGGCCCCGCCGATCTGGCTGGTGTTCAACCAGGTCAGCTGTTGCTTGCCAGAGGCGGCGTGCCCGTTTTTGCTTCTGACTGTCCGCTGTCCGGCTTTGGTGGAACATACTCTCTCACCCTTGGCAATTTGCAAAACACCGACACGAGAACTGTTTCGGTGACTGTGCCCAATAAACCGGCAAAAGATCGGCCTCCAATGATCGAGCCGAAGGCGCTGTCTTTCAGAATCGAGAGCGATCAGGTACCCGTTATCAAAATCAGCACACTCCCTGGAGCGGTTGGATTGCCGTTCGTAAAGGAACTAGACAAGATCATCGACCGGCTGACCGCTGAGAATCGTGATCGGCTCGTCATCGGCCTGCGCGGCAACATTGGCGGCGGCCTGGCATCCTTGCGCTTGATGAGCTATCTTTGCCCAGACCGCCGTCCGATCGGCTACAGCTTAACCAAGCACCATCTTCAGAAGAACAGCAAACCCGAAGACTTGCCCAGAATCGGTCGGCTACCGGAATCAAAACTGGAGCAACTCGCCATGTTCCTGCGATTCAGATTCATTCACAAAGACCGGTCGATCCTGCTAGAGACAGAGGGTCTCGGGCCGCGCCCCTTCCACGGTCGCATTGTGATGCTGATTAACGAACACACACACTCTGCTGCTGAAATGGTCGCAGCTTTTGCAAAGGAGAACGGCCTGGCAACTCTGGTTGGAACGACTACCGCCGGCGAAGTAATGGGGGGTGCCAATTTCAACGTTGGAAATGGCTATCGGCTGCGAATTCCGGTCACGACCTGGCAAACGTGGAACGATACGCAGATCGAGAAGGCGGGAGTCGAACCGGATCTCCCGACAGAGTTCTGCGCGGAAGCGGCCAATTACGGGAGAGACTGTCAGTTGCAAGCCGCACTTCAGATCGCAACGAATCTCAGTTGAAGGAGGCCGAAGCCAAGACGCTGCGGTGTTTGTCGTTCCTAATCTAGCGAGCTGACTGGGATCTTGAGCTTGCCAGCCCGGATCATGCTTACTATTGTCTCCAACATCATCACCTTTATGACGTGAGCATCGCCGTCCCGTCGTAACAGATGCGTTACCCCCGGGTACTGTCGCTCATCAAGATTGGCTTCTGTAATCGCCTCAATTTCGTAACCTTGGAAGCTCGTCCCAACTTTGCTCCAGCAGACACACACATCAATGTTGCCGAAACTCTTTGGGCTGTCGCCCTCAACGTCAGCTATAAGTCCGTCTAGGTTATTTTTGAATTCAATCGTCAGTTGCTTTGTCGAGAAACGCTTGTGTGTCCCCAGAGTGTACGGGGAGCCGCCGAGCGGGTTATCGTCCGGCGCGTGATATAGTAATCCCTTCTGACCCGGCGGGCAGTCGTATTCGGCTAAACAGTCGTACGTCTTGCTCTGACTCGTAGCATAGATTTTGATGCCAGTGAAGACGCCAAGTGCAGAAAGTTGGTGGAAGAGACCCACCACGTCCTGCTCTTGCAGTGGGGTGCTGATATAAGACATCGGAGGGACGTGCAACGGCGAAGTCTTTGCATGTGTTCTGACGTTGAAAACCCAGTCGCCATGATCCTTCTCGACCTGTCGCTGCTCGGGCGTCGGAGACTCTCCGGGGGCCTGAGTAGCTGGCGCTGCTTTGCCAGATATTGAACAACCCTGTCTGCTGCTTTCTGGGCTAATTCCAGCGCCTCGAGTTCAAGCGTCTTCCGGCCCTGGTCGGGTTTAGCATCGTCGAACTGTACAACTACGAACACATTGCGGCTAAACGTCTCGTATCTTGACGCACTGATTTCGAAGATGTCGGCCAATCGCTGCCGATTTACGGCGATCATCAGCCCTGGATATAGGTAGTTGCGATTCCGCACCCCCGGCGCGATCTGGTTTAGTTCGCCCCCAGATCGACCCCTGATAGGGGACGAACGCGTAAAGCTGCGGTGCGTAGCTTATCAGCTCATCTTGATACACGGACTGTTGTTCGGTTGTGAGTTCCTTCCGGATCCGCTCAGTGTCCCAAACGAGGTAAACACCGTCTTGGCGGAGTTTGTCGGGCGGAGGCGAGCTTTGCTCGGAATGGGTCTTATAGTATTTCGGCAGATCAAGAAACCTGAACTCGGGCTTGCGCACGATGTCGTGAGGGTACAAGAATTCTGCGATTATGTCCGAGTTTGTCTCCCGTCCGCTCTCGATGATCGTGAGCGTTGATTTAATTTGGCAAATACTGTGACGTCCCAGCAACACCTGACCGAGAGCGGTCTTGGTTCGCAGGATCGTTTCCCATATAGGGCGTGAGGCAGCAAGTTTAGAGAGGCTCTTGAGTCTGGTGGTCGGCGAGAACTGCACTTTAAGATATGTGCCGCGTGTGAACTTATCCAATGGGGATGCGCGCCTGTATCCTCGACCATGACGGCAGCATCCGCACGACGACGCTCAGCCCACGAACGTCCGTACCGCATAAGAGCTTTCGTGTATTCGCCTGCGGGTGTCTTGGAATGAATCGTGATGTCGTCGGTTCCGTACGCCAGAAAAGTCAGGCGGCACCACCCGGGCTTTCATTCGCGGTGCTACGCGAACGCTGGCTCGCGTGTTCGAACTTTCCGAAGTGGAAGGCGCCCACGCACATCGGTTCCGCCACACCTTGGCAACCGCGCTGCTGGAAAAGGGCTGGACGACAGAGGACGTTTCAGACGTTCTCGGAAGCACTCCAGAGATCATCCGAAAACATTATGCGCAATGGACCAGTAAGCGTCAGGAACGGATTTCGAGCCTGGTGCAGGATGAGTGGGATGTCAGGTCTTTGTCAGACTCGAAAAAGTTGCCTGTAACTGTTGATTCTGAACAGGATATCTTGGTGGACGGCATGGGGTTCGAACCCACGACCCCCACGTTGCGAACGTGGTGCTCTCCCAACTGAGCTAGCCGCCCAATACCGTTCCGACGGGCCTGAAATCGACCCGTGCAGCGCAAAGCCGCCGACCTCAATATAGCATTTTGCCCGTGCTAGCATGGCTGTTCGCCCGCCTCTATGGTCCTCTCCGACGTTGATATCCATCGCTATCTGGAATCCGGTAAAATTCGCATCTCCCCACCCTTGCCGCCGGATCAATTCGGTAGCTGCTCAGTCGATTTCCGCTTAGGCTCAGAGTTCAGCGTTTTCGAGCATAGCCGCCACGCCTTCATCGACGTTCGGGACAAGTCCGCCATCCAGGACATCATGCGATCCATCCACGTTAAGGAAGGCGAACCGTTTATTCTGCAGCCGCGCGAATTCGCTCTTGCCATCACCGAAGAGACGCTGGAGCTCGATGACGATGTACTCGGACGGCTCGAAGGCCGTTCGAGTCTGGGCCGCATCGGTATCATCGTGCATGGAACCGCCGGTCTCTTTGATCCGGGATGGCGCGGTAAGGCGACCCTTGAGCTCAGCAACCTCGGTATCATGCCCGTCGCGCTCTATCCAGGCATGCGCATCTGCTCGTTTACCTTCGAGCAGCTGTCTTCACCGGTCTCGGTTCCTTATTACAAAAAAGCCGGAAATAAATATGCAGGCCAGACGAAACCCGTAGCGAGCCGCTTGACCTCCGAAGTGAAGCAAAGCTAAGCTTAACGTCCGGAAGATCCAAACCCGCCCGCGCCTCGTACCGACTCCGCAAGCTCGCTCTCTTCCCATTCGACCGGCTCATAGCGGGCCACAATCATCTGCGCGATGCGATCACCAGGATGCACTTCGTAAGCCGCCTTCCCCAGATTCAGAAGAATCACTTTGAGCTCGCCGCGATAGCCAGGATCGATCGTTGCAGGCGAATTGGGCAGCGTGATCGCGTGCTTCAGCGCCAGTCCGCTTCTGGGGCGGATCTGCACCTCGTAGCCGCTCGGAATCTCAAGCGCCAAACCTGTCGGCACACACTGCGGAACATTCGGCTCCAGCAACACTCCGGTTATGCACCGAATGTCCATCCCCGCATCCTCCAGCGGACCATGTGCGTATTCGGGCAAATGAGCGGCAGGATGCAACTTCTTGATTCGGATTCGCATGAGAGAATCCGTTATGATCCCACGAGCGGTCCGAAAATGGATCGTCTGAGGATTGATTCGAACATGACGTCTCCCCAAGCAGTGCCGGCCCCGTCCCCTAAGCGCGTCCTCGCCGTTGCGCCGATGCCGCCAGAAAAGATTGCCTACGCTCTCGCTCGTTACAGCCGCTCTCCCGATTCGGTCCGCGCGTCCATCGACTGGGTCCGCACGCATGACTCGGGCAAGTTTCTCGAAAGCTTCTATTTCCAGTACGGCCACGCTTCGATCGCGGATCTCGGGCACGTCACTATCTGCTTTGAAGGCATTTCCGAACTCGCTGCGACCGATATTCAGGATGAGCAGCTTTGGGACGGTCAAGCCCGTAGCTCGCGCTACCAGGACTTCTCGACCTCCGGCGTCGTCATCCCTCCCGAATTCACCGCCGACGAACAAGCGATCTACAACACCGCCGCCGAGCAGTTGTTGAGTGCGTACCGCCTGGTGCAAGAACAGGTTTTGGAACATCTTCGAGATCTCCTGCCACAGCCCGCCGACATGAAGCCCGATGCTTACCGGCGCAACTTGACGGCTCGCGCCTTCGACGTGGCCCGCTATCTTTTGCCTTTTGGCATTCCCACCGGAGTTGGCCAGGTAACCAGTATCCGGACACTGGAAAAACAGATGCGCCGCTTAAAAGCGTCTGAGTTTCAGGAACTCCGCGAAATCGGCGAAGAACTTGGGCAAGCCTGCGCCAACCCGCCTGAGTGTGTTTGGGAAACCGCTTCTCCCGTCGAGCCGGTTGCGCCTACCTTGGCGCGGCACGGTCATCCGGACGAATCAGCGCGCCGCCTTCGTGCCGACGTCGCCGAATGGGCCGCTCACCACCTGCCGCCGCAAGACTCCGCATCCGTTCCGAATGTCGATCTTCTGCAGCCTTCCGATCATCTGGCTGATATCTGCGCGACGCTTATCTATCCGGTAACCGATCGCCCGTATCGGCAGCTCTACGAGCTCGCGCGCACCTGGTCTGCCGAGCGCCGGCAGGAGTTGCTGAACATCGCCACCGGTTCCCAGGCGAGGAAAGAAGAGTTCCCGCGCCATTTCCGCAGCGCGCCTTATGTATTCGACATGGTCATGGACATGGGCGCTTATCGAGACTTGCATCGTCATCGCCGCTGCCAGCAATTCCGCCAGCAGTATACGAACCGCCTTGGCTTCGAAACGCCAGAGCTCGTTGCGAAGTGCGGTCTTGAGTCTGTGTTCGCGAACGCTCTCGAGAGTGTGAATTCCGCGATCGAAAAATTGCCGCAACCCGCTGCGCAATACTTATTGCCCTTCGCGGCGCGCTCCCGATTCTTATTCAAAATGGATTTTGCCGAGCTCGAATACATTTCGCGCCTACGCAGCGGAGTGAAAGGTCATCCGTCCTATCGCAGAATCGCTTGGGAAATGAAGCAGGCTCTCGAGCAAGTCGATCCGACGCTTGCGCGTTTGATTGACGCCACACCGCCCTGGATCGAAGACCCACTAGTGAGGTAGTGCGAAGCTCCAGCTAGGCCAGGTTCAAGGTCTTGCGAACCGTTCCGCGCTCAGCCTGAATTTTCTCCTGCAACAGCATGATCGAAAAAATCAACTGTTCCGGTCGCGGCGGGCAGCCGGGCACGTATACGTCAACCGGAATCACCTGGTTCACCGGCACCAGCGCGTAGTTGCTGAAGACTCCAGTCGACGTCGCGCAGGCGCCCATCGAGATCACCCACTTCGGTTCGGGCATCTGCTGATAGAGCCGCCGAATCACTGGCGCCATCTTGTTCGACACGCGTCCCGCGATAAACATCAGGTCTGACTGCCGTGGCGAACCGCGCATCACCTCTGCGCCGAACCGCGAGACATCATAGCGCGACGCCATCATCGACATCATCTCGATCGCGCAGCAGGCAAGACCAAAGCTCATCGGCCAGATCGAGTTCTTGCGCGCCCAGTTCAACGCATTGTCAAGAGTCGTCGTGATCACGCTCTCTTTAATCAGTACGTCGTCTTCGTCGTCTATACGAGCGAACAGCCCCGGTGGCTGGCTTATATCAAAATCTTCGATGTCGCTCACACCCAATTATCCCACGCAGAAACAAACGAACTCGGTATCCTCAATCTGATATGGCTGTTCTTGTCTCCATGCTGCGAGGCATCAATGTTGGCGGTCGCAACATGATTTCGATGATTGCACTGCGCGAGCTCTATGCATCGCTCGGCCTGAAAGATCCGCAGACCTACGTCCAGAGCGGTAATGTCATTTTCAAAAGCAAAGAGCAAGACCAGGCTAAACTGGCCCAGCTCATCGAGCACGCACTCGAACGCAAATTCGGTTTTCGTCCAGCTGTCATCATTCGCACACCCCGTGAGCTCCAGGATGTGATTGCTCACAATCCGTTCTCCGGTAGACCCAATATCGACCCCTCGAAGCTCCTTGTTACGTTTCTTCCAGTCGACCCTGGCGAAGATGCTCGCGCGAACGTGCGTAAGATCCTTATTGCTCCTGAAGAACTCTACTTGCGTGGACGGGAACTGTACATTTATTATCCGGGAGGCGCGGGCCGCTCCAAACTCCCCATCAAGCGTATAGAGAAAGAGCTTAGGATGTCCGGCACGGCCAGGAATTGGAACAGTGCGTTGAAACTCCTCGAAATCGCGGAAACGATGTGACGCGTCGCTAGCTTGAAACCCAGTCGCGCGCTCTAGATCGAATCGGGAATCTCGAGTCCGCTCGCATTCTTTCCGCTCGCCTCGACCCGCTCTTCGCTTGCAAAAAGCTTGATTCCCACCGGCATGACGACGAGTAGGCGCAGCAATCCGGCCAGCAGATTGAAAGTTCCGGTCTGGTTTTGATTTACCCGCACTCCAGCGGCTGCCAGAACAAGAATAGTGAGGAACGACAGCAAAAGGGTGACGGCTTCCACTGCCAACGCGAGCAGAATTGCTCTTCGATACGAAATCGTGAGTGTCTCTTCTTGCAGGGTGTTGCTGAGGATAGTCAACCGCAGATTGCCGGATTGAGCTTCAAGCACCCTTCGTAGGACGAACGGCCACAAGATCAGCAGATCCACGGCGAACCAGACTCCGAAGCTGAGAGGACCTCTATACGCCGACGATCGCAGAAAACCGAACACGCCAGCCAATAACAACATGAGTACGAGATTCGCTATCGCAAGCCGCCAATTTATGGCCCAGGAAATCGCTACCGAATCACCCATACCCGAGTCTTTGCCGAGGCATGTTTCAAAGATAACGCAAAGCAGCCGTGTTGAGGAATCGCAAATTCTAAACCCCTCAGTGCCGCGATGCGTTCGGTTCGCCTAGTGACTCTGCCTCGCGCTGCAGGATCGCCCGCTTGCGTTCCACTCCCCACCGATAGCCGGAAAGCCCGCCATCTTTACGCACCACGCGATGGCACGGGATTGCAATTGCAACCGGGTTTGCGGCGCAAGCACCGGCTACCGCCCGCACTCCGCTGCCGGCACCAATGCGCTGCGCGATTTCTTGATAGCTCAACGTCGTTCCTGCCGGGATCTCTTGCAGTGCCTGCCAGACCCGTTGTTGGAAAGCCGTGCCTTGCACGTCCAGCGGAAGATCGAGACCCTTGCGCGGATCCTCGACGAAACCAACCACGCGAGCGACCCATTGCTCGAACTCTTTCTCTCCCCCGATCAGATTCGCCTGCGAAAAACGTTCTTCGAGATCATTCACCAACCGCTCAGGGTCATCACCCAGCAGAATGGAACAGATACCAACTTCCGTAGCTGCTACCAGGATTGAACCGAGCGAGCATTCTCCCACCGCGAAGCGAATCGTGGTGCTCATGCCGCGAGCGCGAAACGTCTTCGGCTTCATGCCTAAGGCCTGGACAGAACCCGCATAGAAGCGCCCATTCGAGTTAAATCCGGAATCGTAGATGGCCTCAGTGATCGTTTTGCTACGGTTCAGTTCGGACTGCATCCTGCGCATTCGGCAGGCTTGGAAGTAAGTTCTGGGCGTGACCCCCGTTACTACCTTGAAGACGCGCCCAAAATGAAAACGGCTCATCCCTGCGGTTTGGGCGAGATCAGCGAAATTCGGTGAATACTGCGCTCCTTCCAGCGACCTGCATGCTTCAGCAATTAGTCCCTCATGCTGCTCGGCCTTCAAAGGCTGATCAGGGCAGCACCGCTTGCACGCCCGGAAGCCCGCTCGTTTTGCCGCCTCGGATGTCTCATGAAACTGAACGTGCTCTCTGCGCGGTCGCCGAGCCGCGCAGGACGGACGGCAAAACACTCCGGTCGTATCTACCGAAAAATAGAACTGGCCATCTGCTTTCTTGTCACGTTCGAGCACGGCTCCCCAGCGCTCCTCATTCGTCCTGTAGGGCGGGGAAGGATTGCCGCTCGGGTTTGCCAGGGTTAGCATGTTGTTGCTCCTCTGACTATCTTCCCGGAACCAAACGTCAAGAACACTCCGGCCATTGCTCTTGAATTCATTTGCCTCGCCTACTAAAACTAAAGACCCTGAATCTTGCGATCCAGGGTCTTTAGTTTCGGACTGCTTCGAAGACTACGCCGGCTGCGGGCTCTCACCGCCCAACAGTCCGGGCACCGGGTTCGGATGCGGCCCAATCACGATGCCACCCTCCGGCGGGTTCGCGCTGGGTGTCTTTGGCGTATTCGGAAGCTTGGCAAGCGGTTTCCCGTTTATCAGGTCCGTGATCTGACTGCCATCCAGAACTTCACGCTCGAGAAGCGCCTCCACAATGCGTGGCATCGCTTCCGATCTTTCTTCGATGATCCGTTTAGCCGTGTTATAGCCCTCTTCCACCAGCTTGCGCACCTGCTGGTCGATCTTAATTGCCGTCTCTTCGCTGTAGTCACGGTGCTGCGCGATCTCGCGCCCGAGGAAGATCTGCTCATCCTTTTTGCCGAAGCTTAACGGACCGAGCTCACTCATACCCCATTCGCAAACCATCTTGTGCGCCATCTCTGTCGCACGTTCGATGTCGTTGCCCGCGCCGGTGGTCATCTGATCGAGGAAGAGCTCTTCGGCAATGCGACCGCCCATCAAAATGGCCAGCCGCGCCTCAAGATCCTTCTTGTCATGCGAAAGCTTGTCATCGAGCGGCAATTGCATCGTCAACCCGAGCGCCATCCCACGTGGAATGATCGTGACCTTGTGAACGGGGTCCGCATGCTCCATCAGCGCAGCGACGACCGCATGTCCAGCTTCATGAAATGCAGTCATGCGTTTTTCTTTGTCGCTGATAATCAGGCTCTTGCGCTCCACGCCCATCATGACTTTGTCCTTTGCGAGTTCAAAGTCAAATTGCGTCACTACTTTTCGATTCTGCCGGGCCGCTACCAGCGCGGCTTCGTTCACCAAATTAGCTTGATCCGCTCCGGCGAAACCGGGCGTTCCCCTCGCGATGACGGTCAGATCCACATCGTCGCCCAGGGGCGTCTTCTTGGTATGAACTTTTAAGATGTTCTCGCGTCCACGGACATCTGGCCGGTCGACCACTACGCGCCGATCGAAACGTCCAGGGCGGAGAAGCGCCGGATCAAGCACGTCGGGCCGGTTCGTTGCGGCCACCAGAATGACACCTTCGTTCGATTCAAACCCATCCATCTCCACCAACAACTGATTCAGGGTCTGCTCACGCTCGTCGTGTCCGCCGCCTAGTCCAGCGCCCCGATGCCGGCCAACCGCATCGATTTCGTCTATGAAAACGATGCAAGGAGCATTCTTCTTACCCTGCTCGAATAAGTCGCGCACCCGGCTGGCGCCTACGCCTACAAACATCTCCACGAAATCGGAGCCAGAGATCGAAAAGAACGGCACATTGGCTTCGCCCGCAATGGCTCGAGCCAGCAGCGTCTTGCCCGTTCCCGGAGGCCCAATCAACAGCACGCCCTTCGGAATGCGCCCGCCCAGCTTCTGAAACTTCTGAGGCTCGCGAAGAAATTCGATAATCTCCTGCAATTCCTCTTTAGCCTCATCCACACCGGCAACGTCTTTGAACGTCACCTTCTTCTGTTGCGAGGAGTGCAGCCTCGCGCGGCTCTTTCCAAAGCTCAGCGCCTTATTCCCGCCGCTCTGCATCTGCCGCATCATGAAAATCCACAGTCCGAGGAGAATCAGCACGGGAACCGCATTGAACAAAATGCTGATCCATCCGCTACCGGTTGAATCTTTCCACGTGTACTTGACACCCTTTTCCTGCAGCATCTTGTAAATGTCTGGATAATTCGGAGGAATTACCGTGTGGAAGGGCTTTGTAACGCCGCCTTCGAGAAGCGTTCCCTGAACGTCCGTCCCGGTGATGCTCGCCTCTTTGATTCGTCCGTCCTGGATATCAGACACAAACTCTGAAACCGACAAATTGCTGGGTGTTGGTCCTCTCCCAGTCTTTACGGCCATGTAGACCAGCACGACCGCGCAGATAATGACCACCCAGAAAACTGCGGTTTTTACGTTAGAACTCATGAACTCACCTTCTTCTGGCTTGCTTCCTGCCAGCTCCGGATAGAGAAATCCGGATTACCCCTCATACTAAAAGACGTTGAATCGTACCGTTTCGATTCATTGCAAGCTCTCTTCTTCGGCACGACCCTCCGCCCGAAACTCGACATCGATCGAATCCTGGTTGCGGCTCTCTGCACAGAACGTGCTGGAAACTCCGAAGTCGCGCGCCCAGGCAATCTCTTCTCTACACACCAGCACCGGCCAGTGACGCCTTTCCCAAAGCCGTACGTGATGTTCCTGAAATAGCGTTTTGACCTTCTTAGCAGTTCTGTGACCGGGCTGATAAAACTCGTCGCCTGGCTCCCAATTACGGACGAACAGATGCCTCGCAGAAGAACCTTCCCAATCGAGCTGAACCCGCTCGACCCCTAATTGCAGATCTTCATTGAACTTATCACAAACTAGCGCCTCCGGCTTCACTCGCCTGACACAAATCTGCCCCCCACCGAACGGAATATCCTGCCATATTCCAAGGGTTAGCTCGACCCGGTAGTGGCGAGGCTCCGCACTTAACTGGCCAGGGTGGGTCAACAGCAGAGAATCGAAGGATCGGAGTGCGTCAGCGCCCGGCGCCAGCACCCGGTCGTGACCCTCCGTCGAATCGCAGAGCCGCAGGATCGCTTCAATATGCGCGTACTCGAGACCTCGCAAGCCCTCCGGCCGAAGTTCTTGCAAAGCGAGGCGGATAACTCGCCGCCGGACGGCCAGGTGCAGTCCTTTCAATTCGCCAACGGGTAAGACGAGGCCGAAGCGGGTTCGTTCGGTAAAACGGGAGTAAATCTGCTCGACCGTCTCAGTCCAAAAATCTTCTTCCGCTTGCGCCAGTTCTGCTGTGCTTGCCAGATTCGCCTCGAGGTTCGGATTATAGTCTCGTGCCAGCGCCGGAAGCGTGTGCTCTCTGATGCGGTTCCGGGTGAATCGCAGGTCCGCGTTCGATGAGTCTTCCCGCCATGGCAGCTTCTCTGCCGACGCCCAGGTCCGAACCTCCTCACGGCTCGTTGACAGTAGGGGGCGCACCAGACCATCTGCACTCACGAAGCGCATAGCCGCTAAACCGGTTAAACCGGTCCCTCGCAAGAGCCGGTGCAGCACCGTTTCCGCCTGGTCGGTGCGCGTATGGCCGACCGCAACTTTCGTCAACCGATGCGATTGGCGGCACTGCTCGAAGAACTGCCTCCGCAGCCGGCGGGCTTCGCCTTCCACGTTGCCCTCGCCAACAGGCCCGGCTCGTACCACGACCGGCAGATTTGCGGAGCGCGCCAGGGAACGGACAAATTCTTCGTCGTCATCGGATTCTGCGCCTCGCAGATTGTGGTTGACATGCAGCACCACGAGTTCGACGGCGAAGCGTCCCGCGAGCCTTCGGAGTGTCTCCAGGAGAACCACCGAATCCGCCCCTCCGGAAACGGCTACGCCAATCCGGTCACCCGCCGCCAGCATGCTATAACGAGAGATGATTTCGGCGACTCTTTCGGTGAGCGTCTCAGTCAATATCCAATTCTAGGGCGACGCCCTCCCCAATTCTCATGCAACTGAACTCTCCGCTGACCGAAGAGAAGCTTCACGACCTCGCCTCCCGGATAAAGGTTCTTCTCATGGACGTCGATGGCGTGCTCACTGACGGCCGACTGTATCTCGTTCCCGACGCGGAAGGGAATATGGTTGAGACGAAGGGCTTCGATTCGCAAGACGGCATTGCCTTGCGCTGGCTGTCCTGGTTCAAGATCGAAACCGGAGTAATAAGCGGGCGCAACTCCCCCGCTACTGTGGAACGAGCCCGCCAAGTTGGAATGAGGTGGGTGTTTCAGGGCCACATCGAGAAGATTCCGATTCTCGAGCAGATTCTGTCAGAGGCGAAGATCAATCCCCAGCAGGTTGCCTATATCGGCGATGATTTCACCGACATAGTCATCATGCGGCGAGTCGGCCTGTCGTTCGCGACGGCCAATGCTCGTCAGGAGGTAAAGCGCTCCGCCATGGCGGTCACAGATGTTCCCGGCGGCCAGGGAGCTGTTCGCGAGGTGATCGAGCTTCTTATGAAGGCGCAAGGCCATTGGGACGGTCTGCTCCAGAAATATGAGGTCACTCGTTGAGCGATTCTCCCGGTAAAGTCGGACTGCTGCTCAGCACTGTCAGCGGACCCGGTGTTTTGCATCAGCTGACAGGCGCCATTGCCCATCACAAGGGTGATATACGCTCGGTTTCTATTGTGGAGGAAGAGCACTCGGCAGAGACCCGGGTTTATTTCGAGCTTGATCTTCCAGAATCTCTGTCAATATTGATAGATGATCTTTCGCAGTTGCCGGTAGTTCGTTCGGTAGCGCCGGTCCAGTCGCTGCAAAAGATTTATGGAAAGCGGATCATCATCATCGGTGGCGGTGCGCAGGTCGGCCAGGTTGCTTTAGGCGCTATTTCCGAAGCTGATCGCCACAATATCCGGGGCGAACACATTTCGATCGACACGATTCCGCTGGTCGGCGAACACACGCTCGCAGCAGCGGTTCGCGCGGTACGCCGCCTAGGTCGTGTGCGGGCTTTGGTTTTGGCAGGCGCTCTCATGGGCGGGGATATCGAGACGGCCGTGCGGGAAGTCCGGTCACAAGGCTTGCTGGTGATTAGCTTGAATATGGCGGGAAGTGTGCCTGATGCTTGTGATCTTGTTGTCACGGATCCGGTTCAGGCGGGAGTTATGGCGGTGATGGCCGTAGCCGACACCGCCAAATTTACTATCGAACGTCTACACCGCAGGATCTTTTAAGTTCCATTCTTTACTTCACTTCAAAGCGGAACTCGCGCAACAGTTCGCGTTCAGTGCTGGCGCTCGGCGCGTAGAAGCGCAAGAAGTACGGCCCGGTCTGCGAAATTTGCGGCAGTTTCACCTCCGCTCGCTCCTTCGTCACCTCCGTCTGCCCTTGCCAAATCTCGGTTCCGGAGCCGTTCACCACCTGAACATCTACCGGTCCCGGCGGAATATCGGTTGTATCCAGCTTAAGATCGAGAGGGCGGCCTTCCGGCAGCACGGCGCTTTCAGTGCCCCGGCACGTGGCCAAAGCGGCGTCGCCGGCATTCGAATCGCGGCAGATAGACAGATCGCCCGAGACCGCCGCTGTCTTGTTTTCGATTCCTGCCGTTCGAGTACTATGGTGCAGATAGCTGGGAACAACCGTCAGACATACCGCCAGCGCTGCGCAGGCTGCACCGGCCCACGATAAGGTCGGGAGTGTAAACCACTTTCTCCGGGCTTCTTTAGCCGGACTTGCTTCTTTTGCGATGCGTTCTTGTTCTGCGGCCCCTAACGCCGCCTTCAAGTCGGTGATCTGCAATTCCAGGGTCTCGAGACGTGTGATGCATGACTCACACGCAAGAATATGCGTCTCGAGGACTTCGACTTCGTCGTCCCCGGATCGGTGTAGAAGAAAACGTTCCAACGCGTCTTCATTCGGATGTTCGAGATTTGGCTTTTTCATACGATGAGGAAGGACTTGCCCTCTCCATAAGTAGGGTGGGTTTTAACCTGCCTGTGCTCTCACCAGGACTGAGAAAATTCCGCTACTTGCCAGCTTTTTCTTACCTATTTCGCCAAACTTCGCCTTTGCGCGAGACTTGAGAAGCCGGAACTGAGTCTCGGTGAGGTCCATATCCCGGCAGATCTGTTCTTGCGGCTGCTCTTTCAGGTAGAAGCGCACGAGGATTTCGCGGTCGCGCTTCGAAAGCGCATCGAGAGCACTCTTCATCAGCTCGGCCTTCTGCCGTCCGATCGCCTCCTGCTCCGGATTTTGCGTTTTGTCGGCTACGGTAACTCCGCTTTCCAGGTCAGCCTGCTCCCGGCGCGTGTGTACCGCATTCTCAATGTAAGCGGCGACCTGACGTCGCACCACGGTTCTGACAAATCCCATGAGCCGCTCCGGCTCTCGCAGATCACCGCGCTTGATCGCATTCACCACGATCAAGAACGTATCGTGCACTTTATCTTCGAGCTCCTGCGGACCGAGCTGACGGCACAGGTAATAGCGAATACCACGACTGAATAGCTTGTACAGCTGTTCCATTCCGGCGTCTTCGCCCGCTTTGATTTGGGCGACAAGCAAGGCCCAGTCGACTGCTGGGAAACCAGTCCGGGCGCCTTTATCTTTCGGCTCTTCGACCGAACCATCGCCCTGCCCGTCGGGTGTCGGGCTGATTGTGTTTTGCGTCGCAACCATATCTGAGTAATTACTCCTTGGAAATAATCGAATACGCCGCCCAGAACTTGGGCGAGCTGCGATATCCGTCGCCGTGCTCCATCTCTACCTGCGCCTGCTGTAAGGCGACGGCCGCACGTTGTGCCAGCGTGCCGGACGAAACCGCGTCAAAGTGACTGTAAAAAGAAGAAAAGAACTGTCCTGAATCGTCCGGCGTAGGCCAGGCGCTCACCAGGACTGCCGATGCGCCCGCCAGAAGCCAAGCCCTGCTCAAGCCCATCAATCCGGCACTGGGCAGCACTTCACCCAGCTGCGAGGAGCAGCCGCTCAAAATCACCAGGCTACCCGGAAGCCGCATTGCCGCGATCGCCTCGGGCGTCAGCAGCTCCGGCATCTCGTCCTTGGTCAGGCTTAAGGCCAGCGCCGCCTGTGAAGTCTGCCCGGGATTATTGCCGCGGCTCGTGTCCGGAGTGACCACGTGAACTGCGAAATGTACAATTTCCGGCTGCTTTGCTATCGCTTTCTGCAGGAACGCTACCGTAGCCTGCTGGCCGACAAGAATCTCGGACTTCGCCATTCCGCTTTCTTTAGCCGCGCTTCGAATCTCACGGCTACTTCCCGCCAGACGTGGAAGGGCCACAGAAGCCCGTGTGGCATCATTATCGGCGCGATCCGTTCGCTTCTCCCGGAAATCTGCAGTGTTGTAGATGGGATCCCCTATGCCAACGAATCGTCGCTGTGCTCTAATCTTATCGCTCGAAAGGAGCAATAATTCACTCGGAATGAATCGTAAATAGTGAGAATTAGCTAAAAAATTCGACGCTGACGCGCTCGATAAGTCCGCGAGACTGGCGAACGGCACTCCACCTAGCAAGACGCCGTCGCCCACAATCAACCACTCCGGCTTACGCCAGACATCCGGTTGTATGTTTCCGAACAGAATCTGGCTGAGGCGGCGGCCCGTTAACGTCGTATCATCGCGATGTTGCACCGCTTGAGAGAATTGCCTGGCAGCACCGGCAATCTCGCTTTCCGCAGGTAGTTTGTGCACTTTCACTTGATGTCCCGTAACTGCCCACAAAAACGATCTGTCTCTCCCCAAAGAAAAGCTAAGCAGTACCTCACCAGCGGATAATCGCCCCTGGATATCTCTCAGTGAATTCCTATAGGAATTTTTCTCACCCTTTTGCGTGAATTCTGTTACTTCGAGGCCGGACTCGTTCCCGATACGATCGAGTTCGAGCCGGATCTGCTCCAGTTTGGCTTTGTCCTGGGGCCGGTTTTCGCCCAAGGTGACGCGAGCCTGAGCGACTTGCAACTCTCTTAGCAGGTCGAAATACTGAGGCGGTAAACGTTGTTTTTGGGAGAAAGCGAGCGCGATCTGTTCCCGCAAGTTAGCTGCACGATTGGCGGCCAAGACTTCCAATCCCTCGCGAGCCAGTTCCTGGTTCTGTCTCTTAAGCGACAGCTCGGCAGCCAGTTGCGCATAATCGTTATAAACGTCATGCAAAACGACCACGGTCCGCGTGCTAGTGGCATCTCCAGGCAGCGCCCCCTGACGCCACTCGGTTGCCGCATCGACAGCTTTCCTAAGCTCGTTGAGCGCTTCATCCTCACGATTGAGGTGCTCGAGGAGGACGCCCCGGATATGCAACGGATAAAACTCAGGGATCGTTTTGAAAGACGTGCTCTGCGAAGCGAATGCCTGGTCGATCAACTCGAGTGCATAGCTGTAGTTCTTCTTTTGCAGCTGTAGCTCGGCTTGGTGCTCTTTATTATTCGCCAGGCCATCTTCGTCGTGGCTGCCCGATTCAAGCACGTAAGCCTTACGAAGCGGTTCTTCGGCCGTCTGTGGAAGGTGCGCCAGCAGCAAAGAGTAGCCCAGTTCCTCTGATAACTTGGCTTCCAGCTTTGCCAAGCCGAGGGTGTGCGCAACGTCGATGCCGCGGCGGTAATTTTGTTCGAGCTGCTCTATGTCGTGTCGCTCGGCTTCGGCGTCGCCAATGACGCTCTCGGCTTCGAGCTTGTTTCTAAGGCGTTCTGCTTCCGCATTCGCGTATAGAAGAAGAGCTTTTACAAAGCGTTCCTTTTTCGACGTCTTCTTCAACAGATCGGCGGCTCGGGCGGCTTCTTTTCCCGCAAAGACGTAGTCTCCGAGTTGAAGATACACGCTGGCGATATTAGTGGTAGCTGCACCCGCGATGTCGTTGTCGCCTCTTCTTAATGCAAGGTTGCGCGCGTCTTCGGCCGCTTGCTGCGCGCCCCGATAATCAAACAGACGGATTCGGCAACCACTTAATGTGAGCAGCGCGTACGATTGTCTGGAGAGACTGCCTGCTCGCCGCGCCATTTCGGCTGCACGAGCCAGGGTTGCAGCCGCTTCCGTGACTTGGCCGCTGTTCAAGAGCGCTCGCCCCTCCTCAATCACTGCATCAATCCGAACCAGACCTGAATGCCGGAGATTTTGTGTATGAATAAGAGCGCGCGCGACGACGCACGGAAATGAAATTGAGACGGCAAGAGGCAGCCACAGGGCAAGTGCCCGCCCGGCCCACTTCATCGGTACCAGAGGTTCATCCAAGCAAAAGTGCTTTGCTGGATGTACTCTAGCATCTCCAAAATGAAATACCAAGTAAGATTTACGCGGATATATCTTCGGAATTTTACGCTAGTTAGACAAATTGAATGACTACAACGATATTAGCGGCGCGAGGGGCAGTAAAGTTGGCGGGAAATGAAAATTGGAGATCCGAAGCAACATTCGTATCGGACCCGATCACTCACTCTATTAAAATCTAATTTTTCAAAGCGGACCCCTTGCGAGGCCCGCTTCGAAGCTTTTCAACGCCTGCAGCACTTGGCTCTCAGCCAGCTAGCTCAGAGAAGCTGCTGCGACTTGTTTTAGCCACTAGTAACCGAGAACCGAACCGACGACAGTGGTGAAGGAATCGATGATTACGGGTGGGTGCATGTTTGTAAAAGCCCTTTCTGCACACGACCGTACCCGGCGGTTCGCCCGTTTGGCCCCGAGTTTACCGGGTAAATGATTGAAGCTAAAAGGAAATCTTTTTCTTCAAATTTTGTGATCAGCGGAATGGGTGGAGTATCGCAGCTAGCCGGCCTTCCTTAGAGGAGGGGCCTGTACCGGGTATGAGGCGCTATAATTCACTACATACCCAAGCCCGCTGCCGTCACCCTGGCGTGTTTCAGAGCGCCTCCTAAGCGCTGCGGTGATTAATTTAATGTTCGATAGCTTATCCGACAAACTACAGCGCGTGTTCAAGAATATGCGCGGCGAAGGCAAATTGAGCGCGGCCAACATGGAAGAAGCGCTGCGCGAGATCCGCGTTGCCCTCCTCGAAGCCGACGTTCACTTTAAGGTCGTCAAGCAATTTATTGACGAAGTAAAAGTGAAAGCGATGGGCGAAGATGTGCTGACCGCACTTTCGCCCGGCCAGCAAGTCGTAAAGATCGTGCGGGACGAGCTGACCAAAATGCTGGGCACTCATCAGGCGCGCCTGCGCTTTGCCAACGAACCGCCAACGGTCGTTATGATTGTCGGGCTCCAGGGCTCGGGCAAAACAACGAGTACAGCCAAACTGGCCCGTTTCCTTTCTAAAGAAGGGAGCAAGCCACAACTGGTCAGCGTCGACGTGTACCGCCCGGCTGCCCGCCACCAGCTGAGTGTTTTAGCGAAAAACGTCAACACCCCGATATACGAAGGTACAGGGGAAGAAACGAAACCGCTGGAGCTGGCGCGATCCGCCCGGCGCGAAGCGATGCAGGCCGGTAGGGACGTCTTGCTGGTCGATACCGCTGGCCGCCAGCACATCGATGAGCAGCTAATGGGCGAGCTCCATGACCTGAAAGAGGCTCTCCATCCCACCGAAATCCTGTTTGTAGCCGATGCGATGACGGGGCAGGACGCGGTCCGCTCCGCCGATGAATTCCACAAACGGCTGGGCATCACCGGCGTGATCCTAACCAAAATGGACGGCGACGCACGCGGTGGCGCAGCCCTCTCGATCCGGTCGATCACTGGCCAGCCGCTCAAATTCGTAGGCGTCGGCGAGAAGACGGATGCTCTCGAGGCGTTCTTCCCGGATCGCGTGACCTCTCGTATTTTGGGCATGGGCGATGTCCTTTCCTTGATCGACAAAGTCCAGGAGTCGATCGATCAGGAAACCGCCGAGAAGATGCAGGAGAAGCTTCTTGGGGATGATTTTTCGCTCGCCGACTTTCGGGACCAGATCAAGCAGCTGCAGAAATTGGGCCCGCTCGGCAAACTGCTGGACATGATGCCCCAGATGGGCCCGCTCAAAGAGCTCAAGAACGCGAAGATCGATGAGAATGAATTCGGGCGCGTGGTGGCCATCATCGATTCCATGACCCCGAAAGAGCGCCGAAATCATATGCTGATTAACGGCTCGCGACGCCGCCGGATCGCCAAGGGAAGCGGAACGTCCGTCCAGGATGTGAATAATCTTCTGAAACAGTACGCGCAAGCGCGTAAAATGATGAAGAGCTTCACCGGTCAGGCCGGCTTTCTTGGCAAGAAGCTTTCCAAGATGAAGCTTCCTGGTCTCCCGGGCTTCTAAACAATCTTCCCGCCGCGCCTACCCCTGAGCCTCATCCGCCTCGGGGAGCGCGTCGGCGGCATAAACACATTTGTAAGAATAGGATGAGAAAAGAGTACGATGTTAGCAATTCGCCTGGCGCGTTTCGGCGCCAAGAAAAAGCCCACCTATCGTGTGGTGGTTATAGATAAGGAACGGGCGCGCAACAGCCGGGCGGTGGAAGTGGTGGGTCACTACAATCCCATCGCTAAACCTGCCGAAGTGCATCTTGATCGCGAGAGGATTGAGTACTGGGTCAAGAACGGCGCGCAGATGTCGGATACGGTGAGCCGGCTTCTGAAGAACGCCCCGGTCGAAACTCCGGCCGTCGCCTGATTGCCTGATTCTTTCTGACCTCGCTGTACTCCCGTCAGGAACGGGATCGAGATCTACGAAACGGTAAACATGAACGACAGCAACGGCGTCAAAGCGCTGGTAGAGGAGATCGCCAAGGCTCTGGTGGACACGCCCGGAGAGGTGGCGGTCCATGAGATCGCGGGCGAGCATGCGACAGTGTTCGAACTGCGTGTAGCGGCTACCGATCTGGGTAAGGTAATCGGCAAGCAGGGGCGTACCGCGCGTTCCATCCGCACTTTGCTCGGGGCTGTCGGCACCAAGCTGAACCGGCGATTTTCGCTCGAGATTCTTGAATAGCCTCCGCCTATGAATCGCGAGAGGGTGGTCATCGCCGAGGTTCTCCGCACCCGGGGAATCCGGGGTGAGGTGGTGGCACGATCCCAGACGGATATACCGGGACGCCTTCAACCCTTCCAGAACGTCAACGCGCAATTGGCGAATGGGCCTTCCACCCCGGTGCAGATCGCCGAGGCTTGGCAGCACAAGGGCGATTGGGTCCTAAAATTCTCCGGTGTCGACTCGATCGAAGCGGCTGAACGTTTTCGTGGTGCGGATCTTTGGGTTCCTTTTTCGGATCGGGGCAGTCTCGGGGAAGGCGAGTTTTTTGAGTCCGATCTGATCGATTGCCAGGTGATCCAGGTTGATTCGGGTGAACCCGTGGGAGTTGTAAGAGGGTGGCAGCGGTATGGCGAGGCCACGCCGCTCATGGAAGTCTGGGCGAACGGGCGCGAACTGCTCATCCCCTTCGTCCGGTCGTTGTGCCAGGTTGATTTGGCGGCCCGGACGATCCGGATGGAACTGCCGGACGGATTATTGGACCTGTAAGGGAACCGTGTGAAGTTTCACATCGTGACCATTTTCCCGGACTTTTTCCTTTCGCCATTTGCCCACGGCGTAATATCGAGGGCGCAGGCGAAGGGGCTGCTGGAAATCCTGGTCCACGATTTGAGACACTGGACATACGATCGTCATCGAACGGTGGACGATCGGCCTTTTGGTGGCGGCGAAGGGATGTTGCTCAAGCCGCAGCCTTTGTTCGAGTCCGTTGAAGCGATACTGCCCTCGCGGGGACAAAAAGAGCGTGTGGTTCTGTTGTCAGCGCAGGGTCGGCGATTCACGCAGGAGATCGTGCGAGAGTATGCTGAGCTGGATCAGCTTCTGCTGATTTGCGGCCGCTACGAAGGCGTCGATGAGCGAGTGGTGGAACATCTGATCGACGAGGAGCTGTCGGTTGGCGACTATGTTTTGAGTGGCGGCGAGTTGCCGGGTGCTCTGGTTGTGGACGCTGTCGCTAGAATTTTGCCGGGCGTTCTGGGAAATGAAGAGTCTTCGCGGAACGAAAGTTTCAGCGGAGAGAACTTAGATGGGTTAGATTGTCCGCAGTACACTAGACCGGCGGAGTTTCGCGGCTGGAAAGTGCCCGACGTACTGCTGGGTGGAAATCATGAAGAGATCAAGCGCTGGCGTCGGGCCGCCTCGCTCGGAAAGACACGACGATCCCGTCCCGATCTGATCGACGGCCGCGAAGTAAGGCAGAGTTAATATGCAAAACGCACTGGTTTCTAAGTTCATCGCTAAGAATGTTCGCGCCGTCGCGCATCCGGAGTTTCGTCCCGGTGACACAATTCGCGTACACGTCAGGATTAGAGAAGGGGAAAAGGAACGCCTGCAGGCTTTTGAGGGCACTCTCATTGCACGCAAGAACACCGGCATGGGAGAAACGATCACTGTTCGCAAGGTGAGTTTTGGGCAAGGTGTAGAACGTATCTTCCCCGTTCACGCCCCGGTGGTCGATCACATTGACCTGGTTCGAACCGGCCGCGTCCGGCGCGCTAAGCTGTATTACCTCAGAGGCTTAAAAGGGAAGGCCGCCCGCCTACGCGAGCGCGCTTAACTTCTCTACCAGGCTATTGTGGGTGAGAGCCCAAAGGTAAGCCCTTCGCGACGGCAAGACTCCGGCGACGGAGTACGCTTACCATCGATCCGGTGTGTCAGCTCCTATGAGCGGCAAGCTCGGGAGCGTGGATTCTTAAGCATCGCGGGCGTGGATGAAGTTGGCCGCGGATGCCTCTTCGGTCCTGTTACCGCAGCGGCGGTCATCCTTGATCCCGGGCGACCCGTCAAGAGCCTCCGTGACAGCAAAATCATCGACGCCGCTGAGCGCGAGAAGCTTGCCAGACATATCAAGACTCGTTCCATAAGCTGGGCAGTCGGTTCCGCTGACGCTTATGAGATAGATCAGATCAACATTTATCAGGCTTCGCGTCTGGCTATGCGGCGCGCCGTGCAGGCACTGTCGCGCCGGCCAGATTATCTCTTGATCGATGCCATTAAGGTGGATCTCCCGGTAGAGCAACTTGCTCTGATTGATGGGGATGCGCGCTGCCGCGCCATTGCCGCTGCGTCGATCATCGCCAAAGTGCACCGGGATGCCTGCCTGGCCGAGTGGGATAAGGTTTTTCCTCAATTCAACCTCGCTTCGAACAAAGGCTATTCGACACCGGACCACCGGCGGGCTTTGCGTGAACACGGCCCCACCCTCATGCACCGCTTTAGTTTCTGGCCGGTGCGCGCGAGCTCGCCTCGGGTGCATTGGTCTGGCTACCTGACAGATGCCAGCTTACAAGCGCCGCTGTTCACCGAAGCAGAAGAGCAGACCTTGCTGCTCGCCGGAGCGTCGGCGTGAGTGCGCCTTCTCCTCTGGCTCCTCTGCCGGTCAGGCCCGGTAAGTTTATGCGCTGGCACCGGCGGTTGCTTGGCTTTTGCCTCGTCATTTTCGCGTTTGAGTTGGGCCTATTCCTGTTGGTATTCCCTTGGTTAACCGCCTGGGGGAGGAACTGGGTGCCCGTCCATGCCCCACGATTGGCCGGTTTTTGGATGAATCCCTACTTCAGGGGCGCGCTTAGCGGGTTGGGGCTCCTCAACATTTACGTCTCGCTCAGCGAGGCGGTCCGGCAGTTAAGACTGCTCTTCAGCTCGCGCGCTGCGGAGTGATCTTCGAAAGCGCGCTGGTTGCCGCTTCGAAAATGCCCAGCTTCTGATCGAGTGTCTTGAAAAAGCGCGTTCCGTCATCCATAGTTCAGCGGAGGGCGCGTCATGTGTCAAGGCGCGGTCTGTCATGAGAGTGGTATGAATTCGGGCCTGAATGAGCGGAGCACAGACGCGGAAGTCTCACACGCGTTCATGGGGGAACGGTTGGTGACCTCGACCGAACAACCTAGCGTGCAATTTCTTGCCTCGCCTCAGCCTAATCCTGTTTCCCAGAGAGCGTCGGTGGGCACACTCCGGGTGGCTCTTGCGGAAGATAATCCAGGAGATGTGTTCCTGGTTCGGGAAGCTCTCGCGTTCCATAACGTCAAGGCGCAGCTCACGGTGAAGACAGATGGCGAAGAAATGCTCCATTTTATTCAACGCATCGAATCAGGCGACGTCCCTTGTCCCGATGTCGTCTTGCTCGATCTCAACCTGCCTAAGTACGGCGGAGAAGCGCTGCTCAAACGTATGCGCGAGAGCCCCGCGTGTAACGGGGTTCCGGTCGTGATTGTCACTTCCTCTGATTCGCCGAAAGACCGGCAAACCGCCGCGCAACTCGGCGCGAGTAGTTACTTTCGCAAGCCGACCGATTTTGACGAATTTCTGAAGCTTGGCGCAATCGTCAAAAGTATCGTGAACGATCGTATAGACTGAACATCGAGTAAGTCTATGAACCTTTCCCGAAGAGATCTTTGCAAGCTGGCCCTCTGTGGCGTGCCTCTTGCCGCTGCGTTTGCGAAAGCGATCGACTCGAAAGTCGGTGGCGTTCAGCTTGGAGTCCAATCCTACAGCTTTCGCGACCTTCCGATCGATCAGGCGATTCAGGCAATGGTGACGGATGGCCTCGGCGATTGTGAGCTTTTCTCACCGCACATTGAGGCAGGTGGGATCGATGCTCTGAAAGACATCCTGCATCCCGCCAACGGCAGGAAGCTCAGTCACTCGGAGATGCAAGCTGCTTTTAAGGAATATGGCGACAAAGTACGGCAATGGCGTCTCACCGTGCCGCTCGATTATTTTACGAATGTCCGGAGGAAGTTCGACGATGCTGGCGTCAACCTCTACGGCTACAATTTGACGCTCGACATGCACGCGACTGACGAGGAGATCGATCGCGCCTTCTTGATGACGAAAGCTCTTGGGGTCGACATCATGACCTCCTCCACGACCGTCCCTGTGGCACAGCGCATGGCGCCTTTCGCCGACAAACATAAGATGATCGTGGCCTTTCACGGACATTCAGATACAAAAGATCCCAAGCAGTTCGCCACGCCCGAAAGCTTCGCGAAAGCTTTGGCGATGTCGAAGTACTACCGGATCAACCTGGACATCGGGCACTTCACTGCCGCTGGTTACGACGCCGTCGATTACATCACCAAGCATCACGACACGATCGTTCTCCTTCATCTCAAAGACCGCAAGAAGAATGATGGCCCCAATACGCCTTGGGGCGAAGGCGACACGCCGATCAAGCAGGTTCTGCAATTGCTAAAGCAGAAGCGCTATCCGATCCCCGCCTTTATTGAGTACGAATACGAAGGCAAAGGAACGTCGGTAGAAGAAGTGGCCAAGTGCTATCAATACTGTAAAGACGCGCTTAATGCTTCGGCTTAGAGATCGCGCCTGTGACTGCGTTCGTCACTTGCACATAATCAGCTGGCTTGATGAGAATCTGCGTTCCGCGGACGCCCGCTGAGATCGAGATGATGTCAAACAGCGCAGCCGATTCGTCGACGTAAACCGGATAGTCTTTCTTGGCAGCCAGTGCCGTCACACCGCCTCGCATGTAACCGGTAAGCGGTTGCACATCCTTGAGCGGCGCAACTTCGAGCTTGCGGTCCCCTGTCAACTTGGCAAGGACTTTCAGATCCAGCTCTGCATTCCCCGGCACCACCGCCAGGTAGACAACGCTTTGCGCCTCGCCTTTCACGACGAGTGTCTTGAAGACCTGGTCCGGCGGCAGGCCGATCTTCGCGGCGACCGTCTCCGCACTCAAGTCGTCCGGATCCACTTCGTATCCGCGAAGCTCATACGGTATCTGCAACTGATCGAGTAAACGGGAAGCGTTTGTCTTCATTAGAATGGGTGAATTCACCGCCGTAAATATGCGCGAGGGTCGCCGGCAGGGAGTTAGCGGACGCCGAGCGCGGTCCGCGTTACTAGATCGAGTTCGCCAGTGAAGGAAAGTGAGTGCTCACGTTGATATCTGAGAACTACTGCACGGAGCTGCTGCCCGGCAATACAGTCGGTGATGGGCATGTCATAACCGAGCTTATCGAGCTGCCGCTCGGCGTCACAAACGGTTCGGCCAGAGTTTCCCGTAGGCACCCGGGACCCAGCTTTCTTGAGTAGTCTGATTGTTGCACTGTCCACTGGGTCGGCATAGTCAATCGCAAGCCGCCCGTCGTGATCGGTGGCATTCACGGCGGCATGCGCAGCCACCAGCTCCTGTATAACGTCGGACCATCCATGCATAGCTGCCATCATCAACGAGGTTCGTCCATGTACGTCGGTATGGTTGACGTTCGCCTCGTGGGCAAGCAGGATGCGCACCATCCTCGTAGGGGCTGCAAGTTCATACTGAACGTATGCGTTCGGCATGTGACGCCCGGGAGCGAAATCGGTCCTCCGCCCCACAATGAAGCAGCCCGCTGCCACGATCAGCGCAGACTGGCCGCTATCCATGTACGAATCCTCCTTTTCCATTGTGAGCGCGCACGTTAACGTCAGCACTGTGGTCCAATAACAGCTTTGTAATCTCACCACGACACTCAAGAGCAGCGTGCATTAAAGGTGTCCAGCCAGATTCGTCGCGTTGGTTGACATTACCTCCAGCTTCCAAAGCGGTGCGAACCGCTACCAAGCCATCTCGCTCGTGTCCAACGGCATGGCCTTTGTGAACTGCGTCAATAACGGAAGGCGGATCGCTGTACATCGGCGAGCTGATCGCAAATAACAAAAGAAAAGCACCGCAGTTACAAGACATGCAAAGTTATTTGGAAGCTGCCTGCGAACAATAGGTTCCCGCTTGGGACTACGAGCGCGACGTCAAAGCGATCCTAGATGCTAGGAGTCTCTCCAGTTCATCCAACGTCGAATTTCACGCCCTGCGCCAGGGGTAGTTCGCGCCCGTAGTTGATGGTATTGGTAGCGCGCCGCATATACAGCTTCCAGCTGTCCGAACCCGACTCCCGCCCGCCTCCTGTCTCCTTCTCGCCACCAAACGCACCGCCAATCTCAGCCCCCGAAGGTCCGATGTTGACGTTCGCTATCCCGCAATCCGATCCGCCCGCCGACAGGAATTGTTCGGCTTCGCGCAGGTCGTTCGTGAAGATAGAGGAAGCCAACCCCTGCGGCACATCGTTATGCAGCGCAATCGCTTCTTCGAGACTGCGGTACGAAAGCACATACAAAATCGGCGCGAACGTCTCGCGCTTGACCGTAGCGGTCTGAGCGGGCATCTCGACGAGTCCCGGCCGGACGTAAAACGCACCGTCGCAGCCGTCGACCGCAACCCGCTCGCCGCCCGTCACGCGTCCGCCCTGCGCTTCGGCCTCGCGTAACGTTTTCTGCATGGCTTCGTAGGCATGGCCGTCGATCAACGGGCCGACCAGCACGCCGTCTTGCCGCGGATCGCCAATCTTTACGGAGCTGTAAACCTGCTTGAGCCTCGGCAGGAGTTTGTCCGCAATGCTTTCATGAACTAGCAGCCTGCGCAAGCTGGTACAGCGCTGCCCGGCCGTGCCCATCGCCGAGAATGCCACCCCGCGCAACGTCAGTTCGAGATCAGCCGACGGGCACACAAGCGCAGCGTTGTTGCCGCCCAATTCCAGAATCGTCCGGGCAAATCGCGAGGCCAGCCGTGGCCCTACCTGCCGTCCCATCGCGGTCGAACCGGTCGCTGAAAGCACAGCCACACGCGAATCTTCGACTAAGGCCTCGCCTGCTTCCTTCGCGCCAATGATCACGGACGAGAGACCCTTCGGCACGCCTCCGAAACGCTCGGCGGCTCGCTCAAACAAGGCCTGCGTAGCAAGCGCCGTCAAAGGCGTTTTCTCCGACGGCTTCCATACCGTCGAATTTCCGCACACAAGAGCGAGCGCCGCATTCCACGACCACACCGCGACCGGAAAGTTGAACGCCGAAAGAATGCCGGTCACGCCCAGCGGGTGCCAAGTCTCCATCATGCGGTGCATTGGGCGTTCTGTCGCGATCGTCAATCCGCATAGCTGGCGCGACAGCCCCGCGGCAAACGTGCAGATGTCGATCATCTCCTGTACTTCGCCGAGGCCCTCCGATCCAATCTTTCCCGCTTCTATCGTCACCAGCCGTCCCAGCGCTTCCTTCGACTGCCGCAGTTCTTCGCCCAGCAGCCGCACCAGTTCGCCCCGTTGCGGCGCGGGAATTCCGCGCCATTCGAGAAATGCCTCGTGTGCCTGCCCTACCGCAGATCCTATGGCTTCGCAGCTCGTGGTCTGGCAGCTCGCCAGCAACTCGCCGCTGATCGGCGTGTGGACGGCGAGAGTGCCGCCCCCATACTCCTCGTCACGTACCCCAAGATCGCTCAGAATCTTTCGCGCTTCTTCTGCTATCGTCTGCAAACCGCCGTCCTCTCTACCAATATGGCAGCTGACTTGCTTCGCATCCTACATGCCTTCGACAGTTTGGAAAGGATATTTGACGTTCGGACTAGTGTCGTTTCCGATACGTCTCCATGCCGCCGCTCGACCCGACCCGGTGCACTTTCATCTCCTTCATAAGACAGATCTTTCCCGGGTCAAAGAGGTCATGTTTTGCGCCCGCGAAGATAAGCCTCTGGAGCGCTCCGATCTGGTCAAAGGCTTCGAATATGAGAAGGACCAGTACGTCGTTATCGAGCCGGAAGACCTGGAAAAAGTCGCTCCCCCTACGGCCAGCGTCATGGAAATTCTTCAGTTCGTGCGGATGAACGAGATCGACCCCATCTTCTTCGAGACCGCGTATTACGTCGCGCCCGAAGAATCGGTCAGCCGCCCGTATGCGCTTCTACTAGAGGCCATGAAAGAGACTGGTTACGACGCCTTGGCCAAAGTAACCATGCACGGCCGCGAGCACATCGTGATTCTCCGGCCGTCCGAGCAGTCGATTGTCCTCCACACCATGTACTTTGTCGATGAGATCCATCGCGAAAAAGAAGTGGCCGCGCCGGATCACGGTAAGTTCGACAAGAAAGAGGTCGATCTTGCCAAGAAGCTGATTGAGACGCTCGCCGCTTCCTTCGAGCCGGAGAAGTTTCACGACGAGTACAAAGAGAATGTAGAGAGGCTGATCGAATCGAAGCGCAAAGACCGCAAAGTGACGCCTATCCGCCAGCCCAAGACCGAACCCGTAACGGATCTCATGAAAGCTCTGCAGGAGAGCCTAGCTCGTAATAACTCTCGCTCCACCGGCGCGAAATCTTCCAAAGAGCCGGTGAAGAAAACAGCGCGTAAGCGTTCTGCGCACGTCGCTTAGCTGCCGTTTCGGGCGCGTTTCCGCTGGCGCCTTCGATGCCGTAACCATATACTCGTCCATGTTTGCAAAGGGGGTGCCTCGCATAATGAAATCAGGTCTTGCACTCCTCTTCATGTCACTTACTTCTTCATCCGCCTTGCTCGCCGAAGCCGGCGCTACACCACAACCGCCCGTTGCGCCCACCATCGAACATCGCGAAACGCGGCATGGCGCGACTGTAGTCGACAACTATCACTGGCTGCGCGAAAAGTCGAACCCTGCGGTTACGGAATACCTCGAAGCCGAAAACGCCTACACCGCAGCGATGGCCAAGGATCTGCAACCCTTTGCCGATTCGCTCTACAAGGAAATGCTGAACCATATCAAACAAACTGATCTCAGCGTTCCCGTACGCCGTGGCGATTATCTCTATTACACCCGCACGGAGGAAGGGAAGCAGTATCCGATTCACTGCCGGCGCAAAAGCACGATGGACGCGCCGGAACAAGTTTTGCTCGATCTCAACCAGCTCGCCGAGGATCACAAGTTCGTCGGCGTCGAGGCTTTCTCCGTCAGCGATGACCAGAATCTCCTTGCCTATACGCTCGACTACACCGGCTTCCGGCAGTACGCATTGCAGGTCAAAGATCTACGCACCGGCCGCACGCTCCCCGATACGACCGAGCGCGTCATGGCAGTCGAATGGGCTTCCGACAGCAAAACACTCTTTCTCACGACGGAAGACGAGGTCACGAAACGGTCCGACAAGTTATTCCGTCACGTGCTTGGCTCGCCTGCCTTTGAACTCCTCTACGACGAAAAAGACCAGCTCTACGACATCGGCCTCCACCGGTCGCGCGACAAGAAATATCTGCTGCTCGGCATATCGAGCAAAGACACAACCGAGTTCCGTTACTTGAACTCCGCCACGCCCGCCAAGCCGTTTTCCGTGTTCCTCCCGCGCCAGGCGAAGCACCGTTACTACGTCGACCATCGCGAGGACCTGTTCTACATCCGCACCAACAAAAACGCGAAAGACTTCGAAGTCGTCACGGCTCCCGAAAACGACCCCAGTCCGCAAAATTGGAAGCCTTTCATTGCGCCGCAAGCGGGCAGGCTGATCGAAGACATCGACCTCTTCAAAACCTTCGCCGTTTCACTCGAAAAGTCGGAGGCCTTAAACCACCTGCGCGTCTATGATTTTCAAGCCAAGAGTTGGAAAAGCATCAGCTTCGCCGAGCCGATCTATTCCGCATTCCCCAGCAGCACTCCTGATTACGATTCTGAGACATACCGGTACACCTATCAAAGCTTCATCACGCCGTCGAGCGTGTACGACTACGATGTGCGCAAGAATCAATCGCAGCTGCTGAAGCGGCAGGAGGTTCCTGGCGGTTACGATCCGAGTCTCTATGCTTCCGAACGCCTCTGGGCCACGGCTCGCGATGGTACGAAGGTGCCTCTCTCGATTGTCTACAAGAAGGGACTCGCGCGGAATGGGAAGTCGCCGCTCTTTCTGTATGCCTATGGCTCGTACGGCATCGGCATGCCCGTCACGTTCTCCAGTTCCCGCCTGAGCTTGCTCGATCGCGGCATGTCCTACGCTATTGCCCATATCCGCGGCGGCGACGAAATGGGCGAACAGTGGCGCGAAGACGGCATGCTGATGAAGAAGAAAAACACCTTCACCGATTTCATCGATTCAGCCGAATATCTGATTCAACAAAAGTGGACATCGAAGGACCGCCTCGTCATCGAAGGTGGCAGCGCCGGCGGGTTGCTGATGGGCGCGGTGGTCAATATGCGGCCCGATCTCTTCCGCGCCGTTCATGCGGCCGTCCCCTTCGTCGATGTGATGAACACCATGATGGACACATCGCTTCCCCTTACGGTTGGTGAGTATCTGGAATGGGGCAATCCGAATGAACAGGTTGCCTACGATTACATGAAAACCTACAGTCCGTATGACAACCTTGAAAAGCGAGCCTACCCGGCTATGTTGGTCACCACCAGCTTCAATGACAGTCAGGTTATGTACTGGGAACCGGCCAAGTACGTCGCCCGCCTGAGACGCCTCAAAACAAATGACACGCCCTTGCTCTTAAAGGTCAAAATGGACCCTGCCGGTCACGGCGGGGCCTCGGGTCGTTACGATCGGATCAAAGATACCGCGTTTGAATATGCGTGGATGTTGAGCGAAGTCGGCATCGCGATGGCACGCTGCAACTCTGCACCGACGAATCGCGCAAGGCAGGTTGTCGCGTGGAATGGGGGCGTTCAGGGTATGCCTGCCTGCCGTGTAAAAAATAGATCAGCGAGGGCTGATGTGCTTAAGCCATCAAGGTAGCCGGACCCGCTTCCCCGTTGTGCCGCTCCATCCTGTTGCGCAGTTCTGTGCGGGCCCGCAGCAACCGGCTCTTCGCAGCCGCCACCGAAATGCCCAAGTGCGCCGCGACTTCGACCATCGGCTTCTCCTGCACATCCCGCAGCAAAAATACATTGCGCAGCAAAGGAGGTGTCCGTCGTATTTCTTTCTCCAGCATCGCCGCCACTTCGGCCTGCCCCAAACTATCTTCCGGCGATTGCCGCACATCCCGGAGTTCAATTATGGCGAACTCCTCCCCAGGCTGCGCATCCTCGATATAGGCAAATTTCGCCCGCCTACCCTGTCGCAGCCGCATTAGGCACTGGTTCACCACTATGCGCGTCAACCACGTCGAGAACTTCGCGTCCCGTTGAAATTGATTGATGTGTTCGTATGCCTTCCAAAAAGCGTTTTGAACCTCGTCCTCGGCATCCTGCTTGTCGCGCACAATAGAAAGAGCAATTTTCATGACCGCCGTCTGATGGCGTCTCATCAGCTCGTCAAAAGCTTGGTTGTTTCCGTCCTGGCACATTTTGACCAGACCATCATCTGCTAGTTCCCGGTAGCCGTCCCGGTTTTGCATCTGCTGGACATGTTGCGAATCCATCACGTAGGCCTCTATGAACGAATCTAGTCCCGAAATGTTGTCTCCGCCAGATGCCGTTGAAAACGATTTCAGTGCCGCCAAAACTTCTGAGGCTGAAGTTAGAGATGATAAAACGAGTTTTAGAAATACTGAAAGTACGGACGGCGGCGTGGTGCGGCGGGCACTCGGGGCGTATGAGATTGGCGCCAAGCTCCGACAGCTCAGGCTCCGCAAGAAGATTGCCCTTGTTGACCTTGGCAAACATACCGGGTTATCGGCTTCCATGCTGTCCCAGCTCGAAAACGGTAAGCTGGTTCCCACTCTGCCGACCTTGGCCCGAATCGCTATGGTGTTCGATGTAGGCCTGGAACACTTCTTTTCCGATAAACGCACCCGCCGTACCTTCTCCATCGTTCGAGCCGCCGAACGCCTACGCTTCCCCGAATTGCCCGATAGCCCTGTTCCTGGTTTCTTCTTCGAGGTCCTGACCTTCGGAGCAACCGACAAAAGCATCGGCGCTTATCTCGCTGAATTTCCTCCTCGTGACAATCAGGAAGTCCGCGCGCACCAGCATGAAGGGTCGGAGTTCGTTCACGTCCTGCAGGGTGTGCTAGGGGTAAACTATCAGGCGGAGGACTCAGTACTTTACGCGGGAGACAGCGTGTATTTCGATTCCTCCGAAGCTCACTCGTACTGCGGCCTGTCCGTCGAGCCGGCGCGCGCCATTGTCGTCACGACTACAGCCCGCCCCTAGCTTGCGCCTGTATCGCCTTTGGGCAACATTATCCCTGCTTCTACTCCTGATAACGCCCTGCGCAATCGCTAAGGACCGCTGGACCGAGCTAAATCTTGGTCCCTTCTATGTAACGACCGATACCGACCCGGCGAAGGCGCGTGAAGCTCTCACGCAGCTTGAGCAACTCCGCTGGGTTCTCGGCAATATTCTAGAGGCGAAAGACTTACCCAGTCTCTGGCCGATCCGGATCATGCTGACGAGCAAAGACGGCAATCCGTACCCCAATCCCCGGTTTATCCGCCGAGGCTCCCAATACCTGCTGGTGACTTCGCCGCGAGCTGCTATGCCGCTCGGGCAAGTTGCCGGACTGCTTATTGACGCCAATACGCCCCGTCTGCCGCCCGAAGTGGAGTCCGGACTGATTCAGCTCCTGTCGACTCTCGAAGCCCACGGCAGCCGTGTCACCTGGGGCGGTCCACCCGCGCATCCGGATCTAGCCTGGGCCCGCATGCAGCTGTTCGCTACCAAGTTTCAGTACAGCGCCAGCTTCCATATCTTTGTTACAGCCCTTCGTGGTGGAAGTACGCTCGCTGCTGCCGAGAGAAACGCATTCGGGAAGTCTTCCTCTGAGCTCGAATCCGAAGCCCAGGCGAATCTTGCGGCGGGCAATTGGTCGCCGGTTCCCGTTTCCGGCCGGCCGCTCGATCCGAAACGCGACTTTGGAGAGCACATGCTAGCTGCGGTCATCTGCGACGTCTATCTGGGGGATTGGACGCTTGAGTCGAAGCCCACGGCAGCGGAAGCCGCCTACAAGGCTGCGATTGAAGCCGGAGGAACGGCTGCTCCGTTAGGGTACGAGGGTTTGGCCGAGGCGGCAGAGCTTCGCAAAGAAGACGCAAAGGTTGACTGGGACAACGCTGTGCGCGCTGGGAGTCATAGTGCTCCGGTGTACGTTGCTGCCGGCAAAGGCCTGCCCGAGACCGAAGCGGTGCCGCTCCTAAAACGGGCCGGGCAGCTGAACGACCGCTGGGCTGAGCCGGTTTACTTGCAGGCTCAA
>JAABUQ010002622.1_pt1 | contig 35108 bp, 29 predicted proteins | sample 5560001 | NCBI WGS metagenome assembly JAABUQ01 (sample SAMN10711888, study PRJNA513371) | rock metagenome | isolation source: Antarctica rocks | place: Antarctica: Victoria Land, Finger Mt nord | collected 2015-12-18
AGGGGAGTGGGAAAAAGGAGAAGGGGAAGGAGAAGAAGCAGGGGTTGTTTCTTCGGTTGTTGGAGGGGTATTCGCGGAATGTGGAGGGGTTGAGTATGATTCAGTAGATTGGGTGGGCGGGGGGTGGAGGGAGTTGGTTGTGGGGGGTAGGTTTGGTCTTTTTGTGTTTTTGGCGTGGAGTTGGGTGGGTAGTTGCGTTGCGATGGCATGAATGTAGTGGGGTTTGGAGTACGCGTAGCTTGAGTAGCCTGGAGACTGTCTTTCTTTTAGTGTTCCTACGTCAGGGAAGTGCTGTCATTTTTGCGGTATCGAAACTCGCTCCGAGATGATCAGTGGAGCCAGCGATGATTGTTAGTGATTGTGACTAGCTACGTTTGTGGCAGTCCGGTTGGTTCGCTGCATTTTCCACATAGAATGTGTCAAATCGCAGCGAAGGCCGACAGATGCCACAGCCTAGGCTGTGGCTGGAAGATCCGTCACAAAATACCTGTCCCAGATAATTCACGCAGTCGACCCGTTGATGTAACGGCAAGGTTGCGATGCTGATATATCGGGATGCGGTACTGCAGTATTGAGGCACGTCATAGGCCAGGTGTCGCAGGATGAGGATCACGGTGCTGCGCGTGATTTGAGCGTGTATTCTTGGAACAACGACGGGGATGGATTGATTTATATGGGAGGGCTGGTGCCTTGTCAATGGAAGCTGAGCTGCAACATTGGGCGCCCTGTTTGCTGGTGTTACTGGTGTGCTGTGATCGCGGCTCGGAGTGCAATTTTTGATGGCTTGGATGGAGGACCACCTGTGTGGTTGATAGGTGGAGAGAAGGAATGTTGGATAGAGAGACTAGTGTTAGATCTTGGATTCTTTGGAAATAAAACGGGAGCGACCTACTTAATTTGGAGTCCCACCTGTGTAATTGACAGGTAGAAAGAAGTCGAATGTTGGATACGGATTGTAGCTTGTGAAATCTTAGATTCTTTCAAAGTAGAACGAGAGCAACCCTCTTAATTTAGAGTGGTGAATTCAAAACACAGCGTTATCAATCAATTACAGATCGCATCATCCCATCAACAAAAACCACGCAAAACCCGCAGGCAAAAACTTCAATTTGAGACACCCGAGTCCTGTCAAATAACCTTCACGAACCCAATCTCAACCAACTTCTCCACATCCAAATTCATGTTCGCGACCTTACTGCCCGTGTTGCTCCTGAGCCACAAGAACGCCGCGAGGGCGACACGGCGAAAGAATCCCCCGACATTGTGCGCCTCGCCGATACGCATCTGCTCCTTACCCACGACGTGCACGACCTGTTCGTCGTAGGCGGACTGGAGGAAATCGAGCCGGTCGCGGACGAGTTCCTGCTTCTTGCCCATGTGGGCGTGGTCGGCGTTGCCGTTCTGGGTCGTTGATAATTCGCCGCTTTCCTCGTGGATGATGAAGTTACTGAGGCTCTCATAGATAAGGAGGCCGAGGTCGGAGGAGATGACTGTGTCAGTGTAGCCATGGCGGATGGAGACGCGGTAGATGTTTGAATAGTTGGTGAGGGCACCGGGGCCCGTGTGGCAGCGTGAAACACTGAATCGATCTTCGGGGGCGACGGTGGGAGTGGAGAGGGGGCGGACGTGGAAGAAGACGGTGATGGCGGGGGCGGCTTGAAATTTCTGTAGGAAGTGGATAAAGACTGAGGGGGTGCCGTTGTGGAAGCCGGTTTTGTCGAAGAAAACGCCCATGCCATGGAGACCGGTCACGAGGCCGCCACCGAGGCTGGGGTTCAGACGGATGTTTGGGATAGCGTCGGATTCATCTACGGTTTTAGATTCAACAAGGAGTTGCCATGGGGGGATGCGGTCAGAGGCTTCAGCCTGCCATTGATTCTCCTTGCCGAAACGCCAGAGCACGAAGATGCTCGATAAAAGTACGGCAAGGCAAAGGGTGAACCAAGCCCCGTCGGGAACCTTGGTCAAAGCAGAAGAAAGATAGAGGCCGTCCAGACAGCCGAACGCAAGGAAGCCGGCCACGACGATGAGAATTTGGAGGCGCCAGACAACGAGTGCGACCAGTGAGACCATACATGTTGTGATGAATGTCACAAGGATGACGCAGACACCGTAGGCTTCACCGAGCTTTGTAGTCTGAGGAGGTAAAGGTTAGTATTCAGCGGAGCGTTCCTATACAAGGCCATGAAAAAACTTACATTGCTATAAGCGGCAGTAACAAATATAGTTCCAATCATAAGTAACCAATTGACCCAGGGGATGTAGATTTGGTTGTGGAAATGCTTCGATGTGTGCTTCACTTTGATTTGTGGGAAGTACGAAAGCTTGATGATTTGAGAGAGCAGCTGCGCTTGGTTCAGCATGCGTTGTAACTTCCCCGATGATTCAAGTTTTTTCACGAGGGGGAAGTACCTGGAACGTAGCCGTGATCATTGTCTGACTCGCAACAACAGCGGCAAGAATTGCAATGACCAAGCTGGGGTAGAACATGCCAGGCGGTACAGAATTGAAGAATGGGTTTGAGTACGCGCCGGTATTCTGGCTGATGTACGCTGCTTGACCAATATACTACGAAGTTCCAGGTTAGCGACTGTTGATGCCTTGTAGAATGTCAGTAGAACCACATACGGCAAGCAGCAGGCATGGGAATGCGAAGCCCAACCACGACATCTGTATGGCCCTGTACCTCTGAGTCAGCACTTTCCTGTCGAGGGGTTATGGGAAGAGGAAGATTCACGTTCGACTGAAGGCACCAAGATCCGCGAACAAAGCTTCCACACCGGTGAAAGCAAGAAGCATGCCACCAAGAGATCTCCAACCATCAGTCTGTTTTCGAACAAACTATGCACCGGCAAAATATGGGGAGAATGCCTTGAGCACGGTATGGTCGAAATGAACCAAGTTCTGCCTTTATTAGTCTGTTGGATCAAGAGCGAAGAGACAACAACATACATAGATGCCGAAGGCGAGGTTGAACATCAGCCAGATAATGACTATGGGAGCAAAAGCGCTTCCGATCTTGGAGGTCCCGAGTGGCTGAATCAAGAAAAGAAGGATCAAAATAGCGCAAGATGTTCCGATAATTGTGCTCCCGCTCAAGGAGGGGCTGACAACTTGGAGACTGGATACCTCGTCAGCCATCGTAGCATTGGGTGGTTTCGAAGGTCAAGTATCAATATAAGTCGGCAGTGCTATAAGACGACACAACGGCGGGTTTCCATATAGCACCGAACATCGAGACTTACCCTTGAATGGCGCCCAATACGGACTGAGCGGGAGTGAGAACACCATCTACAGTCCCAATGAGCGACGTTCACGCATACACCAGGAACATCTTAACGGAGACGTACCTGACATAACCAGCGAGACACCAAACACTCCGACAATCTTCAAGAGAGTCTTCATGATGGTGCTGTGCTCCATGAAATTACGAGCAGATTTGTTCCCAAAGCCCAGGTCGGAGGACTTGACTCTTTCCATCTTGACGGATCTCTCCTCGCGTGGGTCGCGTCTCACGATATTGGCCTGGACGATGATTGTAAGCATTCATTCTCTTTCAGACGAGCGCATTTGAACGTACGTATCGAGACAAGAGAGTATAAAGAGCAAAGGTTCCGCCCTCGCCTTCATCGTCCGCGCAAAGTACAATAATGATGTACTTTACGCTGACCATAAGCGTAAGGGTCCAGATGATAAGGGAAAGGGCGCCGAGAAGATCATCGTGACTGGGCTCGCTAGAGAACGTAGAGGAGTAGACGTAGAGAGGACTGGTTCCTATGTCGCCGTATATATGACACCGATAGACTGGTAAGCTAGCCTGAAAGACGGTGGGTCAGACAGACGGCGCGAAGAAGTGAGTAACGCGCCTTGTACCAGAAGAGGTGTTTGCCTTTGAAAACCTGCGCCTTCTTGAAGTCTCTCTCATCAGCTTTTTCTTCGAGGTCTCTCTCTTTGGAGTCCTTAGAGAAGGGGGGTTTCAAAGAGAGGGGGCGTTTCAAGAAGAAGGAAGAGGGCGCTTTTGGATGAATGGAGTAGACGCCTCTACCAGGAGAATCAACAGGCTCAATCATGTCTTGAACATGGTCATCTGCAGACATGGACTGGGACAAGGACATAGACATGGCTTTACTGAGTGAGAGTTTGAGGACTCGCACAGTCCTGCAAATGCCGCTGACAATGGACGCGCACGAGGAATGAACGGGAAGGGGAAGGGAAAGGGATTGCACAAGACTTTTCTAAAATTTGACGTGAGACCAGCTCTATATACTTCTGCTGGTTCCTAGTAGTACTGGACCAGAAGTGGAATGCGACCATGGTCAATTTCAGGTGGGATGCTCCTGCCTTTGCTAGTCTTTGCAATAAGCAGTTCGACTGCGCCCCCCCTTCGCTAGTCAACGAGGGTTTGCCTCTGTGACCTCGCAGGCTCGACGGGTCCGGAAGAATCTGTGAGGATTTTTCAGGGAGGATCCAGCTGTTCCAGGACAAGGGAGAAGCTCGTGAAGGGCTGAATTCACAGGTGGGGTTTTTTATGATACTTCCGATGGTTCGCAGCGGGGATTTTTTGCATTGACGAATCCGGAGCGTGCCCAAACAAAAGAAAAATCCCGCATCCTCGGCCGAAGATGCAAGCGTGCGAGCCATGTCTGCAATCATGCCACTCCGCGGGATATTATGTCGGTCATGCAGATGTGCACAGATCATAATGTGAACCATGCAACACACCATCTTTGCACGGTGCTGATCGTAGGCAGATTTACGGGTGGCAGCTTGATGCAGGAAGCTCGAAAGTTCAGGGACTGAGAGCTTCGAACAAGCTCGGCAATCGAAGAGCTAAAAGTGGGGAGGACTAAGCGGCCACTAGTCTTGTTTAGATGCGAATATCCAGGAGTCACCCCACCTCATGGCTTGGACCCCTGAGCCATGATATTGCCTCCAACGAGGCCAAGATGAGTACCTATCCATCTGAAATCGACTTGGGGCAACCCTGCTGGAGAAACCCCGCTGCGGCAAACCAAAAATGGGGCCTTGCAGCAGTTAGGAATAGACGTGCATTGAAAGTAAATATCCATCTCAAATCTGATGCTCACACACCACTATGCGAAAACCTAATGTGATTTGACACTTAACATCGCACTCTGATTGATCTCACTCTCACAAACGCCCAACGTCTCTCCCCCCAGCTTGAACAACCATGACGCTCGCATTGACACTGCCTTGAATCATTGACTCCGCCCATGCACCCAGCGTGTGCTTGATATCCCCATCGGTTCCGCAGCGTTGATTCCTGCCCACAATGACCAGATCCCCAGCGTTGCTGCTGAGCTGACCAATTTCCGCTCGAGCTCGTTCCACGATTTCATGCAACGGTTGCTGAGTTTCGACCGAGTTGAAGACGACGCGTGATTGGAGCTCGCTGGGGAGGGAGTCTCTCATCGCGTTGAAGAAGACACGGCCCTGTTCGTGGACAATCTCTGTGCCGTGGGTGACTCGTGTCTTGTCCTTGACATTGATCTCCTCGGAGATGTTCACGGATTCGGCGATGCTACCATCGCTGCCGTTGACCAGGAGGATCGTAGCTGTGACGTTGGAGTTTCTCGCCAGTCGTAGAACAAACCTCAGTGCGACGCGATCGTGCAGGCTACCGGAGTAGGGGAAGAAGATATGGTGGCTCAGATCCACAAGTGGCGCCGTCGCATGCATGCCTGCGCTTCGTAGACTCAGATTGGTGGGGGTTCGGCTGAGTCCCCTCACCTCTTTCCTGGCCCTGGCACCGAAGCCATTGTTGACAAAAATAGCCGTATTGCAAGGTGCGGTCGCCAAAAGGCTGCTTACAAAGGAGTTGTAGGTAGAATTGTTAAAGGTGCTTGGAGCTGAATCGGTAAAGCCTAAAGCGGTGAGCTCAGACGTACTGCCAGTCTCACTCCACGGTAGTAGAATCAAATCAGACAAACGTTCTGATGCGCGTTCGCAAAGTTCACTGGCATACGATCCCTCTGGGACAAGCTGGACTTCTCCTGAGACAGCGACGTTGTTGAGCTGGCCGAAGGTGTGGAAAGCATTGACGACTGGGTCACGAGAAGACCATTCGTCTGCTTCTGAATCCTTCATCACAGAGGATAAACGCTCCGTGAGCTCCAACATTCGTAGACCGTGGACCTGGAGAGGTCTCTTTTCTGATGACGCGGCTTGAAGCGCTCCATAGTTCGTCTCGTCACCGGCGGCTTTGCTTGTTTTTGAAGGATGTGTCTTCGCCGGCAATGTAGTACTCCGCCCGCCGCCAAGTAGAGCCACGAATGTGAAAAGACTTGGGAGACTGTCAAGTCTGAGGCAGATAAGAAGCTTTCCAATCTCCGAGGCTTCCCGTTTATCGAATGGAGCATCTCCACTGCTATCAGAGGAATCATTCTGGTGTAGACGATTACCATCCCAATCAATCTCTCCCCGCTTCCACGCAGCGAGCTTCTTCTGATACCAGGGTGGGAACAGTGCAGAGGTCAATGGGGTCGTGGCGAATGTTGTTACGAGAGCCATGACGACAAAAATGGTGAAGGTGCGCTGGCTCAAGATCTTGGCTTGCAATCCAATGTTCTATAACTATTAGCTCCAGTAGCACCATCTAAACAATACAGCACTCACCAATACAATCAGCTCGACCAAGCCTTTGCAGCTCATCAAAACACCGATTGTAAAGCTCTCTCTCCACACCATCTTGTTAGACTTGGCAGCGAGCGTACCGCCAACCACTTTGGCGGTAAATGCCACGGCAATGACTCCAATTACATACGCCCATGTGATGCCATTGTTGAGCAAGCCAATATTGGTGCTCAACCCGGAGAGAGCAAAGTAAAGTGGCAAAAAGAAAACGGAGACGAGATCTTCAATTTTTTCGGTCAGCTTGATAGCGAAACCTCCTTCATGCGGACAGACCAAGCCGATCAAAAAGGCTCCGAAGATGGGGTGAACGCCGATGACGCCAGTGAAGAAAGCTGACACGAAGACCATGAGGACTGTCAGGGCTACCACAGACTGTGTGGGACCATTCTGGAGGCTTCCAGTGCGCCTTAACAGCCAGATAAACACAGGTCAGATAGCGAAAACGAGGAAGAGCACGTAGGCAACGCATGTGAGGAGGACGTAGAGAGCGGTAATGCCAGAGCCAGCATTGACGAGGGCGACGCAGAGGGCGAGAAGAATCCAGCCAACCACATCGTTCCCCACACCAGCGGAAAGGACCACGATACCGACTTGTGTTTGTAAGAGCTTCAGCTCGGTCAAGATTCTGCAGAGGACGGGGAAGGCCTGTTGCTATCAGTCAGGGTGTTGAAAATAGACAGGGAGTAAACGGACCGTGATAGCCATGGCTACGCCAATAAAGAGCATGTACGTCCCGAAGTTGATTGGCACGAGGCCCGGATCTGTACGGAATTGATGGTAGAGACCGTACGCAATGGCACAACCCAAACCAAATGGTAGAGCCATACCGGCGGCGCCAACACTGAGTGCAATGCGCCAGTTTGAGACAAGCAGGCGGAGATCCACCTCAAGCCCGACGAGAAAGAGGAAGAGGATCAGGCCCACGTTCGCGGCCATGGTGAGGGTTGGTATGGAGGCGGCGGGGAAGATAGCATTAGTGAAGCCTGGGGCACGACCGAGGACTGATGGACCGAGGAGGATTCCACCAATGACTTCGGCGATGACTCGTGGTTGGCGCATCTTGGAGAGGGGTAAGTGGAGCAGGCGACAGAAGCTGATGATGATGCCAGCCTGTTCCATGGGGTGTCAGTCCATTCGGCGCGCAGCATAGCAGCAGTGAGGAGGCATACCTGTATGATGAAGACGATGATAGGGTTTTTAGGGTCATATGTGGATGGGTTGACACCCTCGAGGATGCCACCCTGCGCCGCTGCTCGAGAGGGCATGATGAGGATGCTGCCTCGAAGAGTTGAGAGGAGGAAAGGGGAGAAGAGGAGCAAGGCGGCCCAGCGCAATGCACGTCGTAGACAGGCAATAACAAAAAGGATAGGGAGAGACTGTAGACGAGGAGGGAACAAAGATGCTTTGTATGGAGTTGAGGGTTCCGCCCCGGTTGCGTTTGAAGGGGGGTGGGGGGACGTGGAATGTCAGATGGCGGTCAAGGAGGAAGTCTGGGCATACGAAGGAAGCGGCCAGTAAACGTGGAGGATGGCCATCTTGGGATCCTGGCGGTAAAGAGGCATTGCAGGTGTGATGGGGATTGGAGAATGGACTGCTGCATGATTGTAGAGGGTGGTGGCAGCTTGACCTGCGGTGGTGGTAGTGGTGGTGGTGGTGGGGGTAGTCTAGTTGTACAGTGGAGTTCCAGCCTTCTGCTGCAAACATCCCACATCCCATTTATGGATGCTTTCATAATTCCAAGGTGCATGAGGTCCATGCATAATTTCTTATGCAGCTAGAAATGTTTCAACAGTACCGAGGTACGGTAGCCTGGGAAACCCATAAAGCACTTCTCCAACCCCCTCTACCATCCAGTTGCCATCCTCTCACTGCCATCCAAGGAAGTAGGTACCACCGAGCACTTTCGTTGCACCGTGGATGGTCCCCCTTGATCACTCGCTAAGATCCCAGATTCCTGCTCCACCTCTGCTCCGAAAACCAATACCTTCTGGAGCTTTCCGCTGTCCAATGGAGTCGAGATTGGTGGAGCAGCCAGACCCAGATCTACAAGATTACGGAAGTTGTGCTAAGGTACGATTACTCTGTCGATGTACATAGTAGAAGTCAGCAGGGCGATGTTATGTATAGCATGCTGAAGAAAGCTGTGGACCTGGTTCAGATTCTCTGGGGATAATTGCGTTGAGGCCATTGATATTGAAGTTATTGCAACTTGCTATTGCAGATGTGCGGTACTTGTGGGTTTGATATCGAGTAAAAGATTTGAAATCCAAGAATTGCCGTTCTGTTTCCAGGAGTCTGGGTATGATTTTCTTGAAATAACGTTGTTGCTAACGCATGATGATATCGGGGACTGAAGGAAACCCCTAATTGCATCGTGGGAGATTTACGAATGGGAGGAGTCCGTCACGGACTACCTCAAGGGATTTTCCATATGTTTTAAGGCTTCTAAACTTGCTCCCCGCACAAAGGAAAAGCAAGTGAGACGCCATGCATATCTGCTTCTGCTCCTGAAGACTCAACTTCCACACTTTCTGTCTTGGCCGTAACGCTCCCTAACCACTCCCACCTCCTTTCAACCCTGCCGAATCCTCCGCAAGTATCCCCAATTACAGCATCACCGTCCTCACAGCCCCAATATCCCCAGCACTATCCGCGACCACCGCCTTCCAACGCCTTGTTGCGAAGGCAATGATGGTTAGGCTTTGGGATCCCGAAAAGGCATGATCTCTTCCGAAAGCCATGGGGAACGGTGAAATTGAAAGGCAAGCTTTGCTTGTATCGCGCTAGCAGGCAATTCCTAACAGACGACATTACCAAGATAATGAATTTCCCATTCCAGTACAGGGCTTTTCTTCCAGCTAATGCGCCATAAAACCTATCACGGAAGTCTCTCCTTCGATGAGATATTCTTTGACCTCTCCAAGTCGGGTGTCTGATCGTGTAGGTAGATTGAATTTGTTCGAGCACAAGCTTAACTACGTACAGGAGTCCGGAACACCTCATCCTCCACTCAAGTAAACCTTGGCCAGTCATCACATTCTCGGTTGCGGAAGAGCATGCTCCCTTCCCTTGATGCAAACAAAACTCTCCCTGCAATCCCACTCAAGTCCTGACCGTCACCCACAAGCACCAACCAATCTATCCACCGGTCACCCTTTTTCCCTTCACTGAAAGGCAAGTCCCAGCCAACTCATCACACTCTTCACCTGCCACAAGTTGTTGCCGCTGTCCAGCCACACACCCCCTAGGATGGCCTCCACAGTTGTTGCCATGGTTGCAGGTGACACCACACGTCCTTGAGCTGGGTTCACAAGCACGAAGTGGTGAAGGCCATGTCTACGGCCGACGAGGTCGAGATTATTATTGGAGCCTATCGCTTGGAGTTGCTGGTTGAAATTCTCTGGTAATGTACGTTAGGCGCCAAAATACCCAAGCATGTTGAGAAACGGAGGTCAAGTAATTTACCTCTGGCCGTGTTGCCTTCATACCACTCTTCTGCAAGTGCAAGCTGAAGGATAGCGTCTCCAATGATGGCAAGTCTTTTGTTTCCATCTGAAGAAACCCTGGCCCCCATGCAAAGGAGGGGGACTCCAGCAGTAGTCAGGGCCTCTTTCAGCATTGACTTATCGGAGAAAGTGTGACTGATGATTTCCTCCACTTCTGTAAGATCCACGTCCGTCATATTGAGCAGAGCCATGGTCTTTGTTGGACTCGAATGTGGTGGTGTTGGTCGAGAGCGATTTCTCTTGCTGTGAGTGGGAGATGCTTTTTGGGTTATTGTAATTTGAACGTACGGATTGAAAAGTAGAATATCTGTAAGGATAAGATGCTGCTCATATATAAGTCGTACGGGACATAGCCCTCTTTCTAGAATGTACAGCATGCGCTGCGCTGAAGAGGCGAAGCTAGGCAGGGACATTCCAGGGAGCTTCTAGTAGCCAGTCGTTTTTTGGTCACGTGCACAGAACGATGGAAATGAAAGTTCCTACACGGTCTCAGAAGTCCTTCCGTTTTGCACAGCATACATATGAGACACGAGAGACAAAAGAGAGCAGCTTCACAGCCCGTTTGCTAGACACAGATCACAACCTATCTTCTTGTTCCACCTCCAAGACGGCCTCAATAGGAATCGTCTTCCAATCATGTCGTTTGGTAGAAAACCTACGCAAGGAATTTCCTTTGGGATAGACATGCATATGCAGGTGTCCGACAGAATTATCTGGAAAAGCGTGGAAGCCGAATTCGAAGTCCTCTGGCTTAAGCTCGGAGAATCGTTTCGAAAGAGCCTCGAAATCTGATCTGACCACGGACATGAGCCGCTGGTAGGTTGTGGTTGTAGCTGTCTCTTGGGGCGAAAGGGCATTGCTTTTACGTCTGAGCTTGTCATTCTGGACATCGAAGCTTGATCTTGTCCGTTTGAGTAGTTTCGGAGCACCGCCGCCTTTCCAAAAGTTGATAAAATGGTTTCTCATCTCCCTGATCAAATTTCCATCATTTGCTGTGGCATCAGGATCGACGATGTTGAAGATTCTCTTCCTAGGAATGACCATGCAGTGTCCGAATCCTTGACCTTCGGGGGTGTTTACCCCAGGCCGAAACTTAGGATTGAACCAATCTGGATATTGACGTTGGTCGTAGCTGGCTGCGTTGCCAATAATGAAAGACTCATCTGACTCGCTCAGTATCAAGTGCGGATCATTATGAGCTTCAAATTCCTGCTAGTGTGAGACCCCCAGGCTCGGATTTCAGCTTTGGCCTGCTTACAGAAAACCATGTATCGCATTTGGCGAGTGGTTGATCACTCTCTCCCAATTGCCTCCCCACAAAACTTACGGGTATCAAGCCGGTTCTGGATCGCACGAAAAATCTCGTCAGTCGGGGCCCCAGAATACTCACTTCGAATTTCATTGTGTAGGAGGCGGTCTCAAGGATTCATGCCCCGTACTTACAAGACTGTGTAGTCAAACTCGCCGTCTCTTGATTTCCAGGCCTCCAACTCTTCCATAGCCCGAGTATTATTTCTGAATCTGTTGCGCCGCTCGCGGTACATCTCCTTACGGTCCTGAAAAACCTTTGGCTCATGGAGTCGCCGGTTCGATCTACTCGGTCTGAGACGCATTGCGTACGTCACCGCACCGAACAACACGGCGGCACCTCCAGCAACTGCGACACTCATGATGCTGATTGCTTCAACTACTAGGTTCATTTAGATGCGTTGTCTTCGAATGAAAAGACAGTGGTATTTGAAATTAGGGAGTTTGAATGTGTGAGACTGACAAAGATGGATGGAGATGATTAGAATGTACGGGCGACGCGTGCTTCAAATGTCGTATGGAAGCCTTGATCTCGACTCACGACATGTCCATATTTCCTGCTAGGCTTGTATCCTTCCATACCTCCCAGCCTGGTTTGTGTACAGAAGGACAAAGGATTAACACAGCCGTGAGCGGTTTGTGAGGGGCCGACCACGTTGTTGATTGCGGAACGCCTGAGCACAGGCATCCGCTGTCTGGCTTGAAACACAAACAGGTAAGACGTGTCAAGAGATCAGAAGTCACACGCTGGGAGTCACGCATTCCAAATTTTTACACTGTCATCGGGCTTAGAGAGCTAGAAGGCAAAAATCGACAGGCTGCGGGTTGCGGGGTGGCGTATTTTGGTGATAGGGCTGAGGGGCTCAGCCACACGCAAGCCACGCGGCAACGCCCATAGCTCGCCAGGCATGAGGCCTAGAGGAACCCAGGCTCCCATCAAGGTACTCATCGACACTTTCAAGGAAGTACGGCATTCATACATGGCAGAGAGTCAATGTCCACTATCTGGCCAGGTCTAATGCACACATGCGGCGCCTAGTCCTACAACATCATATGGATATCTTCCCACCCCCCTCGAGAACGCCATATTGCATGCTGACCCCTTTTTCAAACAGCGTACTCCGCCGAAGTGCCCCAGGGTCGTATGCTCAATATTTGCATCATCAGTCCTCGTCTGCATCTTCGTCACTGTCAACTTCGCTTGCCTCACCGTCCCCCTCCTCACCATAATCCGCATCCGCAGCGGCCTCCGATTCGCCGTCGGCATCCTCCATTACTTCATCGCCTTCAGCGTCTTTTTCATCATCGTTCTCTCTCTCCTCTACCCCGTCAAGACCTCCAATTTCGATGCCCAATCCGACTTCTTCGTCTTCCTCTCCTTCCGCATCTTCATCTTCATCTTCCTCCTCGTCCTCGACCTTCTCGGGCTCATCATCCACGGGGCCTGCTAGTCTTGTTCGTCGGGTTGAAGAGGTCTGACTACCACCGTTCGCCTTGGGGTTCTGATCAGGGGTCCCGGGCTTGCCCTGCCCGGTCTCTCGAGGCTTTGTATTTCTCGGAGTGGTACGACTTGCACTTGGTGTATTGGTACCGTTTACGGCCAACTTGCGAGGGCCGCCTCTCCAACCACCTCGTTTTGGACGGGGTTGGGTCCCTGGGATTTTTGGGACAAGCTCATAACGAGTTGGAGGTATATATGGGGTCGCGGGTAATATTAGACTCTCCGTGTCGCCGTTCAGCTTCAACGGGGAAGAAGCCGGTGGTCTCGCTAGCTTTGGAGTCACAGAAAGTGAAGCCAGAGCGGGGTCAAGATTCTGGCCAGATGGTAGAACATCGGCGGGGTCAGGATTATCACTGACTGCACCATTGGCTGTGTCCTGACTATCACCACTGTCCAGGACGGGGATAACCTCAAGCTTCTTGTCTTTCGCTGCAATCATTTCAGCTTTCACAGTTTGTTGGACGCCCTCCTCCGGCTGGGCCTTTTCTTCTTCCTCGTCTTCTCGTTGAGCGACTGTCGTGATAGCAGGAGCAGTCTCGTAATGAGCAAGGTTACTACGGCCAATAACGTATGGCGTCCAAACTAAAGCATACGGGTTCAGGGTTATGTAGGCCTTTGCTTCCCATTGCTCGATGCACTGCTGGAAGTATTTGGTGTCGAGTCGGAGAGCGTACGTCTCTGTGACTGGATCCTTGAGTAGTGCTCGTAACGGCTCCAAAGCTGCAACAATATCGTCGGCTGTCATACCAGTCCGGTCTGAAAGGTCCATGATACTTATTGGTTCTGTTTGCTTCAAAAGTTCGTATGACAGAATGAGCCGCCAGTAATTCCGGTAAGAGACCAAGCCCATATCCGATAGCGGTTTCTCGGGAGACCCAGTCTTTCCTTCAACTCGAGTCAACAGGTAAGAGAAACTAATGAGAAGGTTTCCGTAGCCCTTTCTTTGGTGTGTCGGTAAGGTCAAAATGCAAGAGACGTTATTGAGGCTGCTAGGCCGTTTCTCTTTCGAAAAATATCCCACGAAATGGCAACCGCGGTCATCATACTCGGTCATGACATAAAACAAGAATGGGTCGACGTCGTAGTAAAGCGTTTTGGAGCCGAGGAAGACTTTGGCGAGGAGGCAGAGGTTTTGGCAGTAGACTGGATTTTTGCGACCATCAACTTCGAAGATGGAAATCGACTTGTCGCGATATATCTCATCTCCGGGGGGATGTTTGGCGGGGCACTTTAGTTTGTGCCTCCAGGCGACATAATCGGTACTCATGTATTTTAAACAAAACTCGCACAGGTAGAGCAGCCGGTTGCGACTATATTCTTCGGGATATGGCGCAGCATACCAGGTTTCTATCTCGTGGCCACCAAAGTAGACGCATTTGATCTTGCTTGGCGGGCCAGCCAGCTTCTGACGGCCCTTCAACTCAGTTTCTGCTTCAGAAAGTGAATTCTTCTGGGCGCGCTCCTCCTCCGCTTTCTGACGTGCCTCGTTGAAACGTGACCGGTCAGCTTGCAAAGGAAGGGTTTTGGAAGTCTCTGCTTCAGCTTCCGATAGGACGCCTCCGTACGGCTTTGATTTCAGGTCATCATTTTCGCGCTCATGGAACGCATAGAATGGCGTTACATAATGTGATGTGCTTGGCCGCTCATGCTCTGTTGGCGGCTCTGCTATTGCAGGCCGGGGTCGTTCTCGTTTCTTCTTTGTCTGAAGAATAGCTTTCAACTTGGCGGGTTTGAGGCGAATGAATAAAATGATACTTTTACTGTTTTGTTGAGTGATCGCTGCGGGTTGGCTGGTTGAGACATCGGATCTGCGTCGTGCCGGTGTCCTAGACGCCCTAGACGGCCGTGATCTTCGACTGGCAATACTGCCAGCCGTACTAGCCTTCCCTACGTTTTCTTGAGCTTCAGATACCGGGTCGTTCTCCTCGACTGGAGAGGGTTTAGACTTCTCGGAGAGAATGCTCTGCTTCCTTGGTCGTTTCTGAGGCACAAGGCGCGGCTCAGATGATGCTTTACGCTTACGCAATGATCGCGAGCCATCTAATGGATCGTCATCGAGTATAAGTGTGTTGAAAACCGAATGAGAGCCCGGCCGCGAACCACCACGAGGAGCAGGCAGCAAGTCTCTAGCAATGCGGGACGAAGAGGGTCTGCGCCCTGTTTTGGTGTCTGCTTGAGTCTCGGGCTCATTGTTGGGAGTCCCTGGTTCCAAGGCATTTTCTACGCAATTGGGACACCTCCATTGCAAGGCATCTGAGACAATATTAAAACCAGATCGAACAGTGCTGGGGATTCGTTCAAATACAGTAACAAATTAGATAAGTTTGCTTACCGTCATGGGAGCTAAGGGAGTTGGCGTATCGGGCACATTGCCGGTGGGCTGGGTAGGTATTTGTTAGTGTGGTTCAGTTACGCCGGCAGATGATCATCGTAAATAAGTAAAGCTTGTCTGCCTTCTTCAATGATCATAAAACTTACAATTATCTCCACACACAGCACATGCCATATATTCTTCAAAATCCGCACTCGGATCATGGTCTTCGTCTTGATGGCAGAATCTGTGGGATTTCGTCAGCACATTATGTTGGATTCCGCTTACAATCGGACTCACATGCAGTTATTCCGGTTCGCGACTTCGGCTGATACTGTTGTCGCAACTTCGCTTTGAGCCTCCCATTCTTGTGCCACCGCGGGCCCATCGTCGCTGTCCTCGTCATCCGGCTCGTCGTCTTCAGCTGCGCTACTCTCTTCGTCATCTAGTGCCACGTCTGCGTTCCTTTTGACTGCTGCACGGTTTTTTCTTGTCCTGACTATTCGTGGCGTAGCTTCCTCAACATCGCCATCCTCACCGTCGTCTTCCTCGTCCTCCTCCTCCTCCGGGCTATCTATCTCCGCATCGCCATCTGAATCTCCCAAGGCATTGTGCGGCCCATCATTTTCAATCTCGGCAGCTGCCGCCTCTTCTTCTGACTCTTCCTCCCCCTCAGCGTCTGCATCGCTGTCTGTGGGATTGTACGCCTCCACTTGGTTCGGATGTTCCATCGGCCCAGCCACAGCGGCCATGGTCATCACAGCTGTAGTCGCCAGCTTGACGGCCTCCCGACTGTGTTGCACAGTCTCATGCCATGGGCGATTGTATCAGATTTATTCTCGACGATTTGGATAGAGTGGAGAGAGGTTCGAGTGCTTTCACATTTGGCTTGGAATGGGTTCCAACCGTGGGGAAGTGGGCAAGGCGACGAGATTCGTCGTTCTCAACCAGCGTTCCCAACGTGAGCAGGTTTGTTGCTTGAGGTTCTCGCTATAGTACGCACCGAAGACACCTATGCACCGCACATTAGCAGAGATCTAAGAACAGCAGAGGTGGCTGTCGTGCTCGTTCATCGACTCTAGCCTTCAAGCCTGGCTACGGGGGCAAAAGTCGCGATCTCACTCACCTGTTGTGGTCTTGCGACGCGTATGAGCAGCTTTGAGAGGATTAAATGATGAAAGTAAACGTTCAACGGCGACTTTATCCGTTGACTCCTCAGTAAGATTGAGGTTCAGAGGCGCTCCGCCAAGAAACGCTGATGACTAAGCCACCCAACTTCACTCCACCCTTCACTCACCAACTGCTATCATTCATTCTAGGAACCCTCAACTTTCCAAAATCATATGTGACATACAGTCTGCGGGTCTTACAAGACTCTCCCGCATACATTACTACCAATCTACTGATTCTGATCTGAATACTTTGCAGATTCCTGCCAAGATGGGTGTTCCCTTTGAAGCCCTCATTCCCTATGGAATCATGCTTGCCGTATGTTCACCAGTCACCGTGGGACCGCAAACACGACACTGACAACATCGTACAGATGTTTGGCGTATCCGGAGCCGGTTTGTCACAAGTTCGGAACATGCAGAACGGTGGCAAGCGGGCAAGACACTCCATTGATCAATGGGACCGACAGAGTACGATTCCACAACCCAAGACCAGAGGGTGCGAGAGATGATTGCCGTTTTCCTGTGGCCCTGGAGGCCAAGACTATGCAATTATCCCTTGCGCCCCATGGGGGACTGCCTTCAATTGCGAAGCTAAATATCTACAGTGATGGATCGAGACAGGCGATTGACAGGGTACTTGCGCGGGCAGACGGATGTTGTGGACGCACCACCAGGCTTCGAAGTGAACAATCCGTGGCGGGTATGTCAAGCCTCCCCTAAAGACCACGTCGATCACTGCAACTGACATAGACCAGACAGAGAGGCGCATCACGTAGCTTCCTACAATTCCAATACAGCAACACCAATGAAGTCTTCACTGAAGGTTAACCGTGCAACGCAGTGACCATGCCCCTGATTCCCATTCTCTCCTCCTCCCGGAGCCGAATCTCAAACCACCTTTCCAGGGCGTCGACCCTATCCCCCTCCGTCTTACAAGTCTGAATATTATCCGTCTCGCCCTTGACCCTCTTTGTAACCTCCGCTCCATTCAGAATGACCTGCCCAACCAGCTCCCCTTCCTCCATAATCAATCTCACTACCACCACCGCGTATGTGAACCAGCTTTGTCTACTCTGGCTTGTCCAAAAGTTCATAATGTCATAATCCTGCGGCAAGAACTCCAGCTCCGTGAAACAATATATCGACTTCCATTCATCTTTGGGGGATTTCTGATGCTGGTATATCCAAAGCTGCTGGGAAGGGTCGGTGTTGGAAGCGATGTTCTCCTTCACCAGACGAATGCCACTAGGGTATATGCTACCAGTTTTGAGGCCGGCATGGAGTGGCAGGGGTTTGGTGGGCCCGTTGGCACCGAAACCAACATCAACCATGTATTTTGCGCCGCCTGGAAGGGTAACAATGTTGATCATATGACCCCTACAGCTTCTCCATCAGTTACCCGAAGGGAAAAGACATCGATCCAGAAGTCCGATATCTCAATCACCTCCAACATTCACCACAGCGAGGAGTACAAAATGGATATCCACGTACCACCCCACATACCTCTCCACCCCTCCCTTCTCATCCATAGCAGCATTCACCCTCGCCCCCACACTGCACACGTCGTACCCCAGAGTCCTCAGCACGGTCCCAAAGAAGCAATTGTTCTCCATGCAATACCCGCCCCTCCGCTTCTCCACAAGTTTGTCATAAAGAGCTTCACTGTCTAACGAAATGGTGTGGTGGAGTGAGTAGTGTAGGGAGAGGTTCTCGAAGGGAATGGAGGCAAGATTGTACTTTTGTAGGGTGGTTAAAGTGACCAGGAGGGTGTGGGGCCCTTGGTGTGCAGTCGTCGAAATATGATGGGTGTGAGGAAGAGAGATGTGGTCGTAGTATTTTGAGATTTGAGCCGGGGTATAAAGTGGCCGGAGGGAAGGGGCCATGATAGATACTCTTACGAGGGGATGGAATTCTTCCTAATGGCACGATTTCGAACGACATGTGCTTTTGGTGATGTATCCAAATCCCCCCCCCAATTCCTTACGTCATAAGATATCCACACCTAGTGGGCCACATGCGGGTTATGGAGGAGTGACGATCGGTGGAAATGCACAAACCATCGTGCCAGTTGGACTGTCTGCCCTTGACAGTATTGAATGGAACCTGAACACTGCAGAAGAAAGAGAAGCATCAAGTATCTCAAAGGAAACATAAGTATCCATATGGAGCTTTACGGCAAACGTCTCAAATTGCGCTAGCAAGACCTAGAGCTAGTACTGTTAGACTGAATGCCCTGGGGCTACTCCCTAGGGTTATACTCGTATAGGTACTCAATGATCTGTCGGATAAGATATAAGGGTCCCCGTCTGGGGACCGAGTAAGCCCCGAGAGATCGTCTAAAGGCTTTTCGTCCGGGCGATACAACGCTAAAGAGGCCTTAAGCTTAATCAGTACTAGTGTCAATCAAGACTTTGCTGTCAAAGCTCCATGGCTCCGTATGGACTTCCGCACTTTCATCAGCATATCAGCAGACCTGCACTGGGCAAGCCTTATGCGCACGGGGCAGGCAGGAGTAGGAATAGCAGCTTCAACGGCCGCCGGGCAGGGACATGCGGTAAGAGCCTATGTCCCTGCCCGGTGCTCACTGAGCAGTCCCAATCTCTGCCCCGTACGCCTATGTAGCCCCGTGCATACGTCACAACCCTCCAGTCTAGAGGATTGCGTAAGGCGGTTTTCTGAACAAATCTTGTACTTCCCTTGTCAACATTGTTCTCTCTAATCACGTCGTGCGTCCTACATTTCTAGCCAAGGCTACCTCGTTATAAGAGTATCAATCCTCGTTGACAGGTGCAGTGATCAAGCAGCGTCCAAAGTCAAAGTCTTACAACAATCCTTGGATTACACATAGAGCCCGCGAGGAAGGATGTCATTTAGGTTCTCAGTCGGTGACTTTGTCGCTGTTACAAAGCTCATTGCTGGCATCTGCTCATGTCTACGGTCATCCTCCACGTTGGGACACAACGAGCTTCTCGTCGAACTACCTATCCCATCCGCTCGGCAGTACAAGCACAGAGAATGCACCCTCAGCTCTCTCGGAAGTTACGCGGTCGTTGCTAGAGGCGAAGTAAGCAGAGGGTGGCGCGATACCTGACCGAAGTAATGTAGCACCGCTCCTTGGTAATGAATACCCTGTCGCTCACGCTGCCTATGTCTATCCCTATGTATTCCTGCGTATAATCTGAACCGGCTGCTCCAGGAATAGCAAAGGGAGCTGCATCAAACAGAGAGCGGGGCCTAGTACGCCTTTTATATTTGTAAGAGTGATAGGTAGCGATGCGACGGGCTAATATAGTGGGCGTCGTCAGACACCCGTTATGCTGGATTCTTTGTAGCTTTTTCCAGACTAATTCGCTGGCGCCCTGACTTTTGGGCACGGCTTCTATGATATACAGTGCCACGTCAAAAGTCTGTACCAAGCTAAAAACAACCCCGTACTACCATTTCCATTTCCTCTATTATATCCAATTTGCCAACCATTTATAGGAGAGCCTTGTATCTTCGTATAGTAATTAATTAATAATAGTATATGAATTCTTTAAAAATATTTCGTACTTAATACTTCGTATACTACCTTTTAGTTTATATTATTATATTTACCTTCTTTTTTATATTTTTAGTCAATAATATTAATAATTCTTTAAAGAATAATACCTAAGTTTGTTCTAAAGCTTCCCTTATAACCTCCTATACCTTCTTATTAGCCCTATATATTTTTTTGATATTAAAGTATATTTTATAAATAAGCTTTTTAAATTTTTTTTAAAGGTATTCGATTAAGTTAAGATTAAGAAAAAAAGGAAACTATTTTAATATTTTAATACCGTATTCTTGGAATTACGCTTATACTTTATATATTATATATATTAAAACGTTATCTTATATAAAAAATATATTTGCTTTATAAATTATAGGGATTATATTTTCCAAAACTTTAATATAATTATTAATTAAATACCTTCTTTATTTTGCAGTTTTATTCTTATTTATAATAATAAAATTATATTATTTCGAATTATAAAACTTTCTTTATATTATTATAAATATATATTTTTTTGAAACTAATTATATTACTTCCTTTTTAAAATATTCGTTTAGGAAATAGAATATTTATTTACGTTTTTTGTTTTTTTTGTTCTATAGAATACTCGTCAGATTAAATTACTTTTTATTACTATTTTAAAGTCTAATTTTTATATATTTTGTATTAAGTTAACCGTTTAATTATTATAATATTTAAAAATAATAGTCTCTTTTAAGCGAGCTAATTGACAAGGCTATATTTTTTAAGAGTATAATAAATAATAGATTTTAAATATTTGAGCTTATATTATAATATAAGTTCCCTGTATTCGATTGTAGGTTCCCCCTTAACAATAGGTATATGTGAGGCTATACGCAGGTCTTGGTATTGCGTATACGTTCTGTACGTGCTCCGGTACGTGACTAGAAGCTATATTAGTACCAAGCCTGTTACCGGAAGCCTCGGGGAGCAAAGCAACCCCGTATCTACCCTGCTCCAAAGCTTTACCTTATTACCTTAGGGGTCCCCTATTCTTCTAACGGTAGCCGTTAGTTCTTTTATCCTCCTAGAAGATAGGGTTGATAGCAATTATCTATCTATTGCGTTCCGCTTGCGCTCTACTATCGTAGCAGCTGTATCTAGTTATCATACTCTATATTGCCATTTACTATACACCCTAACAGTATAATAGATTTTTCATTTTGATCGGATAGCTTCAAGGGACGTCCAGATCTAGCTTTAGAGACCCTTTAAGGGCGAATAGGATAACAGCAAATAATAATTACAACGGAGGATATTTTGAGCTTTTCGCGTTATATAATAATAATAAGTTTTGCTCCAGAACGAGAAGCTCTAAAAACGATTAATTTTTTAGATAAATTAAACTCCTTTCCAGGAGTCCTGTTACCAGAAATTGGAGCCAACGGAGTACGTGGTATAGTAGTAGATATGATAGAGGATGGTGGAGTTAATAAAGTGGAAACGCAAAATACGCGTTTTTGGCTTTTTGGTGCAGACTTTTGACGCGTTAGTGTATACAGTTTCACAGCTAAGGCGCTTCTCCCCACCCTATCCGAATATATACGGAATCACACGGCTTCGAACCCAATGATTGAATTCGAGAACACAGACAAGATAATCGGTAAAAGTCTGGACTCTTGATGACACCTCTTATATCTATCACCCCCAAATAACACCCCTTACTTCGCCACCTCAATCCATACACAGGCTTCCGGCAACCGCCCTCACATTCGCAACCCAAGATATCGCAATCTGGACCTCGTCAACACCTACCAGAATTTCCAACATGGGGATTCCTACCGCCCACACCATAATGCGGCGATGGCCAACTGCCATCTTAACACGGAGACTGGAAACCCTGTCGCGTCAGTGAAACGGCCAAGTCTTTTTTTTGGGGAGGGGGAGGAAACGCTAACATCGCCGGGCCAAAGATCGCTGTGGCCTTCGTAGTTGGGGGGGCAGCAGTCTGCGTTGACTTTGAACGCTAGGAGGAGGGGGATGGAGAGGAAGAGGGGTGAGGGAGTGGAGATACATTGTGGGTTGTTTTGGGACTGTTGAGGAAGACGGGATGAAGGATGTTTAGATTGTTGAGACGGAACGAGAAGATGCTCTATCACAAAGGCCTACTGGACTTCTCCTGCAGTTTATACTCACTCCCGATCACCTACCCCTTTGGTCGCTTACCTTCGACTTCGCGTGCAATGTTACGGATCCATACGCCTAGGTGCGAGCGTGACCTTTGATTTGTCGCTAGAGTCCAGAACGTGTTTTCCAGTGGAGATTTAGAAGTATGGGCAACATGAAGCGTTTTGTGAGTCTCATGAGCAATATGGGACATGTACAAAAGCTGCCCTGACCTCCTAGAATAGGGTCACGCAGGAGCATCTCGAAGTACACAGATGCGCATTACACAGCCACGCTCTTTCCAACATGCAACTCCCTCCGCTCATCTTAATCGTTTCCTCAGCGATTATGCTAGCGGCCACGACGAACGCAGAGTGCTGCAAAGACCAATGGAAAGGCTGGAGGACCATGTATCTTGTTAGTTTTCCTCTGACGCACAGAGTAGGGGCCTTGACTCATGATTTAGGGGCTCCAGACGACATGCAGTGATGGCAGCAATGGAACTCCGTTTTGTGGTGTTGGCAGTGAGTTTGCACGAGATGGGTGGCATCGGTAGTTTCTTAGCTGAGGTTCTGTGGTAGAATGTACCATTTTTGGCTGTAATTGTGATGGAGGTTGCCGGCAGGCGCCTAGTGGAGAGGAGGCAGGGCAAGAATGAGTCTGGTGAGAGGGGAGGGTAGAGGGAACTTTGGAAATCGACGAGGATATTTTGTTGCTATAGTTACAAGTTGCCATCTAACACTCTCACTATTCGTCATCCTCCTCTTCCTCCTCCCCTTCATCATCTTCACCCTCGTCCTTGGCCACAATGTTGTGCCTCTTCAGCCTCTCCTCGGTTTCCATAGCTTCATATTGAGAATCTCGAAGAGCCTGGATCCGGTCTGCAGGGCTGGGGAGTCGATTGATTTTGTCCACGATTTGTCCCCTGCCAATTAAACTGACCACAATACTAGCTCCAACCACAAATGTCAACACGAAGCGGTAGGTTGAATACCATTGAGGAGCCCAGCCCCTGACGACAGCTCGCGCATCTGCAAAGTAGAGCATGGTGAAGGCCAAGAATTGCGAGATGAGGGCGTATTCCACTGGCAACAACATTGTGGGCCATGCCACAGCGGAAGCAAGAACACCGTAGGCATAGCGTGGGTAGCCATGAACACCACCGTACTTGGACCATTCAAAGCCCCAGTGAATAGCACCTAGGAATGACAAAATCTGGGGAAGTCAGCAACTAGTCATCTTCAAGTAGTAGTGGGAGTGTATTTACCACGGCACCATATCCCACTTGAATGGGCTCGACGATATGAAGAAGTTGCTCGGCGAGTGGGCCCGAGAGGAGAAGGCCGCTTCCAGTGTCCGCGGCATGATTGATGTCCCAGGCCAAATAGACGGTCGAGAGTGAGGTAGCTAGATATGGCAACACACCTGCCATTCCTATAACGAGAGCTTCTCGAGGGACTTGGTCAAGGGCAAAGGTTTCCTTGATGGTTTTCTTATGCCCAATTGTGAGCTTGACCGGTCCACACACTTCAAGCAATCGAACCTACCAGATCCGATTTAACCCCTGCCAACATGTCCTCCTCCTTCTCTGGCTCCTCCACTCCCTTCTCATGGAAAGCCAGATGCACAGATGATGTAGTGGATACGTCTTCGGGGTGCGGCTCCAACTTCTCTACCTCTACTTCCGCCTCATGCTTCCTGTCGATGTGATCCCCAACGGCATAGCGCTGCAAGGAAGTGCTGAGGGGTTTGTGTACCGTTAATGCAAATGTCACTGGTTTGCGAGGCTGTGGGACGCGTAGGAGACCTGATCGACGACCATTCTGGCGAGCGAGAGATGTGGTATTGCGGGCGTTGGAGGGGGTCACAAATCGGAGGGACGAGCGGGTGAGGGACACAGCAGGCCCCGATCGGAGCATGATGAAGACGGATCAGCCCACACAGGCATACAGAAGGCGTTGAGCTTTGGTTGAGCCAATTGCTTCCTCCCAATAGGTCGGTGATGATGTTGTGGGAATGTATCATGCAAGCATGGGTCCACGGTGGTTGTACTCAAGCTACGGGGTCAAGTCCTATTCGTAAAACCATTGCAGATAGGACGTGGGCCGTTGGCTACGTAGTTTGCACTACCTTTACAGGGACAGCCTACCAGGCATTGAAACTTGATGTCAACAGCCTGCACTCTCTTTTCATACAGCTCTGTTCTGTAGTGTTTGTTCCAAATCCGCCTGATCTTTCCTCTTGTTTCACTTGTGACTGTATGGCGATTCGGTGTGCCAATCTCGAAAATAATACACGCCTCTAATATGTCCAACGTCAAGTGACCAACACAAGAAGCAGGTTTTGGCGACGCAGAATCCTTCGACACAGCTGCCACTCCTTGACAAGAGTGCCTCCAATGTTTCAGGACATTTCAATTCTGCGTGGCTGTTGAGAGCTCTTCGGAGAGCAGTGAAGCTCACCCGAATCGGGGTGTCCCACTGCGCCAAAACAGACATGCGCCATGACCTTTGAAGGCAACCACTGAAACCTCCATTTTGCGATTACCCAAATCTGTACACAACCTACAGCGATCTCGAACATCCCTGCTTTCTCTCCCGGCCCGGCTGAGGGCTCCCTTCTTTCACCATGCTCGAGGGTCTCGTTGCGAACCTGTTGAATAGGTTCCTTGGCATGTATGTCAAGAACTTCGACGCCAAACAGCTCAACGTCGGGATATGGAGTGGAGATGTCAAGCTGCGAGACCTCGAGCTTCGACGAGAGGCTCTGGACCAGCTTCATCTTCCTGTCAATGTCGTCGAAGGCCACCTCGGCCAGCTGACCATGTCCATTCCTTGGGCGAATCTGCGGGGAAAGCCTGTCAGGGTCAACATCGAAGACGTTTTCCTTCTTGCAGCCCCGAAAGAAGATGCCGAGTACAACGAGGAGGAGGAAGCTAAGAGAGCCCATGATGTCAAAATGGAAAAGCTGGAGAATGCTGAGATCCTCAAGCAACGAAATTCTGAAGGCTTGAGCGCGGAAGAGCAGCAAAAGACCCAAAGCTTCACAGAGAGCGTAACTACGGCCATCGTTGACAATTTGCAAGTCAGTATCAAGAATATTCACATTCGTTACGAGGACGCAATTGCTACTCCAGGTCACCCATTCGCCCTGGGTGTGACGCTTCAGGAGTTCAGCGCCGTCTCCACAGACGGCAATTGGAGGCCAAGCTACATACAGTCTGCATCCGGAACGACAAACAAACTTGCAGTCCTGAATGCTCTAGCGTTCTACTGGAACACAGATGCCACTCTATTTGGTTCAGGTTCTGGTCAGCAAGTCGGCGCAGAGGCTCAGGGCTCAGATCATGGGGAGATGATTGAGAAATTCCGAGCCGCCATGAAAGAGGAGGAAAATCATCAATACATGCTCAAGCCTGTGAGTGGACGGGCCGCCGTGGAATTGGATAAGACTGGCAAACCTGAGAAGCCTAAGATCAAGGCGCGTTTGCTATTCAATGAGCTCGGATTCGTATTGGATGACGAACAGTACCGTGATGCCTTGATGATGGTAGATCTCTTTCACTATTTTCTTCGCCATCAAGAATACAAGAAGCTACAACCAAGCAAGACACCCAAAGAAGACCCCAAGGCTTGGCTCTCGTTCGCTTTCAACGCCGTCCGCACCAAGATACATGACCGAAATCGGCAATGGTCTTGGGGCTACCTCAAAGAGAGGCGAGACGATCGGGTGCGGTACATCGAATTGTTCAAGAAGAAGAAAAAGGAGGAGAAAATGACAGCTGCCGAGACCGAGGAGATCGGCACTTTGGAGAAGAAGCTCAGCTATGAGGACCTTCGTTTCTGGCGATCCCTCGCTAGAAACCAGCTTCGAAAGGAGAATGTAGGCGTCAAAAAGCCCCCACCAGCAAAGACCTGGACACAATGGGCATTTGGTGGTGGCCCGAAGGAAGAAGAACATGCTGATGACGATTCCGCCATGAGTGAGGAGCAGCGGAAAGAGCTCTATGCGGCTATCGATTGGGATGAGAAGAAGGCTATCACTGAAAGTGTAGACCTGCCAAGGGACAGCGTCAAGCTCCAGGTCGAATCTTCACTTCGAAGCGGCAGTTTCACGCTGAAGAGAGATCCACATACAAACGCAACAGAGATACTGAGTCTCAGGTTTGACAATTTTCAAGCTAAGGCTGTGCAGCGACCCGACTCTTTCCTGGCCGACCTTAGTCTAGGAGGGCTGCGAATCGACGATGGTACAACCGAGGGAAGTCTCTTTCCACAGATCGTCAACTTCAAGGACCCTACAGCAGGCAGTGTCAAAGGAACGATTGAGGATGTCGCAGCTGAAGATGCAGATCCCGACAGGAAGAAGGCCAAGGACAAAGCTGCCGACAATGCTCTGTTCCACATGATTTTCGAGCAAAACCCACTTGACGGCAGTGCAGACTCAGCCCTAATGATGAAGATCAAGAGCATTGAGGTGATTTACAACCCTCGATTCATTGTCGAGGTAGCCAAATTCTTTAAGCCTCCTGAACGTCACATGGAGTCTATTGGAGCCTTGCTGGAAACGGCGGGTGCTACTGTTGAGGGCATTCGACAGCAAACGAGAGCCGGACTCGAATTCGCTCTCGAAGAGCACAAAACACTCAATGCCAACCTAGACATCCATGCCCCGCTCATTGTGATTCCAGAGAGCATAACGAAAGAAAGCGCTCTTTGCATGATCCTTGATGCCGGCCATGTTAGTTTGAACAGCGAGCTTGTCGACAAAGATACTATGCGTGACATTCAATCAAAGCAGAAGAAGCAATACTCCGACGATGATTTCCGGCAACTTGAGGGCCTCATGTATGACAAATTCTTGCTAAAGCTAGATTCCACTCAGCTGCTCATCGGTCCCGGCATCCAAGCCACCAAAGATCAGCTCAATGCGAAAGAAGATCCCAAGAATCTTCGTATCATCGATCGTATCAACATGGACTTTACTCTCGAAACATCTATCATTCCCAAGGCTACTGATCTAACCAAGACTCGTATCTCGGGTCACCTACCAGTGCTACACGCATCCATATCCGACAAGAAATACAGGAATTTGATGAAGCTTATAGACATCGCGATTCCCAGGTTTGACAGCGACGAGTCTCTGGATGGTAGGACGAAGGCACCCACCAACCATATCAGGGTGCCCACGACAGAGAAGGCGGAGAAAGCGAGAGAGAAGTCGAGAGCCCATGATGTGATGAACAAACCACACTCAAAGTCGGTCTCAGCACAGCAAGACCTCAACGTCGACGACGACGATGAAGATGATGCAAAGAAGTCGCGCCCAGTTGCAAAGAGCAAAGACGGTGAAGAGATCAATCTCCATCAACGAGAATTCGAGCTTAAATTCACGGTGGACAAACTGCAAGGCTCTTTGTACAGATCCGATCCAGCTGATCGTAAGCCTGATCAGCTTTTGGTCGAGCTTGTTGCCGAGCATTTCCATCTTGACTTCTACCTAAGACCCTATGATATGGTAGCAGAGGTACTGCTCAAAAAGCTCAATGTTGAAGACTACATTGAAGAGGATCCCTCACCAGAGTTCAAGAATATTATATCCAGCGAGGGGTTTGGTGCTGAGGAAGATAAAGACCTTTTCAACGTCAAATTCGTGAAGGTCAATAATGACTCCCCTGAATTCTTGTCAACTTATGAAGGGATTGCTACCAATCTTGATGTTTCGGTCTCGACACTAAATTTGGTTGTAACCCGGAAGACTCTGTTGACCTTGCTCGATTTTGTCCTTGTTACTTTCACAAGTCCGAGCGATGCGCCACCGCCTCCGAAGGCCATTGAAGATGCGGAGGACTCGTCTAAAAAGGAGGTCCAGGAAACACCTGCCCAACAGTCATCCGGGGACGATAAACTTCGTATCAAAGTCGATCTGGAAGCTGTCGCTTTGATCCTAAACAATGATGGCATTCGGCTTGCCACGCTAACGCTCAATTCGGCAGATGTTGGCGTTTACATCAGTGGGGATGGCATGAATGTCGCTGCTCGTCTCGGCAACTTGTCACTTGTAGATGATATAAATCAGGGAGCATCCAAGGACTCGTCTCTCCGTCAGTTAGTCACAATCCAAGGAAAGGAGCTAGCAGATTTCAAGTATCAAACGTTTGATGCAAAGAGTAAAACGTATCCTGGATATGACACCAAAATATACCTCAGGTCTGGTTCGATCAAGGTCAATTTCCTCGAGGAGCCCTTCCGAAAGATCATCAACTTTCTCGTCAAATTTGGCAAGATGCAGGCTATCTTCAACGCTGCCAGGCAAGCGGCTGCCAACCAGGCAAGCCAGATGCAAGAAAGTGAAAGCAAGATGCATTTTGACGTGCTTATCAAAACGCCGATCCTTGTCTTTCCTCGGGTCATGGTGGCCGACAAACCTCGCGATTTGCTGACAGCTTACCTCGGTGAAATATATGCCAGCAATGAATTCGTGGCACTTGAGAAAGGAAAGTCAGGATTGGAAGGCAACAGGATCTCCGCAGGTATCAGAAATGTTCGTTTGACCTCCGACTTTCACTATGACAGCGACAAATCTGAAGAATTGGAAATGATCGACAGGGTCGACCTTGACTTTGTGGTGACGAATTCCGAGCATCAGAAAGGCTCGGAACGGCCAGACATGGAGATTGAGGGCAAGATGTCTCCAATAAATCTGCGTGTCGCTCAGACGCAATTGAAGTTCCTCATGGAACTGTCGAAGACGATTCCCGCTGCTTTCGTTACTGATGCAGACCAGACTGAAGAAGAAGCTATGGTAGAACTCCCAAGGTCCACCGTCGAGCCCGCGAAGAAGGTCACGAGCCAAGAGCTGGGCGATCCGGAGAAACCTGCGCTCCCGAGTTATCAAGGGCCAGAACTCGAATCAAGCCCTGATACATGGACAAAACTCGACTTTGTCTTCGATGCACCAACTATCGCTCTCGAGTTGATATTGGCTAAGGAGCAGGAACCAGTCGGTGACATTGAGTCTGCCAGTCTGACCAAATTTGCTTTGAATGACACCAAAGTCAAGCTGCGCATGAAGACGGATGACTCTTTGGAATCCGAGCTGCTCATCAACTCCTTCACCATCACAGACAGCAGAAAGAATGAGACGAATAAGTTTAGGAAGATCATGTCTTTGATCAACGATGATGTGAAACAGCAATTTATGGCCAGCATAACGATGTCGGGTGGTAGTGACAAGCACATGATAGCCATGCTCACAGTCGATAACCCTCGTCTCATCATGGCCATCGATTATCTTTTAGCCGTCCAGGCCTTCGCTAACAGCGCTTTTCCATCGGAGGAGCCAATGCAAATCGAAAATGCTTCCCAAGAGGCTGTAATAGAGAACGAGGTTGATAGCGGGGTCAGCACTCCGGTTGACAGCGGTCGCCCATCGATGCAAGAGAAGCCCGAGGTAGAAGCCGACAGCGGAAGCTCCATGAGCATGTCTTTTCGCGTCAACATTGTGGACGCTCAAGTCATCTTGATCGCCAATCCTGCAATATCCAATTCGGAGGCGATTGTCCTCGGCACCAAGCAGGTCCTCGTTTCCCAACAGAATGCTTCCACACTTCAAGTCACCAAGGTCGGCATGTTCCTGTGTCGCATGGACAAATTCGAGACCAGCCGTCTCCGCATTCTTGATGATTTCTCCATCACAATGTCAATGGATAGTCGCTCGCAAGGCAAAATGTCTTCGCTAACAAGCATTTCTGTGGATATCGAGCCGTTGGTGTTGCGACTATCTCTTCGTGATATCCTTCTTGCGCTCCAGATTGTCAACAAAGCTTCCGAAATGTCCAATGACATTAGTGGGAATGATAAAATTGCCAAAGATACAGAGCCAACCAAGATCAAACAGATAACAGGCAGTAAAGCGCCATCAACAATGCGGAAGTCGATAGCTCCAACAAAGCCAGTATCAACTATTGCCAGGAAGACATCGAAATCTGCAACGGAGAAGAAGCAAACAGAGAAGTCCTCCGAGCCATCGCAAAGCTCCGTTGTGATGAAACGGGAAGAGATGACTGCGACGATCGAGGGTATTAGAGTGATTCTCATCGGAGATTTGCACGAATTACCGCTTCTAGATTGGAGTGTCAAGAAGTTCAATGTCGATGTTCGAGACTGGTCCAATGCAATGACTGGAGATACGATATTTGATACCTACATCAACGTGTACAACTTCTCAAAATCAGCCTGGGAGCCTTTAATCGAGCCATGGCAGCTGGGGTTCCATATGTCAAAGGATCAACACCCCGAGCTGTTTTCGGTGGAAGTCTATTCGCACAAGATGATGGAGCTCACAGTGACTTCTGCAACCATTGCGCTAGCGTCCAAGTCCGCCCAGTTCTTGTCCACTGACGAAGATGTACTTTCGAAGCCCAGGGGTACAGATACACCGTACAAGATTCGTAATTACACAGGCTTTGACCTGAGCGTGTGGGCTGCAACGCATGAAGAGGACCGTGGCTCGGCCGCTAAAATGACGGATGGTGAAGAACTCCCCTGGCGATTCGAGGATCCAACCACCATGCGTGAGAATTTGAGCCCAGAAGGCAGTTCAGGAATTGTTGGCATCAAGCTCGAAGGGAGTGGCTTTGACAGTATTGATCGTATTGGGGTCAACCGGGAAGGCGAGACTTTGTACAATCTCAAGCCTCGCAAAGACAAAGTGCTTCATAGACTCCTCGTCGACGTGAAACTTGGGTCTGATAACGTCAAATACATCACTTTCCGTTCCCCCTTGCAAGTCGAGAACAACACGCAAATACCAGTTGAGATTGGTGTCTTCAGCCCTGAGGAGGGACATCTCCTAAAGATAGAGAAGATTGCTCCTGGAGAAGCACGGCCAGCTCCCGTTGGTGCGGCATTTATGCATTCACTCGTGGTCAGGCCCGACCAAGGCTTTGGTTACGGTTGGTCTAACGAGCGACTGTTCTGGAAGGACCTTCTCAAACGCCCTACAAGAACCATTACATGCAAAGGTGAAAACAATGATCAGTCCCCTCCTTTCTATTTTCAGATGAATGCATCTTACGACAAAAACGACCCCATGACCAGCGTTTATCCTTACATGAAGCTACGACTTCATGCGCCTATTGAATTGCAGAACCTACTCCCATATGATTTCAAGTATCGTATTTATGACAAGAACACGAAGAAAGACTGGACCAATTTCTTGAGGAAGGGCGGAGTCAGCCCTGTGCATGTGGTGGAGCTGTCACACCTCTTGCTCCTCAGTGTGGACATGCAAGACACGGTGTTCAAGCAGAGTGAGTTTGCTGTCGTAAATTCAAACGCTCAGGAAGACTTCCGCCGAGAGAAAATGCTACCAGTCAAGGATCCTCAAGGCAACGTACTGAATTTGAAACTTCACTACTTCAATGTGCCCGATAGCGGCGGAGCCTTCAAAGTATCTGTCTACAGCCCTTATCTTGTTCTAAACAAGACTGGCCTGGACATCAACATACAGAGCAAGACCATGTTCTCGTCCGCAAAATCGGCCGCTGGACAAGGCATGAAGATGGACTCGGACCGTGGAACTCGAAAGGCACTGCCATACATGTTTTCTTATCCCGCAGAAGACCGCAAGAATCGTGCGAGCATCAAGGTGGGCGACTCTGCGTGGAGCAAACCTCAGAGTTTCGATGCCATAGGCAGCGCATTCGATGCCATCCTACCATCTTCAAATGCCAAGTCCGAAATGCATGCCGGTATCTCTGTGGCCGAGGGCGAAGGCAAGTACAATTTGACCAAAGTTATTACTGTAGCGCCTCGATTCGTCTTGAAGAACAAGTTGAAAGAAGAACTCCAAGTACGGGAGCCTGGTTCACCAAACGTCATGAAGCTGAAGACTGGAGACTTGGTTCCACTTCATTTCCTTCGGCAAGCACCGGAGAAACAGGTCTGCCTGTGTTTCCCTGGCGTAAACAATCAATGGTCCTCTCCATTCAACATCGCGAATGTTGGCACGGTCCATATTAAGCTCGCAAAAGCTGGCCAACGTCAACAGTTGATTCGCGTGGAAATCATCATGGAAGCCGCTACGATATTCCTTCACATCAGTATCGAAACCAAGCACTGGCCTTACTCAATGCGAAACGAAAGCGACATGGAGTTCATGTTCTACCAAGTCAATCCGAGTCTTGGAGAAGACGAGGAAGACCAAGGATCTGGATGGAAGCCCATTCGCTATCGTTTACCGGCAAAGAGCATTATGCCGTACGCATGGGATTATCCAGCTTCCAAAAACAAGGAACTTGTCATTACCGCAAATGGCAAGGAGCGTCGTGTCAAACTCGCTGAAATCGGGAATCTTGTTCCCTTGAAAGTCCCTGGAACGCAAGGCAGGCCATCTAGGATCATTGATCTTAACATTGCTGCCGACGGCCCCACACAGATACTAGTGCTGTCAAATTATAAGCCGTCGAAGAGTCTGTACAAGCAAAAGTCCGCCCAGGCCACAGCTTCTCAGAGCAGCATGTCGACAGGCTTCGAAGTCAAGCAAATGGAATCCGATGTTACATTCAAAGCACAGCTTCGACTTTCTGGTATTGGTCTCTCCCTGGTCAACAGCCAGTTGAAGGAGCTTCTGTACTTTACATTGCGTGAGATTGAAATCAAATACGGGGACTCCAAGCTTTACCAGACTCTGAATGCTACAATCAAATGGGTACAGATCGATAACCAGCTCTATGGAGGCATATTTCCTATCCTCTTCTATCCAAGTGTTGTACCCAAGACTGGGAAAGAGATGGAAGCTCATCCAATCTTCCATTCTATGGTGACGCGGGTCAAGGATGACTCCTACGGTGTGCTGTACATCAAATACTTCACGCTGTTGCTGCAACAGATGACTCTCGAGCTTGACGAAGATTTTATATTCGCCATGCTGGACTTTGCCAAGGTCCCAGGAGCTTCCTGGTCAGAAGAATCCGAAGGCAAACTATGCGATGAAGATCTGGACATTCCCGAGCCGAAGCAAGAGGAACAAGGCCAGGATGTCTATTTCGAGTTCTTCCACCTGCAACCAATGCAGCTCGACCTGTCATTTGTTCGTACCGAGCGTATCAACGCCGAGGACACGGCAACTTCTTCCAATCCACTTATGTTCTTTGTGAATGTCATGACCATGTCTGTTGGAAATGTGAACGACGCACCACTACGTCTTAATGCGCTAATGCTCGAAAACGCCCGAATATCCGTCTCAGCTTTGATGTCCAATGTCCAAAGCCACTACACGCAGGAAGTTCTCCGGCAGATCCACGTAATCCTAGGCTCTGCTGACTTCCTCGGTAACCCCGTCGGGCTCTTCAATAACGTTAGCTCTGGCGTTGCAGATATCTTCTACGAGCCATACCAGGGCTTGGTGATGACCGACAGGCCCCAAGAACTCGGTATAGGCATCGCAAAGGGCGCTTCAAGCTTCGTCAAGAAATCAGTCTTCGGCTTCTCTGATAGCATGGCCAAATTCACAGGTAGCATGTCCAAGGGGCTCGCAGCAGCCACACTTGACAAAGAATACCAAGACCAGCGCCGCATGTCCAAATCCCGGAACAGGCCAAAGCACGCCTTGTATGGTGTCACATCTGGTGGTAACGCTTTCGCCAGCAGCATGGCCAGCGGCATCGGCGGTCTCGCGCGCCATCCAATGCAGGGTGCCGAGAAAGAAGGTCTACCCGGCTTCGTGAAAGGCGTTGGGAAAGGTTTCTTGGGTCTAGCCACGAAACCCGCCATCGGTGCCTTCGACCTCGCATCCAGTAAGCCTCTTGCCCTACGAACTTCTCATCACCATCGTACTAACTCAATGAACAGACATGGCCGAAGGCGTACGCAACACAACCACAGTCTTCGACCAAGAAGGCCTCGACCGAGTCCGCCTAGCGCGCTTCATCGGTCTCGACGGCATCGTCCGGCCATACGCTCAACGCGAAGCCCTAGGGCAATTCTGGCTCAAGACGTGCGACGACGGCAAATTCTTTCACGAAGACTACATAGCGCACCTGGAGCTGCCGGGGAAGGACATGCTCGTCATGCTGACGTACAACCGCATCATGCTGGTGAAGACGAAGAAGCTGCACATGGAGTGGGATATCAAGCTCAACGACATCCAGACCATCTCGAAAGAGCGGACGGGGATGGGGGTGACGTTGAAGGGGGGCGCGAACGGGCCGTTCATCCCCGTGGCTGAGGAGAGCAGTCGGAATTGGTTGTACAAGCAGATTGCTGTTGCGGTGAATGCGTTTAATGATCGGTATAATGCCAAGGGTTGAGGAAGGGTGAGTGGGGATTGATGGATGGATGGATGGGAAAAAATGAAATGAGCTGCTGCGGGAAAGGAGGAGAGAATGCAGGCTGGGAGTTTGCTGGGTACGTGGGAAGAGGAGGGCACGAGGTATGGTGAAACTTGCATGTTACTTGCGCAATTCTTTGACGTGCAGCAGACGCACATACAGATATCCACGCGCGATAGCTAGCCTAGCTTCAATGCTTTTGATACCAGACTGTTGACTCGGTGTCCAGCACTGGGAGTATACCCGCAATTCTACTTTTAATTCCGTCAAAAAACGTTGCAAATGTTGGTATAAAAAATCTCTGATGCAATCTTTGCCTACTCACCACCAAAGTTCTTATAATAAACTTTTGATACTCCTCGGAAATTCGCTAGACCTACTTATCTGGGAGGGTTTCGGCGGCACCCTCCCCGTATACGCGTACGGTAGGACATTTCCTTCCTCAACGCTTAACCTGAAGTGTTTTATACTCGGTCACGCTGTACGACCTCCTGTCCGAGCTGTGAAAACGCTCAGCCAACCCTCGGACGCAGGTTAATAAAGAATCCGAGTATGGCAGGAAGTGCTCCAAAACTTCGGTAGGCACAAGTGGTAGATACAACAGACATACTCAAATCACACTGACCACCCATCCCATCTGCCATCTCCATGTCAGCC
>JAABUQ010002623.1_pt1 | contig 35084 bp, 34 predicted proteins | sample 5560001 | NCBI WGS metagenome assembly JAABUQ01 (sample SAMN10711888, study PRJNA513371) | rock metagenome | isolation source: Antarctica rocks | place: Antarctica: Victoria Land, Finger Mt nord | collected 2015-12-18
ATTTAATTTTTATATTATATTTTATTCTTAAAATTAAAAATACTTTTTAATTTAAAATTTTTATAATTAATAAGAAAATATTATTATAATTTATTCTTTTTATTTATTCGAAACCTTTAACGACTTATTAAGTTTTATATTTGATAATTTTATTTTTAATATTTAATTTAATTAATAATATTAATTTTTTTAAGAATATTTTATATTCTATTAATAATTTCTTACTTTTTATACCTTTTTAGATTTTATTATATTTAGTTCTAATTAAAATATTACTTTTTATTATTCTTTATTTGGCTTTAAAAATACTTTTTGCTAACTTTTAAAAGGAATAATATTTTCGTTTTTAAATCTTTTAAGAAATTTATATAAAAGGAAATTCTCCCCCTTTTATTCCTTTTTAAAAATTATAATAATTTATTAATAAATAAAGCTTCGTAAATTATTTTAATTATTATTCTAATAATATTAATAGCTTTTAATAAGTTTAAAAAAGTATTAATATTCTTTATTTATTATATAAAAATAATACGTTATTAATATAAATTACGATTTCCTTATTTAAATTTGTATTTTATATATTAAAATTATAATTAACTTTTTTATTAATTTTAATATTCTAAATTTTTGCTTTTATATTTATAAATTGCTTATTTATTAATATATTATTTATTTTATTAAAAATATTAAAAATAATTCCTTTATTATTCCCTATTTTAAATAAATAAATTTTTATTAATATTATTTTATTAAAAATAATATAAATTAAAAGCTTCAATCCTTTAACTTTCTTATTTCATAAACGATATTAATTAGAATTATTATTAAATTTTAAGAATTTATATTTAATACTTTGGAATTTAAATTTCTATTTATAAGTATTTTTATTATATATTTAATAAATCTATTCGAATAATTTTATATAATTAACATATAATCTCTCTTTAGTTTATCTTTTATATAATATTTTCTATTAACTATTACTATAAGGAGTCTTTCCTTAATATATATTATAAAATTTAAAGTTTCCTTTTAAAAATCTTTACTTAATTTTAAATAAAAGAATATTTTTTTAACTTATTTAAATAATATTTTATTATTTTATTTAATAATACTATTTTAATAAAAGTTATATAATAATATTAATTCCTATTAAATATTAGCTTAGCTAAGAATTATTTATATTTATAAATTAACAAATTCTTTTATATTATTTTTATATAAATAATTAATAATATTTCTTTTAATATTATTCTTTTTAATATAATTTTTAATATAATTATTAATAAAGCTTGTTTTTTATAAAGGAAGAAGATAAATAATTATTATATAATTTTTTATAAAAGTAATTTTTCTATCCTTAGCGATATTTATAAATTATTATTTATTTAGAAATATTACCTATTTATTCCTTATTAATTTATAATTAAAAATATGAAAATATTTTTTTATAATATAAGCTTCGTATTGCTATTCCGGTAATATTATATTTTTAAATTTATTGTTCTATTTAATATTTATTTTAATAATTATTTTTATTATATTTTTTATTAAAGTTATTTTAATATATTTAAAATATATATATTAAAGCTTTTATAAAGCTAGAATATTCTTTATTTTAATATTCTTAATATACTTTTAATATTTTAAGGGAAATTAAGGAATAAAATAATTACTATTTGTTTTTTAATTTAAAAATAATATTTTCTATATTTTATTCTTAATATTAAAATTTTTTCCTTTAAACGATATTATATATCCTTTCTTAATTAACTTTATTATAAAATAATATTATATTAATTATTTAAAATATAATATATATTTATTAACTCGATTTTTTTATTATTATTAATTATTACGATAATAAAGCCCTTTCCTTTTATTATTATAATAATATTATTAATTCTATTAATAAGGTAATTATATATATAATAAAAATAAAAAATTAATATTTGTACTAAATATAAATTTTAACTCTTAAATTTAAATAAACGTTTGATTTTCTAAATATTTTATATTTTAATTATATTATTAATACTCTTTTAAGATTCGTAATTATTTTAAAGTTATATATCTTTAAGACTTATTTCGTTTTCTTTTTATTATTTTTAAAGAAGAGTTTTTTATTTTTTGGCTTTTAATTATTAAGATAAAAGTTATTATCTAAATATTAATATTTTTCTTTCGTATAAGTTCCTTTATAATAAGGGTATTTTAATTTAATATTTTTAATATTTTCCTTTTTATTATTATTATTGTTTGTTTTTTAATTCAATTTAATTTTTTAAAGTTCTTTATTTTTAAGGCTTTCGAAAAGCTTTTTTAGCTTCGTTATTTATTATAAATAAATATTACTTTAATAATCTCTTTAAATATAATATTTTTATTTTTATTATTTATAATTTAAATAATTTAAATCTAATACAATTTTATTTTATTTGGGAATCCTTTTAAGAATAAATAAATAAATAAATAAATAAATAAATAAATAAATATTAATTTATTTATAATTTATATCGTTATTATTAAGCGATTATTTTAATAACGTAAATAATTAATATATTCGTTAATATTTTTGAAAGTAATAGAATTTATATTAATTAAATATTAAATAACTATATATATAATATAATTATTCTTTTTCTAAAATTAATTTTTAAAAGCTTTTATATTTTTATAATATCTTTTTCGCTATTAAAGAAGTCTTTAATATATAATTTATATATCAAAATAATAATAACTTAAAACTTTCCTATTTATTAAAAATAAATTATTTTTAATATTATTTTTATTTTTATTAATAACTAATTAAGATCCTTATTTAATAAAAGTAACTTATATTTTAAAAACTTAATTATAATAATTAAAAATCCTTTTTAAAATAATTACTTTTTTATATATTATTTTTATAACTTAATATAAAGGTAAATAACATAATAATATTTATAAATCAAAAATTTAAAAAAATTTATTTTTATATAAATATATAAATATTAATTAAGCTTATAACTTATTAATTATTAGAAATTTTAATTGCCTTATTTATTTAGGAATATAGATTTATTTATATATACAACTGATTAATTTAGGCCTTATAAATAATAAGGTATTTAGTAGAGCTGGTATACCTTAAATATAGCCTTTATTATTCGGTATATAGCCTAGCTAACAGTGATCCAGGATTGCGATACGCTAGACCTGATTTGACTTGGTACTGCTGGAGAGACTGCCCCAGCCATTCTCCAACAAAGGTAGGAATGCTCTATCAACAGGCAAGCTGCCCGCCACTGCCCATTGAAACACTCTAAGCCTTGTCCAGGCAATCGCTATTGTAAACCTCAAACAATTCTATCTACACAATGAGAGTTTCATGTGACTAATGGTCAAAATAGGGGGGATTCTCTCGGGGTCAAATGCATGCCCACTCTTTCTCCCATCTTACTTCTGTCTTCACTGCTCCTGCCTCTACTCAACCCCAGCCAAGACACATTATAATCATACAGAGAACGTCCATATCTGAAACATATTGGGTCGCGCCCAGTAAGAACAAGGGAAATGGCTAATAAAAGCCACCCGATTAAAGGCTACTACGTCTCGGCATTATGGACCGAAGCTGGTCTCGTGGAAGTGTTAGTCCACTAGCTTTTAAACAGGGCACCTTTGGATCGTACGCAATATCTCTGCGTGCGGTTTGGTTAGTAAGGGCGGAAACGTTGTATTTCTTCTGCTGGCTAGAGAATTAATATAACAACCCTTGCGAGACATGGTCGACTAGCTAGAGGGAGATCTCTTTCTAGTAACGCGAAGTGGGTAAACCCCATGGCGCGTGGTACGCAATGGTAGCCACTAGTGGTAACAGTACCTAGGAGACTATCTGCGTGGCCCGAGAGGACAGTAGGCGCATGTCGGTGTATAAAGAATTAGGAATATCTACCTCGCTCGTAACGGGGGGCTGAGACTAGCTTGCTAGTCAAAGCGGTATCGCCTAGATTTGCCCATGATATATGCTTAAAGAGTAAACAGGGATTGACTTGGGTGTGGATGGCTTCTTCACCGATAACCAAGCTGTTGTCCAAGCCGTGCAAAGTCCCACGAACAAATCAGGACAAGAGCATATCAAGACGATTATCCACTTTGTGTACGAACTAAGGAACGAAGGCAGTACGATCTGCGTCTATGGCTAGCTCAGAATCATTTTGACATCAGCCAGATCCTTGCTCTCTTTTTCAAGCTGCATCCGCCTTCGCTTTAGCGTCAAATCCTCGCCAGCTACTTCTTCCAGCTGTGTCGGTGTCATTCCAGCCACGAAAGCTGGCGAAAACAGCTTTAGCGGCGTGTTCGGCCCCGTTGTCAAGTAATGGTCAGCCGCTTGCATACGTACGGAATCAACAAACCGTTTGCGGGCAACTTTGTAGTACGAATGTAAGATGTCGTGGAGATCTTGTATCGCGTGATCGGCGTTGCTCATTGGATGATTTTGCATTATGTTATCGAGCTTGACTACTTCGCCGTGCGTACAATCTGAGAAGACTTTGCTTTTCATCCTGACGCGCATCCGCCGTTGACGACTGCCAACACCCGTGAGCTGAGCAACCTTCCTGTTGTACCCGGCGATGCTTACCATTTTTCCAGATTTTCATTGAAGTAGTGATTGAGCGTCGCCGGAGTTCCCTCAAGCTCTATCTCCAAAAGAAAATCAACGTGGGATATGGCCGACTTGTACTTCTCCACCAAGTGATCCGTAAGCAGAGAGATTAGGCCGATTTGGACTCGTTCAACGGGACAGACTACTTGCAGGAGATCCACGACGAAAGTGTGAGCCAGCGTCACGATGTCAGCGATATACCCTAGAGCCAGACTCTTCCACTTCATCGACTGACGCTTCATAGTTACGGCGAGGAGCGAGGAGTTGAGGGTTCCAAGTTCAAAGCCCCGCGCGCCGCGGTAGACCTCTTTCAGCCAAACAAGAATGCTTCCGCGCCGCGGCTCAGGCAACGTTTCGGGCCCATGCACCAGGTTTTCAAGCTCTGCATGATCTTGAAACTGCCGGACCTCAATCGTTGCTTCCGGGTTATGATCGTCAAGCATTATAGCGGCGACCCCTAGAGCGTTGAGACCTTCATCGTCAAAGCCTTGATCGGGACCGTTTTCCATATCGCTGGATTCGAAATGGAATGTATGCCCATTCGTTGCCATAGCTTCCGACATGAGATCGCTGCGGTTGACTACAACGGTCGCGAGCCGGAGCGTTGGGTTTTTGTCGAAGACGTCGGCGCGTCCGTAATTGGACAACAACGCTTCTGCGGATAGCTTCTGAAATTCCATCGCAATCCCCGTTAAATATCGACTCTGTTCGGCCGATGTTTGACGTTTTACCCCAAGAGCTTGCAAATTCTGGTGGCATGTATGGAGTTTCTTGGTAATCTCGGACTTCACCTGAAGCGTTTTTAAGATTATGCGGATTCGTTGAGCCTGTCGGAGACCTTACCTTTGGGAACTCGCGACGAATATGACCTGCGAGAATCTCTTGCAGGCGTTCCCTGAAAGAATTGATGCCCACTCTTTCTTTATCCAAGCTATCCCACGGCGATTCCTCGGCGAAAAAGCATCTCTCCTTGGCATCACGGTCGGCGACGGGGTTCCCAAGCTCGGCTTGACCGGCGTTGCGGAGGACATGCCAACCGAGTCTGAGCTCGTGCTTTCTCCCTTCAATCAGATCCATCACGTCCTTTTCCGCGCCTTTATCCACTGGGTCCGGCTTTGTCAAGACTCCCAAGGTTCTGACCCCATCCGTATCAACTTCTTCCGCCTTCTCGAGTATCTCTTGGGTCGCGACATCGACGTTCGCCGGCACAACGGTTAGCATCACGGAACGGGGGTTCTTCATGTAGTTGTGAACCATACGTCCAACCATCTCCATATCTGCTTTGGTCGTCACCCCAGAGGTGTGTCTCTTGAAAATTCCTGGGACATCGATCACGCTCAGATGGTCTTCCTTCGGGCCGGAGATCTCGAGACGTAGGACATCATTGGAGAATGTCCTTTTCGAACCGGACTCGGTCGGCTCGAGGCCCATCACGTTGTTAACCTGATCCTGTTACTATTGCCGCGAAAGCGCGGAAGATTCACGTACTTGCGTCATGATGTTGGCAAACGTGCCAGCATCTAACGATCGAAGACCGTTCACGGTCCAAGCGCGAGTGGCTGTTTTGTGTTCCTCACTCGCATCTTGTGCAGGGATCACGGACACCGTTACGTGTGTCTCCGGGGACCGGCGGAAAGTGATCTGGGTCGAGAACCTCGTGCAAAGCCCGCTCTCTCGGGGGAATGGAAGTTTCGTTAATGCCTCCAGGACGGAGCTTTTGCCGCTTGACTGGTCGCCAACGACCACTAGCTGCGGAAGGTCGACATATTCTCCCACATTACACGCAAAAAGCCTATCAATCTTTTCCAGGAGATCAGGACTCGCGAGCCCGAAGTGCGAGCCGTCGGCTTTCATGGTTGCGGGACTGATTACCGACGCTAGATGGACCGCTCAATAGGTCTGGGGTACTGTGGCAGGAGGATGTTGGGGTCGGCACAGTATATGAATGTCCAGAGCTCGGTAAGGGCGAGTCCAGCATGTATGACTGGAGGTTGTGAACGAGTCCTTAGTTGGTCTGAATTGTGGGTCTCTGTATAGGAAACGCATCGTGGCAGGGCATGTGTAGCTATCTTGCTCTGCCGTTGGAGCCGTACTTCGGTTGTGAGTGTACCCTAATGGGTACACCTGAATTTGCTCGGTGAATTTGTGTACCACTTTCATTGGTTGGAGAGACGATGGATGCATGAAGCTCGTCACACAAACTAATGCAGGGTAGCAAATGCAACTTTCGGTGTTTATCGCTTTCGCCGTAAGCTCTCTGCCTAAACGATTTTGGTGCCTGTTCATTGGTCGATTGTAGACCCATTTGTTACGCGGTAGGGGACAGCTGAACACCATTTCAAGAACATGCATAATTAGACCCCCACTCAAATTGGTTCATGCGGCCATCTATTCGTTGTAGTAGAAAGGGACTATGCGAGAATCCGGCGCCCCGAACCGTGTAGGACGTGCCCACTTCTCATATTTCCTATCAGCGAACCAATAAATATCAATGGTCGATCGTATCGCCTCTTTGAAACGAGTTGTTCTGTCAATATGTTCTTGGTGCGAGTGTCTTATCGACAGGTCCTCATTTGTTCCTTCGCCATCGAATCGGGGACGTTCGATTTCTAAGACATCAACCTATTTCAGTCACGTTGAGCAGGTTCCGCGCGCCTTCTAACTCCCAGCTTTCTGGCATCGTGGAGCCAGGGAGTCTTGGTTCGGGACTTTGACAGCCCAGAATTCAAACTTCCTTGAAGAATAACTATCTGTGATAGCAGCCATACTAGCCACGACAAGATCATCATTTTTCCAACAACACGATTTCCAATTTAATCCTCGTGCCACGCTCTACACGGAATTCCATCGTTTAGCGAAACATCGGAAATGGAAGCAGGGGTCAAACAGTAAGGTGTTCGAAAAAGCATAGAACCAATATTTCGGATCAGAGTTTCCTGTCGGCTCCAACCTCAACGAAAGGGAAAGGCGCGCTGAAGCTTAGCATGGTACGGATAACGATAGATTTTCCTCTATGCTACGCAGCTTTCAAAGCCTTGACGTCGGGGGGGGAACAACCAGGAGGAGAGGGAGGGCTAAACGGGTTAGCGGACAATTTGACTCGTATTACGGCAGCGACGCTGGTGTGACGGAAAGATGGCAAGCGCTCTGCCAGGATTGCGGAATTAGTCCAGTTCTACTATCCATCAACAAATACAAAAAGGTGTGCACCTATTCCCCAACGTCGCACCCAAGCTGATCTCTCGTTCCGTTTTAGACCCTGAAAGCTGTCAACATCAACATCTTTGATCTCCTTGATACGAAAAAAGACGGACGAATACCTCGCAGATTTCAGTCCAGAGGGAATTTGGCTAAGTATATAGAAGACCACCCAGATACAAGGTACCCGTTGAAAATGGCCAAGGATAACAAGTTCTTGGGGGTGCTTCTTATCGAATGCTGGTGAATGGTAAGGATCAAGGATTTCTATACTATCAAGCGGGATCAACAAGACGAGATAGCATACACGGAGTAAGGGAAGATGGTTCAAGACTTTGCACGCAGAGAGATCTCCGTAAACTGCGACAACGAGCATTATGGCAAACATGAGGAGGATCACACCAGAAATATCTATGTCATGGCGGTGATAGAATTGGTAGAACGGATTCATTATCAAGTTTGTTACCACTGCCATAGGAGAACGGTTGACCATGACAATAACATATTAATCTATCCTAATCCATCGAAATGATGAGTGACGAAAACGAGCATTTGTCAGACATGTAGATTCCATGGACCCCCGCAGCGTGATTTTTGAAATGCATAAGGCTTTCGAGCGCGAGCTACGCACATTCATCGTTGGGGAATGGGCAGTTCTGGCCAGGCTGAAACCGATCGTGCCGGTCAGAGTAACGTTGCCGCGAATATTTACTGCCGAAGACGTATTGTCGTTCGAGCAGGGGCAGCGTAACGTCGCCGATGCAATGCAGACATTGGAGAGGTTAAATATATATTAACATTATTAGATCAAAACTCAAATATTCAATACGAACGCGATATATAGAAAATAAACAAAAAAGTAAAATAATAAACAAATATTATTATAAATATAAGTTACGGATACAGAAAGATTTTATATTCCGTTGTTATATAATATTTAAAATATATAATATTCGAAAAGACTAACTTTATTACTTTGTATTATAAATACGGATACGGTATTTTATCCGTAAAAGCGAACTTTTCCAAATACTTTCCAATTTCGTTTATTATTTAATAAAGTTTAATATATTTATAGATTTAATAATAATAAAGCAAGTTTTTATTATTTAAATAAAAAGGGTATTAAATAAATTAATAAATTATAAAAATAATTTTTATAATTTTCATATTTTTATCGAATTTTCCTATTGTAATATTCGAATCTTTTAATTTAACAGTAACTTTAAGTTAACCGCGGTATTAAACTTTTTGTTAAAATTTAAATATTATCTAAATTTCGATTGTTTTGATTCATTGCTAGAATTATTTTCAATATAAAAAACTTTTTTTAAAAGTATAAATTAATCGAATAATTTTAATTTGCTTAAAAATATTATAAGTAATCGGCGGTATATATTATAAATTTTAAATATTTATATTAATATCGATATTAACGGAAAACTAAGTATTAATAATTATTATATTAATTTTTTTTAAATATTATTTTCGGGTTTATATAATTATTTTTATTTATAATCTCGTTTTTATAATATTTAAGCGGGCCTTTGCTTTTTTCTTCTTTTATAACAAAGTTATATTTTAAATATTTTTAACGCTTCTATATCCCTTTTTGCGAATTCGTTATATAAGAATTTTATTATATTAATCGAATTTAATTATATTAAAATAAACAATTAACTTCATTTTTTATTTTAAAAATATTCCGTTAATATACTAGAATTAATTTTTTTTTAACCCGTTAAGGTTTATACAAAATATATATATTTTTTTGCCCCCCTTAAGGCTTTTAATAATCTTGCCGCCGTTTATCCGCTGAAATTACTATATATTGGTTATTGTTTTTTATGTTGTTAAAAATCTATCTTGTATCTTTATATCCTTCTATTATAAATCTTTCGTTTTTATAAGTTAAGAATAATAAGATTCGAACTTACAATCTTATAAATTTATATACATTATAGGCGCATTTTGCGTAATTATTAATTTGGCCTCTAGTAATATTATTATTATACCACTACTTCTTATTTGAATTGGTTATTAGATTAATAAATTAAATTATTTTTTAAATTACTTTGTTAAATAAGTAATTTAAATAATAAAATTTAATATTAACCCGGACTTCTTAATCCAAATAATAATTAAATATATTTTATTAATAATCGAAAGTTTAATTTTAAATAAAAAAAGGAATTTTATTTATAATAAAATTAATATTTAAAGTATTAATCGAAGTATTTAAAAAGTTTTAAATCGGAAAAAGTATATATATTATTAAAAATATTTAAAAGATTATATCGGAATTTATATTAAATAAATTTTTTTTTTAAATTTTCATTTCTTCTAAATTACTTTGAATATTAAATTTATATATTTGTATATAAGTGTTTTATTAGTAATACATCAAATTGCGTTACTTTACGTAATTACTTACGAAAAATTAAAACATTTAAAACGGTATATTTTTATTTTTATTTTTATCCCAAAGTTTAACTTTTCCTATTTAATATTATTTTAATCTAAAACATATTTTTAATTTATTTGATTAATTTAGTCTCGAATATATTATTGTAAGTTATAAGAAATAATAAATAATCGAAAAAGAAAAACAACGAATTATTATTTCTTTATTAACGATTGAGGTTTTTTTTAAATATATATATATTAATAAAAAATTGTTATTAACGGAATAATAATTAAAGTAAAATTATTTAAAAAAGTCTAGCGGAGGGCTAAAACAATTTATATTTATAAATAATTATTTTCTCTTTTAATATAAAGAAAAATAACTTTTAAAAAAAATAAATTAAGTTTTTTTAAAGTTTTGTTAATAATAATATTAATAATAATATATTAATAAAGAAATAATCGAATTTTTTTAAATTTAATATTCTATTCGTTATTGGTATTAAGATCTTGGTTATTAATATAAATCAAATTGGAATTATTATTTGGATTATTTCTTTTTCAATAGTTATTTTCGTTATTATTGTTACTATTGTTATTATTTTCGCTATTCTTATCGCTTATTATATTAAAATTATTATTAACGTTGCAACTAAAATTGACTACCGGTATAATATTGTTATTATATTTTTTCTTCTTATAATAATAATAATTATTTTTGGTTTTTTTAAATTATATTTATTCTTTATAATTTTAATAACTGTTATAAATTTAGAAGGTTCGTTTAAATTATTAAAATCTTCGAATTTGATATAAGTATTAAATAAAGAATATTTAATATTTAAAAAAAATAATAATAAATATATCGATAGTTATTATAACTTATTAATATATTTTTTATATATATTATAATATTAAAATTTTAATATATATAAAGAAGGAAATAAAAGTCGTCGAAACCGATTATAAGTTTCTTTTTAAATAAAATATAAAAATTATATTCGTCGATAAACTAATAAATATATTATATATAATCGAAACGTTAATATAAAACTTTTTAAATTTGGAAAAAAAATATTTGGTATTCTTTATGTTTTTCTTTTATATAAGTTCTAAATCTTAATTAACTTTATCAAAAATATATATTTTGAGAATTTGTTAAAAAATTTTAATATTTAAACTAATATTGATTCTTTTATAACAATTTAATATTTATTTTTAAAAGATTTTGAAGTCCGGTATTTAAACTTCCTTACGGGAATAGTAAAATTAACGGCTTAACTCGCCGCAATATTTAACTAATAAGTTATAAATATTAATAATAATTAAATTATAAATTATATTAAATTTTTATTCATTTTTCCAATTTTTGCAAAATTAATTTTAAACTTTTTCTTATATTATTAGTAGCTTTCAGGGGGGTTTGGCCTTATACTGCGAATTCTATATACTATTAAATATAAAAATTTAGTAGTAATTTGCCGGTTTTGCAGCAGGGTCATCTTATATTATCGGAATAAATAATAAACGATAATTATAACAAACAAAATAAAAGAAGGTTTTTAGTTTAAAAAGCAATAATTAAAAGATTAAAAAATATTGATAAATTAAGATAATAAAAGTAAAAGGTTAACTTTACTTATATAGTAAAAAAGAGAAGATAAATCGAATTGCAAAAAAATAAATATTAAATTTTATTAATATTAATAGCTTTGCAAAACTTTCCTTTAAAAAAAATAAGAAAGAAAGAAAAAATAATAAATAGAATAAAGAATTAAAAAGGTATTATATAATAAAATTTTAGCAAAGGCTTATTAATTCGATAAAGATTTTTAATATATTTATATTATTAGTATTTTACTGTATTGTATTGAATATAGTCTTATATTGTATTTAGGTTACATAAAGTAATATTTCAACTATTTCATTTTGGCCGCTTCAATACATTAATCGAAATATGTCATAACCTAGGGCCGTACCATTAGGCCACAGACCCTAAAAGGCCAAAATATTAAAAGGTGTTCGTACTTATTCATACAAATACTTTATAATTATATATATAAGAATTAATTTATATATTTAAAAAAAAGAATACTTATAAAGTTATATATAACTTTTAATATAATATATATATTTTGCAAATATTTCGATATATAATTAAAAATTATATTAATATTAAATTTATCTTTTAAAAGTTTTGAAAAGCAAAAATAATTTTACATTCATTTTGTTTTTAAATTTTTATTTTATTATTTTAAAAATCTTTTATTCTTTTAACGATAATTGTTAATTATTTAATTTTTTTAAAAAAAATAAAGTTAATAATAATAATTTGTTTATTACGTTTTATGTATATTTTATTATCGTAACGATTAAGTTTAATTATTATATTTTATATTATTATTCATTATATATTTTAGTAAATATTTTAATATTCAAAAGTAAAAATAATTCGATATAAAAATACAAAGTATAATAAAATAAAATATAAATAAAAAGGTAAAAAGAAAAGCAAACAAAGAAGCGTAAGAAAGTTAAATTATATAAATTTAAATTTAAGAGAAAAGTTAGAAATATAAATTTTACACTTCGGAACGAATTAAGTCTTTATGTTTTACAACTTGCAAACACTAGCGATTCAGTTTATTAACAAAAAAAATAAGTTTTTATTTATTGATAAAGTTATTATTAATACATATTTTAAAAAAGCTTTTTATATATATATACATATTATCTTTAATTATTTTTGGAAAACTTAATTAAAATACTATTAATAAATATAATACGGTTGTTTTAAATTAACTTATTAAACGAGAAAATAAGTCCAACCCAACTTAATTAATTTAAGTTGTAATTTTTAATTAAAATTCAAATCAAAACCTAAATTGTTCCGAAACATATATACAATATAAAAAAAGAAATATAAATATTAAACATAAAAAGACGGAAATATATATAATTAATTTATTAATTTTCTGTATGTGTAATAGAAGCGGTAATAAAACATATTGGCCGGAATCTTATTACAAAACAAAGTAAGAAAGGTGAATATATTAAAATATTAAATATTCAAAAGAGGGAATAAACGGCCAAACTCTTAAAATTAAAGGAAATATTAAAAACAGCTCTTTGTATAATATTATTACAAATAATATTTTTAAAGGTTATTATATACGAAAACAAAGAAATTGCGAATTATATATACCTTTAGGCCGTAAGGCTAATTTAAATAAAAATAAATACAATAAAAATATAATAATTATATTAATTAACTTAAAATAAAAATAAATAATATATTTAAAAAGCCCGGAAATAGCTTTTATATATTATAAAAAACTAAAAAATTTAATAATAATAATTAAAAAATTATATATTCGATATATTATTAAAACAAGTATAAAATATATATATAAAATATTTTTAAATAATGAAATTTCGTTAAAAGTAATACGATAAATACGTTTTATAACGAATTAAGCAAAACTATAATATATATAGATTACTTATAAAATAATAAAAATTAAAAAGTTATATTAAAGTTTAATTAAAATTAAAATTATATAAAAATCTTAAGGAATAAGGTAACAGATAAAGTTATAAAATAAATATATAACAATATATTTACGGAGTTTACGCAAAACGAAATGATAATTAAAATACAAATAAGAATAAAAAAAATATAAAAAAAATATATTAAATATATCGATAATAAATTATTTATATAACGAAAATATTATAATTATGAAATATATATTATTTATATGCCTTTAATAAAAAGTTTAAATGAAATCTTTAAAAGAAGTTATTAATATTATAAATTTTAAAATACTATTAAGAAATAAAAATATACAATAAAAGTAAGATATATAATTATTATTATTAAAGAGTTAATATAATTTTAAGGGATCGAGGTATTAATTAAGAAAGTAAAGGAATAAAGACTTTTAATTTTATTTTAATAACCTTATTTGATAAAAGAAGTTTAAATATACAATTAATTAAAAAGAAGAGATAACGAAGCCCGTATATATTACAATTACTTTATATATATGGAGTAATTATAAGTTAAAATTTATAATAAAATTTATATAAACTTGTATAGGGTAATAAAACGAATATTAAAAAAAAACTTTATGAATTTTTAAAATTATTTTCCTCATATATAAAGGTTATTTTTTTTGGCGGAATAATAATAAAATTAAAATTAAAAATAAATAAAATAAATAGTTTAAAATTTCGTACGAGTATATTTGATTTATCGTTATATATTATTATATATTGAAAAAAAATTTATATAAATTGTATCGGTTTTAAAAATAATATATATTTTTTGAATTTGATTTTTTCATTTGTATTTATTCCTTTTTATTATTTATTAACCTATATAAAACATTTGTTCGGTTGAAAAGTATAAAAAAAAAAGTTATTTATAAGAATTGGAATCATAAACCAAATACGATAATAATAATAAATTGGAAAAAAAAGAAATTTTATTGAAAATTTTTTTAAAATATAATATAATAAATAATTTTAAAAACAGTTCAATTAATATTTATAATAATTAGTCAATAATATAAATAATAATAATCAAAAGCAAATCTCGATAATACGTAAGCAAAATCAAGTAATGGTAAATAAAGAAACAAAATGCCAAGAAACTGCAAAAGTTTTATGCACGCTAAATCTTCATACCCACAGTGCCTTCAGGCTCGACCGGTGTTTTCTATTTTGTCTGCGTTTATGACGGACATCTACGCCCGCGCTTACTCAAAATGTTGAGGCTGATTTTCGAAGTCGAACAACAGTCATGCGAGACAGTCACGATGAGGAGCCCGAGATTCCCTGTGACTTTGACTGCATACTCGCTTCAAGAAGGCCAAACCTGCTACTTCTTCAAACTAGCCAACCGGCCATTTCATCATGCTCTAATAAATGATCACGTCGATCTATTCTCCGGCTTTGTCATCATAAACTTCGATGGATCACGACCTGAAACACCAAGGACTTTGCCTCACTTGATCTAACGGCGCCGGTCCATTGCTATTGCAGTATCTACCATTGACCGCATTACACCCGCTAGTACGATCGATGGCTTCGGCGCCCCGTCTCACCCACCCATACATCCTCCTTGAGGACCCTTCATCCGTGAAATGGAGGGCAGCGAATCCCTTCATTGCTCCGTGCCACTCCATTTGTATGAGGTGCTAGAACTTCGGCCGCTTTCTTATCGTTGCACTCAAAATGTCCCCCACGTATCTAAACTGATGAGGACTTTCCTATTTGATATCTCAGACGCTTATTCTCAGTACGTTTCTCGTTTCTAGATTGCGAAATGTTTGAAGAGCGTCCAACAAGATTTAGAATGTGTTTACGAAAGTCATCGCGTAGTCCTGATTAGCAATCGAGGCCTCGAAGATTGCTTCACTCGGTTGGACTTGGGGTAAGCAGTTAGGCTTTCCAATTAGAGTCGAGTGCGTTGCTAAGTGCAGTGAGATAGCACACCGAAGATTCTCACTGTCCAAGATAGAGGAGTTCCGTCTACACTGTCGACTCCGTATTATTTCCACTCCTCGACCTTCATGCATGTTAACACGTTATTGATACACCCACTACTCATCATCATAGTTCAATCTTACATACCACAGTGATCGTCTATACTTCAAAATGGCCCTCCTGGAGTCGCTTTCAGGGGATCTCCAATATCTCATTCTCTCCCAACTCGCGCGAAGAGACCTAGCCGCAGCCTGCAATGTATCAAGAACATTCTACCGCATCTCTTCCCCCTTATTGTTCAGGTCCATCCGTTTCACCAACCATTCTAATCCGAGCTGGCTTTATGGCACAATCGATCGCTTTTGTTGCAGTCTCCAAGAGGACAAAAATCTACCCCACCATATCAAGGAACTACATCTGGAGGGACTTGATTGAACCTTCACTTCCTTCCAAATCTTTTGCCGAAAAGGGCGGTGTTCTCCCCAACACTTCCATTCTGATCCTATCCAGGACCCACCAAATATGGCTGCGAGAGCTGAAAGCGCTCCTCTCATCGACCCCCAAACTCGAAACTCTAGAATGCGGTTTCGAACATGACGCCGAGCCAAGCAATGGTCCATCACCATTCTTCGACTGCGAAGACCTGCGTCTTAGTCTCGAGCCCGTCAGATCGACCTTGAAGCACCTGACGCTTTCATTCATGTTTACCGCGGAAACAGCAATGGAGGTCGACGCTGGAGGATCGTTTGAGAACGGCTATGCGGGGGGCCTTAAGGGTAAAATCGGCTGTTTGAGAGATTTCGAGAGGTTGGAGATGCTTGAGATTCCCATTGCAATTCTGTTTGGATGGTCCATCATCACTACCACCACGCTGTCCCAGATCCTGCCGCAGAGTTTACGCTCGCTAGTGCTGAGACAAGATTTGAGCACCTTCTGGGAATATAAATGGTGTTTTGATGCCATTCACAACAAATTGCAGCAATCGCTCCCGAGTCTGAAGGAGACTCCGAAATTGACTGCTCTAATAATGAGAGCACCACCGCATTTGTATCTGAATGAAGGCCAGCAAGCCAAGTGGAAGGATTTGGACAAGAAATACGCTCAAGCTGGTGTCCCCCTCAAATCTCAAGGAAAAGCCGGCAGTATTCCAGTCTCCTTACACTTTCACTAAGGGCGAAAAGGCTCTGCTCTGACAATTGTCTAAATGCACCAGCCACCGCCGCCCCCTGTCCTTTCCCACCGCTCTCATTCAGCTCTTTACCCGGCACATATCCAAATGGTCCCTGCTCTGAAAATGGCGTCCGTGCAAGAGGCACAACCTAATCTCTGGCAAAAAGCATCCGCTTCATGGCCTGTGTCCAAGGGGCATAAAATGTTCGAGCAGCTGGGGTCTGATGTCAAATTGGCGGTTGCTAGGGCGAGAGGACGAGGAGCGCAGGATGGTGGGAAAGCTGGGCTAGGGCGGAGAGCTGGGAAGGCGGCTGTGTGATTGATGAGGACGACGGCTGCGAAGGTTTGCAGTGCGAGGAGGCTGATCATGATTGCTTGAAATGGTTTTGACTGAGGCCGTTTCAAGGTTCTATGCTATTGGGTTTGCTGCTAGGTAAGGAAGGATGGGAAGATGTGAGTATACACGATATTCTGAGTGTTATCATCTTATAAATCTTTCTTGCCGCTCGGTTCGCTCTAGCTTTGACCATGTGCAACTCCCGTGCACCTTGCATGAGAGGCAAGCACGGCACTTCGAAGGCCGACCTCATGACCGTTCTTGTTCAAAGTCACGACAGTGCACTACAGGGGGTTGTGCAATTTTGCCAGCTAGTATGGTGAAAGTGAAGGATTCTTTGGACGGTAGTATGGACAAGTTTGAACGGGGTTTCGGTTAGGAGTGATCAGTGTTGTACCGGTGTCAAGGTATACTATTCCAACGACATCAAAGCGTTTTACGCACGGGTGAACTATACACGAAGTACCTAACGGTTTTGCGCATTTAGGCAACGCAAGGATTATTTTTCGCTTGGTTTACCGGGTTGCACAGATGCCTATGACCCCGCTCGGCCCTAAATGCATCATTCTCATTCGCCACTGCCGAATGCTGATCGTCAACTCACCGGCAGCGGATGCCAACGGTGTTGGAAGGGCCTTCGTTCGGTACGAAACCTTCCGCATTTGTCTGATCTAATAATTTAACGAGCACACGCACCGTTGGTCCTGGAATCTCACATTTTGCAGGATCACTGCATCGAGTATTCTCGACCCAAATCGGATCCTCTTTGGGCCAAACGGAGACCGATAAACCCTCTCCGGCCCAAGCTTGCAGTTGAAGCAGCCCGAAAGCGGGGCTCCCTCCCATGTACGAGTACCTTCCGGAGATCATCGATCGCGGCCATCCACCGATGGAACGTGCGGGCCTGATCGATTGGGAAAAAGACAACGAGCTCGCGGGTTCCCTTTCAGAAAACCCGTCGATACGTCTTCGACAGGTTCAACAACGACGAGTCCTCTTCCCGTGTCTAAAGCCTTGCATCTCAAACCAACCAAGGCGAATTTCCAACGGCTCGACGTGGCGGCGACAAGAGATCCAGCCCCAGCAGACCCACCACTTCCAACACAAACCAGGCATCCGGCCCCCTCACAGCAACAAGTGGAACTGGTTCACCACCACCGGACACGGGAGACTCAGCAGCAAACACGAAGAGGCCGAACCTTGAAATCGCGGACCCTGGATACCTTCCTCCAAAATCAGAGGCCGCGGAAGGGAATCCTCCATAACAACGGAACATAGATACTGGAACCCATCAAGCGAGTACACAACGACAGACACACAATAAATGAGATATCCAACACCCCCCGCCCCCAACCCCCTAAAACTCTACGCGGATCTGCTCCCCCTCCAAGAGCCAAGAGTAGGTGACTAGCGAAAAGCATGCGACTAGGCCAAGCACGAGGGACCGACCGAGCACGAGAGACTAGCCAAATACGAGAGACTGGACTAAGCACTCAGCACAACCCCAAATCGAGGAACACCTGCCTCAATCCCCAGCCCTCGCCGCGGCGATCAGCATCCACCCCTCTCTCCAAGGAGAACACGGCGAAGAGAGCCCTGGGGGGAATGTATCTAAGATAGGGCCCCCTAATGCGCTCAGAAGTCACGGTACAGCTAGCCGTGACATGGTTTCTTACTCGTATACACAATGTTCGGCCCTGCCTTTGCATGGAGGAAAGACGGTTCAGGTAAAACAGCAAGGGGGTCTATTCTATCGAGCACCCCGGTCGGTGGAGATGTAATCGTTGCTCCTTCTATCTCGCTCATGCTCATGCTCATGCTCATTCTCATTCTCATTTTCACGTTCCCCTGCTCATCCCACTATCCCCCCCCACTCCGACGGTATCAACCCACCCTGGCGCTTCTATACTGTACCAAGTCAAGTTCAAGCGAGGGTGCAGAAGAGATACATGTATAAATGTCCCGCCTAGCGCCTAGCGTAGTAAAATTTACCTGTGGTCAAGATTAAGCCCGTGCCGGTCTTTTTCAATCTAAGACATGCTTTTCACCATGCATCATCCTTTCCTCCATGGTATCAACAGAGCTTGATGAGCATGTTCGCATAGATGCATACAACCGAGTGCCCCATGAGCACCGCACGCCGGCCTCATTTCTTTCTCACTTACGTGACACATTCCCCCCGCATGAACCCTCACAGCCACAGCATCCACGACAAGAGCCCTATCAAGCCAGCTCCCATCTCCACGGCTTCTTCAACCTGTTTCACCCCCCCAGGAGCAGATGCCTTCTTCGTGGCCGAGGGTGTCGCACCACCTGACAGGCCTCCTGTAGATGTCGCCGACAAATCCAGCGTCTGTCCGATACTGGGCAAAGAAGCGGTGGGGTTGACAATCCAGCCATTCACGGTGGATGAAGGGCAGGCGATTGGCTTCAGAGCCGACGCCGAGGAGGAATAGGCGGATAGAGCCACGCCTGTTGGGTGGAGTGTTGCCCATTGGGATTTCAGGTTTGTGTAGTCGGGAGAGACGGGGGAGGGGGTGCCGGAACGGGGGTAGCTATCTCGTGGTCAGCCACATTTTCGCGTTTGCAGGAAAAGAGCCCGGCGCAGGAGAAAGGAACGCAAAGAGAGACGTACCCGTTCAAGGCTGTAGGATTAGAGGCGTCGACTGTAGGTCCGTAGCTGATCAGACCGTAGTCATTCGATTCTTCAATCCACTCGTACACAATGGCCCCAGACCAAGATCCATCCATATCGGTGCCGAAAATTGAGGCTTGATCCGCGAACAGGCGGGGCTTGGGAATCCGGCAGCCTGTTTCGGAAATGAAGATGGGGATCTGGAGGCCCGTGGCGTTGGCCACCAGCTGATTGTAGCCGGATCCACCAAAACTGCTGCTTCCACACCATTCGTAGACATTGAGGGAGAAGAAGTCGGCGGCATCGGCGGGTTTGTCTCCGCAAGCGAGATAGTTCTGGAGCATTGGTCGAAGTTCAGGTATGTCGGCTAATATATGCTTCAGCCATTGTGATGAGAGAAGAGGATAAATGAGCACTCACCTCCGGAATAACCCACTGGTATGCTTCGGTACTTCTTGGAGTCACGGTAAGCTTTGATGTCTCTAATGGCCGCCTTGACAAAGGGTGCCGTGTCTGAGCCGTTGACTGAAACCTCGTATTAGCTGACAACATCTCGCTTCCTCGAGAAACCAACTTACGCCTCGTCATGGCCTCGTTGGCAACAAAGACACCCGCAAGATTGTCGTAATGCTGGAAGTTGTCCAAGACAGCCTCGAAAGCAGAGACTTGGGTCTGGTTCCATGAAGGAGTATCCTATGACGGGGGGATGTCAGTAAACGTATCATCCATATCTCTACCGAACCGAGTCCCGCATACCTGATTGAACTGGGTATCAAAGGTATCTAGATCCACGAACAAATAGATGCCAACGTCCGCGAATGCCTTCATGCATGCATCATGGTTGCCCGTAGGATCAACATGATATACTCTTATCGTGTTTGCCCCTAGATCTGCCATCTGCTTCGCGTCCAATGTACATTGTTTTTCATCGAGGAGAGGGTCTTGGTCTGTGAGTTGGTAGGCAACGCCTGTAATACTCGTTAGCTGAGGGAGTGGTATGAGTGTGCGAGCGTACCTTTGATAAAGTATTGAGTGCCATTGGAGAAGAAAAACTTGGCCCCGACTGCAGAGATGGTCGGTGTGGAAGACTGGGCAAAGACGGCTGCAACTGCTAGGAGAAGGAGATATAGGCAATTGGCAAACATTGTACCAGGATGATTTGAGGGGATTTCTGGTGGGCTTCTGCTGTGTCTATCAATTGAATAGAATGAGTGGTGCGAGTGTTTGCGTTGAATGCCCGCGGCCACAATGACCGATGTCTATCCGTGGACGATTGAAGGGAGGAGATAAAGTATTGACAACGAATTGGCAAAGAGAAATAAAAGCCGCTGTGCACGAGTGAGCGGCTGGAATATGTCAACGATTGTGGATGAGGAAGAGTAGAAGAAATGAAAATCGAATGAAGAGCAAATGTAGAGGAAGCCAATTTTTTTGAGTATGTACGCAGCAGTCTTTGCTGCAAGATACGAGATAGTGACTACAAGCTTCTTGCCCATTTCAGAAGCTTCGATCCCCAAGCGAGGCCGATGCCGCCTACTTCCCGCTGATAAGGACCCCGCAAACCCCCTATATAAAAGTGTGGCATTTCTAGGTTGGAGGCTGGGGACCTGGATGGGGCTCGGAATCGACTCGCTATGTTATTACCAACACCTGCCATCAAAATCCCTCAACTTCTTTACCAGATGTTATCGCGCCCTGGGAACGAAAAGATCCGAGAACAATCCAGAGAAATGGCGCCCGATGCCACTTAGCCTCTGCGTATCTTGATAAATCCGAGGCGATACAATGAGGCATTCGACTTCGAGACCCTACTCACAGAGACAAGCCCAAGCTACACCTTGATTGGCTGGCCTTGGCTTTCTACACTGATAATTTTGATATTGTTAAATAGCAGGAAACTTCCTTCAAGCGCATTATACCGGCATTTTCACGCAAGAGCATAAAGTGTCAACGGAAGTAATCCCTGGATGTGTTTAAGCCCCCAGTTGATGTTGTAGGAAGAATGAATGTTCTGTGTCATTTACATTAGATTATCTAACGACTTTTGTTCCAATCTTGTACATGCGTCGAGGCATGTCATCTGACAATGCCTGTCACGCATCATCTATATGACCAGCAAAAAATCGCAAATTCCCAGCCGGCTACCTCAAACATCACTACAGAGTTGAGGGATGGAGGTAGCTTGAGGTCCTCACTCATCCTGTCCATTGCATAACATCGACCGCCACCAATTGCCCCCCAACCACTTCATTCCCATTGACTGGCACTGCCAGCCCACCCGCCGTCGTCACATATAGCGTCCCCTTATCTCTTCTCGTCCTCCCAAACTGCGCACTTGTCGGCTCCGCAATCTCCGTCGAGTTAATGTTGCCGGCGATGATCTCCTGTTTGCCATTCGGCATCAATTCAGCAACCGAGTTCCCACTAGCAGTTGCAAGGAAGGCGTCGCCCTTGTGGTCAAAGGCGAAATCATCATAAGAATCTCCGGGAAGACTGTGCGTAACAATGACAGCCGGCCCTGCAGCCGTGCCATCGGCTTTCAATTCCACCTTTCCAAATATATTCTGCGCAGAATTGGTAAAATACAATGTCCGTCCATTCCGGATCTTGATGCCATTGACACCAATCGGAGGCGGCCCCGGCACATTTGCCAAAAGCGGGTCATTCACAGCGATGCGCGAGACCCCAGTCGCGACGTTGACGGCCCAGACGACACCTGTTTGGGAGTCTGCTGCAAGGACTATGTCATTGCTGAACCTCGTGATGCCGTTGATGAATTTAGCATCCGTGACAGTGGCTGCTGAAGAGAAGTTAGGGTCCTTGTTTGGTGGGAATGAAACCCGGAAGAGGCGATTCGATCCTGGAGCGATTTCGAGGGTTTTAAGAGAGCCATTTGCGGCGGAAACGTAGAAGGTGTCGGGTGTCGTTTCTGTAATGCCGGTGAGCCAAGTGGTGGAGGAGAAGGTGTGCAGCAATTTTGGTTGAGGTTGAGATTTTAGAGGATCGACCATGTAAAGGTCGGGTTTAGTCAAGGTCGTTAGGAGTATAGAGCCGCATGGGCGTACTGCGAGATTCTCAAGCCAGACGCCTCTGGGAAATTCGTAAACAAGAATCGTGGGATCGAGATCTGCGCAGAGCGCAAGAGCCGCAGAGAGGAACAACATGGAAAAGATTGAAAAATGCATCTTGCAAAGATAGGCTTTGGCAAGTATCGCGGCAAAAGGGTAGGGCCAAGAAGGTCAACAGTCTTCACGTACCTTAGGTGAGAAGGCGAGTCCTCTCTACCTCCTTATCAGTAATGAGGAAAGACTCTTCAGGCACGCACAAAAACCTTTATAGCCATTGTCAGCTTGCAAGTCAGACGGTTCAATCCAACCTACCCCAGCCATTTCTAGACCTTGTTCTAGCCTGTCTGGGTGGCTCCCACCCAGCTTAACGAGAGTCAACACACGTGGCGATACGGAATATGGAGTAGCGGCTGCTTTCGCATGCAACGTTGGGTGCAGCTAAAAGGGGAGGCTAATGTAAATGAAGTAAAGGTCCGCAAGGGAATGTCAACATGCTGACAGAATCGCATACTAGCGCATCCTAGCCATTCCACACCCCGCCCGGGTCCGGCGTCACAATTATGCTGTGGCTCTCTGCCCGAGAATTTGAGGTGTGAATCTTCCAGAGAGTCACAGTGGACTTTGGCAGGAGTTAATTGCTTAGGACGTAGTACTAATGTAATATAGCGGCTATTGTGTAATGACTTTAATACAGTTTCAATACCTCATCATCTTAACACTAGCTTACCTTTGAAATCAGAAAGAGCCGAGTGTAAAGCCAGTGGCTTAGCAACGATGACATGTGAAAAGCTTGTATCCTTATGCGTTCTTAATCTCGAATCATGCCCTCTGTTCAAGTTCGCAAGAGCGGCATCTTCACTGATGCAAAAGTCAACGAAGACATACTGCGAATATTTCTGTGTAATAAAATAGTACCGTATCAATATCGTATTTAACTGATTTTAATATTTAGTCTGATTATGATTCGGCATACCTTCCGTACGGGAAGTCAGGAGTCCACGCCTAAGCCTTAGCCCCGAGAGGAGGCTCCCTTAGAGATGGCTGTGTCTTATCCTAACCTTCTGTCATACTCTTCGGAGCCAATTCACAGTCCGATGACCCAGCCGGTCACGATCAGATCTCAGGCCTGACATGAGAATGCTGAAGGCCTTAGCACGGATATTGAGCTTTAGCATAATCAAACACCATACGTCAGGGTCAGGCTTGGGGGATAGGTAAGGGCTCTCTTGAGTGAATCGGATCGAGGTCATGAAAAGACTTGCACGATATCAACCCGGTTCCATTGTTCCATAGGCCAAGTCTCTTGAACTTTCATTACCGTCTAGGTGAGATTGATCCATTAAATGCTTGTCCGCAGAAGATCGTGCTGGTCGAATTTATTGTGATAGACTTGCGCTCTTGTAAGTCAGATATCTTGCTATGATCGGAACTGAACGAAGTCTGCAATCTTCCGAGGAGAGCAACAATAGACTGATTCCGACAAGTCAAGTATCCAAATAGTGATCCGACAGAAGGAGGGGTTTGATCACCATGCAGAACGTCGCTGACTCTTGATGGTGGTCTGTTGGAAACGAATGTTTCTGCTGAGAAGTATAATCAAGATACCTTGGTGTTCGAAATTAATCCATGAAGAGTTGTGTCCCAAAAAGTAACCAGTACAACGGGATGCCACTACGTTGGCAAAGCGGTCTTTCATGGGAGTGCTAAGCTGAATACCATTAGCACAATCGTGAGGTTGCTGCCGGACGTCTTCAACCCTCGAGACTGGTTTTCTTCCTGCTGGAAACGCACAAGCTGACTCGTGTGACCACGGTCGGTCGAATTCTGAGCACACTTCGTAGACTCGCCGATACGCTTTTCTCAAGGCTTTTGTTCCTAGGCCTGTCTTATTAGACAGCTGTAGATTTTGTAAGTCTTGGTCAATTCATTTCATTATATGTTTTTGCCCGATCGAAGCCTAGCGTACGCAGAGGCCTAGTTCGTCCAAAGGCCTACGTCGCGAGAAGCTGAGGTTGCCTCAACTTTCTAATGTGTAGAGCCTCGCTTTGAAACGAACATATCAGAATGGAAACTCCGGAGCAGTTTGTACTAGAAATAGTACGCTCTAACTCTCTTGGAGTCCTACAGCGGAGACCGTCCTCTCTATATCTCGTAGAATGTCTGCTTCTCCCACCTTCAACTTCCTTCTCCTACAACTCGATCACCTCGCTAATTCATTCCCAAGCTTCCTCCTCTACATCTCACGGTAGGTCAAGCAGTCCTTTTCTCTAGACAGCATCAGAGATTTTGCAATTCTCTGTATCTTCTCGTGGAACCATTTCACAGATAGCAATGTTCCCGTTTGAGGAGAAAAGGACTTTGACAATGTTGATGCCATGGCAGCTATTTGCCAAACTTTTATAAGAAGGAATGGGTCGCAACGTCTAAGATCTATCCTCCGAGACCAGCCGATCCGGAAATTTAAGTGAATCCATCAAGCTCGTCAAACCAAATCAAGCTCGAGGCCTTTCTAGAATTAAAGATGCTCTATTTGACTTCATTTTCTGCTACGGCACAGAGCCAGCAATCTCTAACGAGTACACGTAGAAACTAAATGACGCTCACCTAGTCATTGAATTACACAGTATGCTGCACGTTTACTCGCTAAATCTGGTATTTTTCAGATTGCATTTATGCTTCCTTCTTAGGAGACGCGAGCGAGACCTCGAACAGGCATACTAAAGGTACCAAGTGCTCCGGAGCTCGGAAATTCATGAGGTTCAGATGCACAAATCTTCTTTGGGGAACATTGCTAGACTCCGCGGTGGTGAAAGTGGGAAACCCAGTCCTCTTTACGCAAAGGATATAGAACTCTTCTTTCCCAAGAGCAGACCTAGGGTACCAAAATACAGCATGACATGAGTGAAGAGGGGAGCAGTAACAGTGCGGGCATTGAGGCCCGCGCTCACAAAATTCGAACAACCGAGATCGATGTCGGGGCAAGAACATGGTTTGTTTTTTTCTCATCCTGCAACAGGGCGAAAGGCGCACTGATAACACGACGGTCAATGCCGCAGCAAGCGTGCTTTCTTCTCTCAAGACATTGGACAGCGGTCGGCAACTGTAAGGGGATCGTGGACAGGCAAGAGCCAGAGACTCTCGATTTGAATTGTTACACCAGCAGTTTAGACACCGTCCGAACATGGGAAACAGTGAACTTCCTAATCATTTAACAGCTTTCGCCTGCACGCACGCAGGAACTCATCTCGAATCACACATCTCACCCCAATGCAAGCGGACCCGTCAACAAAATCGCCTTTGCCGCGTAAACACCGCCCTCCCATTTCGTCCAGACTCCTTCACAGCCACACAGCGAACTCCTCAGCTTCCAACGCCCCCCCACAAATCCCCCGAAAGCTCAGCTGCCGCTCTCGTACCCCCTAACCCACCCTCACCCCCCTCCAATACTCATCCACCACCGCCTCATTCCTCTCCCTAAACCTCTCCGCCCTACCCTCCCACTGCGTATCCGGGAACTCACACCTCCCATAGCTAAGATCCAGCGCGTCCCAATACCCCCCCCGCGTCCCGCGTATCGCGTTGCAAGTCCGCCCATTCGGAGGCGAGCGAGTCCCCAAAGGTGAAGTCGAAACTGTGGGCGGAGGCTTTCCAGGCGCGGATGCGAGTCTACAGGGTTTGGCGCTTTTGGGTCTTGAGGAGGATGGAGAGGGGTGGGGGGCGTGAGGCCAGCCAGTCTTTGTGGGTGGCTATGATGCCCTTGAGGGAGCGGCGCGTAGCCAGCGAGGGGTAGGTTGGGTGGGGGGGTCTTCGGTTTTTGGGTCTTTCTGTGGAGGTTGCTGCCTTTGAATGGGGCTTTGAGGCTGGGGGGGTTCGAGATGTCGATGGCGTACGAGGGTTTTGGCTTGTGCGGCTATCGGCGTCTTCGGTCTGGAGGCGTTGCCGTTTTCTTCCTTGGGAGTGCTCTTCCGTCACGCGTTCCCCCCAAGCTATGGGTGCCTCTTCTATCATCGTTGATGCGTGGATGATACCGCTGTTTGAGCTGGCTGCGAGTCAGTAGGGATGTCGACGTGGGGAGGTGGAGGCTTTACCACTCCATTTGCAAATCGGAACGGGCGGTAAAGAGTGTCTGGTGATGCACACGGGATATTTGACTCGAGGTGAGCATGTTCAATGTCTTTTGAATGCTGGAGGAAAATGCGAAGCCGCCAGTGGCAGGGGTCGGGCTTAGGAACGACTTGTGAATGAACTCGAAGAGCTGAGAAGGTTGAGGGGCTTTGGGAAAAGAGAAGGATGTTAAGAATGAAGAGAGAGATCATGCATAGGTCGATGTTGGAGGTGCTTGTTCCTCTATGAGCTCTCCACCTGTAACAATATGATACCTAAGTTCGGAAGCTTGACCTGGCTTGCTCCCTTCATCTTTAGACTATTTTGAGATCGTTGCCATTACTATTCTTGCTCGACCGACCGCACCAGCTACTCAAGATCTTCCGAGAGTTGCATCAATGGACCAACTTCGGAGAAAGTGCTACCAATATTGTTTTCAGCTAATATTAGTAGACCAACTTTCACAGAAAGGGGTAACGGGTTTAACGATAAGGAGGGGCAGAGTTCATAACACTGAACTATCCTTGGAGAAGCTGTTGCCCGCTGATCCCCGAGGCTCCACACTAGACTGAACACTGAATTACTTGGCCGTTGCAATACTAAGTCCGTACGCCGCTCTTAACTTTGCATCTTGGAGTCAATTGCAGTGCCAATTGATGCTCGAAATACATTCAACTGCTAAAATTGGGTCGCAGGTGAAGTGCATTCCATCCAAATATAGAAATCGACTCATGAAAGCAATGGAAACACGCTGGACAACATGCGACTTGATGGACAGGAGCTGTCTAAATTTAAAGTAGCCCTGTTGTTGTGATGATCTGATTGATAACAAAGACTTACTCACTACAGGGTTGAATGAAGGCTATTAGCAGCATTGTTGTGCCACATCGTAGCACGATCTGGTGTCGAACCTGATACCGAGGATCAGTCTATTCTTGAAAGATTGACATGGAAGACGGGACAATCGCCGTTCGAGACTAGCAGCTCTGGTATCGAGGAGATGTGGCGTGGGAGCCGAGGAAATGCATCTTGAGACGACCTTCCAAGTTTAGACGAGACAATCAGCCGAAGTGTTTGGACGTGCGGGCGTGCAAAAGTTCAAAATGAGGTGTCAGGCTTGACACAGTACAATGCGACCAATTGAGGATCGATCGAATGAGGTAGCATTGCGTGAGATTCACCGGCTCGTGGCATACTTTCAGATGCGGTAGATGTGACCCATAGGTATTGTTCTTTATTTTCCCATTAGGCTAAGAGTTGGCCAAACCAGAGAAAATCGAGGTACGGGTGCTGAAGCCTAAAACAGCAATTGTCGTCACATTGCTTGACCCCTTTGCGGCGTTGACCGCGTTCGAAATGGCCATGGCGCCAGTTCCCAACTTTGAGGCTAATCCACCACTCAACTCCCCCAACCCTCTTCTGGAGGGGTATGAGGGGTGTGGTGATTTCGCGTTTGTCATTCGATGTCAAAGACGCATACAGCGACAGTCCGACAGACTGTTGGCATATCCTGCGACAAACCAACTGCTTAGCAATGATTGCTACCGCCCCACAACCCGCTCTGGAAGCATGACCGAGAAAGGTTGTGATAACTTCGTTCCAAGAACGAGGCTTCTTGCAGAAAGCTTGTAAAAAGCTCACTGTTTCATACCAAGAGCCCGACCTTTCTGGTCGCGAATAGGCCCGACAAGCGCCCTTAGCGGGTATCATGTCAGCCTCTTGCTGCAACGTTTCAGGGGCCTGTCCGATAGCTCGATCTGAAGCAGAAGCTCCACCTGGAGGCGGAGATGAATCCCAGACGCCCAGTACCGTGAACGCCCCTCGCGTCTGCTCCGTACATTATGCGTATGCTTATTAAGTCATCATTTTTGCCGGAACGAAACTAACGGCCCCAAGGCATGGTGGAGTAGCTTCAAGAAGGATCCACCGTATGCGGCTGGAGGGTTCATAAAGAGACCTCTCCTTGCCATGAATAGTGTGTCTCTGCATCCAGCTTTTCCAGCTCGACATCCAGTCAAGTATCAGTGCTAGTCACGAAACTCCTTCCATCTCTTCTCTCCTTGCTTTGAAAGCAATATGAATTTATCATCTTTCTTCTGTCTTCTTACCCTGGTGGCTCCAATTGCCACTGCACCCAAGAACTACCCGTACAACCAAGGGCCATCGTATGGTAGTGCGAATGTTGGTGGATACAGTCCTTCAGCCAAAGGCGACCATCATCATTTCTCGATCACAGATGAAGGCGCGGGTTATGCTTCCACGAACAAGCCATCTTACGGCGATAGCAACTACAAGAAGGGGAAAAAGGAGAAGAGTAGCGGCGAAGGAGGGTCTTATCCAATTACTTACCCCAACGGTGGTTATAATCCCTCTTCAGGCATGGCCGGCACCGGTACTTTTGGCTACCAGCCGCCGCAGCAAACTAGCAACCCTGGGCAGTCTAGCAATGGAGGCTATGGTGGAGGAAGTCCAACTGGATCCAGCTCTCTGCCTCAGCCAACTTCAGGCTCGCCCGGGAACGGCTCAGTAATCTCAAGCGGCGGAATCTCCCTTTCGGCTGGTTGTGGACAGAAGAACGGTATCGGGATTGGAAGGTTGCCTAGCGATGTGTCTCTTTCCACCATTGAAAGTACCCTGGGATTCCCAGCATACTTCGATGGACAGTACGCGCAGATCACCACGGAAGGAACATATACCGATTCAGATTCACAGCTCCTCGGACATCTTAGTGACATTAGCGTTGCCGGATAGACAATTTTCATTGCTTCGATTATGCCTACCAATCCAAGGGCGAATATTAACGCAGCGGTAGCATCAGGGGTTGAAACGGTGTTGAGCCGATTCACTGCAAAGGGTATTGAGGTGTGGCTCCGCTTCGCCCATGAAATAAATTGTTATAGCACTTCCGGCGCGCAGGGCGGGCATTACGCTGGCTCTGTGACAGACTTCTAGGCGGCTGGGAAAGCCATGTCTGACGGTATATTGAAGAATGATAAGATCAAGATGTTCTGGTCTCCCAACAGCGCGTCTTCGGCGGATCTCAAGCAGTGGTATCCCCAGTCTGGCAAAATTGACGTGGTTGGAATCGACATCTATCCCAAGTCTCAACAGACCTTCGAGCAAGTTTACGGAGACTTTTGCAAAGCCTTCTCTTCTGCTACCATTCCTTTCGTCATTGGAGACACCGGGGCTGGACCTTCCGATAAGCAGCAATGGCTTGGTGAACTGGTGAGCCCCGCCGCGAAAACGGCATGCCCGTATTACCTTGGGTTCTTCTGGTTCGAGTACAACAAGGAGGCGGACTTCCGGGTTGCCACTGGAGGACAGACCATCGCGAAGAGTGTTCTCGGCTGATGTGGATGGAGCTTGTGGATAGCGGACATGGATGTCCTTTTACTTCTTAGACATCAATAGTGCTTTGGTCGACAGATGCCGCGCTCGGTCGTGAATGATAGTCGCTGGAAATTGGAAAGAGTGATTTAAGATATGAATCTGTTAAATTTCAACGTGGCCTCATCTTAAAAAGAACTTTTATGTTTGAATTAAGACTCTTACGCTCACCTTGAATACTGTTTTGTACGTGTAAGCAGACTCAGACTACATCCTCAACATAGTATTACTCTGGAAACCACGTTCCCCCATCTCCGGCAAGCAATGAATAGAATGGATAAAGCTTGATAGAGAGAGATATGTGTGGCTTCCAGCTGTTTTCTGAAGAAAAAAGTCCCTGTTCCGTGGTCTGTTTGGAGCACAGCCCACCACGTGACCATCCACCCTAAGGGGTGGCGCCGCTTGGCCTCGGCCAATGGATTGCAAAAGCTTGATTCATCACGTCCACTCATGCGCCAACAGCCTCGAACTCTTCAATTCTTGATCTCGCATCTCTCCATCTCGAAAGCTGAATGGGGCAGCTCATGATGCTTGTAACTGGATTCCTTCCAAGCTAACTCCACCTCCTTTATTCATCCTTTTGCGACGCCGAACTCTAATACCACTCTGTCTATCTATCACTGCCTATCCGACCCCACCACCACCACCACCAAAAGAGAATGCCCGCTGCAAGTCTATGCAGCAAACCCACAAGGATCCGAATCCCATGGTGTCCCATCCTCAGCCGTCGGATCGTCCCCTCACCCACCGTCCTGCCTCCGTATCTACTCGGAGTGTAACCTCACGCCGTCACCGCACCAGTCGTTCCCACACCGGTGGTGTATCACATAGACCTCAAAATGAATTTCCTAATTTTGCGCAGACCGGCGATGTTGAGATAGTGATCAACGCCCATGGGCAAGAGAGGAGGTATATGCTGCACAGGTTGATTCTGTCACAATGCTCGGGGTTTTTTGAGGCGAGCACGAGCGAGGAGTGGTCCAGAGCCCAGGCAAGAGTGCAAGGTTTGGGACCTGGGTATGGCTTGGGGAGCATCGGCGAAGACTCGGACTCGGGAAGTCTGATTGGTAGGCCAGGCCCCCAAGGCGGCCAGGGCGAGAAATATCGATGGAGATATGAGCTGGATTGGGGAAGTAAAGACGACGAGGTGCCTATGCTGGTCCAAAGGGTGAGTAGCATACACCGTCTCTGTGATTCCGACTGACATATCCAGCAAACCCAATCCACCTTGTTCGGTGGTGGTCATTCTCCCCAACCTCCTCCAGTCCCCCATAAGCCTCCTCCACCTGCCTATGGATTCCTCCGCTCCATGTCTAATTTCACCGCCATGCAGTCGGCCTCCCACCTTGCAAAGGTCAATCCACAGACTGGTCCTGACAGCGACATCGTTCGAGACTACGACAACCTTTTTCGCATTTTCTACAATTACCCACCGTCCCTAGACGCCGTCAACATAGCAGAAGCATATATACAATGCAAAACGCTTCTCACCCTCGCCGATATGTATGATGCTTTGGAGGTTGTTGGCCCACGAACAGATCACCATCTCTTGCAATTTCAAGGCAGATTATGGAAGCAAATTGCAAAATATCCTCCAAGTTATCTCAAACTCGGCTACCTTGCTCGCTCGAAAGTCATCTTCGCCGAAGCTTTAGTACATGTGGTTGGACAGTGGCCATCGGGCTCCAATCAGCTTCGCCACTCTGTCCCGGACGCTGTTCTTGAAGTCATCGAGGACAAAGTCGATGATCTCCAAGAGAGGATGACGCTCACGGAAGCTCGCCTGTTCAAGCTCGCACTCGTGACCTCACGAGGCGAGCGCGTGACTCCTTCCAATAGTTACATGGACTGGTTGGCGCTTTCGTTGTTTCGACAATGGCTCGCAGAGAACACCACTCCGCCTCCACCCCCTGCTTCCAAGACTACGGAATCCAGTCGGAACCTGCCTCGCCTTCCTCAGCCAGTTGGCCCTGGGAAGCTCTACCGGCTTCTCGGGGCAGGCGGTTCGACTTATCTCAACCACGATGACCTGAAACGATTTCTAAAATTGCGGCCGGAAGATTACACTAGAGATTCAATGAAGAAGTTTGAGAAGAGAATGGACGAGATCAAGCAAATAGCTAGAGAGACTGTCAGGCCGTTGATGAAGAATTGTTTGGAATTGGATATGGGAAGGGATGGTGGTGGGTTGGGGTATTTGACTTGTACAAACGTGGATGAGGACGACTTTCCCTGGGACTGAGACTCCGTTTGAGTGTGCGTTGACTCTCATGAGTGATGATGTACTGGATGAGGATTGAGCGATGGTGTTGGGAATACCCGGCAGGACATGGTGCATTTTTCTTTACTTCTACTTTTTGGGGCCTTGAATCTGAAGGTGATAATTTCCGCCGACTTGTCGAACTTAAAAAGGATCCATCTGACTTCTCTCATCTCATGCTCATGTCCACATGCACCAGTCTTTGTACTCGTATGTCCTCGTGCTGCCAGTAGTACCGCGGGAATAGATAAACTAAATCCGGCACTAGTGACCAGCTCAGCGAAAGCAGTAAACCGTCAACATCTCGCTGCCTGCATTCAACTGCCCTCCTATTTTCCCTTACAAACCTCCTATCCTTGCTTTGAACCCTTCTACAGTAACCATGCCTCCCTAAGATCCCACCGCCGCTACCGTAGCGAGACACCTCATCGCCTCCGCCCAGGGCGCGGAGAACCTCGGTGCTCCCCTCTAACCCCAACAACGCGACCTCCCTCCATAAACGGATCTACAACAGAAATGCACGACCCTTTCCCGCTGCCGCCCTCCCAACTCCTCTCCCGCCTCGTCTCCCCCCTATCCGCCTACCTAAACCTCACCACCCTCCCCCTCCACATCCACGAAATCCTCCTCACAACGATAACCTACCACCTCATCCGGCGCTACCTCTCCCCCCGTCTCTCCTCGTACTTCTTCCCGAAAATCTACAACAGCTTCAACGCCCGCACGAAACTGAACTGGGATGTCCATTTCGTGAGTCTGTTGCAGAGCACGTTCATCAACAGCTTGGCGCTGTGGGTTATGTGGAATGATAGCGAGAGGGGTATGATGGGGTGGGAGGAGCGGGTGTGGGGGTATACGGGGGCGGGGGGGCTAGTGCAGGCGATGGCGGCGGGGTACTTTGTGTGGGATTTGGGGATTTGTGCTCTTCATCTGGATGTGTTTGGGGTTGGGTTGTTGATGCACGCTGTTTCGGCGCTGGTGGTCTTTAGCTTTGGCTTTGTGAGTACTCTCAACTCCCCCTTGCTTGCTCACGTAGACCCTTCGCTGGGGTTCGCGGGGCTATGAGACGAGGATGGTGCTGCGATCTTGGGGGGCCGACGTTGGCTATGCATCGGGACCCCGAGACTAACAGTGGTGGTGATCATAGCGCCCCTTTGTCAATTTTTACGGCCCCACATTCATCCTCTACGAAATCTCCTCCCCTTTTCTGAACTTCCACTGGTTTCTCGACAAACTCCAAATGACCGGATCCCGCCCGCAATGGTACAACGGCATCCTACTCCTCTCCTCCTTCTTCTGCTGCCGCCTTCTCTGGGGCACATACCAAAGCGTCCGCGTGTATCAAGACGTCTGGGTGGGGTTACACTATGAGTCCTCCACCTCGCAAGCCGCGGGCATGGTGTTTGAGCCTCTGGGCGAAGTAGACGAAGTCATGCGATTCGCAGGGAACCGGGCTTTACCCAGCTGGCTGGCAGGTGTCTATTTGGGGAGTAACATCGTGCTCAACACGCTCAACTTCTATTGGTTCGGTAAGATGATCGAGACTATCAAGAGCCGGTTCCGAGAAAGCAAGGGTAAAGCTGGGAAAGAGAAGGTTGAGGGCGTGCTCATCGAGGGGCTGGCAGATAGCTCAAGCGTTATGGATGCGGTGTTGGATGTGGATGGGGATTTGGTGGTTGTGAATGGGGAGGCTGCGGCTACTGGAATAGTGGGGGAGAATTGCGGGAGGACGGTCATTGAGGTTGAGAAGACGGAGGTCAGGAAGAGGAAGGGATGTGGTGTGCCGGATGAAGGGAGCCGGATTAAGGGAGGACCCGGTCGGTTCTGAGGGCGTCTATAAACCTTTGCAGCAGCCTTGCATCGGTCTTGCTTGAGCCGTGCTGCATTCTACTGGCGGCTACTTCTATACTTAACCGTTTTGAAATGTCAATACCACTGATACATACGTATTCATGATGCTGCCGGCCAGGGGAATGCAGGGCAGCTACCAAGCCAAGCCCTTTTTTAAAAACCCTGCAGTACAGAGATATAGCAACGCCCGGGGTATTTGGGACGCACGGGCGTCGCGAGCGCGCATAAAGACCTTATCTCGCTCAGGCCGGTTGGGGTTGAGGTGCTTGGACAGTTTCCCAATTCGAATCTGGTTGTGATTCCGAAATGGGATTCTTGCGGATAGTTTTGCGATACTGGAAGGTACTATCCGTCTGTCAGTCTCTACTCGTATTGACCCCCCAACGGCCATGACCCCCCAACGGCCAGGCACTATTCACCCCCCCCATTGCTCCACCATCTTCCAGCCGAATCAGGCAAATGGGAGCTCGAATGAAAGCCCTCGATGAGCTATACAATATCTACTCTTCAGATATATATCATAATGC
>JAABUQ010002624.1_pt1 | contig 35072 bp, 42 predicted proteins | sample 5560001 | NCBI WGS metagenome assembly JAABUQ01 (sample SAMN10711888, study PRJNA513371) | rock metagenome | isolation source: Antarctica rocks | place: Antarctica: Victoria Land, Finger Mt nord | collected 2015-12-18
GGGAAAAGGAGAGCAGGGGGAGGGAGGGGAGGTAGGAAGGAAAGGGGTGCTTTGAGTGGTGGGCTGAATTGATGGCTGTGAGCATTAGACAAAAGGGATGCGGTTCTTCGCATTCAGGTTGAAAATGGTTGGATGTGTGATCTTGGGGGCTTGAAGTCTGCATCGTTGGGCATTGGAGGCTTTATGATGTCCAGTAGAGTTGGATGATAATTAGATGAGTAGAGGTATATCGATACATGTATATGTAGATGTAGGGTCTAAGGTGAACATAGAATGATTCAAATCCATCCAAAGTCTACCTGATGTGAGAGACGTCGAAGAATTACAATATCAGACGAAAATGATGGACTATTTGCTATCGACCATGCCTTCATGACCTCCACGTTGAATCGTGCGCAGTCGTCGCTCGCTACGGCTTTTCAACGTGACTGCTCCTGATATCGCCACCCGCCTTGGACATCAACATCCTTCAATCTCTCTTCAAACCCACCTTACCAATCTTTCTCAATCCATACGCCCCAATCGCACACGTCAGCAGCATCCAAGCCGTAGCAGCCCAGAACGTAGCTCTGTAACCCTCTTCCAGTGCCTCAGCCGAGCCTTTGTTCGGGTATTTCGACTGTTGCGTCACGGTTGTAGAGATGATGCCCATTGCTGCTAAACCTAGGGAGATTCCGAATTGGGCCACGGTGTTGAAGACGGCGCCTGCCAATGCTTGAGTGCGGTCTGGGAAGACATCGGAGACGATTAGGATGCCGACTGTGAAGAGCACTGGTGGCTCATTGTCAATGGGTAAGTGTGGTGAGTGCTATGTTTGGCAAAGGCTTACCATCTACGCTGAATGGCATGAGCAACTGTTCAAGAACGTCAATGGAAATTTGCGAAGACTTGAGGACTTGAAGTATACCTGTGCTGGAAATGCGTCATACCAATACGGCCAACTCGGATTGATCAAAGCCATTAAAATGGGAGCGGGGATGGACAGAGCAGATGATATCAGGACTAAGTAAAGAACGGATATCCGATGGACAAAGAATCCGGTTGAGAGTTCGAGTATGCCACCCACAGCTAGACTGGGAAGAATCCGAATCGAGGTCTGAAGTGCCGAGAGGTGCTGGACTTGCTGGAAGCTGGCGATTATCAGGGATTGTCTTTTGTTCTGAGGGCGGGGAAGGGTACAAAAGACTGGCAAACAATTCCATCGTCTGCATGACAGCGTATACAAGCAGAATCATCAAACAGACACATGTGAAGGCCTTATTTTTCCATATCGAATTGGGGATGAGAGCTGGTCTTTGGAGGCGCTCTTGACGTGCCATCCAGAATACGAAAGACGGGATAAGAGCTAGACTCATGCTGAGTATCGCGATATTAGATGGATATTTAATACTGACGACGTCCGCCGTGATCATCCTGAATAGTATCAGCACAAGTGCGAGCATCACCCGAGGAATACTTACGCCAGAACGTAGGAGAACAAAGCTAGGCAGGAACTAGCGATAGCGGCTCCTACCCAATCAATTTCCTTTCCAAGTCTTCTGATGGTTGGCTTCTCGGACAGAATGTCTAGAGGTAAGGCCCAAAGCCCCGCAAAGAAGATGCCGATTGTAATCGCCCCGGTCAGATAGAAGCCGAAGCGCCAACCGACAGTATCCAGAAGGACACCAGCCAAGACCAATCCCACAGAAAATCCAAGGACTTGTCCTAGCCCAAGACAGGAAAATGCAAGGTTGCGTCGTTTGCCAGTGGCAATCGCTGTGCTGAGTATACTCATCGACGTTGGAAGGTATAGCGCCATAGCAATCCCCTGGATAGCTCGGAAAAGAATCATTTGAATGCCTGTTCTTGGGAGACCACATGCGAGGATGAAAATACCGTTGAGAAGGATCCCGATGAGATTGACTACGCGGCTACCAATGACGTCCGCAATTGATCCAGCTAGAAGGAGGCATGATCCGCTTGTCAATCTGGGATAAAGATCCTTTTTAGCAAACAATCAGTGCATGTAGCCACTTTTGCCTACCCGTATACTGATTGAGGCCTATTGAGAAAGTCAGCAGCCTGCTACAGACAAATAGAGGAACACCAATTGATGAGTAAAGAAAGAAGCAGCAGATGAAAGTCGATGTACCATAGTAGCAAGTTCTCAGATAGATCAAGATCAGCGGCTATCCGTGGAAGGCCGACAGTGATAAAGCCTGTGCTCATAGAATTCATAAACATGACGGCTGTGAGTAGGAATATGACGATAATGGAACGGCCCTTCTCCAGGACAGCACTTTCCAGGGTGGCATCCTGAGGTTGTATTGCAGATTCATCCTGAAGGTTTCCACATGTGCTTCTTACTGTAGGTTGAGTCCCCTGAGTAGATATCGCAGTTGTAAGAGTGTTACTTGGTCCAATGGACTCAAGTTCCACTGCATCCAGAGCTTGCAACATGGTTGAAATAAGGGGAGGATGTCACGAGAGGTCTCGGTTCTGCAAAGGAGCACAGTGAAAAGATCAGAGGGACGAGTTAAAAAGATAACAGACGAGACTTGGGAAACACAGAGAAAAGCTAGAGAAAACGAGCGATGCTCGCCGGCCTCGCACCTTTAAGACCGTTTTTTGTTAGCGGCACAAGTCATTGACTCATAAGATCCAGTAGTACAAAGAGACTGGCTGCTGACATGCAAATTTCGTGGGCCAATTTGGAACAAGATGCTAGAATACATCTCCATTGTTGGATAAACCCTCGGACTGTCACTCTTCTCTTCACACTCGACGCGAGGATGGGAGACATTACTCCGTAGAGGACGAGGGGAGGACTTTTAAGATTACACGCTAGAGTCAAAGGGGTTTGGCATCAAGCTACCTCAAGGAAATCATCTTGCGCAAGCTTCTAGACTCCTTTTTCGATTCGCACTTCTACCCCGGGCGAGAGGAGGGAAGACAGCTTCTCTCATCACTCCGTGAGATGATTTGGACGTGAGTCGGACGTCAGCTACTTGCCATCACTGCAAGAGGCATTTCAGTCAGCATCATGGCTGCTCTCGTCGATCCTCTGCAGGGTTATGGCCCTCAGAGGACAGACCTTGATGGGAATGTAGCAATGATTGCTGCGCAGCTCACCAAGCTGCGAGATGACATTGTTACAGGCAATCACCCTCGTCTCAAGCTACCAAAGCAATCCATCGGTGATGGCCAACAATCATCTGCTCAACAGCAGACGCCAACATTGTCCTCCGCACCAGCGGTAAACGGCACTTCTTCAAATCATTTGACACCAGCTACACAGCCAAATAATCTACAATATACCCACCCTAGCATCCCTAAGAGCTTACTGCAAGCTCCCCGGTCATCAGGCATTGATCCCATCTTCCTCACAAAATCCGATGTGTTGGTGAGGGCAGAGTCACATCAAAAGAGACAACGAATAGAGCGTACTTTGGAGGAGCAGGTACAACAGAAGAAAATGACGGCGAGGCAGAAGACTTCTGATCAGGAAGCTCTTCCTGACTTTGATGTTACAGAAGTGCTGAGAAAAGCACATGAGCTTGTGAAGCCCTATATAAGGCAAGAACACACGCCAGCTAATCGGGCTGCTTCGTCTAGTGACTCCTTTGATGACAACACGTTCTATTCGAGTCAGATGAACGAGTCTACTTCGGCTGCGACCGATGAAGTAGATGCATCTCGCGCATCGCGTCCGAAGAAAATCTGCAAGTCCTTCGAAGAGGGAAAGCTTTGTCCCAAGGGAGACAGATGCACCTTTTCTCACGACCCAACGACGAGGCAAAGACGTGAAAGAGATGAATCGCAGGCAATGGACCTTGACAGCAGTCATGCTGACGAGCAGACAACCCAAGGCCAGGGTGACCCACCACCTCAAGCACTGTTTCGCGAACCTCCCACCAGGGCTGCCCTCCCCCCTGTCAAAGATCGTCCGACGCGCGATGCTCCTTTGTCGCACGCAGACCAGATTGCTCAGCTTGAAGCGCAGCTTCGTGCCTTGAGGGAGGGGCATGGTGTGTCGCTAGACGCCATACCTCAGGCAAATGCCCGGGAAAACCATGAATCTCAAGAAGAATCAGCCTACTCGCCTCCTGGTCCAGATGAATTTGGGCGTGATGCAATCTTGAGGGACTACGATGAACCACGTACAAAAGAGGGAGCACGACATCCTGCACCTCCTCGTATGCCTCTTCCAGCAAGTGAGTATACGACGCGAAATGAAATTCCTCCTTCGCCATTGTCAAATAATGTACGCGTGGTCAGGAACCACATCACTTCCCCTTTTGCCCCTCAACCCGCTCGTGTATCGCCACTTGCTGTCTCAAAGCTCCCACAGATTTCTCAGGTGCAGCGTGAACATTTTGAACCTCGTCGCCCTTCTCAGACCTCGAATGCAGAGGTTCTAAGCGCAGGCCAGAGTCCTCGTTTCATTTCACAGCCGGTGGTCACGAAAAAGCGGAGACGTGGCAATGAATCAGGCGACAACCTGCGCAATGTTGCTCCAAGAAGGAACGTGGTGTCACCGGAAATCCGCGTCAAGGATGAACCAGTATCACCTCCTCCATTCACCAATAGCACGGACATTCGTCAGGTTCGGAGTATACAAGACCTACCTCGTCAATCACCTCGTCCATCGAATATCGATAACGCGAGACCGGAGTACTATCCACAAGACCGGGTTGTGTACCAAACCAGGAATCAGGTTTATGAACCTGAGGAAACTATTCCTCTTACACCTACAACTCGCCGTGTGATCTCTCAAAATGGCCAACACTATATCGCGCATGGTGAACCAGACCTTCGGCGAATTGTCAGCGAGAGACAGGTGAGAGCTCCGATGTCTCCTGTGCCATACCCTGTTCAGTACTCGGATCCTCAACCACGCCAGGTGAGAGCTCCATCGCAGCTACAATACGTATCGCCCACGGGACAAGGTCCCATCAGTCAACACAGAGCATCAGTACAGCCTCAGCCACCTAGATATGCTGTGCAGGACCGATCACCGTCTCCTCCTCCCCGCCAGATTCAGCTACCTCCAGGGCGGCGCAAGGTCGTTCCAATGGCGCCTCCTTCCGGGCGTATTGTCGTTGATCAATACGGCAATACATTCAGAGAAGAAATCTTACCCCCAGAGAGGTCGACATCTATTGCACCAGTTGCCCGTCGGTCAGAGGTGGATCCTCGTTATGAAGTGATACCTACAAATCGTACGAATCTTCGACAGTCTCAACCGGTGCCAGTTGACGATGAACCCCATTATATTAGGAGGCCGCCATCTCCAACCTCCCCTCAATACGCTCAATACCCACCGACGCCCAGGGCAAGGCAAATCATCATGTCAGACGGCCGAATCTATCAAGGAGACCCCTATCCTATTCACGAAGAAGGCCCTCGTACCACTTATGTAGAACCCCAACCGACACCACGCTTCGAAGAGAGTGCAGGGCCCAGACAAGGGATGACACGTGTCCAAAGTGTGCGCCCAGCAAGCAGCCAATATGAGATGGCGCGGGAGCCAATCGGTCGAGTACAGAGTCGAGTACAAAGCGGACGGCCGCAGCCTCGGATCGTCTCACTGGGCGAGAGGCAAGAGATGGTGCCCCAAGTCAGCCGTCAGGTCAGCATTCGACCCGATGACGAGCTTGCAAGACCGGTAGCCTATGAGCAGGAGGAAAGACCGCGGTATCAGTATGCTCCTTCAGGGCCGCCGGGACGTTTTGTGGAGGAGATAGCGGAGGATGGATTCTACGAGGCCCCACGGAGGCAGGTAGTGCAGCGGATGGGATGAAATTTTCTAGGTTTCTTGGGATGGACACGGATTGGTGGGACGATGAATTGGTAATAGACGCTTAGCTGTAATCAACATGACTCTGGTTCTATTCACATCCGATACGGCCAGCTGCATCGTCTCCATGATTGTCGTGATGTCCTGACACCTCGCCCCGGGTGTTCCAAGCTTTAGCTCAGCTCAACTCTTGGAATAACAGCCGTGAGCAATGGAATTCTCATCACCAGATAGACTTAGACTGCAATCCACGTACCTACACCCTATCAACTAGATTGAGTGCCAGGGCATGCATGAAGCTCGACAAGGTCAGGATTTGCACATATCAGATAGGAGTGAGATTCAAACTCACACACTGCAAGCATTCAGCCCTATATGACCCAGGCACCGCCCCCCTCGGCCGCCCCCCAGCACCCACTCACTAATATCTCCTTTCCGCACCGACCTTCGACCTTCCCAGTTCCAGCTCCAACCCTTCCTACCAAACATATCCTAACCTCCCGCACTAAAGCTGCCCACGTTTCGGTGTGCAGATGCACAAAACCCCTCCCTCCTCTCCCTCCTTAGCTTCTCTGGTGGCTTGTCGAGTGGTGCAGCATGCAGAGGTTCAGCAACATCACCGGCCAGGCCCGTCATGGCCTGGAGAAGATGACCCCGGCCGGTCTTATGTCAAGGCAGAATCCCATGGACTTGCCCATCTCTCAGTCTGTCAAACGTCCCATGAATGCCCAACCCATGTCGCCTCACACTCCCACCGATAATATCGTCAATCTGTCCTTCAACGTCCCATTTTCCTCCACCCTACCTGGTCCTGACGTGGATGAAATTCTACATGCCAGTCCCAAGGCGGTGGAAAGGTGGACATTTCCGGAGGGTACGGAAGAAGGAACGCCCATACATGAGCTTCCCGTCCATCATGGCAACGTCGAACAGCTCAAGAGATTATGTCGAGTCTTGAAAGAAAGCACCCAAGGTCGAGTCGAAGCTATCCCACTTTCTTCGGAGCCCAAAGCAGTACCATCGTTACAACGCAGATCTGCCAAGGGACTCGTGACCAACGTCAATGTATCTGGAGAGGCCGAGATGGTGCCCAAAATGAGGGCCAAGATCCTGAATGAGACTCCAATTGCACTGGTACGTTCCCGTATCAGGCACACACCCTCTACCGCTGCTGATGATTTTATAGAGATGTGCTTATGTCGACATTGATACCAATCTAGTCATCAGACCAGACATGACAGGGGTCAAGGTCGAGGTCCTCAATCATATCGACATTGTGGCCAGGTTTACCGGCACAGACATCTTCCTGCTTAACCCCAAACCGCAAGCCTTGGAGTCTATCAGTGCAAGCTATGGCAACGGGTCTGATCAACAATTCGATCAACGTCTTCGGGTTGCAATCTACGGTGATCCGGAGAGTTCTGAACACGCGAAGACGAGAATTCTCATCATGATTGACCAGATTGTAAGATTCCAGATCTGCTACTTTCACCGATCATTACTAACACGTTGCAGCTCGGTCGCCATGTCGACGTCATGAAACTCGAATTGTCCCTGCATACGATCATCTGTGGCAGAACTCGAAAGCAAATACGGCTTATCGAGGCCGCCTCGAATACTGCCATTTACTTCCCTCCGCCCTTCTCTCGAGTCTACGGCTATACACCACCTAATGCACACCGAAGAGGGGAGGACGAAATCTATATCACCGGAGAGAATGTGGACAGCATCAACCTAGCCAAGAAGAAGCTCACCGACCTGGTGATGAACACGAAATGCTACGTCAAGGATGTTATGGTATCAGCCAACAAGATCGATAGTATCTTGCTCGATCGTCTCGACAAGGTCCGAAAAGTCATGGAAACGAATGGGTCTTACGTCTTGTTTCCGGTCCTTGGAAGCCAACGCGGTTTGATCAGGGTCCAAGGCACAGAAATCTTGCACGTGGAGAGAACAGTGCGAGAAATCATGGCACTGGTGAGTTATACTGCCATTCACCTGCACTCGAGCCCCCTGCTGACGGGCCTTAGGCCGGACAATTCTACAGTGCGTCATGGTGGCTCATGATACCTGACTCCGTCCAAGCAAACACCGTGCGTGCTCCATCGGCAGATGACATTCGCGCAATGCTCCACGATATCTGCACCAATTCAGGAGCTGAGGTCGGCTTTGAGAAGTTGACATTCTCAATCAACGGATCCGATGATGCTGTCAAGACGGCCATGATGGTCATCCACCAGATACCTTTCGTCAAACGGGCACAATATCAAATCCGTGTCAAGATCGAACTAGCAAATGAGCACAAGGAGTTTGTCAGTGGGAAAAAGAATGGCAAGATCAACAAGATCATGGGTCAAAGTATGTTTGAACGGCTGTACAAGTACGTGCAAGATGGCTGAGGGTGTGTCACAGGCAATGTCCAGATCATCTTCGACGGCTTCAATGAGTACAATTTCTACATCGACGTCTGCGGCGCACAATACGATGCTACGAAGAACGGCTTGGACCTCGTTGAGCAAGAGATGCCAGCATCAATATCCTTCCACGTCCCCGACCAGTACCATAAGCGTATCATTGGCATTGGCGGCCAACACATCCAGCGCATCATGAAGAGATATTCCGTCTTTGTCAAATTCTCGAATGCTATGGATCGAGGAGGGGTTGGAAAGGAAGACGATGATATCAAGGTCGACAATGTCATCTGCCGTACCCCGGCACGGAACGCTCAAAGTTTGGATCTGGTGAAGCAGGAGATCATGGACATGGTCGAGAAAGTGGTAAGAAATCCTGAAGACTTCCTAGAAAAACCAACATCTCCTAGCTCCTCTCCTTACGAGCCAGCTTCACCCTGATGTCTGACGTTTCTGGTGCGCTGTAAAGGACGCGGAGTTCGTCTCCGAGACCGTCGTCATCAACCGCTTGTACCATAGACAACTCATTGCTCGCATGAACGAAATCGAAGAACTTGAGAAGAACTGGAATTGCAAGATCGATTTCCCCAGCACCGAAATGGCAAGCGATGTAGTCACTATCTCTGGCCCGGAATACCAAGTGCCTCAGGCTGTCGACTCATTCTTGGTTCGTCTAACCCTCCCACATTTGCGTGCAGTATCCTGATCCCTTGCAGGGCATGGTCCCCGAAAGCCACGAGCTCTTATTGCCAGCACCCACCCATTTACGCGAGTTTTTGAGATCCAGCGACTTCGAAATAGAGGTGCGAGCAACGCTCCAGAGCCAGTATGAAGTTCGATTGCAAGTACAAAACAAATCAAAAATAGAAGACTTGCAACTGGCCGAGGAGGAGACGATTGAAGAAAGACTTCTCCTCCAGTACACTCGAAACAATGCGGGCGGGCTGAAGGACGCCATCGACTTTCTGGTATCTCGACTCATTCCACACGGCTTGGATGCCACAACGGTCAAAGGCGCCATACCGAGACCCAAGTCGGATTCTTTTGAAGACTCTCTGCCGTTCTTCGATTCCAAGTTGCTTCACAATGCACCCGCCCCTCTCGGGACCGACTCTCCCACCCGATCTACCTTCGGAGACGATATCAGCGAGCGCGGCTCTTTGTTCGGCAAGATCCGCAAGCCAGGCAGCATCTCCTCCATATCCTCCTTCCTTGACCGCCGCAAGAACCAATCCGGCTCACCCGGCTCCTTCTTCAAGCACGCATCCTCCAATGCGTCGCGAGCATCTCTCGTCTCGATGGAGTCTCGCGATAGCGGTTATCGCAATCCCTGGAACGACAGCGGAGTTAATCTGGCCGAAGACGACACCGTCAATGGATGGCCGCTCCGTTTCGAAAACAAATCCGAGGGCAAACTCCCCTTCGGCGCCGTACCTGGCGACATGACACCCCGACACGACCCTCGGGCGTCCGTTGACAGCGGACGTCCAAGCACATCTCAATCGACTAATGGATACACGGCTCCAATTGGGCCACCTCGTTGATTCGCACCCATATCCCGACTGATGATTTTTGTTTCCTACCCGTGCTAGGTGCTTGTTTGACGGGACCGGTAATGGCTTTTTGCAATGGTGCATTGTCCGGAAAAGAAAGAATACCCCCTGAAGCGAACGATACCCGGCGCGCTCTTCTCTACTCTGTCCGACTGTTTACGTGATACCACTGATGTTTCAAATGTTGTGATGGTGTGGCGTTTGGCTACGATGATGTTACACGTTCCTTTGAGATGTTACGAGGTTGACGGAAGCATATTATGTGCGAGCTAAATACCACTACTACTTAGAACGGAGCAATGGACATGTTTACTTTTCCCTTTGTACGTTGCCCTTTCGCATGCTGTACTAGTCCTGGGGTTTCTATTCGGCCGCAGGAAACAAATTCAACAGGCATCCAATCGCTTGCTCTCCACTCAATGAGCATGAACTAATTCCACCAACCACACACGCACGACATGCAATCGGAGATATCTCCGTCCGTACGAATACTACCGAAACCCATTCTGCTTTGTTCTTGTTTTGTTTCATCGTCAACTCAACCTCTTCATCGCCCTCCTTTTCAACACTACTGCAGGGCCGAGTCTAGCCGATGCAAGGATCAAAGTGGGGAAGGAGCTCTCCTCGGCCTCAGCACAATTCACTTCTGAGAGTCAGAACAATGTCTATACTTACTCACAACACTCTGTACTTCTCTCGCGCCATTCTTCCTTGTGTTTTGCCCATTGGACCAACATCGTTGACCTTTGAGCCGCCGTGATTGTGAAGAGTGCAGAACAGAATCCGTGCAAATGTCCGGGTATGTACTCAAACAGCTCTGCATGTCGCTGCAGGTACCCGGAAGCGAGTTGCTCACGATAAAGTATAGGTACACGGCATCCGATGCCTTCTTCGAGGCCTTGTGGGAGGTCGGCTGTCCCCATGTCCATACCCTTTCGACCTTCCAACGACTGCTCTCCCATCCTGCAAAACTTCACAGCTATAGATATAGGGATTTCGCTGACGGAGCTTTGTGTTATAGCTCGGCATTACACATTGCTTTGTCAATCTCGGCTCGGATCATCCATCCATTCTTGAAGCGATCGTCAAAGGTCAGAAGGAGAAGGGCGATGAATTCCCAAGGATCATTACATGCCCCAATGGTACTCCCGGTCCTCAGGCACACCAGTCTGTGCCGTCGCTAACTCTTCCCTAGAGATGGTGGCCCTCAGCATGGCCGATGGGTACGCCCGCCTCACGTCCAAACCGCAGTGCGTTATCGTACACGTCGACGTTGGGACCCAAGGTCTCGGAGCTGCTATTCACAACGCTTCATGCGGCCGTGCCCCAGTATTGATCTTCGCGGGGCTTTCTCCGTACACAGCGGAAGGCGAGTTGAGAGGGAGTCGAACGGAGTATATACATTGGATCCAAGACGTGCCGGATCAGAAACAGATAGTGGGCCAATACTGTCGGTACACTGGGGAGATCAAAAGAGGGGTCAATGTCAAGCAGATGGTTGGGAGAGCGTACCAATTCGCGACGAGTGCACCGAGCGGCCCGGTGTATCTTGTGGGTGCTAGGGAGGCCATGGAGGAGGAGATAACCAATTACTCGTTGACAAAGCAGCACTGGGAACCTATCGGGCCGATAGCTTTGACCGGAGATGCTGTCAAGTTGATTTCGGAAGCGTTGGCTGGAGCCTCGGAGCCACTGTTGATCACGGGCTATAGCGGACGCAATCATAAGGCTGTTGGGGTGCTCGTGAAGCTGACAGAGGCGGTCAAAGGGCTCCGAGTGCTGGATACCGGAGGGTCGGATATGTGTTTCCCTTCAGACCACAGAGCTTCCCTCGGCCTTCGCTACGGCGTCGATAACAGTGTCACGACCGCCGACGTTATCATCGTGGCCGACTGCGATGTCCCCTACATTCCGACGCTCTGCAAGCCCAAGCCCGGAACCCGGATCTTTCACATTGACTCCGATCCATTGAAACAGCAGATGCCAGTGTTTTATTTGGCCACCGAGGGAAGGTACAAAGCCGACACCTGTACAGCCTTTGAACAACTGCATAGATATATATCATCGACACCTGCAATATCCACGAATCCACACGTACAAGCCAAACGATGGGAAACACTTGGAGAAAGCCATGATATACGCATGGACACAGTCAGACAATTAGCGGAACCAAGTTCTGATGGAAGCTTCAACGTGTCCTATTTAACATCCGCAATAAAGCGCGCCGTGCCTTCCGATACCATCTTCGCAATCGAAGCCGTCACGAGCACGACCTTCGTCGCCGATCAGATCCAACCTCGCATCCCTGGAACGTGGATCAATTGCGGAGGCGGCGGACTTGGTTGGTCTGGCGGTGGTGCTTTAGGCATCAAGCTTGCCGCAGGCAAGAGATTCGTCTGTGCAATCGTCGGCGATGGTGTATGTTCCTGCTGCTCGAAGCACATGGGGAGATTGCAATGCTCACGAATCGCAGACGTTCTTGTTTAGCATCCCGGGAAGCGTTTACTGGATCAGCCAACGCTATAATCTTCCTGTCCTAACCATCGTATTGAACAACGAAGGTACGTGTCTTTTTCATTCCCCAATCTTACTCTCCTACCCCACCGCTCTTCCTTCCTGAAATCCTCCTCCCCGGCATGCCCCAATACCCACCTTGACAACCCCCCCAACCCCCACTAACACCCCTCCCCAAGGCTGGAACGCACCCCGCCGCTCCCTCCTCCTCGTCCACCCCCACGGCTCCGGCTCCTTCGCCACAAACTCCGACCTCCACATCTCCTTCGCCCCCTCCCCCGACTACGCCGGCATCGCCAGAGCAGCCGCCGGTGGCAACCTGTGGGCCGGATCCGCAAGCACGGCTCAGGAACTCGGGTCCAAGCTGCGGGAGGCCGTGGAGAGTGTGGAGAATGGGGTTGGCGCTGTGCTGGATGGGCGATTGATGGTTCCGCCTGGGGGGCGGGGAGGGGAGAAGGGGGATGTGCTTCGGGATAAGGGAGGGGGGAGGGGGGGGAAGGGGGGGTTGTATGTTGATCGGACGAATCTTGTTGGGTGAGTGGGGTGGGGATGGCGGGGTTTGTGGAGGATGGATTGAAGGGGGTGGTCTGTGAATATTACTCGGTCTGTGGGACTAGCTTGGTTTTTGGCTTGCTTAAGGTATAGATCGCCGTACGTCTCATTCTCCCGCGTCCGTCGATATTCGTAGGCTACACTCTACGGAGCCAAGTGCTATCGCGCTTCACAAAATCGTTTCGGAATGGACGTACCAAAGGATATATTAAACAAATATCAAACACCTGCTTCAACGTCATCATTTCTGCCGAATCGCCTTTCTTAATTGCGCAATGTATATACCGCTATACGTCCTCTGCTTCCCCCTTGGTTGACCATTGGTATGCTATGCTATGCTCTGCTATGCTCTGGGAGAAGTATGATACCGCGCGGACGAAAGGGGGATTGGAGTGGGATGTGGTGGAGGGTCATGGACGCTTCGGAGGATGTGCTGACTGCTGTGCTGGGAGATCCTTGAGGATATATTTGAGGGAGGTAGGGACGTATTGGGGTATAGACTTAAAGAGAGATGGATCGAAAGATGCGGTGACGTGAAGGCTATACTATAGTGGGAAGATGTTGGAAGGTGTTTTGGAGGAATATGGGAGCATGGTTTTGGAGATTTGTTAAGGGGGGGGAGGTATTCATGCTTGGCTGAAGATATTGTATTGGGAGATGTAGTCGAGGCTTTATCGAAATATCTCTGGGGGATTTTTGTTCCGGAGGGAAGCTGGATTCTGGATTCTGGATTCTGGAGTGATGTACTGAGGGCGAGATTAGGGAAATAGAAGGCGGTGTTATTATCAGAATACGTGTCGATTGGGTATGTGGCTTGAAAGATGCATTCAGGGGTTTGTTGAGATTGTATTGAAAGATGTTGAGATCTTGAAGGATCTTATTGGAGATAATTACCAGATGATGGATTGGAAGATGTATTCATGGATCTAGTGAAGGTATATATCAACAGATGTTGAGAAAATTATTGAAGGATGTATTGGAGGATAGTAAAAGATGGATTGGAAGATCGAACGGGAAAAACAAGTGAGGATGCTGAAGCATGTTTGAAAGATGTTAAAGGATGTAGCCAAGAATATACTGCAAAACATATCGAGAAAATTCGCTAAACAATATACCAAAGCACACACCAAAACAAATACCGCAAGATCTACCGCAGCAGCCTAAGCACAGCAATCCACGCAGGCGTCACACCCGACAGGGGGGCAGCAGGCTTGGGGCTTCGTCGATTGGGAAGTGTTCAGGAAATAAATTCTATTACTACGGTACTCTTGTAGTTCCTCCTTACTGGGGGAGGGTAACTAGCTAAGTAGACCTATTTATCTATCCCAGATTCTCCACAGGAGTGCGGTGGTGGTTCGGAGCACTGCGTTGCTCTTTCTTCTGTGGGGGGCGGCTAGGGGTTTAGGCTTTTTCCACGTCGAGGGGTTCGGTGTTCCAGATCTGGGGGGGTGGTTAGTCGGGTTTGCGAGGGGTCGAGGGTGGGGGGTTGGAGGGGAGAGAAGGCGGAGACGGAGGAAGCGAGGGAGGGAAAGGGAGAAGAAAAGAAGGAAGGGGAGGAGATTAAGGGGATGGCAAGAGAGAAAAGAGTGGGAGTGAGTGAGAGAGAGAGAACATACCATATCGGCATACTCCTGAATACAGCGATCGCTGCTGAAAAACCCCATCCTGCTCACACTGGTAATGCACTTCTCGACCCACGCCTCTTGGTCCTTATACGCCTCGTCCACCAGCGCGTGCGTCTTGACATAGCTGTTGAAATCATCCGAGACGAGGTAGTAATCGCCGTGCTCGGTGATGCTGTCGCATAGAGCGGAGAAGCGGCTCGCGTCCCCGAACCGATTGGCTTTGATCGCATCGAAGACTTTGGCTAGGTCCGGGTCAAGGGTAAAGGTGCCGTAGTGGTGGGCGTGGCGTAGGTCTTCGACGTCTTCGGAGAGGTTGCCGAAGAGGAAGATATTGGATTCGCCGATCTCGCGCGTGATTTCGATCTGCAGGACAGAATAAAATTTAGTATACTGGTTGGGGAGGATTTGGGAATGGGGGAGGGGAGGGGAATTGGAGGGAAGGGGACCCACGTTGGCGCCATCACAAGTCCCAATGACCAAGCCGCCGTTGAGCACGAATTTCATGTTGCTGGTCCCCGAGGCTTCGGTGCCGGCGGTGGAGATGTGCTCGCTAATGTCCGAGGCTGGGGTGAGGATCTCGGCTTTGCTGACATTGTAATCCTCGACGTAGACAACCTTGAGGAGATCACCGACATCCTGGTCATTGTTGACGACCTCGCCAACGCTGCAGACGAGGTGGATGATGGTTTTGGCCATCCAGTATCCCGGAGCTGCTTTGCCCCCGAAGATGGATACGCGCGGAGCAATTTTCTTGCGTTCTTCGGCGCTCATGGCTTTGATGGTGAGATAGCGGTGAATCACGCCGAGGATGTTGAGTTGTTGTCTTTTGTACTCATGTATACGTTTGACTTGGATGTCGAAGAGCGCTTTGGGATTGACGCGGACGCCGGTCGCGTTTAGGATGTGCTGGGCCAGGCGGACCTTATTGGCGTATTTGATTTCTTGCCATTCCTTCTTGAATTCCTTGTCGTCGATGAATCTCTCGAGTTTATTCAGTTGGGTCAGGTCGGTCAAGAATTCGTCACTGCCGAGTTTGGATGCGATGAGCTCGGAAAGGCGGGGGTTGGCTTGGTGCAGCCATCTTCGAGGAGTGATGCCGTTGGTGACGTTGGTGAATTTGTCGGGGCCATAGATTAAGACAAAGTCCTTGAAGATGGTGGTCCGGATGAGATCGGAATGCAACTCGGCCACGCCGTTCACCTTGTGGCTTCCAATGGTGGCTAAGTGAGCCATCCTGACCATCTTCGGCTGGGACTCTTCAATGATGGACACGCGGGCAAGCATGCCCCGGTCTTTGGGAAACCTCTTCTCGACCATCTGAAGGAAACGTGAATTGACTTCGTAGATGATCTGGAGATGTCGTGGAAGGAGATTCTGCATCAACGGGACAGACCATTTCTCCAACGCCTCAGGCATGACCGTGTGGTTCGTGTAGCCAAAGGTGTTGATCACGATGTTCCAAGCCTCTTCCCACTCCAACCCTTCCAGATCAACCAGGATGCGCTGCAGTTCAACAATCGCCAAAGTAGGATGGGTGTCATTGAGTTGGATGGCGACATTTTCCGGAAAGGTCGACCACGTTTTCGAGGTTTTCTTGAATCTGCGGACAATATCGTAGAGAGAGGCAGCACACCAGAAGTATTGCTGCTTCAAGCGTAGCTCTTTGCCGCGCTCCAGATTGTCATTGGGGTAGAGGACGGCAGAAATGGTTTCTGCTCGCTGCTGGTCGCCTACAGAGCCTTCGTATTCTCCAGAGTTGAATTTCTGAAAGTCGAACTCGCCCTTTGAGGCTTTTGAAGACCATAGCCGGAGATTGTTGGTCGTAGGGGTCTTGTATCCGGGGATTGGAACATCGAACGCAACTGCATCGACAATCTCGCCGCCCTCCCAGACAGCAATGGTCTTGCCATCCTCGTCCCTAGCCAATTAGTCAAATCACCCCTGAGAGTATGCGAAACTCACGCATGCCTGCTGACGTAGCCGTAGAATTGAATGTCCACGGTAACATCATGTCTTGGAAACTCCCAAGGGTTGAAGTCCAGCCAGTAGTCGGGGATTTCAACCTGATACCCATCTACGATCTCTTGCTTAAAGATACCGTATCTGTAACGAAGACCATAACCCCAAGCGGGAAAGTTCATTGTTGCCATGCTGTCGAGGAAGCATGCAGCAAGACGGCCAAGACCACCGTTTCCAAGGGCAGCATCGTGCTCTTGCGAGATGACATCCTCGATCCGGAAGCCTAGATCTTTCATACCCGCTAATTGGAACATCAGTACATGTACTAGCGTTTAAGGGGTCTTTTGGTGGTACCTTTTGCAACATCTTTCAGCCCCACGTTGAGCATGGCATTGTCCAGAGCTCTGCCCATAAGAAATTCCAGAGACAGGTCTACGCTGCGGTCAGTATCTATTTACTCTTCGGGCTTCGGGTATGGATACAGTATACTCTCTTTGTGTCGGCGGTCGTCTGTCGCTGCTGTGTCCTGTTCCAATCTATAACTAGTCTGTCGCGGAAGGCCAGGGACGTGCCGGAGTAGGCCGCTCTAACATAGGAGATTAGCTCAGTCATAGGTAGCGGAAGGAACAGATTTACAATTCATCGCAGTTGAAGAGCGATCTGGCAAGGGTGGTCTCAATGTGCCGAACGGCCTCGTCCTGTTGAGGGCTCAGTATTTGTCCCGCTTGCCCCAGTGTGCTGAGCTTGTGTAACACACCTCGAATTCGTCTTGGGTAGTGAAACCTTTTGCGGACTTTTTTAATATTCAGCAGAGCTTCTTTCAGGGTTCAATTGGAGCTTTGTCGTACATGCTTCTTCCACCTTTGGAGTTTGTTCAGCTTGGCAACAAGCAGATGTAACAATTAGAACTCACGCGTCTCTTTGGCCCTCGGGAATGCTCGACTCGACGCTCTTAATCTCCCCCGGACCAAAGCCAGTAGCAGTCCGCTTATGCTTGGGCCTGCTCATGGACTCGGGCCCAATTGGACCCTTGAGGTCGGAGATGGGGGCACTGGTGGAGGGTTTTCGCTCGCGGGTTTTGGTGCCATTGGTGGCCATGATTGCTGACACTGGTGATAGTCGAATTAAGAAAAAACCTTCTGAGGGATTCTGAGGGAGTGACAGGTATGAAGGAGCGAGGGATTTAGTGGCACCGAGAACAGAAAATCGGATTGTGGAGGGACAAGCCCGAGTCTTACCCTGGTGCCGATTTCGTTTCCCCCCCATATCCGGACAATCTCTAATCGATACGAAGATCGCTAGTACTAGTGCGGGGTATTAGTAATCTTGGTAATCAACCCACCAATCCACCAACCGACACACCAGCTCTCGCATCACCAATTATCACCAATTCGCAGTCGATTTTGACCAATTGCTCGGTATCAATAAAGTGAAGGTTGTCATCACGACACCAAGTCTACTATCCAGTACTTTTTCAATTCCCATTCATCACTTTACAATGCAGCCTGCAGTCACAGTGCACAGCCGGCTGAAAGAGCAATTCTGTTCTGCAAACTGATCCCACAATTCGATATCAGACCGCGCCATTTGTTCTTCTTATTTTTTGATGTATGAGATGTCTCTTTGCCAGACTACGCTGTGGGGTAGCGGGCAACGAGACTCTGCAGGCCTAGCAATCACGGAAAGGTAACCTGTGTGTAGGCATCTATCGCTTTTCGCTTGGCCACTATGGACGCTGCATGCACGTCTCTGCACATGTCCGATCTTTTGACCTATCATGTATTGCCCGTCCTGCAGAGCTGCCTTCATTCGATGCCTTATGACTTTTCTTGATGCTGATCTAGGTTTTTTCATGTGCAATTCCATTCTCAATCCAGTTTTTTCATCATTCATGTATCAAGGCACTGATGCCCGAGTCTTCATTTCTTCCTGTCCGTACAGCCTCATCTAGGGAATCGATCTGGCGCGATCTTCCTCAAGTGTCCTTTCGCAGAAGTGTGACTTCTCTCCGAAATGTAACGCACGTGCCTGGCGATCCTCAGATACACTCGGAGCACGCATGGAGCTCTGCCAACCCTACCAAGGCTAATGAACCATACAAACTGCCCCTTGACCAGGAACGGAGGCTGGCCAACGACTTGGCTTACATTGCGGCTATTCAGAAAGATGTATTCACGATCTCTGCGGCCGCGCTGGAAGAGGCATTGGACTCCCGCTCTATAATCATCCGGCTTGCCTCCAACGAGGCAATACAGCCAGAAGTTGCAGAGCATTTCGAATCTATTCTCAATCTGCTTCAAAGATGCGCTAAACAAAGTGCGTATACACTGATTTGACCTCATCCTGACTCCGACCCATTCATCGCCTCCCAGATTTGTCGATGGAGTCTTGCAAAGAGGAAGTCTTCCGTAAAGTCCTCGACCTTTGCTGCAATCGCATATGTGCGCGTCTTCAATCTAGGCTTTGGAAAAGACCTGACTACCTGAAACGAAGCCCTTTGACACCTCTTGGTCAACAACTCCAGAAGACTATTGGGCCTCCACCGTCCACCATCTCGCAATTTTATCGAGAGACCCGCAACCTGTGCTTTCTCTACAACTCATTGGAAAATGGCACGACAGATAGTTCTGAAGAGGGACGGAGAACGCTCAGAGATGCCGTACAAAGAAGCCATGATTTCTGCACTCAATACCGAGATGACCAAAAGCTCGGCACTAAGGCATTCAGGCAAGTCAACAAGGTTGGGCAATATTGGGGCTTATGCCAACGCCTTGTCAATGCCTCGCGATGTCACCGACACCTATTCCAGGACCTAAGTCTGCAAATGCTCAAACCTTACGAAGCTACTTCCTCAGCACCATCGAACAATAACGAAAAGTACTTTGTTCATGCAGAGGTCCAGCTTCTTGCCCATTACGCAGTACGACCCGATCCAAACACGAGACAGCCCCGCGTCATCGGAGTCAGCAAATCGGCTTGCTACCTCTGCGATCTCTTCTTTCATCATTATGGCCGGTTTTTCATAAGTCGGACGCACGGGAAGTTGTACCATCTGTGGAACGTACCTGATATCTTCAGTGGTGAAAACAACCGAGAGCAGCTTCTGGAGGTCCGTCGAGTCCTGGCGGAAATGAATCGAGAGCTCAAAAGAATCTTGCCACTCGAACGAACGCGTATTCCGAAACGTAATTGGCCAATGGAGAGTGATAGGAGCTTACCTGATGGACAGCCAGGGTCTCCAATACCTTCGGATGCGGGAACAGTGACGAGCAGAGAGAGCTTGAGCACTATCACTGAAGCCACCGTGGCCCCTCTAGCCCGTTCTCCTCTACCACCTCTTCCTGCCTCTGATCCCTCTCTTCCTCAATCGAGTTCTGTCAGCAATTCTAGTATTGCAGCGGTCCTCTCTCCAAACAACCCTCGCGCCCGAACTGTGTCCTCGCTGCACTCCCTCCCGAATAGCGTCGCTTCCGACAGTCTTCCAGCCAGAATTACCATCACATCCGCCACCCCAATTCATACAACGACGGGCAACGTGAGTTTGGCAATCGAAATCGAAGAACCCGCACAAGGTGTAGTGGAATTATCACATGCGGCCGACGGTGAAGATGCAGCACCAGACCATGTTGTCGATGTCAAAGCAATGACTCTGAATGAAGAAGTTCGTATCGAGCGAGATGCTAAGAAGAAGAAGGTTGTAGTCGATCTACAGCATACAGATGATCCACAGGCTTCGACACGGTTGTCATTGAGATGGAAGTGAAGCATTACACAATAAGATAGAGATATTGCCGAGAAGACTATCTGAAGTAGAATCCGCACGCATGACAGTGTTTTGCAAGAACCAATTCGTTACCCGTTCCCTGGTACTCCACGGAGAAGGTACGACGAGAGTCTAAGTGTGTGCAATCGGTTAGGCTTGCCGGTACGGGGTCTGCTGTATCGAACATCCCCCCCCTGCCCTAGAGATCTGCTGTCGAAAGATGATATCAATCAATCTCAAGAATGGTTGATTGAGAGAATCAGTCGTTGACCATTTCAACATAACATAACAGGTGACTAAGGGTAGATTGATGTACTGATGAATGACTCTCAACCCCAACCGTTTCTTGTCATCTCCACCGATTCTTGGAGGGGCGTTTTCCCCGCCCGCAGATTTAGCTGAGATTGAAGCAGGGCCCCGTTAGCATTGAGTGCCGGCTCTTTTGGCGCAAGGGATGGTTATTGCCATTATGAAGGCCAAACAGTGGGATCAATCCATTTCAGGGGAATTCAGTATGCACCTAATTTAAACAACGCACTTTGCAGCTGTTCATGCGGTCTGGCAGACACATCTCTGGCATACGAGACGAAACATGCATGCAACTTGCCATGCGCTCTCTCTCTCTCCTCGAAGCCCGTGCGTAGATATAGTGGCCGTCCAGCAAGAGGATGTAGCATGTAGATGATTGATGGCTAACAATATCTCATACTCGACTGGACTTTCATCACATAAGGTAGTTACTGTAACTTACCATTCTGGCCCACGAGGCCGCAAGCAGCCGCGCCAAGACACAAGCAAAGCTCTCTACCTGCTATTCTCGCCTTCTCCACAATCTGCAAACTATCACCCAGACCGTAATTAATAAGACGACGATTATTCTCCCACTGCTGCTGCCAGACGTCGCTCCTCGCAATTGCCTCTATCCTCTATCGTCTATCCTCGCTGTCTTTCTATAGAGCTTCTTCGACAATCTTGCTTTGCAACCGCTACCATCAATCGCATTGGAGCAAGGACCATCTGCGCAATTCACTGAGCTTGCCATTCCGACCACGAACCCACTAATTCTTCTTCAAGCATCCCCAGCCATACCGCCCCAGCCTCAAAGCAGAGCCTCTGTGGGACTGGCTGGCAGGAATGATCAGATCTGGATGACCTCAACCTCGGCCGTCTAACTCTGCTCGGGGAGCCCGAAGCTCTCTAGAGGCAAGCCACCGGTGGCTTCAGGACAATTTGCACCCACCACTTCCATGCAAACCTATCTGATTGCCAATACCCCCAGGAAGACGAATTACAGCCATTGAATTCTCGAGGCATTTGAGAGTACTTCATCGCGTGCCTCGAACCTCCAATCCTGACTGCCACCTCGCTCCAAACCGAAAGTCCTTTCCCCCACGGCGCATACTGTCGAACACATCGCTCCCACCCTAGTCGTGTGAAAAGTTCCTTCAATTCCTACAGCAACCAACAGAACGCAATCTGCCCCTCACATTCCCTCAGCCTCGTGAACACCACCACCACCTACCCTTGCGTGCGCCACAGCGACTCTAGGCCTGTGTTGGTGTCTTACTTGCGCAATGGGTGCCTGTCAGAGTACGCAAGATGGTGACGAAGAAGAGAAGAAGAAAAGATCTCGAGCAATAGACGCAAAGCTAGAAGAAGACTCGAGGAGGTTACGCAGGGAATGCAAGATTCTACTATTGGGTATGTCTGAACAGTCATCCATAGCTTAGGGCATGATACCGCAAGCAATCACTTACACGGATGTTACTCAGGCTCCGGAGAAAGTGGCAAGTCGACGATCGTAAAGCAAATGAAAATCATCCATCAAAATGGATACACCAAAGACGAATTGGCCCTCTACCGCCTCACCATCTACAAGAACGTTCTCGACTGCGCTAAAGCCCTCATAGGAGCAATGAGACAGTTTGAGATACACCCCCGCAACCCCGAGAACGACGATAACGCGGACTACCTCTTGGAATACCAAGTTGACCCAGATCCACACACTCCTCTGGACCCGCACGTCGGCGAATGTGTGGTCAGCATATGGAAGGATCCCAGCATTGCGGATATCATGGAGCATCAAAGTGAATTCTATCTAATGGATTCGGCCCCCTAGTATGCCCTCTTTCAGTCGGAGGGGCGCACAAGCTAATTGAGTGCAGTTTCTTTGAGGAAGTCATACGGATCGCCTCTCCGAACTACATACCTATCGAAGCTGATGTGCTACGAGCGAGAACAAAAACGACGGGCATATACGAGACTCGTTTCACAATGGGTCAACTATCAATCCAGTATTACCCCTCTTCTCCTATTCGGTCCCCTTTCTGGTCTCCCATGGCTCCCCTGCAAGGTTTTCTATCGTGTTATCCAATGACCATCTGGTTAGCTGACAGGTGGTTGTAAAACAGCATGTTCGACGTTGGCGGTCAACGCAGCGAGCGTAAAAAGTGGATACACTGCTTCGAGAATGTCACATCCATTATATTCTGCGTTGCCCTCTCCGAGTATGACCAAGTGCTACTTGAAGAAAGCAATCAAAACCGCATGATGGAATCACTGGTGCTATTCGACTCTGTCGTCAACTCACGATGGTTCATGCGCACAAGTATTATCCTTTTCCTGAACAAGGTGGATCTGTTCAAAGGAAAACTTGAGAGAAGCCCACTGGGAAATTATTTTCCAGATTATAGTGGCGGAAACGATGTCAATCGTGCGGCAAAATACTTGCTTTGGAGATTCAATCAGGTCAACAGGGCCCACCTAAACCTCTATCCACAGTACGTACTGATCACTTCCTTTATGATTGCGAACCTCCTTGATGAGTCAATTGATGCTAATACCGAGGCGCAGCCTTACACAAGCCACCGATACCTCGAACATCCGCCTCGTCTTCGCTGCCGTCAAAGACACTATCCTTCACAATGCATTAGCAGACTCAGGCATACTGTGAGCCCAGTCGTCCTTTATGTCTGCTTCAAGAATATATCAATGCATGCCAAACATACCCCCTTCACTCCGCCAAATCTCTCCCCAAGACATCTCCCGTACCCACTGCATCGCAGCATGGCCAGCGTGGTGAGGCGGAGCGGCAATATTCAAAGCTTCCCTGCTCCAGTGTTTCAAGATACACATGCCGATACTTTGAGTGCTTCCTTAGGCTCCACTGAGACGCTCCGACCTTCGATCGGCTCCCCCAGGGCCCTGCTTCTATCACTCACACCTAAGATGACCGAGATCATTTTCTACGCCAGACGACGACGGTCCAATCCTGGTCCTTTGTGTCGAACAAGCATGACCCGTTAGTGTGCAGCCTGTGGATCAATTCGGCCGATTCTACCCCTGTGCCCATCAGTAGTACATTGGAACTTCCACATATGCCGTGACGAAGTCTGCCATCCCGAGGCTGCTGTCTACAACCTGAAGATACTGGATCTATTGAAGGCCCAGTAGGACACGTGCTTGGACTGGATTGGGACCGGCGCTAACTCAGGCACAACGACAGCAAGAGGAAGCACAAGGGCTACAAAGGGGGGCTCCCACCTTTCCCCCCGCTTCTGCGCAAAAGCTTGTTCATGTTTCCAGGATCTGCATTTGGAATATCACAGTACTTTGTTAAGTTTTTAGGCGCATACCCCAATCCGCCGGTACCATAATGGCGGGGCACTTTGGCGTTCTGGGCGGGACTACGTGAGCGCACGTCCGCACTATTGATGGACTTGAGGGAGGCATTCGAGTGGATGGTGTGCCTGTGTGCATTTATGTAGCGATATGGGCAGGCTTGTTAACGTGTTACTCGACATGGTACAACTGATTCGCTCGAACCTGTTGTCAACTTGAACGTTTAGATACACGGAACAACGCCTTCACAAAAGAGGTGCCTCATCATGTCCCTTGGGTGGATGATAGAAGTAGAATGGGCCTAAGCAGCAATGACGATGGAAAGATGTGTTCGATGGCATCTCTTCCCACATGTTATCATCCAAGCGAGGGGAGCACTGGGAGGCATCCTGGCTCCATGATGGCATCGTCTTATGTTAGAGGCGGGTCTAGCGGGAATGGCCACTAGCGTCCGGCCGGTATATCTTTGCACAATTGAACTTGTTTTTGCTTCTTCGTCTTCCCCTAAACACTCCCTATTCTTTCGTCCACACTCCTCGAGCTATTAGCTTCGGCCATCGTGTCAAGATGGCGGAGTTTGTACGGGCCCAGATCTTTGGCACCACCTTCGAGATCACCAGCAGGTAGCTCTATTAGGTGACACCAGCATTCGGTCATGCGATTGACACTGGAACAGGTACACAGATCTGCAACCCGTCGGCATGGGAGCTTTTGGGCTGGTTTGGTCGAAACCCTTTGACCCTTCGCAACAGGCACTCGAGCCTAACTTTTCTCGATAGCTCTGCGAAAGATCAGCTCACCGGTCAAGCTGTCGCTGTCAAGAAAATAATGAAACCTTTCAGCACCCCGGTCTTGTCGAAACGCACCTACAGAGAATTGAAGCTTCTCAAACATTTGCGACATGAGAATGTATGGGTGGACTACTACACAGGCAAAGCTGCACGCTGACGCGCTAAAGGTTATCAGCTTGAGCGACATCTTCATCTCCCCACTCGAAGACATGTACGATTCACAATCCTGCGCTCGGTCATCACAGGCTAATGAAAATCCGTCTACAGCTACTTTGTGACCGAACTCCTCGGCACTGACCTCCATCGACTCTTAACTTCAAGACCTCTCGAAAAGCAATTCATTCAATACTTCCTCTACCAAATCCTGGTAAATGAATTTCCATTGAACCTCACGCCGTGTCATAAGAAAGACTGACAAGCGCAGCGGGGGCTCAAATATGTCCACTCCGCGGGAGTGGTTCATCGCGACCTCAAACCCAGCAACATCCTTGTCAACGAGAACTGCGACCTGAAGATATGCGACTTCGGCCTCGCCCGGATTCAAGACCCGCAGATGACAGGCTACGTTTCGACGAGATACTACCGAGCGCCCGAGATCATGCTCACATGGCAAAAGTATGATGTGGAGGTGGACATATGGAGCGCGGGATGCATCTTCGCCGAGATGCTCGAGGGGAAGCCATTGTTCCCGGGCAAAGACCACGTCAACCAATTTCAAATCATCACAGAGCTCCTGGGCACTCCTCCAGATGAAGTCATCCAAACCATCGGAAGCGAAAATGTTAGGATGCAGCGCCTACATTTTGTTTGACGCTGACGATCCACTAGACCCTCCGCTTTGTCCAATCTCTACCCAAACGCGAGCGGCAACCCCTGACGAACAAATTCAAAAATGCCGACCCTTTAGGTATCTCATTTCCTTTCCCAGCAGCCGGCCCAGCTAATCCAAAAACTCACAGCCATCGACCTCCTCGAGAAAATGCTCGTCTTCGACCCCCGATTACGCGTTCGAGCCGGCGAAGCTCTCGCCCACGAATACCTCGCCCCCTACCACGACCCGTCGGACGAGCCCGTGGCGGACGAGAAATTCGACTGGTCCTTCAACGACGCCGATCTGCCCGTGGACCAGTGGAAAGTCATGATGTTAGGCGTCATTTCCGAAGACAGCGGGTATTGAAGGCTGATCTAGGCTTTGTGGCGCAGGTATCATGAGATCTTGGACTTTCACCACCTCGACCAGGAGCAAGGGGAGGGTGGCGGGGAGCGGAACGGCATTCAGTAGCCCATACTGTGTGTGCGTGTGGCTCTGTGTGTGTGTATCGTGGGATGGGACGACTACCAGTACTCATGTCTACATCATCCCCTTTCCCCTTGAGATGGCTAGTGATGGGATCACTGCACCGCACACGTACAGAGCGCAAGGGGATACTACGGTATAGATCCTGCGGATTATAAGAGCTGAAAACACCGAATACCATTATTCCATTCTGCGCAGGGATTGAAAACCAGGCTTGAAGGTGTAGAAGTAGACTCAAATATTATCGTTGCTTGCATTACGGTTGGCGGTTCGCGAAATGGGCCTTCCCCTACCACCAATTCTATACCAAAATCCGAGGCTAGTACCGCGAACAGTATATTAGTACGTACAAATCGATATTTTGTATATCGGACCTCCCTGGCCCTATATATATATAAATCTCGTATATAAGTCTATAGCAATTAATCCAATATATCTACTATCGTATTATATCTACTGACTCCTTTCGCTATTGCTAATACCAAGTTATACCTCCTAAACCACCTTCCAAACGACCTCCTAAACGACTTCCAAAGTAGCCTCTAAAATAGGCCCCCTAGGGAAACAGCCAGCAGGCCCCTTATCAAAAAAATTTACTATTACAAGAGGGCTATTAAGTCCTTAGGAAGAGACGATCTGGTATAATAGAAGAAATATAGGAAAAAAAAGATATATTATTTCTAATATAGCAACTTAATAAACGGCTTTATTTTTTAAATCCTAAACCCTTTGATTATTAGGAAATAGCCTGTTTATTATCGTATAATCAAAATAGAATATTTATATCTTTTATATTATTATTTATTTTATTACCTAGTATTCTAGATTAACGTTTAAGATTTTATTCTTTAAGCAAAATTCTAAGCAAAACTCTAAGCCGAATATATTTATATTTTACTACTCCTAGGAGGGATCTTAGCCCTATTATTAAGAATAATATAAAAAATATAAATATAAGTATATAGGCTATATTACTTATATCCCTTTTTAATAATATAATTGAATATATAAGATTATTATTAGGAATATTATTAAAGGTCTAACGAGTAAGAAACGTTCTTTAAACCCCTATATTAAGGTATTTCGCTAAAGGGGTTTTAATATATATAGGGGAAACGGGTAATAACGGCTATATAAATAAAATATTATATAAAAGTTAAGCAGACTTTTTAAAGACTTAAGTTTTTAATTTATAATAATTAAATTATATAGCCCTTTTTAAAAAAATATCCTTATTATTTTTTAGAATATTATTAATTTCCCAGCTAGCTTTCTAATTAATTTTTTTATTTATATTAGCCTTTTGGCCTCCGTTTCTAGTAAATTTCCCCCCCCCCTTTTATAATAATAACAGCAGAGTAAATAAGGAAGAGCCGGAGCCAATATTATATAAAATTTATATTAAAATTATTTGAGAGGATAACTAGACCTCTATTTATTAAAATAAGGAGTCAAAAAAGCTTTTTATTAAAAATAATAACTTTATTATAATTTTAATTATTTTTTATAATATATATAAATATAAAATTATATAATAAGCCCGAAAATATAATTATAAATATTACCGAATAAGAGTTAATACTATTCCGTCTTATAATAAACAAACTATTAGGGATAAAATAATATATAATATCTTTATATTAATAAGTTAATAAATTATTAAAAACGAGCTTAAATTATAAGGGAAAGTTAAAAAGAAAAATTTGAAAATAAATATAATATATAAATTCAGACGATTAAATTAAGAGCAAATAATTAAAGCTAATAGAATACAAAATAAAGCAATTAAGGAAAATAGATTTTTTATAATAAATATTATATTAATTAAATATAATAAAGCTATACGAAATAACCCTTAAATATAATATTTGGAAATATTTAGTTTATATTTAATATATAGGAAAGTCAGCTATAATAATAATAATCGATATTATTATAATAATAAGGGCTATTATTTGCTTATATAAATAGGCGATATTAAATTATAAATAATAGCGATATTCTAACCAGATTCTAGTTTTATTAAAAATAAGCCTCCTTTAAATATCTTAAAAGGTATTAAGAAATATTATAAAAAAGTAAAATAATAAGAAGCTAATAATAAGAAAATAGTAAATAAGACCCTTTTAATAGATAATATATTTAAGGCTATAATAGTAATTCAAGCCCTTATATAGAATACTTTTATATAAAATATTATATTTAATATTCTAATAAAACAGATAGCTATTTTAATACTTAAAGCTATCCTTATATAATATAAAAAAGAAAAGAAAAAAAATATTATATATTTTACCTTCTCTTCTTTATTTAAATTAAATAATAATACCTTCTTTAATAGCTTTATCCCTCCTGAACAAAATCTCCTAAAATATATTTAATAATTTATTATTAAAAGATTAAAATAATAAAGAAATAAATATAGAGCGGTATTTAATAAATTAAATAAGGAATATTTTATATTATAATATATCTAAAAATATAAGAGCAAAGAAAATATTATATAATAGGAAAAAGACTATTAGATTAAATAAAATATATAATATCAGATAATTGAGAATATTAGTAAATAAAAAAGAATAAGAGCTAAATATATAAATCTTATATATCGATTTTCCTTTACTTATTATTATAATATCTCCCTTAAAAAAGGGGGCGGCGGCAGTAGCGGCGGTAATAATAATAAGGGAGCTTTTACCCCTTTACTTAATTAGTAGGGTATATTTGCTATATAAGATAGAATAGATAATAACAATATTAGGAATAAAGACGTATATTTAAATAACTTAAATAAATTCTGAATTATTTTAATATATTCAAATTTTTAGATAATTAAAAGCTAAATATATATAGCCTAAATATATAAAAGAAATAGGCTTAATTAGATATATAAAAATACTAATATAAACGTTTTCTTTATAACAAAATCCTATAAGTATATTCCGTTATTATATATTTTAATATTTAATATAAATATTTTAAAATAAAGTTTTAAGATTTCTTAAACCTTCTTAATATTCTATTATAAGCTTTAGGAAACTTCTAAATTTCCTTTAAGAATTATTCTTAATATATTCAAAAACTCTTTCTTAATATCGCCTAATTTATATTTTTAATAATAAGAATAAGGTCTTAATTAAATTAAAATTAAGCGAGTATAATAACAAATACTTTAGATATATTCTTTTATTATTATATATTTTTTTCAACTCTATATAATAATAAATTTTAATATTATTTAAAATAATAACAGAGCAAGGCTCCGGGAAAAGATTATATAATAAAAGAAGTTAATTTCAAACGAAAATTAAGAAAATAATTATAATAAAGGAGCTATAATAAATCTCGAAAATAATATAACCTTCGATAATATATATAAATAATATATTTTATCTCTTATACCTTTTTAATTATTATATTAATAATAATATAGCTCTAATTAATACCTAAGCCTATTTCTTATTAATTAATATCGGCGATATCAGATATTAGCCCCCTTAAATAAATCATATATTAGATAACGTATTAATACGCTTATAGCTTATATTTTTATCGAAGAATACTATCTGCTTAATAGTTATTTAATAGAATTTATATATTATTTAATAATTTTATAATTCCTTAGAGGCTTAAATTATTTAATATTTAAGTTTCTTCCTAAATTAACTTATTCTTTATAAAGCCCTTTATATAATACTTTTATTAACTTCTAAGCTATAATTATTATATAAGAATTAAATTATTTTATTCAAATAAGCTTAAAAATAGTCTTCGAGGTATATAAATAGTATATTATAATATAATTTATTAAGCTTAAAATCCTATTTTTTCTTATCCTTTTTAATATATATTTTACCGGTAAATTTTTAATAAGCTTTTATATATTCTATAATATAATAACCGATATAATATTTTATTATAATATATTTATTTGGCTAGTTTAATTAGAGTTTATATTTAATATCCTTCTTAATTAAAGCTGTAATTAGGGGGGGTATAATAATAGCAGAGGGGGTAAAGAGTTTGCTAGGGGATAGATATCTAATAGTAAATATATTTTAGTTGCTACGTATACTATTTATATATATATAGGGCCAGGGAGGTCCGATATACAAAATATCGATTTGTACGTATTAATATACTGTTCGCAGTACTAGCCTCGGATTTTGGTGTGGAATTGGTAGTGGGGGAAGGCCCATTTCGCGAACCGCCAACCGTAATGCAAGCAACGATATGTTAGCCAGCGGCACCTTTCCGCCGTCTTAGCAATTTACTAGCCCTTCAGGCGTACAGCTTCTTTTGGACTCTTTCAGACTGTGTTCAACATGCTTCGACCTTGCCCGTCTCCCTTCCCAAGTCCCGGGAAGTTTTCACCATCCATAATTTGAACGAACCGCAGCTCAGCGCTGTCCTCATGCCGCTCAATGGCTCCCAACAGCAGCTTCGCTCCCATCGTCGCTGTCGTAGGATTCCACCATGCCAGGCAAGATTGCCCATTTTCTCCCCCAATACACACAGGCTAACACTCCCCAGAGGCCCTGAGATAGAGAGCTGGTTCGGCGTCGAAAAAGGCTCGGATCCCAGTGTCGAAAATGACTGGGCCTACCTCCCCTTCATGGCCCTTTCCGACGGCGCCCACGCGTACGTTACGATGGAAGCTCGGTGCACTCGACACCAGACCCGCTGAAAAGAGTACAGTTCAACCGAGGATTTTTCCTACTTCACGCTCCGCCGCCAATACCCCGCTACAAGCCCCCCCACCTCCCTCTTCGGCATCTCATGCTCGCGCCAAATGGACGCCAGCCAGCTCGTCGACCGCCCCGCCGATGTCACAAGAAGCACGGTCCAGAAGGCCGTGGTGGCTATAGCGGACAGTCCGCAATCGTTTGGGCAGTTGAGGGAGAAGCTGTCTATGGTTACAGGGGCATGGTTTGCGCAAAGGTATCAATGTCGTTGATGTGGGTATGGGAATGGGCTGATGGGCAGTAGGGATTTCACCGATGTGGATATCTTGAAGGTCGGTGAGTGGTTCGCAACGAGGGCTGGGGACAAGGCTGATGATGGTTCAGCAATTCCAGGAGAGTTTGGGGAGGGGACTGGAGAATGCGGAGGATGATCAATACCTTGGTACGGCACCGTATGTGGTTTCTGGGGATGAGAAGCTGATTGAGATAGGGCTCTCGCTGAGGGAGCTTATATTCGAGTATAAGCATCAAGCGTTGGTACTGTTCAAGTGCTGTTTGTTGCAGCCGAAGGTGAGACCCGATTTTCTTGGTCATTCACCCATTCCACAGCATCGCCCTGCTCTTTGTCGTTATCTTAATCCCCTCCTCTGACCTTTTCTCTCCACTTCGTCTTTCACCCCATGCTTGCCTCCTTCCCAAATTTCTGCTTCTCCACATCTGGTACCTTCTCTACAGAACCCACACCCTCTCCGTGATCCACCCCATCCCCATCCATCCTCGAATCACGTGATATCCACATCATGCCTTTTCTCTCCAGAACCTACACCCTCTCAATACCCCATACCGTCCCCATACTCCATCCTCCAATCACCTAAATCAGAAATAATACCTGACATAAGCAGATGTTGTTCTTTGGTTCCAAATGCGAGAGCCTCTGCATGATGCAATTCGCTTTGATCTCGTTGATACCCGGTCTCCTGCGAAGACTGGAGGACTGCGCCGACCCGGACTTTGATTCATATGAGAAAAGCTTAGTCATGCCGACGTCCTTGAAGACGAGTGAGAGAAGTTCTTGTAAGAGCATGGAATTTCCTCGTCAATTTTGCAGACGGTCTGGCTAACGAGACCCAGTATTAGCCTACATGGGGTTACCTCTGCAGCTGTAGGTAGTGTCCCACCTCCTCGCTCAACATAGCCTTCGAGACATACTGACATCTGAAACTCATCCCAGTTTTGGCAAGGTTTGAACTCCTTCACTACAATATTTTTGTCACTGCTGACGAGTAAAGGGCGCTTTATTTGGTCCTTATACTCCACTACAGCAACTTGATGTGCTTGCAGACTACGGCACAAAGTCTTACATCGTAGGGTCTACCAATTCACTTCTTTTGCAACAGAAGGATCGATACAGTGATATACTCATAAATGTATGGCTCTATTCCTAACTTCCATTGCAGCTGCTGACAATAAACAGCTTGATGAGACGACTATTGACATCACATCATCATCACTCCGCACTGCTTTGTACCTATCTGCCGCAGATAGACGGTGGATCGACTTTCTAAGTCAGACGGTGCTCGACACTTGGGATGAGAACAACCCCGGCCGCCCTAAGACGATGGGGTACATGGGATCTGAAGAATTCATACGCTTACAATTTGAAGAATACCTCCTCGCTCTTCTCTCCTCGGTCAAATATCACCTCTATTTGCAAAAGCCCCACAACGCACCTATGGCTTCTATTGAAGGAGATCCATCAACTGATTTCAATCTTGACTGGGTCCACGCTTGGCAACAAACGTCATCTTTCGCCCTCTTTAAAAAAACCACTGACTCCCATCTCTTTGACATTGTCGAACCGCGTCATCCTACGGCTGGTAATCTCAGCTTCGATGATATACAACGCCGCATTGCCTTACAGATCCAGACACTGCATCTAGACGATCGATTAGCCACTAGCAAGGAAGCGCTGAACAAGCATCTGGCAACGGGACAGAAGAAAGTCTCGACAGCCTTTGCAAGTCTTTGGGCCGACATTGAGGCGATGCGTGAGGCACAACGTAAACGAGCCGAGGCTGCCAAAGGAAACGCGCCAGAGGAGAAGAATGGCACGTCCTCGCTCGCTCCCTCCGACACCAGTTCTTCTCGAGGTCTGGCCGCACGTGCTCCAGACCTAAGTGCTGCTCAGGCCTCGGTACAAGCAGCAGGCCAGAAAGCAGGTGCGTATCTGTCCTCATGGGGATCATGGGCGTCAGACAGGAGGAAAGGCTGGGCGAAGAGTCCGAACGCGAGCAGTGAAAACATAGCTGGAGACGCCAAAGGGTTGGTGGCTTCATCGCCTAGCAAGCTGGGGAGGTGGAATTCGGCGACTAGCGCAGTGAGCGTGGGAAAGGGACTCAAGGAGGAGAAGGGAGGTGATGGGATTGGAAGATTGGATGCTTGATGCTTGATGCTGGATGATTGAATGCCTGCGTTACGTTCAAAATCAGTATAAACACGCGCTAAGTCCCAGGGCTATATGTTTTGTGACGGGGATCCTTTCTTCTCATGTACTTTGATACGTTCAACTCACCACCTTGATTCGTCAACCTGAAGATTCCCACCTGGTTTTGATCTGAATATCATTATATATATCTTTACCCTCACGCATTCAACGCCCTCCTTGCCACTTTGCTGAGACTTCGCACCCTCGTCCAAGCATTGATTGCTTGCATCACATAATTTCTTGTCTATCGCCATCGCTTGGATCAACACCTTCATCAACCTGCCGTCATATCTGCAGCCACTATTCTATTCATCATGTCGATTTTCCTCTATCGTCGTCCCGCCAAGGTGGCTCGACTTCCCGGCCCCATGACCCAGAGCCAATGTCAGATCTACGTGGACCGAACCCAGCTTCACAAGAGATTCATTCCAAGAGAGCTCTCGTTCGATAACGTTATTCAGAATAAAGCCCTACCGCCATGTACTCTTCAAGATTTCCTAGTACGTTGGCATGAAACCTTTAGCCTGTCAACCATTCCTGACTGATCACGATTGCTAGGAATATCTCACCTACGTCTCCCACGAGGCCGAAAACCTCCAATTCTATCTCTGGCTCCAAGACTACACCAAGCGCTTCGACATGCTCTCCCACGCTACGCAGGTCCTCTCCCCGCCCTGGAAAGAACCAGAATCATCCAGCCGTGGCACTTCGAGTCAGACTCCTCCTTCGTCTTCGGACTCCTCCAAGGCTCGCACGCTGTATGGGGATAGCATCAACTACGACAATATCATGCAACAGCGTATTGACACGTCGATCTTCAACGATGGAAGATCACTTCTTTCAGAGACCACACGGGTCAGCACACCGAATTCGATTGGGAGCGGCAACGCTGCGATAGGGTTGGCATGGCAGTCTTGTGAGTTCTTATGCTTGATTTCAAGATCAAAACGGCTTTCATATCCCGGAAGACTCGATCTATTATCATCCTCGGGGTGAAGTTGGCGTTCTTGCCTGGAAAGGCACCAAACTTTACCTCTGCTGCAATCACGCTCTTCTGTCCCTCACAGTCTTTCCACATTCGAACAGCCCATCGCCACACCTCTTCCACTTCCTATCTTCCCCGTCCCCTTCCCTCCTTCAAACTAACCTTCCTCATCAGTCACAATCCAGCCCTGCCGCCCAGAAATCGACCGCATAATCAAGCACTACATCCTCCCCTCCTCACCCTGCGAACTCAACATCTCCTACCGAGACCGCGAGAAACTCCTCCACGCCCTGCAAAACACCACACACCCCACGGCCTTCCACCCCATCCTTCAAATAATCACCTCAAACCTCCGCAACCAAGCCCACCCAAACTTCATCCGCTACTCCATCTGCAACGGCAACAAACCCCGCGTCCGCTTCGTCAAGACCTGCGGAGTCATCGACCTCCTCATCGCCCTCACCCTCGCCATACTACTAATCCTAAGCCACGCCTCGAGATGGTGGCGCACCACCACCTTCCCCCTCTTCTTCGTCGGCTTCGACATCCTCATCGCCGCCCACAAGGGTCTATGCGTCATCATCCACGCATCCCACAATCGCGCTCTGCGCCCATGGGAGCAATTCCCTCCCACCTCATCCAGCATCGGCCTTTCAAGCTTAGCAAGCAACCCCCCCTTTGATCATGTGGGACACGCAGAAACAGGCCCACTCCCCGCCACCGCCTTCACCACACGCAAACCCCCCTCGCGCCAGACCCTCTCCCTCGACACCTTGGACAACCCCAACACCTCCGCCTCCTCGCCATGGGTACGCAGCTACGACAGCCAGCCACTGATTCGAAAGATCTTTGCGCCGACGGTACGGGTGCAGGAGGAGGCTGTAAGGGTGTTGCAGGATCGGATTGTGCTGGGGTGTCATGCCCAGGCTGGGGTGGCGAGTTTGCTGGTTTTGGGTGCGGTGGTGGGGGTGCCGGGGGGGGGTTTGTTTTGAGGGATTGAGGGGCGCTGTTGATGGGATGAGGAGGTGGTGCAGCGTGGTGCAGCGTGGTGT
>JAABUQ010002625.1_pt1 | contig 35067 bp, 36 predicted proteins | sample 5560001 | NCBI WGS metagenome assembly JAABUQ01 (sample SAMN10711888, study PRJNA513371) | rock metagenome | isolation source: Antarctica rocks | place: Antarctica: Victoria Land, Finger Mt nord | collected 2015-12-18
AAACAAACAAGCAAACATGGCTAATCCAATCCTCCCGAAAACAGACGCCTAGACAAATACCTCCATTTGACCCGCCTCTACATCTCGCACTCCTTCATCGCCCTCGCCCGCACCGGGTGGGACGAAGCCGCTTTGCGGGAATGGTGCACGGCGCTTAGTCACCATGGGGGGGTCCTTGACGTAGACGCGCAGAAAGTGCCGCAAGGCCTGCGGTATCATGTTCTTGACGTCTGGTCTGTCCTCCCCGCCCCCTCTCGTCTCCCCGCTGCATCATCCCCGAAGTTTCATCCCCTCTCCACCCCCCCCTACCCCCTCTTTTCTACCCCTTGGCCCACCCCGAAATTTCATCCCTTCTCTACTCCTCCCCCCCCATCCTTTCTCTCCAAGCCACCACTCCAATCAACCACTCCAGCCACCCACCAACCTTCCTCCTTCCCCCCCAAATTCCTCACCCTCCCACATCCTCCCCAGAATATAAAGCTAACAACCAGTCCAGGGTCGACAGCCTAATATCCACCCCTGACTGGCGAACCGGCATCGAAAAGGGAATCATGGCCCCAGTGGAGCGGGTGAGAGAGGAAGGGGTGGGGAAGGTGCTGAGGGGACGGGCGGGGGAGGTGTTGTCGGATGGGCGATTGAAGGCGGGAGGGGCGGAAGGGGGAGATGGGGAGAGTAGTGGGGAGGGAAGCGAGGACGGGTTCGAAGGGTTTGATTAATCTGGGTGGATGGACCGCCCGGTCACGCCATCGACCTACTTGGAGCACGCCCGTCAGGTTCCTGCTCTCTGCTCCAACTTCATTTCCCACGTCCAGAGAAATGAACAACAGCGCTTTCGCAGCTGTGGTATCTTACAGCAAAAATCCCTCTCCCCTCAACAACGTCCCAAAAACGAAATATTCCCCACACCCTACCAACTCCCCCACCCCATCTCCCTCTTTCCCCCCCCAAACAAACCCCCCATCACAGCAACGAAATCCCCACCGCAAGAACCACCCCCCCAGCCATCCACGCCAACCCCACAGCCCTCACCTCGAACTTACCCCTCCACCCCGCCAGTTCCACTGTAATTGCCTCAACGCCTTTGCCCGCAGCAGACCAGCAAAACAGTGGCATCGCCACTTCCGGGATCTTTCGTGGTCACGCCCCCCCCGCCCTACTACTCAGTCCCCTCTCCCGCTCAATCACCATGCTGGGGGCCTCATACAGCCTGCCGCCTTTACTCAACACGGTGCCCAAGCCTTTATGGACTTCGGCCTGGAAGCCCTCAAAGGGGACGCGCTCGCCGTCGATGCTGATGTAGCCTTCTTTCTGGCCGCGGGGCTCGATGCGGTAGCCGCTGATTTTCCGATAGTCCACGTGCGGTTTGTTAAAGAAGGTGCCGTTTTCCACGGCGGTGAAACATTGCACGGCGGCCAGGCGTGAGATGTCGCCGTCGATGGTGACGAGATCGATGTGCCCGTCTGCGGGGAGGGTGGCGGGAAAGAAGTTCGCGCCGGGGGCCATGACGGCCATGTTGCCTGCGTAGAAATTCCCCATTTTGGCGCCTGGGATGGGGGTGAAGGCTGCGGGGAGGGGGGAGGTGGAGGAGCCGTATTGGAGAGGGGGAAGGCCGGTGGAGGTGGAGCCGCGGCGTTCGGAGACGGTGGAGTGGTCGGTGAGGGCGCGGCGGTAGTGGTCTTTTATCTGTGGTTTGGTGGGGATGTCGATGGCAGCCCAGATCTCGCAGGGCCAGATTGTTTTGCGGAAGACGCGCATGAGGAAGCCGTAGGTCAGGCGGGCGGAGCCCATCCAGCGGAGGTGCTCGGTGCCGCAGTCGACTTCGGCGACGATGCCGACGGATTGGGAGAGGAAGGAGAGTGTGCGACGGTCGGATTGGGTGATGGAGGTTAGATCGAGGGGAGTGCGAATGCCTTTGACTATACAGAGCGCGGCGAGGGAGGTGCTGTCCGTGCCGTTGAGGTTCCAGGACATGGCGTTGCCGGTGCCGCAAGGGAGTTGGACGACAGCAACAGAGCCGAGTGCAGCGGTGGCGTCGGGTTTGCGGCCGAGGCCGTTAAAGACTTCGTGGGGGAGGCCGTCACCGCTGCAGGAGGCGACCACGTCGTAGAGGTCTGTGTCTAGGTGTTCGGTGATCTCGACGGCGTGGCCTTGGTAGAGGGTCCTTTCGACGTCAACGTCGCAGCGTGCGGCGAGGAAGATGGGCTCGATGTTCCGGAGGAACAATTTCTGGGCATGGCCTTTGCCGCCAAAAGGATTGATGAGGACTTTGATCTTCTTCTTCCGCTGAGACTCGCCGTATGCTCGGTCAAGTAGTTTCGAGACCCAGGAGGTCGCGTAAGTCCGCTGAGGTTTATCGACGAGGTAGTTGATGGTTGACACTCGGACGTGATCTTTTTGTATGGGTTTGGCATATTGAATTGTAATGTCAAAGTCCGACAATTCGGCCCATAGGACATTCCAGAAGGGGATGACCTGAGTGGTCTTGGGTTCTATGGGTCTTTCAGTTCTGTTGAGCAGTCATCGCTGGTGCAACTTCGTCCTACCTACGGAGACCAGACCGCACCATTTTGTTGTTTTCCTCGCAGTGAAATCCTCGTCTGCTTCCTGGTCAGTTTCCAGCCTGTATGCCGAGCCACTTGGTCATCATACCGAGTACTATAAGGGAATCGGTGGCCAGAGTCAGCGAGGCACTTCGGCCAACGGCCAAAGTAGCACCCTCAAGGTAGACACCATCCTCGATTGGATGGACAGGGTCAACAAAAGGGTCCGGGTGAGGGACAGACATGGATGGTGACAAGTGGGTGAAGACCGTGCAAGCGCATGCTACTACAAAAGAATGACAGAATGGCAGAGTGGATGGGACAGAAAGTGGACTGCCTGGCGGGCGTTCTCGTTGAGGGTGCGGGTGCAGTCAATAGGCTATAGGCTAATCGTACTCCGCACTAAAATCTCATCGCTTCGTTTTTAGTACTAGCCACCCATATAGCCCAATCAGCCATACAGCCAATTTTTTCCAAAATTAAATATTATACTTCTATTTGATAAGCTAGTAAGATTTTATTTGAAGATTATTATTTATACATTCTAATAAAAATTAATATTAAAATATAAAAGAAAAAAGAAAGAATTAAAAACATAATTAAAATTTGATAAAATTTGAAAAATAATTTAAAAATAATTATAAAATCGGATAAGATTAATAGATAAGAATTTTATAAAATGAATCAACTCAAACAATAGTTTAAAAGCTTGTATATATAAAACAATTAAATAATAAGAAAGTGATTGGCAAAAAATTAATAAATTTCGAAAAAAGGGCTTGTATGGCTGATTGGGCTGTATGGGTGGCTAGTACCATACTAATGAGATTTTAGTGCAGAGTACGATTAGAGCACATAGGCTACAGGGGACCTACGGGTATATAGGCTAGATGTAAGGGGAACCTTCAAAGATTCCAACCCAAAAATGATCGGCAGGGCCCAGCTGCGGAAATTGCCATAGGACAATTCAAATTGGGGTCTCAGGTCCAAAGATGCAGGGTCTCAGGTACATCACAATGCTGGCCAACCTCCATATCATGATGCACTTTCTCTGTCGCCTTGGCGGGACATTGTAGGCTACTGGAGCTCGGAATACTCTTGATACATAGTAATGTCGGAGAATGCTATGAGCTTGAGCAAGTACGCTTCCTCGACCATCGGTCCATAAGCATACGTCTACTAAAAGGCCTACGCCGACCTCGAAGCCGTGCCAATGCATTCATGTCGTCACCCACCAGAAATGTCGCATGGTCATCTTCTGGCGATAAGCAGGCCCACTACATCTCACGAAACATCCAGCGATGTGCTTGGACCAGACCGTTTTTCGACGCCACTGCAAGCAACCATGCAAATGGAGCATCATGCGGGAATAGCTTCACTCAAGCAGTCGTCCCACCCACTTTGTTCAAACCCTTGAGAGACCCCAGACTCAATGCGAGTCCTTGGGATCGACTGCGTATCCTCACAAAGCCTGTGATGGGCCCCTCGTCTCCTTCTTTTTCAATGCTTAGATTGGCTAAGGCGTCCTCGCCTGATTCCTTGGTCAGTATGTGGGAGAACGGACAATGGAGTAAAGGGCTGCTCACCAAAGACACTGCGCGCATAGAGATTGGCGCTCAGAAACTGACAGTCTCCCTTCATAGACGCTTCGGGAGTCAAGCACGACATGTTGGTGCAAGCCATTAGTTGCGTGAGGAATTCTCGTAACGTCTTCGCCTTGGAGTTGATGTTCACCTTGTTCTCCCATTCAAATTCGGTCCACATGGTCCTGAACTGCGTTTCCGTGCATTGCGCTGGCTGTATGTAGTCCATTATGTCGACATGGACATCGTTGAGAATTACGACGCTGCTCTCGGTAGAGCTGGAGCCATCGTAAATCACATTACCAAAGATGACCCCAGTATCCGTGGAAGATACCTTTATCGTGCTTTGCACATTCTGGAAATCATGAGCCCCAAGATTCTGCGTCGTTGGTCGCTCGACGACCTTCAAGTCGCCCAGCGTAGCAAACTCAACGGACAGATTCTGAAGGGTCTCCGAGGTCTGGTTGACAAGCAGGACATCGAGGACAATATCAAACTGATGCACTTTGACGTATGCTTCCGCATACACAGGATCGGAGAACCCGGTCAATTGGACGACTCTGCTCAATTTCGATGATAGATCTTCCGTTGCAGTATCTCCACCAGTGGCCTTTTCAATGTCGATCTCGAAATCGTCAGTGCCATCACCGGCGCTCTTTTTGGTGAGTTGTCGTATGCTGACGACGTCATCGACTTGAACTGCAGACTTCGCCTTCTCCACTGCTTCTTTGGCAGCTCGCTTCTTTTCTTCCACTTGAACCATGGCTCGGAACGCTTTTCGTGTGTCGTCGAGGAAGACGGTCTCCAGCTCCTTCTTCTGCGCGAATTCTGCAAGAGACCGCACGCAGGACATGATTCTGTCCACGGAGTCTTCGTCGATTGCTGCTTTCACAAATTGTGATTGGCCAACGCGTATTATAGAGATCATGATAAGCATGGCCTCGGCTCTTAGAGCGTTTGTCCGGGCTATATCTTCCGAAATTTCGGAATGCCGCATGACGAGCTTGGTGAGCGTCGAAGAGAGCACCGAGGCGAGATAGAAGTCTCCATCCAGGATAAGCTGCCTTAGCGGAGGCTTCTGTGCAGCCTTTACAGCCTCTAGCTTCGCATTGACTGCCGATTGGCTGGTCAATGCAGTTTCTGTGGCGTATGTTCCATCCGCCAAGACCTTCCTTGAACCTGTAGGCGCTGAAGGTTTTGCATGACCATTGACTTGTTCCTTTGATGGTTCTTGCTGCTCATCTGGGACTTCTTCAAGGAGACGTTGCTCCGAAGAGAGTATCGGTATTTCGCCCAGACTTGCCCGGATCTTCTTCCACGCGTCCCGGATATCGTTGGCCTCCATAGAATATTCACCAACAATCCAGAGTGCTCCTCGATACACCTTTCCTGCGCGAACCTCACTCAGAGTTGTGACTAAGCGCTCTACAATCGATGGTCTCAATTGGGGGAACTTCTCGACGACCTCTTTGACGAATGAAATGACGTCGACCGCAGAAGTTGCATTAAAGTCAGCGATGAAGTCCATAAGTAGATCCACAACCGAAGCTGCTACTTCTGAGAATTTTATGGCGCACTGATGGATCGAATGGATAAGTAATTGTCGGTACTCTGTATTCTTCTCGTACTGCTCGTCAACAGTCTTCTGGAGCTCTTTCTTGAGTAGCATCACCACCTCGTCGACGTTTTTGCTCGAGACCATTTCAAGGGCAAGGTCTAGGGCTTTCCTCCGAACATCAATGTCGGGACTCGATAGTACTCGGAGGATCTCCATGGTCAGATCGTCCAATACGCCCTCGTTCCTCTTGCGAAGCTGAGCTACTCGATCCAGTACAATCAGCTTTACATTGTTGTCCGCCTCCTTGATGCTGAGCTCAATGAACTTTGTTGCTGCGGCTTTGACAGCTACTGGATTGTTGGTAAGGGACGTCAATGATGAGGCGGCCTCGTAAACCACGGTCGTTGCTCCGGCCTCTAGCAAATCGAAGATCAAGCGTAGATATCGACCCTGTATTGTCGGTCAATATGTTTGCAAGCAAGACACCCAACTCTAGACCGGAGGATAGCTTACCTTATTTTGAGCGTTTTGTACGGCATCCTTGCGAATAAATTCGAGTTCAACCAATTGCAGTAGTTCATCGGCGTTGGGTATGGCATCAAAAGCCCCACTGAGATATTCCAGTGCTTTGTCATGACTCATGGCACTCAAAGCTGCAAAAGCGTTTCGTTTGCAGGTGTGGTCGCTTTCGCCCTCCAGAAAAGTCTGGATGAGTTCAGGTGCGTCTGGTATTAAAGACTCCGAGTGGTGGTAGATGGAAGAAACCGCGAAGACGGCGTTTTTGCGAACATAGGCATGTCGATGCTCAAGACAAGACCGGGCAGAAGAAAGGAGAGGCTCAATGAGCTCGGCTTCGCGAAGCTTGCATAGGAATCGCAGGGTGTTGCCCCGAATGTATTCGTTGGGATGCTGCAAATCATTCCGTATGCCGTTGCTTTTTAACACGTCAGCATCCATCCCCGTATGGAATATATAGGCCATCATACCAGACCAAAATCATCTCTTGCTTGAGCTTTCCACCGGCGTCCAATTTGGGGCATATCTCGTAGTAGAAGTAAAGAAGCTTCTTCAACTGCTTGCTCTTTGAGGGCATTACGAATCGTATAATATGCATAAGCAGCGAAGGCATTGGATCGCCATTGAGCATGACTGTGAGGATGCGCTTCATCGTCTCCACCTTCGACTCGTCCGTGCCCTTTTCCAGATGCGTTTTCAATTCTTGCTGTGTGGGCTGATCCGCAGTATTGTCGAGGTGGACCATACTATATGCATTCTCCATGAAGGTCGCCATGCTTGAGGATTCGTAGGGCCCAAACCGCGCATCCACTCCCAGTTGGTCGTGCGAGGGAAAGGGGGTGGTCCTCGAGCGTGGCCTAAACAAGACGGGTCCACTGTCTGGTGAGTGATCACAAGCTTCGCATGAAGAAGAGACTGGAAGGAGTGGATGGCATGAGGGATTGAGAGAAGTAGTAATTAGCGACACACATGCCCTTTAGGGAGGCTTGACTGTCTACGATCAAATGAAGCTATCCTTACGTGTGGCCTTTGATGGAGCTAGGAGAAATCTTACAGCGCTAAGCTTTTTTCTATTACAACGGCTCCCGCAAGTCTCCCGCATTCTGTACTGGGTACTCACGTACCATAAGAAGACCACGACTTGATGAACGAAAAGACAGATACGCTGAATTGGGAGATCGCTAATTCAATGCATACTGCGGTACTCCTGGTTCAAGAGATAGCGAATGTAAATGCTGCTTTCCCTGGCTATGGTAATAAACGGTTTCAACCTCACTCCTTCTTTGCCATTGGTATACTACTTCTGCCGAGACTTTCATTTCAGCTTCTGTTTTTCCAATGGGCTATGAGCACTCCGGCAGTTGATGGGATTCTATAGCGCACCCACGCTCAATCATCAGCATCAACCCATATTGACACCCCTTTCTTGTCATTTCGCATCCCTTCTGCTCCATTAATCTTCAACATCTTGTGGAAGTGGGTGTCATACACCCTGAATTGTGGATTGATCCACATGCCCTTCACAAATGGCAAAAGGACGTATCGGACAATATAGCGGCTCATCGGCACCAATTGCACATTAATATTCTTCGGACCGCTAAACGCGAATTCCTCACTGGTGTCCATGATGAGATTGAAGGTGAGGGAGTATATGGATGGGTTCTCAATCACGTAGTCCATATGAATAGCACCTGTGTGAGCGGTATCGTTACGGGAAGAGGCTAGGACTCGAGGCTCGCCGAAGGGAAGGATGAGTTCAGGGAGGGGGAGGTGAGTGGTTATTTGGGCTGAAGAGGCTGAGCGTCGCCACTTTATTCGTAGACGTAGATCCAGATGTGTGGAGGCTCGGTCGTCGAGATCCATTTTCTGTACATCTAATGTGGAAGCCTGTTCCTGAACCTCGCTAGGCAAGATCTTGGATGAAGGCTTATGCGGAGAATGGAGTGAGCAGATGGCTGTTTCTTCGGTTTGATTCGCCTGTGGCTCCATATGTTCTACAATCAATGCAGCGGTGGCCAAGGAGGTGATTCTCGACGACAGCGACCATCTTTGTATAAGACCCTCGGGTCGGTGTTGGATTTTAGATTCGCTATCTGCCACCTCTTCGATGTCGTCAATGTCAAAGTAGTCAGGCCAAGGGTCAGGATGGATGACCGGGAGGAAGCTATAGTTGGCCTCAAATGGCCGTTGAAAAGCAAGCTCCGTTTTTAGACGCTTCGATATTGGGGTCTCTGGATCCGATGAAAGATGGTAATTTGCATCTAGCTCCAAGACGCATTGTGCAGGCTGTGAGATTCTGTGTATTCTCAAGTTGTGCTGTTGTCTACCGGACGGATTTAAATTGCCGAGATATTTGGACGCAGCTGTTTTCTCATCCTTTTTACCAGGCGTACTATCTTCAAGACCATTGTCTGCCTCTTCCCTCAAGAATTCAAGTATTGGAGATGTTCCCGAGTGTACGAGGAGGTGAGCATCCAGCGATACATCTGCATTGTCTTGCTCCTCGTTTATCACCTCAAGGTCAAAAGTGATAATCTCGTCAGTGTAGTAGTCTCTCTCGAGATTGAGAAGCTCTAATCGCATCTTAGGTGGCCTAGGTAGGATTTTGACAGCGTTACTGCGGTCGCTCTGGAGCTCTCTTCGCGATATCCCGTCTGCACTGTCAGAGAAGAAGTTCCCTCGGCACATTTGCTCATCCTCGCTCAATACAAGTTCAATGTCATAGTCCGCCTCATTTACAAACAAAGTCATGCTACTGACCTCGACTTCTCCAGCATCGCGAGGAACAATGTTGAGGGCCAGAGCTTTTATAGACCCAGCGCTGATCATCAGGTTGGCCGTCCCGAACAGAAAACGGTCACTGGTCGAGATTGCCGGACTAGAGGGGACGGAATCAGCGTCTGAAGAGGACCTTCCTAATGGAACATGATGCAGCTCGACCTGCCCATTGGCAATGGCCTTGTCAACCGTTTTCTTGGAATTGTCGTCTATTTGCACGTTCTTCAAGCCACCCTCAAACACTATTTTGATATATGAGATCGTGACAGGCCTCGAGTCTGGATGGGCATGAGATGATAACACCAATTGAGATTCTAGAGGCTCTCCGATATTTCCGTGTGAAGACTTGAAGGCAAAAGTAGCAGAAACTCCAAAGAGTTAGCATCTTGACAGGGATTCTCGAAGGTGATGAAGGAGATCGCTGGCACTCACTGCATGACAGAATGTTTTCAGCCCGTATGATTGACTTCGGCCTTGAGCTCAAAGGCTTCAAAGGTTCGAGTACATTTGCAATATCAAGATCCAAATCCTGTCTCTGTGTCAGGGCTGAGATATGTCAGACGGAGCAATCTTCCTATGTAAATCCACCACGTACATCTACTCATGAGTTCCCACTCCACAGCCACCAATGTCTCAGCGTCTCTCACCGAGCGCGCGCATTCTCTGACGGCCCAGCCGACCTCCTCTAATAAGCTCCACCATCCTGCCTTTCGCCAGCTCAGCGTCTGCCAAAGCGGAAGCAGGACTCGCATGGCCCTCTCCCACTGCCTGTGGCCCATGTGTAATTTTGCCATCTCGAACTGTAGCCTCTCGACGACACGAGCTTGATCTCTTTCCGCGAAATGGTCTGCCGACCTCTGCAAGGTTCGTAACAGGGCCGTGTACTCATCTGGGCCATTTCGTATCAGGATTGGTAAATCGCCGGCTGGTTCTGTGCAGAGGTAGGTGTCGTATATGGAGGGCAGCTTTGTAGCCTCGGACACAGGAGAGACCACAGTAGACTCCTGCTGGCGCGACATCATCAATAGTCCCCTGGCTGCCTCTCAGGCCATGAAGTGAAGCATGCCCATTCACCGAGATATGGGTGTGCTGATCATTGCCCCCGCACGCCTCGAGCTGTCATGGCTTCTTCTACTTTAGGGACGGAGACGCGCAAGGACTATAGGCAATCCAGACCCAAGCAAAGTTCACGTTGGAGGTTGGTATAACGTCAATTGGTGTTGCGCGGGAAGAATCTCGGAACTATCGGAAGTCTCGGAATTGCGGTTCGCGAATGACGTAAAAGGCGATCTGCCGCCTTTGAGAAGAGAACATGCCCCAATTCACGCCCAGCTCCAACGCTCACTAACCCATTACTATTGTCCACCATGTCGGAGATCATGGGAGAGCTCGTAGACTTTTCTCAAACAACGTTGTACCGTACGCTCTTGCCAACTCTCTACTCCTTCCTTATAGTCGCTAACCTGTGATAGTGTCCACCCTCATGATAGCGTTCAATCCGACCTTTTGGAAGTAGGCCTCCAGTCCAACTTCTCCATACTTTCCCCGTCCCAATCTCGTTGCAAAACAGATTCAGGCATCACGGAACAACACTGACAAATTTCTTCCAGTATCGTCGCCCGCAGCGGTGTGCAACCTTCCCCCCCCGACTTCCCTCATCCCTACTCACGAACCCTTTCGGCCCTTAGAGTACCACAATAAGACTCTTACAAAGCTCTTCAATGGGAACTCTCAACGAGCCTGCTACGGCCTTGCCGCTACCATATTTGGCCTCGGTCTGCTCCGAGATGCCCTGTTGGTCTCCCCCTCCCAGCTCTGTTCAAACCGTCCACAGCTAAGTCTCTACCACCAAAGATACGAGCGTGCCATCCGGAATCAGCCATTCGTCAACGAGTTCCACCATCCTTACTTTGCCTACACGCTCATAGCCTGCGGCAATGTCCTCGTTCTATCCTCGTATTACAGCCTCGGCCTTACTGGGACATTTCTAGGAGATTATTTCGGTATCCTGATGGATGAGAAGGTAGAGGGTTTCCCTTTCAGTATCACGGGAGCCCCGATGTATTGGGGGAGCACCATGAGCTTTGTTGGCACAGCGTTTCTGTATGGAAGGCCAGCTGGGCTCGTGTTGAGCGCGGTGGTATTCATGGTGTACTGGTGCGCGTTGCAGTTCGAAGAGTGGGTCTGGTCCTCGAAATGTCAACAAGGTACTAGCTGATGAAGAACAAGTCCCTTCACAAGCGAGATATATGCAAAGAGGGATAGGGAAGCGAAGAAAGGAAAAAAGGTTCAGTGAGAAATTGGTCCGTCTATGACTCAACATCATGGATACAGAGACGTTACAAGACATAATGGCTTCTTGGGGTTAAGGCTTCGGACCATGTTGAGACTCTTGACTTCTAGATTGATGTGAAGGCCATTGAACGGGGTGGCTATAGCAAAAGCAGAGTTGTCACAACATTGACGCATGATTGAACAGGAGATTCCACGCAGCTAGTCGCTCCCGGCTCCTCACAACGTCAAGGCATGTCCGTCGGAGCGGTAATTTTCGTCTTGGGCAGCAAACTTCATGTTCCACATCAGCAAACCAGGTTGTGCAAGCTCTTCGTCTCCTGATTTTCCCTCCAGAATTGTTCTAGTGTATTGTGGTCTCCGCACGCCTATGTCAAGACTGGAGCCCGCTTATAATGCGACTACGCTTAGTCTTTTGCAAAACGGCACTTCAACATTTCATTTGCCACCATACTTGCAAGTACCTCTTATTCTAAGACCAAGGATTTCTTTCTCTGGCATCGTCCAAGCTTATGCAGCGTCGGGAGCATCCTCCCATTCCACTCCTCTATCAAAAGGCGTTCATGCTAGTAACAATATCCCAACACCATGACCTCAAATTGTTCTCCGAAGAAGGAAAGGCACCTCTTTCATGTTCAACAAATGCAGAATCTCGTTCCTCACCTTTCGTAATTACAACAACAGAACGCGAAATGCCCCTCCCCCAACCCACCATCCCCCATGGACCCAGATACCCAAACCCTCAAACCTTCTCCAAAGCATACCCCCAAAACCACAAACATCATTATCTCTCACACCTCCTCCCTAAGATACTCTCTCCACAGACCCCAAGGCTACTCCGCCAGATATGCGCACCATCACTCTCGAATCGAGAGCTTCCCACAGACCCCAACATCCCCTTCCTCAGGAGCACATACGTGAACCCACCACGCGTCTCCCTTCCATGAAGCCAGCAGCAGCACGAACCCTTTCCCTGAACCCTATTATCATTAAACCCCCGAGTTCCAGAATTTGATAGACAATTCCCGCTTCAATATATCTGCATCTTCGGCTGTACACCCAGCACCATCCCCGCTAATTCATTCACGCATATCAGTTTAGCACCCAGCTCTGCTGCTTCGTCCCTCTCACCCCGCTCTTACCGCAGAGTGGGATGGGCGGTGCTGCGCTGGGTGCGCTATCCTGGGCACCACGTAGGGCATTGCGCGTCTGGGTGGTGGAAAGGTGGCTTGAGACGTGGTATGGGCTTGTCGTTGGAGAGGGGGGGGTGGTATACCACGCAGCGGTGCTTGCCGACGGGGATACAGCAATATGAATAGCCGAAGCTGCGCCCTCGGATCGGGTGCTCGAGTTTGAAGGGGTTGGTTGAGTAGAGGATTTGGAGATGGGGATGTGACGTTTTGAGGGGTGTTGTGTGTGTTTAGGGGTTTGGCGTTGTTGGCAGGGTTTCGTTCGGACCCTTCAGGGGAAGGGGAAGAGTGGTGAGTGGTGCGGGAACGGTTGGGGTTGTTCTTGAGGGTACTTTGTGTATGAGTTGAGGGTTGCTGGTTTGCTTGTTTGGGAGACGCGCAGAAAGGCGGTAGAGGGGGAGGGTAGATGAGGGCAAGAAATAAGTTCAATGAGATGGAACGGAAAATGGATGGAAGGTCACTTGTCACGGAGCGTTACTGCAAAGCACATTGTTGGCATGAATTGACAGAGGGCATTTGGTTGATTTCCTACGAGACAACTGGTTGCATAGCTGTCCTTGATGGTTATCATTACTGCCGAGAGCAGCAGCACATAGGCCTTTTCCTCTGCGTCCGGCTCGTTCCATTTCCTCCTTCCATCTTGTGTATCCCCTACTCTCACAGTCGTATTAACATGTTGCTGGTAAAGCTCCTCCTCTCTTCGCGTCCGGTCGTTCGGTAATCTTACCAATGCTTTTTCTGGCCCCCTGTAGGCCTGGGTCTTTCCATCGCTTTTTCTGCTTTCATTAAGACGAACGCGTAGTTTTTGTCCTATTCGAAGGGCACGTTGGACGAAGAGTGGTAATTTTATGTTTTTTCTAAAACCCATCGATTCGGCCGTTGCGAGATGGTGCGCAAGAATCTCGAAGTCGAGGAGAATCGCTGAATAAATAATGGCCTCCGCTTTGTGTATTTCCTTTCCGCTGATCGATGCATGAGTAAAAGTCCGAACGCTAATATGCCGTGATGAGGTACAAAGGGAAAAAAAGTCTAGTAAAAGAACCGAATATTACACGAGTATGGTACAAGAAGCGAAAAGGCCTCGTGAAACCTGATGCTGATGGTGAGGAAGTCGAATACAGCCGATGAATCGAATAGTGGAAACATCGAAATCGCCTCTTAGACGACTGTCATGATCTTCATGTGTCCGTTGATCTCGTTATCGTTGTTAGATATGCTGCCTCCCATGACGGTACTTTTTGGGCTTTTGGGGCTCTTGGGACTCTGAGTAAGGCGGGGGCTTTGTCGAAGGGGCGGTGATGGTGGAGGCTTGGCAAACATTTGACTGAATGGCGGGTCAGGGGGAGCAGACGGTCGGGCATCTGGCGTTGCCGGAGCTGGAGGATATTCGCCCTTGTTCTCTGCTCGCCGGACCTCCTCTTTCAGGGCTCTTGTAACCACCCCGGCGCGAGTAACTAGGTCTTTGAGGGACGTGGTATCAAAAGGCAATTTTTTATGAGAAACTTTTGGGTCCAGGAGGTTAGGGTCATAATGACTGCGCTGTTGGTGGATAGTCTCAAGGACGGACTTGGCCTTGGCTGAGGATTCCTTGCTAGGCCTAGCCGTTGTTGGCGAAGTTTCAACCTTCGATAGCTCTTGGGACTGTCGTGACGAAGGCTGAGAGCCAGAGGAGTCATCTATCACGCTGAGACGATCCTCCTTTGGTGGTGGCGAAAATCCCGATCTACGCCGAGTTCGATTAGATGGTGAATCCTCATCAAAGAATCCAAAGTCTAGTGTTGGCGAGTGCGGAGACCGAGGGGGGAAAGGCTCCTGTTCCTCATCATCCAGCGTAGCTAGATTGATGATACCTTCTGCCTCCTTCCATAGCTCCGCAGACTGCCCATTCATGATGCCCTGATCGCTTCCCTGATGCTGGAGCCTCTTAAGCTCTTCGACGAGTAATGTCAACTCCTTGACCTGTCCGAACTGTCCGTGGAAGCTTGCTTGTCGCTCCAGAATCGCACGGGGTACCAGCATGCCAGCAGATTGGCTGGATCGCATGGTGTCGGCAGGGGCAGGTGACTGTTTCATAGCGCGGGAAGGCTCCTCGAATTCAAAGTCACCGTCCCAGTCCTCGCTGGGGCCTTTGTTGCCAAGCACCCATGAATCTAGCTTGGATGCGTTGCTGTGATTACGGTTGTCCTTTGGGACTGGCACGCTCTGGCTCCGCAGATGCAGTGCACTGGGTCCACGGCGCCCACTGAAACGACTTCCGCGCAACTCTTTGCCCTGCCTGCCATGCACTGTCTTTGGTCGCGGCGAGTCTCCTTCCTGGCTATCCTTATCCACCGCAGCTTGTTCAGACCATTCGAAAATGTTCGACTTGCCGGATCGATCGTGAATACCGGATGGTGGAGAATATCGCCGTCGAGGCGTTTCTATCCTCGATCGAGGTAATATCCTTGCTAACGGACTGCCCTCGTCCCCGACCAGGTTACGATTGGATAGCTCCTGGTCTCCTCGCAAGTTCTCGGCACTGTCAAATGACCACAACTCGTCGTCTTCATCACGATCCATACCTTCGTACGTAGCGTTGGGCAGGTTCGGCCGATTCGGCTGATTCGGTGCGCTTTGTGTTGCGTTTGCGGTCTCTGGTGAAAAGGAAAATTCGTTCGCTTCACGTGTGGGGCTATCCTGTTCCTTGCATGACAAATCGTTAGTCCCACCAGCTGGTGAAACGGTTCGATTCGTCATGACAAGCTGCTTTTGCTCATTATACATCGCCACTGACTCGTTCACAGGCATACTCTCTGTCAACTTGTGATTTGGTATACCTTTAGAAGGCGGTTCGGGGGGGGGCGATTCGTCAAAAATAGTACCAATAGGGGGCTTCAAGATACCAGCATGACTATGCCCAGTGGCCCCAGTCCTTGTGGAATCGTAAATCGTCTCACTACGGCCGTCTGCGTCATCTTCGTCACCTGACATTAGACGACTGTTGTCGTTGTCGGAGCCAAGTAAGGTTGACGTAGGCTCTGAAGGGGCTCCCGAAGGACGATGGGCTTTGTTTCTATGTACCGTCTGTCCAATAAGAGAGGGCGAAAATGGAGACGACATCGGTGAGAACCTGCTCGAGGCCACGATTGAGGTATCCAGCTGTGGGCTCGTGGGATGTGAAGGAACGCTCTCGGGAAGATCGACTTCAAAGGCGGAAAGGCGGTTCAGGGGTGGTAATGGAGAGGAAGGCGACCTCTGGAAGACCTCATTTTGGCCTGTAGCGTTCACAACATCTTCATGGGTCTCGCCTGAGGCGTAGATGTGCGTATGATTCCCGAGTCCCTTGCCATCCTGTATCAGTGTGCCAACTTTTTGGGCCTGAGTAGACTGCGGAGCTGAGGCTATTCTCCTACCCCCAGGATACCTGGCAAAAGATTTCTTGCTCCTCAAGCTTCCGGCTCGGGGTAGCTTCCATGTCGATGGCGATGGGGATGGGAACATATCGCTTATGGAAAAGGAAATCCTCGGTCTAATCTCAACATCGGTGTCTGCACTTGCTGGGGTCTTCTGTGCAATCGGTGTCTCAAGTTTGTTGAACGAAAGAGGAGTGAAGGGTCTGCTGAGACCAGAGACGTTTGATGCTCGATGGTTTGCAGCTTCATCGGATGACCTGTTGCTGATTGAAGTTGCTAACAAAAGTGTAGGAAGCTCTGCAAAATCTGGCTTAATAGTGTTGTGCAACTCGTTTGGCCGTGCCTTGCCCTGAAGACTTCGATTCCTTGAAGACACGTTATTCCTCGGTCTTTGACCCTGGGACTTGAAGAACGGACGCCAGCGTTGAGAAGTTTCATCGTAAGTCTGAGGATCTTCGGGTAAATGCGCAGGTAGAGGTGAGGAGTAAAAGACAGGCTGCTGAATCGGCTCATCATCCTCAAAGTACTGGCGCTGAAGCGTAGCAGACCGTTGATGGCTTGTAGCTGGTCTACGTAGCGTCGAGTGCAACGGAGTACTGCCTTGCAACACTCTTTGCGAGGAGCTTCGCTTCACTAATTTGTTCCGCGAGGCAGTGCTCGGACTTGTTTCAGAGAATGTAGGTAGGATGGGGGCTGTAGAACCATTCGAATGAGCGATGGACGGTGAGCCAGGCTGTGGTGTGGTAATGGAGCTTTCATTCTTGAGAGACGATAATGTCGACACTCGTCTCGGCCAGGACGGATCTGTGTTCTCCGAGTTTCTGAATTCAAAGGCAAACGACCCTCGTGCTATTGGTTGAGCAGACTCTTGGACTTCCTGTGGCGCGTCCCCGTCCCCAGTCCCGGGCCTCTTTCTACCGTCAGGTGTAGACCCTACTGTGCGTGTTCCCCCTCTTAGATTACCCAATGATGTTAGCGGGCGGCCGTGAGAGCTTCGCTTCCGAAGCCTTGAGGTTGGGGCTGACGCGGACTGCTGAATTGGGGAAGGTGTTGTAGGCATCGCAGGCTGCGGTTCCGGATTTTCGAAAGACGGTCGAGTGGGTGCCCTCCTCTTGTTTGATATTGGTCGTGTAGCAAGCGAGTGTTGAGGGTGACCGAAAGCAAAGCCGACAACTGCAATACCCACTGTACCTGTAGCACAGAGCTAGACAAATAGGCTCAATTAGCATGGAAGATCAAGATGGCAACGTCTATGTAATTAGGGCACGGTTTAGGAGGCATGCAAGCAGTGTGGAAACCTTCATCCAGTGCGGCTCCAGTGGGAAAACAGTCACACGAGTGGGGAGAGGAGACGTTTACCGATGGAACAGCCTCCATCACCGAGGCTCCACCCCCTCACAACTTTAACGGGTGTGTCTTATTGCATCTGGTGTTGAGTAGTGTCGAGACCACCTCGAATGCGTGGAGATTCATGCGTCGAGGAGCTGCTGGGAAAGCAGGCTCAGTGGGTTGTTGGTTTCGAGATTGGCCCGTGTTAGGAGACGGCAATATCAAGGAGATTCGACAGTGGCTCAAAATTTAAGAAGGGAATAAGCTCATTTTCCGAAGAAGCGAAAGGAAGAAGAATTGGTGGTCATTGGAAGTCTGGGTCGTGAGGGGGGAAAGTTTTGGTGTATGGGGCTGTTTGAAGGGTTCTTGTGTTCAGCCCAAGAAATTCATTATCCGTAAGCCCAGGGAACCCGCGGCCGGTAAACAACCAATTACAATACAGCTCCCCTAAGGAATTCGTTCATTTGATCATTTCATCATTTCATGCAGCCCCTAACACTGTCCACTGTAATCGCGTGCTTTGGATTACTATATACGTCTCCGTCCTAACGACGAGTCAAATATGGCGACGAGAAGGCGACAGGCATTGGTGACAATGCAATTGTTGCCCGATCATGCTCGCAACCGGCCTTTTCGCCAATGCTCACCACACCCATTGTCGACGGATACGCGGCGGTGTATCATTCCCTCGGATAGGCGTGTGATTTTGATACGGTCCTCTGAGGAGAGAGGCCGAGCACCGTTCGCAAATGCCTTACGCTTGGCGACATCGATATTCATTTCTGTCCCAATCAGAGAGAGCCAGAGGTCGGATCTAGACATCGACATTCGACACTGATGGAAGCCAGTGAGCCTTTCAAGATACAATACCGTGAACACGAACCGTTAGGGCTTGGGAATTATACGGAAACAACAAAGCTTCTTGAGGGAAACCCCTCATACTTATCTCAGCCGAAGACTTTTAAACTGGTAGGATAAATTGCTTGGTAGCATTATATCTTGGGCCGAACTTACCATTGTCAGAAGATGATGACAACTCAGCTGCACGGCATCCACCCGATAGAAAGTCGTGTAAGGTCGCTGAGCGTCACTCAAGCCCAATTATGAAGCATTGACGAGTCCTTACCCTGCCCAGGTTGTGGGGGACAGATATATGCCCCATCCTTGCAGGCTCTCGGTCGCTTAAAAGCAGGTTCCAAGAAGTCTCACATTTCGTATGTCATTTGGCCGGCAAGTCTGGTGGGGTAGAACTTACACCATTGTTCGGTGTGGGGGAGTGTTGGACGGCGAAGCCAGGGAGCGGAGGTTTCAAAGCTCGAAAATTGTATCAAGTCAGTTCCGATCTCCATTCAGGCTCGGGGATAGATAAGTAAGTTACGGAGTAAGGTGAGAGGTCTAAGACTGCAACTGTTGGGGGACGGCATGAAAGCATGGAGGTCCACGAGGCTTTGCTCATTCTGCCAGGGTTGTACTCAGCTTTCCCGCTAAAGGATCTACTGCCGGCCAGCGGATCTTCCCAAAGAGATTTGGTGACGCCTAAATCAAGGAAACTGGAGTGGAAAAAACGGTCGCAAGGGACGCAGTAAAGCGTTGATCATCAAAGCAAGGATAAGGGTCTCAGTGATGCGGGCCACGAGGAATGACCGAGAGGCACATTTCTTTTCCTTTTTTTTTTTGCCTGAAACGGGAGCTCGGCGAGCCGGGCGTGCGAGCTGAGTGCATGGCAAGGTACGTAGATCTGTCAGCTGTAGAGAGGACGCCTTGACAATCATACCAAAGACACTGTACACAAGATCTACACATACAATTGAATCAATTGAATCTACACGTTTGAGAATGATGTACTCTATATTGTGTAAGGTACGAATAACAGCCCTTGAACCAGACCCAGCGATTGGAAAAGCACCGCAGTTTCCCAGTAAATGATAAATCGATCGGGATCTAATTGCCCTACCACGGAGTACAGTACCTTAGTGGTGCCATGTAATTGCGCCCACCTGATTGGTGCTGCTTAGCGAAAAGAAAAAGCTTGAACTTAGCAATTTGTCACGCGCCAACAACGCGTCCATTGGGACGATTGGATGAGAGAGAGCGAGAGGGCATGAGTGGCCAATGGATATGTCTAGAGGTACCTTAGTAGATTGATGACTGGATGGATGAGAAAAACATAGAAAACACCAAGTGACAGCCCAACAATGAGAACAAAGACCGTCAGAAGCTCAGGGTAAGGCTGAAAAATAAATAATTTTTGGCGTCGGCAGATTCTTCCAATCTGGAAAATTGTGCGGGATGAAATTCGACTTCTTTACCCTTTACGGTAAGAGCTTGACTCTTTTGAGCTAAAGCCTGCGTCTGCAAATGGAAATTGCACGTGGCCACCGGCATCACTAGAGTGATCTCAATCTGTATCAAAATTTCGAATTTCGATTGCGATCCGAGAGAAATTATCTTAAAACTACGTCAAATTTGACTCAGTATAATCTCACAAGATCTTTGCAAATGGAGGCCGAGATTAGGAACCAGATACCGGGCATCGATCCGATTGTTTCCGAGTACGCTTCCGTAAGAAGGTACAAGTTGGCAATATCCAAGACACGTATTAATCTGCCATAGGGGTATTTGAACCATGCTTCGACGCAGTACAGTACAGACTCGGACACCAATGTTCCCACGCCTCTGGATGAAGCCGCCGAGACCATCACAGCTCTGCTGGTTTCCGCTTCTGGGGATCTGTCCGATCAGAACGCCACCAGCGTTCGTAATTTGGTAGACAACTTTATCTCCAAACTTCATGCCGCAAATGGCGTCGACCCCGAAAGGAGACAAATGGCCCCAACAACCAGAAGGCTTGAGCAGGCCTATCAGGTCGGTTCTCAACGTAATATGTCTTCTACACTCGGTCTGGCTGGCGGCGGCGTCGACCTCGAGTCTGCGAATACAAGGAAAGTAGAATCTCGAGTGGACAAGAAGAAGCTTGAAAAAGCCGAACGCAAGATTGCCGCCAAACAAGACCGAAAAGAAATGAAGAATGTAGAGTATGAGGCTTCACGGCTACTTGATCAGCCAGACGAAGCCCAATCGTACGAAGAATTCTATATGCAAGTCAATCCTTTGCAGCTTGGTGGTGATCAAGCAAAGAGCAAGGATATCAAGGTAGACGGAGTCGATGTCTCCATTGGTGGCAAGCGTATTTTGACCGACACGACCTTGACTATGGCATTTGGACGTCGTTACGGTCTCGTGGGCCAAAATGGTATCGGAAAATCTACTTTACTGCGAGCTTTAAGTCGAAGAGAACTTGCCATTCCAACCCACATTTCAATTCTTCACGTTGAGCAAGAGGTATTCTTCTCTATCCGATAGCAATCTTCGATTCTATGACGGCGACTAAGACCTGCGCATATAGATTACTGGAGATGATACACTTGCTCTACAGGCAGTCTTGGACGCAGATGTATGGAGGAAGCATCTTCTGGCTGAACAAGAGGTATGCCTGGAAATATATCTGAACCGTAAAATCTTCTGATGCCGTGGCAGAAAATTGGGAAACAGCTTTCAGAGCTTGAGGCGGAACGATCGTCCATGGCGGACACTTCAACGGATGCCGAGAAATTGGACAAGCAAAGGGAAGGTCTCGATATCACCCTAAGTGATGTCCATGGCAAGCTCTCTGAGATGGAGTCCGACAAAGCCGAATCTCGAGCTGCAAGTATCCTGGCCGGTCTCGGTTTTTCGGAAGAACGACAGCACTATGCCACGAAGACCTTTTCCGGAGGATGGAGAATGAGACTCGCGCTAGCAAGAGCCCTCTTTTGCGAGCCAGATCTGCTACTTCTGGACGGTAAGCGGCGCCCCCTTTTGCTCTTGACCAAGACTAATGACTTGCAGAACCCTCCAACATGCTTGACGTCCCGTCTATAACGTTCCTATCAGACTACCTCCAATCCTACCCCTCGACCCTCCTCGTCGTCTCGCACGACCGGGCCTTCCTCAACGAAGTCGCCACAGACATCGTCCACCAGCACTCTGAACGCCTCGACTACTACAAAGGCGCCAACTTCGACTCCTTTTATGCTACAAAGGAAGAACGCCGCAAGACCGCAAAACGCGAGTACGAAAACCAAATGGTACAGCGCCAGCATCTCCAATCTTTCATCGACAAATTCCGCTACAACGCCGCCAAATCCTCCGAGGCGCAATCCCGCATCAAAAAATTAGAGAAAATGCCAATCCTCGAAGCACCGGAGTCGGAGTACACGGTGCACTTCAAATTCCCCGAGGTGGAGAAACTCTCCCCCCCAATCATCCAAATGTCCAACGTCTCCTTCGGCTACACCCCCTCCAAACCCCTCCTAAAGAGCATCGACCTAGACGTGCAACTCGATTCCCGCATCGGCATCGTCGGCCCCAACGGCGCGGGAAAGACCACCGTCCTAAAGCTACTGATCGGACAACTCCAACCCACCACCGGCCTCATCTCCCAGAACCCTCGGCTGCGAATCGGTTTCTTCGCCCAACACCACGTCGACGCCCTCGACATGAACGCCTCGGCCGTCGGCTTCATGGCCAAAACCTACCCAGGCAAGAACGACGAGGAATACCGCCGCCACCTCGGCGCCTTCGGCATCACCGGCACCACCTCCCTGCAGAAAATGTCCCTCCTATCCGGCGGCCAGAAATCCCGCGTCGCGTTCGCCTGCCTCTCGCTCACCAACCCGCACATCCTCGTCCTCGACGAGCCCTCCAACCATCTCGACATCGAAGCCATGGACGCGCTGAGCGCGGCTTTGAGGCTGTTCAAGGGGGGCGTGCTGATGGTCAGTCATGATGTGACGATGCTGCAGAATGTGTGCGATAGCCTGTGGGTGTGCGATGCGGGCACTGTGGTCAAATTCGATGGCGATGTCAAGGCGTATAAGAAGAAGATTATGAGCCAAGCTGGTGCTGGGGGGGTGGTGACGGCGCAGAAATGAGGGGGTTGGGGGGGGGGCCGGAGTGGCTTTAAGACTCGAGCGTCGGGCTTGAGAAAGGGAGATTCAGTGAGGTATGCCGCACTTTTGGAAGAACATGGCTGTAGAGGGAACTTGAAATTGGCCCAGGGGTGGAGCAATCATGAACGACCACCACCTTCCCGTCCGCCCCTATCCAATCAAAACCCAACCTCCAATCCCATCCCAACCCTCCACATCCCTCCCATCACATCCCCCCTACCTCCCCTCCCATCCACCTCCGCCGCTGGCACCACTCTCCTCCCCTATTTCAGTTTGAGAACAAGTAATAAAGAATCCAACCGATGGCAGCGTCTCCCCACCCATTATCCCTAGATCGCACAAACCGAGATCAAATCTTCAAATCTCCACCAATCTTCCGCTTTCGCTTTCGCTGGGGTGGATGGCGATGTTGTTTCCGTGGTGATGTACATTATAGATAGGTCGGATAGAGTACCGAGGAGGCGGGGGGTGGTGCGAAGGAATTGCGAGAGGGGTTGAGTTGGTGACGCGGTGATCGGGGTGGAGGGACTGGGATTGGATGCTGTAAGAGAGGCGGGTGTCGATGACGATGGGGTCGGTGATTCTCTAAACGAGGTATTGCTGAGATGGGAAATGAAGAAGGCGATTAAAGCAGGAGGCAAGGTGTGTACTCATGGAGAATGCAAAGACCATCAGACCACACACCACAAACTTCCATATCCCTCCCACGAGCTGCCGCGGCGTCAGGTACGTAGTATGATTGCTACGCTAGACTAGCTACCTATACTATACCTATACAAATACAAAGACCCCGGGGATCGAAGAACCCGTGATCCTGTTCCCAGTCCCGTGCGAGCCGACAAAGGAGATTCGTTACGTGCGTGGGGCTGGGTGGTGGGGGAGGGGAGATAGGCGTCGTTCTTCCAAGTGGTGTCCTCTTGATGGGATGGGCATGATCCTCTACCTCCTCGCGGTGCCCCGTCTCCTATAACCTTGCACATCCTCTCCCAAGACGAGGTGCACCTTGATGCTCTCCCCACAAGCAGCAACATCCATCATCCTCACCAACATCCACAGTCCCCTCACAACCTCAGCGCATCCAAAATCTTCTGCGCCATCTCCTTATACTGCCACGTCCCCCCCTGCACCTTCTTGAACTGTATCCCGTGCAGACTGAACAACGGCACCTTCACAATGAAGATGTCGAACCGAAGCACCATGTTCTCCCCAAGGTCATTCTGGACATGCGTTGTCGTCTCCCCAGCCATCACGGGCCACTCGCTGTGCTCACGGTGACGGGATGGTGGTGGCATGTTGGTGGGTGGGGTGGCACCTTTGGCTAGATCGCTCTCGGAGCCAGAGGAGGCCGTGAAGGAGGTGTCTGGGTTCTGGAGGTGTTGAGGAGTGCGTTTTCGAGCGGGACCAGAGGCCGCGGGGCGCGCTTTTTCGTACGATGGGTCTTCCTGAGTGCGGTCGAAACCGCGGAAGCCGCCTGCGAAGCTGATTCTCCGTTTTTGCTGCGCACCGGGAGTGTATTCGGGGCTGGGAGGCCCGTTGTCGACGACGCGGTTGAGATCGATGCTCGGGGCGTGGACGCAGCTGAAGCCACCTTTGATCTCAGTGTACGAGACGCCGAGCTGTTTGAGCACGCGCACAATGTCCGTGCGGATGATGGACAGGGGTTTGTTGCTTGTGGTGGAGACGCTGAAGAGGCCTTTGAGGTAGACAGGCTTTATGTTCTCTAGGGACTTGTTCGGGCTGTCTTGGGCGGCTACCTCGTGGTCGGCTTCTTCTGGGACGTTGGCTTCGCGGGCATCTTCTCGTCGTGAACGCCGCGCGTGCATACTTTCCCGTCGACCGTGGCCAAGGGATTTAGTCCGTGTGGTTGCGGCTCGCGCGTTGAGGCTTGATTTCTGCTCCGATGGTGCTCCTTCACTCGCTTTGGATTTGTGACCACTGACGCTGGATCTTTCGGAGCCGCTCGTCAATGGTGGGTCCGTGGCTGCCAGTACTGCTTGGCCTTCGGAGATACCCCGTCGAGATGTTCGTTTTCTGTATTCAGCTGAATTGACACTTGTTGATCGATCCAAAGACCTTGCTTCATGTGAACCGCCAGGTGGGGTGAGAAGCTCAGCTTGATGAGGAGTGCTGCCTCCAGGATGTAGTAGAGGTGCGGGGGTTCGATCTCGGTTGCGAGATCTTCGCACACTGAAGCTCTTTCTAGGGGTTGAGGACATGTCCGGTGGGGGTTGTACATGAAGGGATGGGCCATGTTGGGGTTCGAATCGGTCGTTGCGAATCTCGGGTTTTCGTCGAGTGCTGAATCTCCGCAAAATTCCCATTCCAGTACTTTCCTTTTTAGCTGGCTGCTGTTCTGGTGGCGGCGTGACAACAGTAGGCGTATGACCAGGGGGGACGTTAAGGTTGACCTTCTTCATAGCTTCCGGTAAGTCATCCTCCCCTTGTGTTCTAGATCGAGCTCTCGTACGGCCCCCAGTCGGCTTCTCACCCGCCATTTCGTAGGCCGACACGTTGGTATACGCAGCTTCCGGAGCAGGTAGGTCGGGTATCTTCAATGGTTCCTCACCGGGCGATGTGGGCATCGCTAGAGCTCCAGGATTCGCCTCCTGACGTTCCCTGTCCTGTTTCTCTCTGACGAGATAGTATATTGAGATCAATGGACTGAAAGCATTGATGGGATCCGATCCAAGTTGGACCGCTTCACTGGAGGAGTTGGCAACGTTTTCCCTGCTGGTTGTTGAGTTTCGGCGTTTGTAGAAATCGAAGACACCTCGCTTCTTCTCGTACCCCATGGTATGCGCAGCCAGTTCTCTAGCGTTATTTCTGACGGCGTGATGATACTCCTCAGATGAAAGGACCTTGGTCAGCTCGCGAGTAACGTAGTCTGCTGGTCCAAAATCAAAGCCAGTCATTTTCTCAATGATTTGCGGATCCAGAGGGAGTTGCAAAGGTTCACGATGGGGGAGGTAGTTCTCTGGTGGCGCGTTGAAGCCTTTCGTTATCCACTGGTGATGCATAATTTCGTTCAGGGTAGCCCTTTGTCTCGGATCTGTGACAAGCATCCTTGAGATGAGATTCTTGCACTCTGGAAAACCATTAGCGGTCATATTAGATAGTCATGCTAAACATTGTGTTTGCTTACCTGGAGAAAGCCAGGTTGGGTAATCAACTACCCCCTTCTTTATTTTGGCGTGCAGCTGAGGCATGCTCTGATCGTCAAAGGGGACCTTGCCGCATACCAGGACATACAGAACAATACCGAAGCTCCAGATATCGACTTCAGGGCCAGTGTATTGTCTTGCCTGGAGCAGTTCAGGAGCAGCAAAGTACAAGCTACCGCAAAATGTTTTCAAATGGCCTTTTGGTGCAAAAAGGTTACTCAATCCAAAGTCGATGATCTTGATGTCCCCAGTCTTGCTGATCAATATGTTCTCGATCTTGAGGTCTCTGTGAACAATGCTATTCCTGTGGCAGTAGTCGAGGGCACTGGCGATCTGTCGGCCAAATTTTCTCGCCTGCTTTTCTTTCAACCTTCCATGAGAGATGATGTAGTCCAGCATTTGGCCTCCGTTGACGTACTCGAATAGCATGTACCAATGGTAATTCGTGCGTTGGACATCCCTCATTGCACAGATATATGGGTGATTGAGCAGTGTTACAATGGCTGCTTCCCGCGCTGTTCTGATCTCTTTCGAGTGATCGGCACGCTCTCGGTCTCGATCATTACGGTGCTCATCGGTTGATTGCCGTGGAACGATTTTGACTGCGACCTGCTCGCCGGTTTCGAGATTCTTTGCCAATTTCACTTTTCCCATGCTTCCCGCCCCTATGGTCTTGCCCAATGACCATTGTCCCGTCTGCGCTGTTATTGTGGTGCGCCTCTTAGCAGACCCGTTACTGCTCCCAGGTACAGCTGGCTCAGGCTGAGTCCTTGCCGCGCTGGGTGTCTGAAGACCGTCATTGGCGACTGTCGTTGCGTCTGACATTCGGGAATTGTTCCGGGAATGGCTTGGTCTAGTGGATGTACGGCGAGTATCTCTCGTTGATTCGGTCCGGGTGGGCGTAGAAGGAAGGTATTGATCTTGGGAAGGGCTTCGGTGAGACGATGGGGGCTGGGCAACGTTTGTGGTTTCGTAGTCCCTGCGAGCAACGCCGGCTAAAGAAGCTTGCTGCGAAGACGAAGGTCTGGCGTGGCCTTGGGATTGCGAATTCGATCGTACCAGTCCACTTGGAGTAGTGGAAGGCTTTGTAGCGCTGGACGCCGCTCTATGGGGTCGATCGTTTGACGAGGTATTATAAGAGGCTTGTCGGCGTGACGAGCTACGCACCACCGAGGGAGATGCTGTTGAGGCTGCAGACATTGCCGGCGATTAGATTGGGGGTTTCCAAGGGCGGTGGCAGCAGAGGGTGCCTTCTTAGAGGTTGAGCCCCACGGGAATCGGTCACTACCAACTCAGGATGTGTGATGCGGCATTAAGCACGAAGGAATATCAGGTTGTCCTTTCCGCGTAGAGGGGCGGGAGTGACTGAATAATTCTCTCCGCGTTCAAGTAATGAGGTCGGACTGCGGTACAGGGATGCCTGGGAGTGACTCTTTAAGGGAGATCACATGCAAAATGGGCCGCAGCTAGGTGTGCTCCAGGCAGGCACAGGGTCCAGATGATGTAGTACCTTATAGTTCTGAGCGAGAGGTGTCTCACTAGGGAATTGATTGAGCGTTGGCTGTATAGCAAAGTGTCCCTCCGATCACGCGAATGTTCGGCGATAGAGAAAACCGAGTTGAGCTGGACGAGGGGAGAGTAGTTGGGTTAAGACCGTGTATCTAACCAAAGTCGCAGGGTTATTCTTTTATCTTTTGTCTATTGCAATGGTTCGCTTCAAATCGCAACAGTCTGCAAAAGCTACTGGGCTGGACTTGCGGCTTGGTGGGACAACTGATAGAATTAGCTTAACACGCTCCATGCTCAGCCACAACCAACGGTCGAACTTGAGGCTTTTAAGGTCACTGGTATCCACTTGTGCCACTATCAGTACCTTATACAGCCTCGCTAGCTTCTGTATCATATTACTAGTGTATAGGGAGATATGCTCAATCTTCGATCCGTGATCAACAGCTTCGTCTAAGAAAATGTGACTTTCTGACCCAATGAGACAGCCCCAAGTTTAAAGGTTGGGGCGAGAGTCGAGGGTCCCCTGAGTATGCCTCCACTCGCCCATCATGGCCTACAAACGATCGCGTGCGACCTTCGAAGCAGACCTCCAAGCTCAGCAGTCCCCATACGTCACCTACGGTACTCCTCTTCCTCCTCTGGATGACGCAGTCCGCGATGACGGGTCTTATGTACCAGTGTGGAAGCAAGAAGTCACAGACGAACAGGGGAGGAAGAGACTGCATGGCGCCTTCACTGGTGGCTTCAGCGCAGGGTGAATATCATTCAATCCCATCGACATAGACCAGCGCTGACCATATATTCGTAGTTACTTCAATACCGTTGGATCCAAGGAGGGTTGGTCACCATCTACATTTGTTTCCTCCCGCTCGAATCGCAAGAAAGATGCTCCCCCATCTCAGCAAACGCCAGAGGATTTCATGGATGAAGAGGATAAGGCGGACGCCGAGGAAGCCAAGAAGCTACAGACCACAGAGTCCTTTGCTGGACTAGGCAGAGGAACAGATGCTGAAAGCAAGGGTGACTCATTCATGGACATCCTGAAAACCGGTGGGGAGACTATGGGCACCAAGCTACTGAAGAAGATGGGATGGCGAGAAGGACAGGGGGTTGGGCCAAAAGTTAGGAGGAAAGCACGACTTGGTGAAGACCGAGGCCAAGAAGGAGCGCCGACAGAAGAGACACACCTCTTTGCGCCTGAGAATTCCCATATGATATCATTCATTAGGAAGGATGATCGCAAGGGCTTGGGCTTTGAAGGGGAGGAAGGGCTTCATGTTTCCGAGACGCGCACAACGGCTACAGCACAGAACGATGACCCCGTTGAAGAAGGCGGCGCAATCGCAAGCTTTGAGGACTTGGCAAATGGCAAACAGACTAAGAGTAAAAAGCAAGAGCGCAAGGGCGGATTTGGAGTAGGCATACTCAATGACAACGGCTCTGACGACGAAGATCCTTATCATATGGGCCCATCGATATCCTACAATCGCATCATCGGGGGTGACAAGAAAAAGAAGAAGAAGCTTGAGGCTGGCCGCTCAGCATCAAATCCACTTCTCAAGAGCAAGCCGCTCTTCATTTCTAAGAAATCTGCTTCATCAAAGGGCAAGAGTATCCGGCGATGTCACGATGGGCGTTTGCCACTCGACGGATTCGTATTATCCAGTGACCCAGATCCCCTCAAATCGATCCTCTCCCTGGACGGGAAATATCTTCCACCGACTATCCCTGAGGGTTGGAAGTCTGCTAAGGTGTCTTCAAAATCATCTGCATTAGACTCCACCACTTATCAATCTTCTGCAGACGTCGCCAAAGCATCCAATCTCTCTCCCAAATCTCGCGCCAGACTTCTGGGTGAAAGTCAGCTCCCCGGAAAATCGGTCTTCGACTACCTCACACCAAACGCACGCACGAAGATTGCGGATGCAACGAACAACCCGAATCTCCCCCCAGCTCTCGGCGAAGCAAACTCAAACGTCCCCAAAACTGGTTCGAGGACTTTGAATTCCGTTGTGCCTTCATTAGCCCGAGAGACTGCCTTGGCAGCTTTGGGTCGTGGTACTGGAGGTTGGATGCCTTATGCTGAAGATCCAGCCAAGAGAGCCCGCTATCGACTCTTCCTTGAAATACGGGCCTCTCTTCGCCCTGATGGAACACTTCCAGACCGTGCCGATGGTGCCAGCAATGACGAATGGGTGAACGAGATGAATGAATTCGCCCACGCTGCTCAATTATTCAAGCCCATGACTGGAATGATGGCAACACGCTTTACGTCAGCATCGTCAGCGCCAAAGCTTGCTTCCGATAATATGAAGCTCGAAGGCAATGCAGACTCTGCTGATGAAACACAACTGCTCTCACAGCCAGCTGGTAAAAAGAAAACACCTGCGGAAGAAGCTGCTGCGATAGGGATGTACGGACCACTGACGAGATCCGTGGAGAACTTCTATCCAACACGATTACTTTGCAAGCGGTTCAACGTCAAGCCACCAGCACATGTGCAAGTTGATCCAGGAGAAGCACCTCCCGGTTTTGACGAAATGGCCAGTCGTGCGGGTCATGGGCCCGGAGAACCTACACCAACACATTCGACAGCTCTGCCCCAGAAAAGGCTGGAGCTTGTGGGCAAGGGCGACATGGATGATCTCAAGATGAGCGGCGGCGGCATACGGAGCTCCGAGCAGCTTCAGCAAAGTACGGAGGGCAATGGAGATGCTGCTTTGAAGCAAGAGGAACATGAGAATCAAGGACTTATAGATCCAGACCGAAATGATGCTCTCGAAAAGGAGAGGCCGGGAGAGGCTGTCTTCAGGGCCATTTTTGGCAGTGATAGTGAAGAAGAGTGAATCAGTAGAGACAATCATGGCTTTTCCGACCGGGACATAACCTACATTTGGAATAGACATCTGACACGCTTCCATAAATGGGCAGTTGACCAGTTTGAGAGAGTCTGGGTAACTTAGTGTGTTACCCCTGTCGTGCCAAAAACGTACTAGAGCCCGCTGTACGGAGCAGTTAGACACCGCGCTGTAGAACTAGAACTAAGGTAGAACGTGCCAACCCTCAAAGCATACCTTCCATACAACTCTGTCACAAACAATTCAACTCAACAACGCCTCATACACGTTGCCATGCTTGTAAATTAGCTTCTATTGATAGTCATTTGATGCGCACAAAGCTCGAAGCTGTCTGATCTCCCCCAAGTTCCCGCGTTCGAGTGCCCACAGCAAGAGTCGGGCATCAACATCGCAAAACAAAGATCAAACCAGAAATCCAGCATACCACCATCAAATTGTCGGCCACACGAGATTCCAGCGACGGCTCGTCCGTGTCCGGCAAGGTCTCCTTTCGAGCCTCCGCCAATCCTTGCGAAGTCGAGCCCCCCTATTCCGAGTCGCCGCTCTTCCCCTCTCCACCAGCTTCCTCCTCCACCCTCCCGTCTCACTCTCCTCCACCTTTTTCCTCCCTCTACTTTCCACCTCAGGCGTCACCGAACCATCTCAAAGCTTTTGTCAGCGAACCCGATCCAAGCCCACCACCAGCGTTTACTCCCGTCGAACCTGCCGAAGCTGCGACCGCCGTTGGTACAACAAGAGTAGAAGCTGAGACCAAAGCGGCACTCCCAGCGGATACAAAAGCGGAATCAAGCAAAACCGCGGAGGAATCAGAGCCACCACCGCCGTATACAGAAGGGTCGAGTCCGCTTGATTCTTTTACATACGTGATGGCAGCAGCAGGCGGGGCTGCGAGTATCATAACTCAGGTCTCGCAAGGGGGTCCTGCGCCTGTGAATACCTCGGCAGGTACGAAACGAAAGAGATCCGTCTGGGGAAATGTTGACACAAGTATTGTAGACGTTGGTGCCGATGAGCATATTACGTTAGACTTGAGGTAGGATCTCATGGCCTCGACTAACAAATTTTGCTGACATTGGATATCAGGGGAACAAAATTCACCCTCTCAAGAGATGAACTCCTCACCCTCCCAGAATTCGTGCTACTGTCCCTCTTTCCCAATGGTCTGCTGCCCGACGGTCATAGCAATCCCCAAGAAGGAGATGTCTACTCGGTTGACGTACATCTTTCCCTCCCCTCTCCCCATTGACAGACTAACATCCCCTCCAGTACGACCCCAAATCCCTAGAATACATGCTCGAATTCTTCCGCTCAGTCGCACAAACAATACCCTCCGCCTCCCCCTCCCCACGAGGTTCCCCAACCAACGAAACTCCCGCCAGCTCCACCGACCCTTCCGCCAATTCTGCGCGTGACATGCTACAAGATCGCGCTGGCATAATTGTGCTGCGGGAAGATTTGGACTTCTACGTGATACCGCCAAAAGCCAATATCGATAAAACGGAGATGGTGGAGGTGAAGCAAGCGGCCGGCAGGGCGCTGTTGGAGCAGAATGGAATCTTCAGTGGATTGAGGAGGAGTGAGGAGACAGGGACAACGGAGCAGCATTTGATTGAAATGCTTACAGCTGGGTACGTCTCCACCAACCTCCAGCCCCCAGTCCCTTGCCTCCCCCAAAGCATCCCCACCCTCTACCCTCCAAACCCATCTAACTAATCGGTCTTATATATACAGAGGCTTCTACAACGAAGATACCTGGGGCCACCGAGCGGGCGAGCCCCAAAAAGCAGTCATCTGCTCCCTCGCCCTCGCCCGGCTCCGCACCGACATCAAAGGCCACGAAACCCTGGGCAACAGCTCCGCCGTCGGGATGGCGCAGAAACTGCTCCTCTTCTGGCGCAAGCCCGCCCGGCGGTGCTGGTGGGAGGGCGTCGAATTGGGAAACGTGGACGGCGTGGAGGGTAAGCTGAAAGTATGGATCCGACGGGTCTGGACGCTGGAAATCGTAAGTTCCATTCTCTTCTCTTCCTTCCTTCCTTTGTACCCTCACGGGTTCTGGCTCTGGATTTAATTCGTGGTAAAAAGTTTATGTGTCCCGCGGAAGTCACGTTTGCGTTTGAGGTCAAGTATCCCGCTAATGTTTCTCGCGTCGCACAGAGCGTGATTGGCTTGCGATGACCGATGACCGCTGCGCTGTCGGAACAACCTGCTAGGCCCCTTTCGGGGCGCCATTGTGTACTTACCTACCTGACTGTCTACCTTACTTTGTATATTGCCCCCCCCCTCCTTCCCGGCGCCCCCAACAAAAAAGATCCTGGTTTGGCGAAGGGATGTGTAAGAGGTGCCGCTTGGAATGCGGTGTAGAGGTAGCCTGTGAGGGGGAGAGATGATATACAATAAAACCCCCCCTTTCTACTAGATATACATCTGTGAGGCTTGTCCGTGCCTGGAATTTAGAATGCGTAAGATGTGGACATAGATATTCTTTTTCCGACTACTCCGTGCGACGACACGTTCTAGATGCAGAGACGGCTTTGTCCGCATGCTCAACGTCTATCTATTCGGCGATTGATCCATGCAGGTCCACAACACGGAAACCCAGCCTCATCTAACTCATCCCCCCCTTCAATCCACTCATTTCACGCACCGTAGCCCTTCCTCTCCAATAATCTAAACCCTCCCCCCTTCCTCCCCAGCGCGGGAAGCAGCAAGGAACCGTCGCTGGTACCCTTCCATTGTCCAATTCTCCTGCAGGCCCATCAGCCCACATTCGCTCCCAGGGTTTCAAGGGTGTTTCAAACATCCAATTCCTTCTGCATCGACTCCTCGATCTGCGTCCGCGGTCCGGAGGCCGGCGTCTCTGCTCTCGATGTGGCGGGGTAGAAGGCTCCGCCTGGGTGGAGGGGTTGGGTTGTCTGTGGTGCTGTTAGCGCGGGTATTGGGGGTTGCGATGGGGGTGGATGGTGGAGAGCTAGGTTGAAGGGAGGAGAGGGGGGGATGACTAACGGTGACGATTTTGTCGCCTTCGACTTTTACCTCCCGGTCGCGGAGTTGGCGCATTAGGGACAGGAAGGTTGAGTCTTGGAATTTTTGGGTGGTATCGCCGCGGACGTTTTCGAGGAGGGTGCCTGCCGTGCGGGCGAGTTCATCCGCGTCGGTGGTGGGGGGGTCGGTTTCTTTTTGTTTGGGTTTGTCTTCTTCTTCTGCGGATTCGAATTGTGAAGGGTCGAATTTGTAAATAGGCCCGGAAGCAAATTGGGAGAAATCGAAATGATCCAGATCTTGGGAGGACTCGTGGGTTTCTTTTGCTTGTTCTTTTGCTTGAATTTCTTCCTGGTGGGAGGACTGCTGGTTGAGGCCCATTTGTTCTGTCTCTACCTGTATATTGTCTATTCTCGCTTGCTCGAAGGCCTTTTCGAAAGCTGTTTCGTCGAACTCTGGTTCTTGGGTCTGAGAAGGGGATTGTTGGGCCATTTGGTACTTTTGCTGCGCGAGCGATGGTTGAAAGAAGGAGTTACTTTGGAAGCCAGGACGGTAGGCTGATCGATCTTGCTGGAAGGTATAGGAGAGATCAGTTCGCTGGAATTCCTGGTGCCATCCTGATGGAGTAGTGCGCTGTAGAGGGGCGTGCTGGTGGAACTGGGATTGCGGAATAGGTGGGCCTGTGAGGTGCGGGTTGAGGGTTTGGAAGTCTGAGGCCCAGTCTGGACGAGCGCCTAAGTTTGGTTCTTGGAAACCGCGGTTGATGGGATTGCCATGTTGATTTTCAGACGGATGATACTCTGGGGCCAAAGATTCGAGAGGTAGGCCTCCTTGACTGCGTTGGAATTCCTGGAATTCGGCATCGAGGATACCGGCATTTGGTCCTGGCGATGATCGAAAACCCTGTGCGATTCTGTTAGCTGTACAGTCAAGAGAATCTTTGGGGCGTAGGCAACATACCTCTGCAGGCGATTGACATGCTGCAAGTCTATCCTGCTGTAGAGTCCGATCGACACCGCTGTGCTTCTGGAACGTCTGAAGTGCATTCGAGGGTCCACAAAGGGCATCCGCCATACTGCTTTCTCTCCCTTCAAGTAGATGTGCGAAAGACGGAGGCCGGTAGAAAGTCGAGAAATGAAGAAGCAAACGGCGCCAACCCAATAGACATGGGGCCGAGGTTGATATCATCGCGGCTAAAACCCTAGAGCTAAACCCGTCCGGAAAGTCAAAAAATGTCGCCAAGCACCAAAGTATAAACATTACTTACGTTACTTACATGCGCAGCTCACAGCTGTCCTCATCCACCCTCCACACCCTCGAGACTCGGCCTCAAGATGGCAAGTAATCCCTCCAAGCTGCCAATTCCTCCTTAATACTTACTAACCTCCAACAGGCGCAAGTCATCACTAACTCCGGCCACGATGACATGATCGTACTTCTCCCTTCCGCCCTCCGATACCGCAATTACACCTCCACTGACCGTCTCCTCCAGCACGACGCGGTCCTAGACTACTACGGCCGCCGCCTGGCAACCTGCTCCTCGGACAAAACCATAAAAATATTCGAAGTGGAAGGGGAAACGCACAAGCTAACGGAAACACTGCGAGGGCAAGATCCCCCCCACCCCTTCCACTCCATCCACACCCGCCACTAACGCCGCTACAGACACGAAGGCGCGGTCTGGTGCGTCTCATGGGTAACCACCCCTCCCCCCCTCCCCCCCCCTATCTCTCCCCCCTCCACAGCAAGCAGCCAACCAACCCCCCTAAAGGCCCACCCAAAATACGGCCCCATCCTCGCCTCCTCCTCCTACGACGGCAAAGTCCTAATCTGGCGCTCCACCCCCACCTCCTCCCCCACCCCCTCCTCCCCCTTCACCCAGATCGCCTCCTTCACGCTACACACAGCCTCGGTAAACATCGTAGCCTGGTCGCCCCACGAAGCGGGCTGCCTCCTCGCCTGCGCCAGCAGCGACGGCCGGATCTCCGTCCTCGAGTTCACCGAGGGCAGCTGGACGAGCCTAGTCTTCGAGGCGCACGGGGCGGGGGTCAACGCGGTGAGCTGGGCGCCGGCGGGGCGGGCGGGGAGTTTGGTGGGGAAGAACCCCGGGGGGGGGGGGCCGGCGGCGCGAAGGTTCGCGAGTGGGGGGAGTGATTGCGCGGTCAAGATTTGGGAGTGGAGGTGCGTGTTTCCCCATTCCCATTCCCCTTCCCCTTCCCTTCCCTTCCTTTCCCCTCCCCTCCCCTCCCCCTTTTCCTCCCCCCCTTCCTCCCTCTCCCCAGCTAACCCCCCCCTTCTCGCCCCCCCTCAGCCCCCAAAATTCCACCTACACCCCCACGCACACCCTCCAAGGCCACACAGACTGGGTGCGCGACATAGCCTGGGCGCCCT
>JAABUQ010002626.1_pt1 | contig 35056 bp, 35 predicted proteins | sample 5560001 | NCBI WGS metagenome assembly JAABUQ01 (sample SAMN10711888, study PRJNA513371) | rock metagenome | isolation source: Antarctica rocks | place: Antarctica: Victoria Land, Finger Mt nord | collected 2015-12-18
CCTTAACCTCCCGCAACGACGACGCCCATAACTCCAGCGTCGCCTCCATTGAGGCACCCGACATCCTACGCACTCCAAATCGTCAGGGTATACCGGATCTAGGATAGCTCTTGCAACTGTAATGCTATGCGCCAGACCTCCAAAAGTCCGCTTGGCCGGGCGTTCGGTCTCATAGGCGCTAATTCATGTCGGCAGGCACATGTTCCCGCTGCTTTGCGCTGTCATTGCGAGCCGCTTGCGGGGCAGCACAAGGGGGCCACAAGGGCAAGGCGGTGTTCTGGCCGCCCCCTATGCCGCCTCGCAAGCGGCTCGCAATGACAGGAATGGGCAGCGTAGACGTCCGCCGGTTTAAGTTATACCAACCGCCGAAAGTTCTGACCGGTCGGAACGCGGCGTCTCGCCGGATACGAGTGGCTGAGCACAGGTCAAGACTTTCGGCAGTTGGTATTAGTTCGGCTTCCCATCCCGGCAGTCCCGTCAGCCGAGCCGGGAGCCGCTTGCACCCCGCCGCAAGCCCGGCGAAGCCGGTCACTCAGCCCGTCCGGCACCGCCGCAAGCTGCCCCGCCATTAGACAGCCCAGTCACTCCGGCCCATGCCAACCCAGCGCCCTCCCGCCCACGCAATGCTTGACATCCCCATACCCACAATGTTCTTTTTCCGTTTATGTCCGCACCAGCGATCCAGGCCACCCCGCAAGACGACCCCGGCCCACAGGCCGCAGACACGCGCGGCCACGGTGCGGCCCTGGACAACCTCATCAGCATGGGCACCGGCATCGCCCGCCTCCTGCACGACCAGGCCCACGCCCAAGCCGCGCAGCAGGCCGCCGCCCTCGCGCCGCAAGCAACTGACGGGCAGCCCACGCCGCAGGCCGCAGCAGCGCAGCCGGCCCTGGCCCTGGCCCCAGCGCCCGCAGCATCGCTGCAAGACCTCGCCGCAGCCTTCGACAGCATCAGCCGCACCGTCCGCCGCTGCATCATGCTCGCGCAAAGCCTCGACACTCCAAAGCCGCCCGCCCGCCACCCGGCCCCGGACCGCACCGCCGCCCGCACCGCCGCCCGCACGCGCATTCTGCGCGCCGTCGAGGACACCCTCGGGCGCCAGGACTACGACGACAGCTACCGCGACTGCGACCTCACCGAGGTCCTGCACGCCGAACTCCTCGACCGCATGGACGCCCCAGACCTCGACAGGGACATCGAGAGCCGCCCCGTAGACGACATCATCAAGGACATCCTGCGCGACCTCGGCCTCGCAGCCCTGCCCGGCACCCGCCCCTGGAAGCGCCGCACCCCCGCCGACATCGCCGAACTCAACGCCCGCGCCGCCGCCCCAAGCCGCCCCGCAGGCAGCACCCCCCGCGAACCCGGCGCCGGCCCACACGACAGCCATCCCGCCATCACCCAGCACGCTCCCGATCCCGCGGACCAGCGCGAACCCGGCCATCCCGCCGGCACCCGCCCGCAGCCCGGCCCCATCCGCCCCGGTCCCGGCCTGCCGAAGGACCCGGCCGAAGCCGTCGCCTTCGTCCTGCACCACTCTGCCCGCGCCAGCGCCCGATGGCATCCGCCCCCCGAAGACTAACCAGCCCCCCGCCAGTCCCGCGCACTGATGACCGCCCAGCAGGCCCGCCCAGCCCCGCTCTGCCAGCAACCGCGTGCGCGCCAGGCCAAGCCAGCCCGCTCAGCTATCCAGCACGCTGTCCCAATACAGGTAGTCCCGCCAGCTTTCATGCAGGTAGTTCGGCGGGAACGCCCGCCCGTTCTCCTGCAGCACCCAGGTGCTGGGCTGCGCCGGCACCAGCCGGGGATGCATCCCGCATTCCCGCGGCAGCTTGCTCCCCTTGCGCAGGTTGCACCCGCCGCAAGCGGTCACGACGTTCTCCCACGTCGTACGCCCGCCGCGGCTGCGCGGAATAACATGGTCGAACGTCAGGTCCTGCGTCGGATGCCGTCCGCCGCAGTACTGGCAAGAAAACGCATCCCGCAGGAACACGTTGAACCGCGTGAACGCCGGCTTGCGCGCCGCCGGGATATAATCCTTCAGCGCGATGACGCTGGGCAGCCGCATGGACATGCTCGGCGAGTGAACCTCGTCATCATACTCGCTAAGAACGCTGACACGGTCCAGGAACACAGCCTTCACCGCGTCCTGCCACGACCACACCGACAGCGGGAAGTAGGACAGCGGGCGGAAATCGGCGTTCAAAACCAGGGCTGGAAAATGCAAACCGCCGTCGGGCACTACGTGCTCCTCCTGAAGGCGGGTGCGCCGGGGAACACCCCCGATCCCAACGAATCGCCACGGACGCGCCGCCACGTGTATCTTCTATCGCACCAGGCTGTCCGCTCGGCAAGGCAGGGTTGCCGCCGGAGGAGTGCATGTCACGCGCACGTCATGGATGCTGCCCTATGCAGCAGCACCGCAACGCAAGCTGGCCAGGGCGGCTCAGGCAAACAGCCGCTGCAGGAACAGAGCCCCGGTCGCCAGCCCGGCATCGTCAATTGCGTGCCCCAGCCCCGGACACCACAGCGTCTGCACCGGGATGCCCAGCCGGTGCAATGCCGCCTCCGCCGCTTGCGCCCGGGCAAACGGCACCACCTCATCCGCCTCCCCATGCGCCAGCAGCGTCGGCGGATGCCCGGTGCAGGCCGCTGCCAGGTCCGCCGACTCCAGCAGCGCCCCGGAATAGGCCAGCAGCCCCCGCGGCGGCGGCCGCCGGCGCAGCCCGGCGTGCAGCGCCATCATCGCCCCCTGGCTGAACCCCATCAGCGCCACCGCGTCCGCAGCCAGCCCCAGCCGCTCCAGCTCCGCCGCGACATACGCATCCAGCAGCGGCAAGGCACGCCCGGCGCCTGCCAGCAGAACGGCAGGCGAACGGTCCGCCAAGCTGAACCACTGCCGCCCCGGCCCCTCCGACAAACCGCCTGCCACCTGGTTGTCATACGCCTCCGGCCCATGCGGCGCGACGAAGGCCGCGTCCGGCAGCGCCTGCGCCCAAGCCGGAGCCAGATCAATCAGGTCGTGCCCATCCGCCCCGACGCCGTGCAGCAGCACGACCATCTGCCGCGCCGCGCCACCCGACTTCGGCCCCCAACGCAAGCCCTCCAGCGCCATCGCAACCCCCTCCATCCCTACCCGGCGCCGGATGAAATCCCCCGGCGCCCATCCGCACGCTTGCACCGCCCCCAGCGACGAGGCAAGCGCAGGCAAACCAACCCGGATCACCGCCGCCGCACCCTCATGCCCATCACCCGCTTCGCCCCCAGCCCGACCGGATACCTGCATCTGGGCCACGCCCGCGCCGCCCTGTTCGCCTGGTCGCGCGGCAACTACCTGCTCCGGCTGGAGGACATAGACCCCACCCGCTGCCGCCCCGAATACGCCGCCGCCATTCCCGAGGACCTGGCCTGGCTCGGCCTGCACCCGCACGCACCCGTGCGCGTGCAGTCCCAGCACCTGCCCGAGTATCGCGCCGTGCTGGACGCACTGCAGGCACGCGGTCTGATCTATCCCTGCTTCTGCACCCGCGCCGACATCGCCGCCTCCGCCCACGCCCCCCACGGCCCCGACGGCGCGCCCCTTTATCCCGGCACCTGCCGCACCCTGCACCCGGCGCTCCGGGCGGATCGCCTGGCCCGCGGCGACCGCCACGCACTGCGGCTCGACATGGCAGCGGCAGCCGCCCAGGCCGGCCCCCTAACCTACACCGAGGCCGGCCAGCGCCACCCCTGCCACCCCGAAGCCTTCGGCGACGCCGTCCTGGCCCGCAAGGACGCCCCCGCCAGCTACCACCTGTGCGCCACCCACGACGACGCAATCCAAGGCGTGACCCTGGTCACCCGCGGCGAGGACCTGCGCCCGGCAACCCACCTCCACCGCCTGCTGCAAGCCCTGATGCGCTGGCCGGAGCCGCACTACGCCCACCACCCCCTGCTGCTGGACCCCGCCGGGCGCCGCCTGTCCAAGCGCGACGGCGCGGCCACCCTGCGGTCTCTCCGGGCATCCGGGGCATCACCAGCCGAGGTACGGAGGATGGCCGATCCAGCGGAACCATGAAATCTGCCGCAAGACCTCGCCTGCCCATGCGGGAAGGCGGGTGCCATTCCCATGTTCACCGCCGAATCCAGTGGCGGTCATTACGATTTGCTCATATGGTTCGTTCAGCCAACGTGAACAGGAAGCTGCCATGTTTGCCCGCCTCGCCACCGTCGCCGTCCCAACCTTGTATGTGTCCGTCCTGCCGGCGCACGCAGTTCCGGTGACTTACAACCTCACTGGAACCGTGACCCAGGTCGGCACGCTGCCCCCCGTCTCGGTCACGCCGGGCCAGGTCATCCCGATCAGCATCCAGGTGGACACGGCGGCCACGGCCTCGCCGCCGGGATCGGGCCATTATTCGTCCACCATCACCTTCAATCCCGGATCGGGCCGCTACTCCGTCATCTTGTCGGCGTTGTTCGACGGCCAGGACCTGTCCAGCCTGGCTCAGACCATTGACGTGACTGGCACCTCGATCAGGTTCGCCACGACCGGCCCGCAGATCGGCTACGGCTTCCAGCTCGCCCTGTCCGGCGCCCCCCGCAGGCACCCTGTCATCAGCCACCCTGCCGTCCGCGCTCGACCCCGGCCTGTTCACGTCCGGCACGTTCAGCGTTGTGGACGCCTTCACTGCGGCAACTTACGGCTACAGCGGAACGATCAACGGCCTCGCCGTTCCAGAGCCTACGTCCCTGATCCTGCTCTGCACAGGGCTGGTAGGCCTTCTGGGACGGCGGCAACTGGGACGACGCCCTCGCGCATCCTGACGGATCGGCAGGAGCCTGTCAGGCACGGCAGAGTCCCCGGCCTAGCCTGACGCAGCCGCCACCCGCATCGGTGCCGGCGCCTCCACCGGCTCGACCAACTCCGGCCCATTGTTCCGCACATTGTTGACCCGGCTGCTGACCGGCCACACCCGGAACCCGGCGGCGGACGGGCGCAGCAACGTCGCCGGCTCGCCGTCCTCCTCCCCCAGCCACGCCGCCCAATCCGCCGGCTCCAGCACGACCGGCATTCTCTCATGCAGGTGGCCCAAGGCATCCACCGCAGTCGTCGTAATGACGGCATAGCTGCGGACCGCCTCCCCCTCCGGGCTGCGCCAGCCCTCCCAAACCCCGGCCAGCGCCATGACGGCGCCGTCCGCCCGCGCCACGGCATGCGGCTGCTTCGCCCCATCCGCCAGCACCTGCCACTCATAGAACCCATCAATCGGCACGATGCACCGCCGGGCGCGGAACGCATCGCGGAACATCGGCGCCGCCGCCACCGTCTCGGCCCGGGCATTGATCGGCTGCCGCACCTTCTTCGGGTCGCCGCGCACCCAGTGCGGCAGCAGCCCCCAGCGTAGCAGATCCAGGCTGCGGGCGCCGGTCACGGGATGGCGGCGCACCACCGGGCCGTCCTAGGTCGGCGCCATGTTCCAGGTCGGCTCCCAATTCGGCGTGTCGTTCATCGTCTGGAACACCCGGCGCATCTCGTCCGGGGGAGTCGTCAGCAAATACCGTCCGCACATGCATTGCACGTTGGCCGCCCATCGCCGTCTTTCAATCGGCCCCGGCGATAGCTACGTTGCGCGCCGCAACATGGGGGGCGGGCAATGGGCAAGCTGCTGCGGACATTGGCATTGGTGCTGCTGAGCGTCGGGTCCGCCCACGCGCAGGAGCGCGTGCTGAACGTCTACAACTGGACCGACTACATAGACCCCAAGGTGCTGGAGCGCTTCACCGCGGAAACCGGCATCAAGATTCAGTATGACGTGTATGACAGCCTGGAAACGCTGGAAGGCAAGCTGCTGGCCGGCCGCAGCGGCTACGACATCGTCGTCCCCACTGCGGAGCCGACGTTCAGCCGCCTGATCGCCGCCAAGGCGCTGCTGCCCCTGGACAAGCCCAAGATCCCGCACCTGTCCAACCTGGACCCCAAGCTGATGGCCCGCGTCGCCACCGCGGACCCCGGCAACAAGTATGGCGCGATCTACCTCTGGGGCACCGTCGGCCTGGGCACCATCCCCAATCAGATCCAAGCGCTTGCCCCCGGCGCGCCGATGGACAGTTGGGACCTGCTGCTGAAGCCGGAGAACGCCAAGCGCCTCGCCCCCTGCGGCATCAGCCGGATGGATAGCGCCATAGACACCATCCCGAGCGTGCTGAAGTACCTGGGCCGCAACCCCGAATCCGCCGACCCCAAGGACCTGGCGGACGTGGAAAAGACCCTGATGGCCATACGCCCCTACATCCGCACCTTTGCCAGCGGCGGCGCGGTGGAGGCGCTGGCGGGCGGCCAGACCTGCCTGGCCATGACCTACTCCGGCGACGTGATCCAGGCGGCGGTGCGCGCCAAGGAGGCCGGGCAGAAGGAGGTCCGCTACGTCGCGCCCAAGGAGCTGGCCGAGCTGACCTTCGACATGCTGGCCATCCCCAAGGACGCCCCGCACCCGGCGGAGGCGACGCAGTTCATCAACTTCCTGCTGCAGCCCGACGTGATGGCGGCGATCACCAACCAGGTGCGCTACCCCAACGCCGTGCCGGCCAGCCTGCCGATGGTGAACGCCGAGGTGCGGAACGACCCGAACGTGTTCCCCGACACCAACTCCGCCCGCTTCTTCACCGTGAAGGCGCCGACGCAGGCGGCAGACCGGGCACGGACGCGGATGTGGGCGCGGTTCAAGGCCGGGTCCTAGCTGGTTGGCGGCGGAACCAGGCGACGTTGACGTAGAAGGGCTGACCGTCCGCTACGGCCCGGCGACCGCACTGGACCGGCTGGACCTGAGCATCGCCGCCGGCGAGATGTTCGTGCTGCTGGGCGGGTCAGGCTCGGGCAAGACGACGCTGCTGCGGACGCTGGGCGGGTTCATCCAGCCCAACGCCGGGCGCATCGTGCTGGGCGGCCAGGACATCACCCGGCTGCCGCCCCACCGGCGCCCGGTGAACACCACGTTCCAGTCCTACGCGCTGTTTCCGCACATGAACGTCGCCGACAACGTCGCCTTCGGCCTGCGCCGGCAAGGGATGCCACGGGCGGAGATCGCCTCGCGGGTTTCGGCATTGCTAGACCTAGTGCGCCTGGGGGAGTTCGCCGGGCGCCGCCCGGATGCCCTGTCCGGCGGCCAGCGGCAGCGCGTCGCCCTGGCCCGGGCGCTGGCGCCCCGCCCCCGGCTGCTTCTTCTAGACGAGCCCATGTCGGCGCTGGACCGCGGCCTGAGGGAACAGACAAGGCGGGAGCTGCTGCGGGTGCAGCGGGAAACCGGCACCACCTTCGTGCTGGTGACGCACGACCAGGACGAGGCGCTGGCGATGGCAACCCGCATCGGCCTGCTGCACGCGGGCCGGCTGGCGCAGGTGGGGACTCCGGCCGACATCTACGAACGCCCGGCCAGCCGCTACGTCGCGGCGTTCATGGGCGCAGCCAACATCCTGCCGGGGCGGGTGCGGGACGCCGGCCCTCCAGCATTACTGGAGCTGGACGGCATCGGGCCGGTGGAGGCCGCCGGCTCCGCGCCCTGCCCGGCCGGCGCCGCGGTCCACGTGGCGCTGCGGCCGGAGCGGCTGCGTATCGCGTCCGGCGCCGCAACCGGGGTGAACAGCGCGGCCGGCACCGTGGCCGACAGCGCCTACCGCGGCGACGCCATGGACCACGAGGTCCGCCTGCCCAGCGGCGCCGTGCTGCTGGTGTCCCAACCCCTGTCCGACAGCGCTGCCACTCTGCTGTCGCCCGGCAGCGCCGTGGTGGTGTCCTGGGCGCCGGACGCCTGCGTAATGCTGCCGGAATGAGGACGGTCAACTTCGGTGCAGCAGAAGGCCGCCCCCTTCTCCCTCTCCCTCCGGGAGAGGGTCGGGGTGAGGGGGTCTTGGCTACGGAGCGGGGAGTCCCCGGTCCAGCGGCGCTACCGCCCTTGGGTCGGCAAGGACAGCGCCTGAAGACCCCCTTACCCCAACCCTCTCCCGCAGGGAGAGGGAGCAGAGCCGCCCCCATCTCATGAACCGCCTCCTCGTCCTACTCCCCATCTGGGCCTGGCTGCTGCTATCCGTGGCGCTGCCGGTACTGATCGTGGCATTGCTCTCGTTCTCCACCAGCGTCCCCGGCGTCCCGCCCTACACCCCGCTCGGCGTGTCCCCGGACACAGCAAATTATGCCACCCTGACCGAGGACCGCTTCTACCTCGACGCCGGCCTCAAAAGCCTGGCAGTCGCGGGCGTATCCTCGGTGGCATGCATGCTGCTGGGCTACCCGATGGCACTCGCCATCGCCCGTGCGCCGGACCGTTGGCGCTCCGCCCTGCTGCTGCTGGTGATGCTGCCGTTCTGGACCGGCTTCCTGCTGCGCGTCACCGCCTGGATCGGGCTGCTGCGGGACGGAGGCTGGGTGGACCTGGTTCTAACCTCCCTGAGCCTGCCAGCAGCGAGGCTGCTCTACACCGATGCGGCGATGTATATCGGCATCACCTATGCCTACCTGCCCTTCATGATCCTGCCGCTCTATGCCCGCCTGTCCCGCCGCGACCCGGCGCTGGAGGAAGCCGCCGCGGACCTCGGCGCCACGCCGTGGGTGGCATTCCGGACGGTGACGCTGCCGCAATCCCTGCCGGGCATCGCGGCCGGACTGGCGCTGGTGTTCATCCCCGCGGTGGGCGAATACGTCATCCCCGAGTTGCTGGGCGGCCCCGGCGCGCAGACCATCGGCCGCGCGTTGTGGAACGAGTTCTTCAGCAACCGCGACTGGCCCATGGCCGCCACCGTCGCCAATGCACTGCTGCTGGCGCTCCTGGTGCCGATGGTTCTGCTGCGTGCGCGGCAATGAGGCGGATGGCCCGTCTCCATCAGAAGACACAACGCCGCTGCCTTCCCCCTCTCCCTCCGGGAGAGGGCCGGGGTGAGGGGGTCTTGGCTGCGGAGCGGCAAACATCGCGCGCCGAAGGACGTCGGTCCCGCAACAACCGGGCACCATGCTTGCCCGCCCCCTCACCCCAACCCTCTCCCGAAGGAGGAGGAAGCAGGCACCACTCATGCCATAGGTCGTGCAACCCTCATCCAAACGGCCCAGCCGCCCGCAGGGCTCCATGAAGCACGGCCGGTTCCTAACCGCGTGCCTGATTGCCGGCTACGCCTTCCTCTACATCCCCGTGCTGCTGCTGGTCGCCACCAGCTTCAACCCGTCCCGCCTCACCACCGTGCTGAGCGGCTTTTCCCTGCGCTGGTATGCCGCGTTGTGGCGGGACGACAAGCTGATCGAGGCCGCCGGCCTGTCCCTGCGCGTGGCGGCGCTGTCCGCAACGGGCGCCACAGTGCTGGGCACCTTGGCCGGGCTGGCGCTGGCTCGGTTCGGGCGGTTTGCCGGGCGGGGCGCCTTCGCCGCGCTGCTGTCGGCGCGGCTGGTGCTGCCTGACGTGCTGGTCGGCCTGTCCCTGCTGCTGCTGTTCGTGCAGATGGAACAGACGCTCGGCTGGCCCGAGGGGCGCGGGGCGCTGACCATAACGCTGGCCCACGTGTCCGTCAGCCTGTCCTACGTCGCCGTCGTGATCGAGGCGCGGCTGGCCGATGCCGGCACCGAGCTCGAGGATGCCGCCATGGACCTGGGCGCCTCGCCCTTGAAGGCGTTCTTCCTGGTCACGCTGCCGCTGCTGGCCCCGGCGCTGCTGTCCGGCTGGCTGCTGGCCTTTACCTTGTCGCTGGACGACCTGGTGGTGGCGACCTTCGTATCCGGGCCGGGGGCGACGACCTTGCCGATGGTGGTGTTCTCCGCCCTGCGCCTGGGCGTGACGCCGGAGCTGAACGCCTTGGCGACGGTGATCCTGCTGGTGGTGTCGCTGGCGTTGGGCGGAGCATGGTGGATGCAGGCGCGAGTGGGCCGGGCTGGATCCCGCCCCGCCTGACGCGGTCCTCATCCAAGCCTGGACCCAACCGGCTCCGGTCCCCTATGTGCGAGCAGGCGCTTGGAGGTTCAGGTCCTTTCGCCCCGCGCCTGGATCTGACTACCCGACCTGAATGCAACGTGCTCTGGCGTTGGGCCAGAGCGTCGTGACCGCCACGGCAGGATCGGCCGGCGCGCCCGCCGACGTGCCAGTGCGTCGCCCGTGCCGGTCGGAGCAGGCTCAGCCCAGGCCCTCCCCGGCCTCCCGCCAACCCATGCTCCAGAACGCGGTTTCAAGGCGGACGGCGGTGCTGAACGTCGCTTGCAGGGCCGCCGCACGCGCGTCGCCCCCGCGCTCGGCCCAGAGCCGGGCAAGCGTGGTGCGCGTCGCAGCGGCAGCCGCCTGATACTCCGGTCCGGCATAGGTCTCGATCCACGGCGCATAAGGGTTGCCCGGCGCCGGCCGCCCCGCAAGCTGCATCCCGATATCAGCATATCCAAGCACGCAGGGCGCCAGCGCCGCATACAGGTCGAGCAGGTCGCCGGCAGCGCCGCAGTCCAGCACGAAGCGGGTGTAGGCGACGGTTTCGAGCGCCTCCGGCTCGGCGGCCATGCCAGCCTCGTCCAGGCCCCATCCCGCGCAGAAGGAAACATGCAGCGGCAGCTCGCCCAGGATCGCGGCATACCCGTCGGAGGCCGCCCGCAGGTCCGCCAGGCGCTGCGCCTTGTAGCCGGCCAGAGCATAGGCGCGGGCGAACTGGATCAGGAACAGGTAATCCTGGGTCAAGTATCGCCGGAAGGCCGGGCTCGGCAGCGTCCCGTCGCCGAGGCCGCGTACAAAGGGATGGCCAGTGAACTCCGTCCACAGCGGCCCGGCGCCGTCGCGCAGCCGTTCAAATGGACCCTGTTCCGTCATGGCCTGGCCCTCGCAGCGGTTCTGGGGCAGAGCTTACCGCCCCTGGTCTACCGCGTCGCCGCGCTGCTCGCCATGATGGACAAGGTGGGAAAAGGCGGTTGGCACCAGCAACGCGGTCGGAGAAAAGATCGCCAGCCCGAAGGATGACCGGTGCAGGAAGGCGCACCAATCAAGCTCCGGGCGTCGTTTCCGCAGACCGGCCGCCGCTCAGGGACCCGTACCTGCCGCAGTCATGTCTCAGCGGAAGCCGAAGCCTATGGACACGCCCGGCGCTGTGACTACCGGCGGCGGAGCGTAGTAGGCGCGGGGCGGCGATACGTAATAGGCCGGTGGCGGGGCGTAGTAGCCCGGCGGGGGAGCGTAATAGGCCGGGGGCGCATACGCCCGCCGATCCCGCTCGCGCTGCTCATGCTCGCGCCATTCGTGCTCGCGCGCCTCATGGTCGCGCCAGCGCTGCTCGCGCCACTCGTGCTCCCGTCCCTCGTGCTCCCGCCACTCATGGCGCTGCCAGCCGTCGTCGAAGCCGCCCTCCGCCCGGGCCGGGACGCTGGCGGCGATGACGCCAAACATCCCGATGACTGCTAGGGCCGCCGTCACTGCACGCATGTTCATCTCCTGGTCCCGACATTGGCGGCCTTGCGCCGCCCGTATGAATAAAGCGGGGGATTGCGGCAGAGGCTGGGCGGCCCTGTGGTCATTTCGGGCCGGGGCGGGCCATGGCTGACCGCCGGGCCGTGCAGCCTGGCTGCCGCGCCTGCATCAGCGGCCCCCATCTCAGCCGTTGCTGGAAGGCGCCCGGCCTCCTGGCGGGAAACCGGAAACACTGGGCGGCGGGGGAACAGCTCCGCGGCGTCCGGCGCCGGACCCATGTTCCCGGCCGGACAAGCGGGGCCTGGGCCGACGGCGTGCCTCAGGCCGCCCGCACTTCGATCTCCTTCGGCACACCGATCAGCGCATCCACCTTGGCGCCCGGGAACACCCCGTCAGCGCCTTGGGCGCTGAACCGGGCGTAAGGCGCCTCATACAGGCGACCGCCGAGCCGGAGCGGGTGGCCCTGCCGCCAGCGTGGCTGCCGTGCTTCCGGCCTCACGCCCGCTGCACGTCATAGAACTGCGGAAACCCCATCCGCACGCTCCCCAGCCGCCGCGTCGCGGTCGCGTCGTAATAGGCGCCCAACGGCAGATACGGCACGTCCACGAAGAACTGCCGCTGGATCTCGGCGCAGATGCGCTGCTGCGAGGCGAGGTCCGGCGCCTCGAACCACTCCGCCCGCAGCGCCTCCAGCCGCGGGGCGCTCGGCCAGCCGAACCAGGCGCCGTCGCCGTTGCCGCGCAGGCCGAGCTGGCTGGCCGGGTCGAAGTTGTTGGTGCCGTTCAGGTAAGTCAGGAACACGTTCCACCCGCCCTCCGCCGGCGGCTTGCGGCTGCTGCGCCGCTGCACCAGTGTGCCCCAGTCGGTGCTCACTAGGTCCACGTTCAGGCCGCATTGCTGGAAGGCGTCCGCCATCACCAGCGCCATGGCATGAGTGGTTGGGTAGTCGGTCGGGTCCAGGAAGACGACCTTCTCCCCGGCATAGCCCGCGGCGGCCAGGGCGCGGCGGACCGCCGGAAAATCCGGCTTGCCCACCACGACGCCGGTACCGACGTCGGTTGCCATCGGCGTGCCGGGGCTGAACACGCCGACGTGGTCCCGCCACAGCGCCCGGTCGTCCCCGGCCACGGCGCGCATCACCTCCGCCTGGTCCACCGCGCCCAGCAGCGCTTGCCGGACTGCAGGGTTGTTGAACGGCGGGAACAGGTGGTTGAAGCGCAGGCAGCCCAGCCCGCCGCCAGGGTCCAGCACCTCGATGCGTATGCCGGGCTTGCGGCGCAGCATCCCTTGCAGGTCGGGCACCGGGCTTTGCCACCAGTCCACCTCGCCGTTGGCCAGCGCGCTCGCGGCGGTGCCGGCGTCGGGGATCACCTGCCATTCCACCCGGTCGAACCCGGCACGCTTCGGCCCGGCAGTAAAGGTGGCGGGGCCATCCGGGCGCGGAACGTAGGCCCCGAACCGCTCGTAAGCCACCAGCGACCCCGGCACGCGTTCCCCGGGCAGGAAACGGTAGGGTCCGCTGCCAACCATCTCGGTGACCTGGGTGTTGGCGTCCGTGCGGGCCAAGCGCTCCGGCATGATGCAGGGCATGGAGGTGCCGGTCTTGCCCAAGGCCGCCGGCAGCAGCGGGAAGGGCCGCTTGAGCCGGAACTGGATCGTGCGGTCATCGGCGGCGGACAGTTCGTCGGTCGCCTCCATCAGCGCGCGGCCGAAGGCGTCCCGCGCGGCGAAGCGGCGTATGGAGGGCACTGCATCCTGCGCCCGCACAGGCTCCCCGTCATGGAACCGCAGGCCGTCGCGCAGCGTCAGGCGCCACAACTTGCCGTCCGCCTCCATTGTATGCCCGGCGACCATCTGCGGCTGCACCTGGAATGTGGCGTCCTGCCCATACAGGGTGTCGAACACCAGGTAGCCGTGATTGCGGGTGACGGTAGCGGTGGTCCAGATCGGGTCCAGCACCGCCACGTCGCCCTCGGGGATGAAGCGCAGGGTGCGGGCGGGCTGGGCGATGGCAGGCCGGGCCAGGGCGGCAAGGCCGGTGGCCACTAGGGTGCGTCGTCGCAGGGCCATGCCGCTCTCCTGGGTGCTTGGGTGCGCGGACCGTGGCAGTGCCGGGCTGCAAACTCCCGGCCTCGGCTTGCGCCAGCGCCCCCGCATCCGGCCATACTATCCGCCGGCGCGCGAATGCCTAGACCGAGACTGAGGATGAAGCCGCCGTAGTTCTCGCGTCGAGCACGGCGGGAACGCTACCCGGCGCCAGCTCCCTTGTCCGCGGCAGGAGTTAAGCAGACTTGCGCGGCTTGTCACGCACATGGAAGTTGGCCGAGCTAGGCCGCACAAGCCTGCTTAGCTTTTCATTTGTGCGCCGGACCTCCAGAGGTTTGCTTAGGTCAGGTAGCTATGGACGATGCCGATCAGCTCCTCGGCGGCACGTGAGGCATCGCCCTTGCTGACGGCCTCGACGATTTTCTCGCGGATGTGATCCTCGATCACCTCGGCGATGAAGCCGTCCATGGCACCCCGGCAGGCCGTCGCCTGTTGCAGCAGCTTGGCGCTGGGCGCGTCCTGTTCAGTGATGGCGCGCTGCAAGGCGTTATCCCTGGCGCTCCATTGGGCCTGATCACCGAGGGGGTGCAAACCCTCGCCGGCGTGCTGCTGCCATCGGCCACCGTATTCCTGCTGCTGCTGTGCAATGACTGTGCGGTGCTGGGGCCGTGGGTCAACGGGCGCTGGACCAACCTGTTCATCGGAACCGTCATTGCCGTGCTGGTGCTGCTGTCGGTCGTGCTGGCTGCCTCGGTGCTGTACCGGACATCACCGGCACGACGGTCCTGTGGGTGCTGGGCGTGGCGGTGGCGCTGGCCGCGGCCGGGGGCACGTTGGCCTTCGCCGGGCGCGAGCCTGCAGTTCCCATGCCGGACCGCGCGCTGCGGCCGGGCTGGCGGATGCCGCCGCTGCCGCAGCTTGAACCGAACCGGATCAGCGGCACCACCCGGGTCTGGATGCTGGTGCTGCGCGGCTACCTGCTCGTGGCGGTTGGGATGGTGGTGTTCCGCATCGTCCAGCTCGCGCTAGGCTGAGGCGACGTCCCGGCCGTTACGGCGTTCTACGCCTGGTCATTCACACCGGCCAAGCCAGGCCCATAACCAAGAACACCTTCTGAAAGAGCATAACCCCATGAGCGAGACGACGCAGAGGACGACCAATTGGATGCGGCGCGGCCGCCATATCGAAGACCTGAGCGACGCCGAGATCCTGGCGCTGGCCATCAACAACGAGGAGCAGGCCAGCCGGGCCTACACCGAATTCGCGGAGGCGTTGCGCACGGACTACCCCGACACCGCCCGGATGTTCACCGAGATGGCGCAGGAGGAAACCGGCCACCGCCACCAGTTGATCGAGCTGTTCAAGTCGAAGTTCGGCGAGACCATCCCGAATATTGATGCCGCCGACGTGCGCGGCCTGCTGCAGGAGCGCCCGTCAGGCTTGGCGAAGTTTCAGGGACCGGAAGGGATGCGCCGCCAGGCCCGGCAGATGGAGGCCAACGCCAGCCGCTTCTATCACCAGGCCGCCAGCCGCACCCTGGATGTGACGATCCGCAATGTCCTCGGCGACCTCGCTGTGGCGGAAGCCGCGCACGAGCGGACGGCCGACGAGATTGACGAGACCACGCCGCCGACCGAGGGCCGGGTCAAGGAGGATGCCGACGCCCGCCGCCGCTTCGTGCTGCAGATCATCCAGCCTGGCCTAGTCGGGCTGATGGACGGCTCGGTTTCGACGCTGGCGCCGGTGTTCGCCGCGGCGTTCGCCACGCACAGCTCCTGGAACGCGTTCCTGGTGGGGCTCGCGGCCTCGGTCGGCGCCGGTGTCTCGATGGGCTTCGCCGAGGCGCTGGCCGACGACGGCAAGCTGTCGGGGCGCGGCACCCCCTACCTGCGCGGGCTGGTGTGCGGGCTGATGACCATCGCCGGCGGCATCGGCCATACGCTGCCGTATTTGATCCCGGACTTCTGGACGGCGACGATCGTGGCCGGTGTGGTGGTGCTGTTCGAGCTGCTGGCCATCGCCTGGATACAGTGGAAGTACATGGACACGCCGCCCTTGTCCGCTGTCGCCAAGGTCATGCTGGGGGGCGCGATCGTGCTCGCGCTCGGCATCGCGATCGGGAGCAGCTAGGCGGATCTCTGTACACGTGCACGCGGATCAAACCTAGGCAGGCCCATCATGCGGTTATGATTGCGGGCGATAGTGGCCGTTATCCAGATCGGCGCCAGCACCGCCTTGTCGCCCTCGCGACGAAGCGCGGCAAGCGGGCAGGCTGGGCGACAGCGGAGCGGACCAGGGCCTAAGCTCCAGCACCGAGGCAGGAGTTGAGGAAAGACGCGCCGCCGCTGGGTCATTGTGCCTCTCCCGTTTAAGCCGGGGAGGTTCGCTGCCGTGGCGCTCGTCCGCATTTGCCAGTTTTGTATGTGCCGGTTCAACGAGAGCGGCTGCTGGCCAGGAATACACTTGCCTTTCTGCATTCCCTGCGGGCCAGGTTGCTGCTGGCCTCGACAGGAACCGTTGAGGTCAAGATTACCAGGGCTTGGTGCAGCCGCGGGTTTCCAGTCCGGAGCTCGGACTGGATCAGGCCGCCAGGCAGCCCGTGCCCAACTCTGCTGCTGCCCCAGGCGATTCCACCTACGACTGTGTCTCTGCCCGGACCTGCGGAGGTTTGCTCAGGTCCCGCCCAGGGCCGCGACGGCGCACTGGCCCAACTGGTTGATCGCGTCCTTGCTGCCGGTCAGCGGCTCCTCGATGCTTTCACCGCCGGCATCAATGGTCAGGGTGTTGCCGGCCATCGCACCTTCCATGAAGGGGCTGTCGTTCTCGATCGGGATCACCAGGGTCGTCGCATCCGCGGCGACGGCGTCAGCGGACACCACTGCCTTCTTGTCGATGTTGTACTTGGCCTTGTAGACCTGGCCTTCGGTCAGTTTGAAGTCAGGCTCGATGATGACGACATAGACCTTCTTGGTCGCGGCGACGGCGAAGGCCAGGATGGACTTGTCGTCATAGGTGATCTTGGCAGTGCACTGCTTGAAGCTGCCATCCGCGTTATGCAGCCGCATGACCTTCCAGCCGCCCATATCAATCGTCTGCCCGGCGGATTGCGCCAGCGCGGGCAAGCCCGGGAGGCCGAGCAGGGCGGCAGCGGCGGCAAGCATCAGGGAACGGCGCACGTGGCTCTCCTTTTGGGTTCGCGGGAACGATGGACCCTGGCCGTGTTTGCAGCATGCCATGAATTGTCAGGCGGAGTGTTTCAGGCGCGGTATTGTTGTGCAGCCTGGGAGACGGGCCTAATGTCCCGCCCTTCCCAAACCCAGCCGGACCTCCAATGGACCTCATCGCCGAACGCCTGGACCGCATCAGCCCGAGCCAGACCATCGCCATCAGCAGCAAGGCGCGGATGCTCAAGGCCGGTGGGCGGGACATCATCAGCCTGTCTGCCGGCGAGCCCGACTTCGACACGCCGGACAACGTCAAGCAAGCCGCAATCCGCGCGATCCAAGAGGGCGACACCAAATACACCGACGTCGCCGGCACAATGGCGCTGCGCCAGGCCGTCGCCGCCAAGTTCAAGCGGGACAGCGGCCTCGACTACAAGCCGGAGGAGATCATCATCTCCACCGGCGGCAAGCAGGTGATCTTCAATGCCATGGTCGCCACCCTGAATGCCGGCGACGAGGCGATCATCCCCACGCCGTGCTGGGTCAGCTACCCCGACATCGTCTCGCTCGCCGACGGCACCCCGGTCTTCGTGCCCTGCGGCCAGAACAACGGCTTCAAGATGCGGGCCGAGGACCTGGAGGCCGCCATCACGCCGCGCACCAAGTGGCTGATGCTGAACAGCCCCAATAACCCGACCGGCGCCGCCTATACGACCGAGGAGCTGCGCGCCATCGCCGACGTGCTGCTGCGCCATCCCGACGTCTGGGTGTTCACCGACGACATCTACGAGAAGCTGGTTTACGGCGATTTCAAGTTCTCGACGCTGGTGGAGGTCGAGCCGCGCCTACGTGACCGCACCGTCACCATGAACGGGTGCAGCAAGGCGTATGCGATGACCGGCTGGCGCATCGGCTTCGCCGGCGGCCCGGCGAAACTCATAAAGGCGATGGACAAGCTGCAATCCCAGAGCACCTCCAACACCAGCAGCATCAGCCAGGCCGCCGCGGTCGAGGCGCTGAACGGCCCGCAGGACTTCATCGGCGAGATGGTGGAGGTGTATCAGCAGCGGCGCGACATGGTGGTGTCCATGCTGAACCAAGCGCCGGGCATCAACTGCCACACGCCGGAGGGCGCGTTCTACGTCTTCCCCGGCGTCCACGGCTGCATCGGCAAGACCAGCCGCGGCGGCGCCAGCATCACCGACGACGAAAGCTTCGTGCTGGCGTTGCTGGACGAGGAGGGCGTGGCCGCCGTGCACGGCAGCGCCTTCATGTATCCCGGCCACATCCGCATCAGCTACGCCGCCGCGACGGAGCAACTGCGGACGGCCTGCGAGCGGATACAGCACTTCTGCGAAGGGCTGCGCTGATGCTTCCCCCTCTCCCTGCGGGAGAGGGTCGGGGTGAGGGGGTCTTGGCGGACAGCCTCCGGCCCGATCAGGGGGAGGTCCTGCGGCACGGACATTCCCCGGCTCCGCAGCCAAGACCCCCTCACCCCAACCCTCTCCCGGAGGGAGAGGGAGCAGCAGGTGCTTCCCCTGCCCTCGCCCGTCGCCTGGCCCGGGTGCCCGTAGCGGCCACCGTCGCCATGACGATCAAGGCCCGCACCATGCGCGACGCCGGCGTCAAGGTGATCGCGCTCACCATCGGCGAGCCGGACTTCGCCAGCCCGCCCCACGCCATCGAGGCCGCGCATCAAGCCGCCTTGGCTGGCGACACCAAGTATCCGCCCCAGGACGGCCAGCCCGCGCTCAAGCGCGCCATCCAGCGCAAGTTCCAGCGGGACAGCGGCCTGGACGTCGCGCTGGACCAGATCACCGTGGGCAACGGCGGCAAGGGCGTCATCTTCAACGCCCTGATGGCGACGGTGGACGAGGGCGACGAGGTCGTGATTCCCGCCCCCTACTGGGGCGCCTACCCCCTGATGACCCGGGTCGTCGGCGGCGAGCCGGTGATCGTCACCTGCCCGCAGAACAACGGCTTCAAGCTGCGGCCCGAGGACCTGGACGCCGCCATCACCCCACGCACCAAGTGGCTGATCCTGAACAGCCCCAACAACCCGACGGGGTCAGCCGCGTCGGCGGACGAGCTGGCGGCCCTGGGTGAGGTCATGCTGCGCCACCCGCACGTATGGATCATGTCGGACGACATGTATGAGCACCTGGTGTTCGACGGCGCCCACGCGACGATGGCCGCCGTGGAGCCGCGGCTGCGGGACCGCACACTGACAGTCAGCGGCGTGTCCAAGACCTATGCCATGACCGGCTGGCGCATCGGCTTCGCCGGAGGGCCGCGGGCGCTGGTCAAGGCGATGGTCAACATGCAGGGCCAGGCTGCGGCCGGAGTGTCCACCATCGGACAGGCGGCGGCGGCGGCAGCGCTGGACGGGCCGCAGGACGCGGTGCCGGACATGGTTGCGGCTTACCGCCGGCGGCGTGACCTGGCGGTGGATGCGCTCAACACGGCGCCGGGCATGTTCTGCCACCGGCCCGAGGGCGCGTTCTACGTCTATCCCAGCGTGGCGGGGTGCCTGGGCAAGACCACTCCGACCGGCGTCCGCCTGCGGACGGACGAAGACTTCGCCCTGGCGTTGCTGGAGGAACAGCACGTCGCTTTGGTCCACGGCGCGGCGTTCGGAATGTCGCCGCACGTGCGGATCAGCTACGCGACGGATGACGCATCGCTTGCGGAAGCGTGCCGCCGCATCGTGGCATTCTGCACCAGCCTGCGGTGACACCGCTGCACGCTGCTCCCTCCCCCTCCGGGAGAGGGTTGGGGTGAGGGGGTCTTCGGCGCGGCGCGGGGCGCGTTTAGAGCCAGAGCGTTATCGAAACGCATCATCAAGGACTGCGTTTCCCCACCCCCTCACCCCGGCCCTCTCCCGGAGGGAGAGGGAGAAAGCGCCTCAGAACCTCCCCCGGTGATGGCACTCACACCGTGGCCCTGATCCGCCCCGGTCGGGACGCAGACTCCCCCGGCGTCATCGCCCTCATCAGCCGCTGCTGGGCGGACTACCCCAACTGCATCCTGGACGTGGAAGGAAATGCCCCAGGGCTGCTGGCGCCAGCAGCCTACTACGCCGCACAAGGGGGAACGCTATGGATTGCGGAGGACGCCGGCGCCGTCGCCGGCATGATCGCCGCCGTGCCGCGCGACGCCGGCGCCTGGGAGGTTTGCCGGGTCTATGTCCACCCCGGCCGGCACGGCACCGGGCTGGCGCATCGGCTTCTCGATGCCGCAGAGGCCTATACCCTCGCGGCTGGCGCGACCCGGCTACTGTTGTGGACCGACACCCAGTTCGACCGGGCGCACCGCTTCTATGAGAAGCGGTCCTATGTCCGCACCGGGCCGATCCGAATCCTGGAGAGCGACCCAGGCGTCCTGGAGTTCGGCTACGCCAAGCCGGTGGACGGCGTCGCCGTGCTGGATGCGGCGGCCGCAGTCTCCGCCGTGCGGCGCCTGTCCGACATCCTGGTGGCCTGCGTGGATGGCGGCGGATCAATGTCCCACCTGCCGCCCCTCGCGCCGGCTGCCGCGCAGGAGCACATGCGCGCGGTGGCAAGCAGCGTGGCGCAGGGACGATGCGTGCTGCTGGGGGCCTGGTCCCGCGGAGTGCTGGCCGGAATGGTGCGGCTGCAACTTGACACTCCGTCCAACCAGCGGCACCGGGCCGAGGTAGCGGAACTGCTGGTGCATCCGGATTTCCGGCGGTACGGGCTGGCAACGCGGTTGATGCGCGCCTTAGAAACTGAAGCAGCGCGTGCCGGGCGAACCCTGCTGACGCTGCACACCGAGGCCGACGGTGCGGCGGCACGGCTTTGCGCCTGGCTGGGCTGGACCACCGCCGGGAAGATACCTGGATATTCCCTTAATGACGCCGGGCGGCCCGTCGCCACGGCAATCCTATTCAAGCCGGTAGCCGGCGACCGGGCGTAGCCGGCGCGCTACAACTCGCGTCCCAACCGCGACTTACCAGTGGCCCGGCTCCGGCGGCTGCGTGGCCCAGGCAGACCGATGCGCCGCCTTGAAGACCGGGCAAGGTGGACCGGCTTCGAATGCGCCAAGGGCACCGCCAGCCTTCGGCGGCACCCTTGGAACACCTATTCAGGTAGGCAGTTGCGCGTTGGCTGCGTCCAGTAAGCTGCGGACAGCAAAACCTTGGCAGGCGCGAAGGCCGGCCTGCCGCATCAGTGTGCCGGCGACACCTGCACCGGTGCCGGCGGCCCGGCGGTCGGCGACCCCTGGGCCAGTATTCGGCCGTCGTCCACCACCAGCGTCTGCGCGGTGCAGTCCGTGATGCCCTGGGCGTCCAAGCTCCGCCCGTTCTGGAACTTTACATGCACCGCCGTCACGCAAGCCCCGCCCGGCGCCGCAAAGGTTTGCGCGTGGTTCTTGGTGATCGGCCCGGTTTCGGTCAGTGAGCGCGTCGAGTTGTCAGTAAGCTGGACGCTGGCCTCGCTGATCGTCTCATTGGCAGTGTTCCGCAGGGTATAATTGCGGAGGTTGCTGCTGCCGGGCTTGGACCTGTCATACGACTGGGTCGCGTTCTTCTGCTGAGCCTGCGCCGCCGCCGGCGCCAATGCCAGCGCGCACGCTGCCGCAAGAATTAGGTATCGCATGATGTCCCCTTAATCCGACTGGACGTTGCCGTCCGGACCTTGCTTGTTGGCCGGGCTGCGCCGTCCAGGGGCGCCATGGTCCTCCTCGCCGTGGGCGCCCTCCGCCTTGTGGCCGCCGCCCTGGCCGCTGGCGTCAGTGCCGCCTGCACTGGTCCCGGCTGTGCCCATGCTGCCGTCGCCATCCTCCCCGATCCCCTCGGTGCCGAAGCCGTCCTTGCGGCTGCTGGCCTGTGACTTGTCGCTCATCGTGCATCCCCGTCGTGTTGCGGCGGCACAACGGGCGAGCAGACGCTGGGCTGCATCGGCAGGATGTGACAAGGTTGTGTGCCCGGCCCCTGCGATCCCCGCAGCGTCCCCGCCGTTCAGTTCACTTAACTCTGGAAGGCTTCATCATGTCCGCACACCCGCCGCCGGTCCCGCCCGCCAATCAAAGCACGAAGGGGCCAGGCGACAACACGGCCTCGACCGCCGGCAAGCAGCACCCGATCCACCCGGACAAAGCGCCCAACAACACGGACGAGCAGGGCGACCACGCCAACGTCAAGCAGAACACCCATCATCCCGCGGCGCGCGGGGACCGCTGACCATGCCGGACAAGCACCCTAGAGCAGGTTCGGCGCGGACAGCCGCACCGAACCTGCTCTAGCCGTTGTTTTTGCGAGAATTTGCTCGGTCAAACCAAGCCGTTTAATCTGAACATGCTCTAGCACCGGCCGGTACCACGGCGGCCCTGGCAGTAGCGGGCACGACGCCGCCAAGCCGCATCGCAGCGGCAGCCGGGACAACAACCCGCTGTCGCCGGGGGAAACCATCAGCCCGGACCGCAGCCAGGTATCAGGCGGCGGTGGGGAGCGCGATAAGCACCACACGCATTACCCGCGGAACCCGCGGACGAAGAGCTAACTGCTCCAGACCGGCGCCCGTTTCTGCAGGAAGGCGTCTATTCCCTCCTCCGCATCGCGTTCGGCCATGTTGCGGGCCATGACGGCGGCGGCATATTCATAAGCTTCAGCCAGGGGCAGGTCAGCTTGGTGATGGAAGGCGGGCTTGCCGATGGCAACGGCAGCGCCGCTTTTTCCGGCGATGCGCCAGGCCAAGGACCAGACCGCGTCATCCAACCCGGCCTCCGGCACGGCATGGTTTATCAGTCCGAGCACCGCGGCGCGGGGGGCGTCCACCATGTCCCCGGTCAGCAGCATCTCCATCGCCACTTTCCGCCCCACCGCACGGGACAGCGCCACCATCGGCGTCGAGCAGAACAGGCCGATATTGACGCCAGGCGTCGCGAAGCGGGCCGTGACCGCCGCCAGAGCCAGGTCACAGCTTGCAACGAGCTGGCACCCCGCCGCGGTGGCGATCCCGTGGACCCGGGCGATCACCGGCACGCGCAGCCCGACGATCCGCTGCATCAGGGCGGAGCACTGCGTGAACAGCGCCGCGACCCCGTCCCGGTCCAGCCCACGCAGCTCCCACAGATCGTGCCCGGCGCAGAAGGCAGGGCCGGCGCCGGCGATCACCGCGACGCGTATGGCGGGATCGGCCTCGATCTCATCCAATGCGCCGTGCAGCGCCGCCATCAGCGGTGCGGACAGGGCGTTGCGGGCAGCGGGGCGGTTCAGCGTCAGCCAGGCCACGCCGTCCCGGTCGTCGCGCAGCAGCAGGGCTTCATTGGTCATGGCGGCCTCCTGCCACGCAGCATAGGAGCAGCAGGGCCGCTGGTCAGCCCCGTCGAAACCGCCTTTACCTCGGCCCGCACGCCCGTCATTGGAGGCAGCGAAGCAGCGGGGCAACGGACCTGCGTCGGCCTTCCGGGATTGCTGCGCCGCAAGGGTGGCTGGCGATGACGGATGCCTCGATGACACCGCTGGCCCGTGCTGCCAGGCAACCGAAGGACGTTCCATGCAAAACCAGCAAGTGCTGCTCAGCCGCCGGCCCACCGGCATCCCGCAGTCCCAGCACTTCGAGGTCGTCAGCACCCCCGTGCCCGCGCTGGCCGACGGTCAGGTGCTGGTCCGCAACAGCTACTTATCGGTCGAGCCGGCGATGCGCGGCTGGGTCAACCTGGCGCCGAACTACCTGCCGCCGGTGGAGGTCGGCGCCGTCATGCGCGCCTACGCCGTAGGCCGCGTCGCAGAAAGCCGCCATCCCGCCTACCAGCCCGGCGACGCCGTGACCGGCATGTTCGGCTGGCAGGAATGGGCGGCGGTGCCGGCGTCGGCCATCGAGCGCCGGGTGGACCACGGCGCGACCGCCGGGCTGCCGGTCCAGACCGCGCTGGGCGTGCTGGGGCTAAACGGGCTGGCTGCCTATTTCGGCCTGCTCGACGTCGGGCAGCCGCGGCCCGGTGACACGGTGGTGGTCAGCACTGCGGCCGGGTCGGTTGGCTCCTGCGTCGGACAGATCGCGCAGATCGCCGGCTGCCGCACGGTCGGCATCGCCGGCGGCCCGGCCAAGGTGGCGCTGTGCCGGGACGAATTCGGCTATGACGCCGCAATTGACTACCGCGCGGACGGGCTGGACGAGGCGCTGGCCGCTGCCTGCCCGCGCGGGGTGGACGTGTATTTCGACAACACCGCCGGGCCGGTCAGCGACGCGGTGATGCGGCTGCTCGCGCCGCGGGCGCGCGTCGTGGTGTGCGGGACGGCGTCGGTCGCGGACTGGACCGACTGGCCGGTGGGGCCGCGCGTGGAGCGGCACGTGCTGGTCAAGCGCGCCCACATTGCCGCCATCCTGGCCTTCGACTACCGCGACCGCTACCCGGAGGGGCTGGCCCGGCTGGCGCCCTGGGTGCGGGAAGGACGGATCGCCTATCGCGAGGACGTGCTGCAGGGGATCGAGACGGCGCCGGGCAGCATCGCCGGGCTGTATGCGGGGGAGAACATGGGCAAGCGGCTGATCCAGGTGGGGCCGGCATGATCACCCCAGCCTATGTGCAGGCGCTGACGGCCTACAATGCGGAGATGAACCGCCGCCTGTATGCCGCCGCGGCGCGGCTGCCCGACGAGGAGCGGCGGCGGGACCGCGGCGCATTCTGGCGCTCGATCCACGGGACGTTCAGCCATCTCGTGTGGGCGGACCGGATGTGGATGGTGCGGTTCGACGGGTGGGACAAGCCAGTCGTCGTGTTGGCGGAAAGCGGCAGCCTGTTTGCCGGCTTCGCTGAGATGCGGGATGCGCGGGTGGATGCGGACCTGGATCTGCGGGACTGGGCCGGCCGGGTGCGCCAGGACTGGCTGGACGGCACGACGGCCTGGTTTAGCGGCGCCACGCAGCAGGAGCAGGTGCGGCCCACGGCGCTGCTGGTGGCGCACATGTTCAACCACCAGACGCACCACAGGGGACAGGCCCATGCGATGCTGACGGCGGCGGGGGAACGGACAGGCAATACGGATTTGTGGCTGACGGAACTGTAGGCGGCAAGCGATCAAGGAAGAAACGTTTGCATAGTGCCAACCGCCAACTGCACTGACCCGTCGGCAAGCGCGCCGTCAACACGAGCCGCCTGCGGATGGGTTTCAGCGGATAGCAGCCGGCAGGAACTGCCGCCCGGCACTCCATGCTTACTGCCCGGCAGGCAATCTCCCAAGGAAATCCGAGGCTGCGGGTTGGAACGGCTGTTGCAGTGTGTGCCGGTACGCGATTCCGCGCACAGGAGCAGGGCATGTCAATCAGTTCCATCGGGAGCGATGCCTCCCAGGTTTGGCAACACCAAAGGGAAAGCAGGACGCAGAAAGCGGGCAGCGCGGATGGCACCGGCGCCACCCAGAAGCCTAGCCGCGGGTCGTTTCCTAGCCTGCCGCCAGTCGCCGACTCAAGCCTGGACGGCACGGGCACAAGCACGGGCACGAGCACAAGCACGAGCGGAAACAACGGTATCAGCGGCTCCGCGTCGAAGCTCATCGCCGACGTCAAGTCGCTGCTGATCAGCTTGCAGGCCGGCAACACCCCGACGGGTGCGGCACCGGGCGCCAGCAGCACCGGCACGGCCGCCGGGACGGGAGCCGCATCAGGCGACGGGACAGCCAGCGCAGCCAGCAGCAGCACGACCGGCAGCTCTTCAACCAGCAGCCTGTCCCAGGACCAGTTGACCGGGCTGAGTTCGGTGCTCAAAGACCTCGGCAAGGTGCATGGGGGCGGGCACCACCATCACCAGCATGGGGCGCCTCCGTCCGGCTCCCAGTCCGCAGATGCAGGCGGAACGGGTGCAGCGGCTGCCACCAGCGCAAGCGGCGCGTCCGCGTCCCAGCAGGCGTCCGGCTCAACCGCCTCGGACCTGCTCGCCCGACTCGGCAAGGCGCTGAGCGCCTATGGGACGGGCCAGGCGAGCGCGACGAGCCAGCCCAGCATGCTGATTGCCGCGTGACCGCAGGGCTGACGGGGCAAAACGCCCTGCCGACCATTGCATACGAACGCGTCCGTGGCGGTGAAGGGCGCCCGCCACGGCCCGCCCAGCATGGCACTGCCGCGTCAGCCCCCGCTCGGCCGCACCGCCAGCGCCACCCCCACGGCGAACGCCGGCACATCCAGCCACAGCCCATCCATCCCGGCCTCGGCCATGATGGTGCGACAGGCTTGCCCCGTCTGCGTGTCCCAAACGCGGGCCTGGTAACGCCCCGGTGCCAGCCCCGGCACCACAACGCCCACGCCGCGCCGCACCGCCGGGTCTACGCAGCCATCCCCCAGCAGGGGTGCCGTCCGCAGCAGGAACAAGACGGCTTGCCGCGCATCCGCACAGGCGAAGCAAGCCACGTCCGGATCGTCCACCAGCGCATCAACCGGACGCCGGTCGAACGTCGCCCAGTCCACCAGCGGCAGGAAGTCGGCCAGGCTCCGCTGCGCCCGGCGCATCCCGTGTGTCAGCCGGTGCGGGTTGCGGTTCGGCCAGCGCATCCCGCCGCCCACGCCGCCGGACGCCAGGTGCGCCCATTGCAGGTGCCGGAAATATTCGTCGTCGAACGCCTCATCCAGCGTCCTGCCGTGGTCCTTGAAGGTGTGGATCGGCCCGTGCTCGCTGTCGAAGAACGGGCGCTGGTCGGTGATCTCCGCCAAGGCCTCCCGCACCAGCTTGCCCACCGCCAGCGCGGGCGCCACCGTGTCGGAGGGATGGTCAATCGTGTCCTCCTCGTAGAAGTGGTTGTTGGCGAAATCGAGGGCCGGGTGGCGGAACACCGGCTCGTTCAGCCAGGGCTTCCAGTGCAGCTCCGGCCCGAACACCGACACGCATTGCGGGTGGGCGCGTCCGTGCGTGCGCAGCTCGATGTCTTTCAAGAACGGGCCGACGTCGCCGATGTAGTCCTCGAAGCAGCCGGGCCGGTCCTCGCCCTGGACCGGATGCATCTCGTTCCATAGGTCCCAGGCGAACAGGGTGCCGGACCCGCCCCAGCGCTCCGTCGCAAATTGCAGCCGGGCCTTGACCAGGCGGCGGACCTCGGGATGCACCATCAGGCTCGTGCGCGCGTCGCAGGGGCCGCCATTGGCGCTGTTGTAGGGGTGCAGGTCCCAGCGGACCCAGTGGAAGTAGGTGTCCAAAGGCGTCAGCAGCAGCCGCAGCCCGGCCTTTCCGCAAAGGCGGAACAGGTCGTTCCATGCCTGCACCAGCACGGGGTTGAACACGCCGGCCGGCTGCTCGAAGAAGTGGCCGCCGAACTCCGCATACTCCAGCATGAAGCGCAGGCAGGTCACGCCCTGCCCCCGCAGCCAGGCCAGGTGCCCGGCCACCGCCGGCAGGTCCCGCTGGTGCAGCACGCCGTTCCAATCCACCCAGGGCATGGCGTCGTTTTGGCCGATAGGGGTCCAGGGGTCGCCATGCTCGGTGATGAAGTAGGGCAAGCCGGGCGCGCGCTGTATCCAAGGCAGGTCGGTCAAGACAGCTACTTTACCTCTTGGTCCCAGAGTGATGCTGCACCAGGCCTGTTGTCGGAAATCCTCGCATCTCCTGCCAAGCCTCGGCGGCTTAAGCCTGCGTCACGCGCAGCGCATTCGTGGTGCCGGGCTGATTGAACGGCACCCCCGCCGTCACGACCACCTCATCACCGGGCTGGGCGAAACCCTCCGCACGGGCGATGCGGACGGCACGGGTGACGGTCTCGGTCATGGTGTGCAGCTCCCCCGTCAGCACGGCATGGACCCCCGACACCACCGCCAGGCGCCGGGCGGTTTGCAGGCTCGTGGTCAGGCCGAGCACCGGGCAGGCCGGACGCTCCCGCGCCACCCGCAGCGCCGTGCTGCCGCCCAGCGTGAAGGCGGCGATGGCGGCGGCCCCCACGGTTTGCGCGACCTGCCGGGATGCCGCTGCGATGGCCGAGGCCGCCGTGGGTTCCGGCACCGGCCGGCTGCTGTCCATCAGCGCCCGCCAGCCGGGGTCGCGCTCCACCCGCTCGACGATGCGGTCCATCATGTTGACCGCCTCGTAGGGATACTGCCCGGCAGCAGACTCCGCGCTCAGCATCACCGCGTCGGCGCCGTCGAACACCGCGGTCGCCACGTCCGACGCCTCCGCCCGCGTGGGCGAGGGCGCCGAGATCATGCTCTCCAGCATCTGCGTCGCCACCACGACGGGGATGCCGCGCTCGCGTGCCGCGCGGATGATGCGCTTCTGCGCCAGCGGCACCTCCTCCGGCGGCAGCTCCACGCCAAGGTCGCCGCGGGCCACCATCACCGCGTCGGACAAAGCGAGGATCTCGTCCATGTTGTCCAGGGACTGCGGCTTTTCCATCTTGGTCATGATCCAGGCGCGTCCGGCGGCGATCTCCTTGGCCTCGGCCACGTCCTCCCCGCGCTGCACGAACGACAGACCTATGTAGTCCACGCCGTGGAGCAGGGCGAAGTCCAGGTCCACCCGGTCCTTTGCCGTCAGCGCCGGGATCGGCAGCGCCACGTCGGGCACGTTCACGCCCTTGCGGTCGGACAGGGGGCCGCCGGTCACCACCTCGCAATCCAGGTGGTCCTCCCGGACGTGGACGACGCGCAGCCGCAGCTTGCCGTCGTCCAGCAGCAAGCTCGTGCCGATGCCCGCGGCCTCGATGATCTCGGTATGCGGCAACTGCACCCGGCGGCTGTCGCCCGGCACCGGGGACAGGTCGAGCCGGAAGCCCTGCCCGGTTTGCAGCGTCACGCGCCCGCCCTGGAAGCGTCCGACCCGCAGCTTCGGCCCCTGCACGTCGGCGAGGATGCCGATGGGCCGGCCCACGTGCTCCTCCAGCGCGCGCACCATGGTGATGCGGGCCAGGTGGTCCTCGTGCGTGCCGTGGCTGAAGTTCACCCGGAACACGTCGGCGCCACCCTGGAACAGGCGGGCCAGCATCTCCGCGGTGGAGCTGGCCGGGCCAAGGGTGGCGATGATCTTCGTGCGACGGCGGCGGCGCATCTTCACGCGTGGAGTCATGAGGGATGTCCTTGTTATACGACCAGGATGGCGCGGAGGTCGTTCACGTTGGTCAGCGTCGGCCCGGTGCGGACCAGGTCGCCCACCGCGTCGAACAGGCCATAGCTGTCATGCTCGGCCAGCACGCGCGCCGGGTCCAGCCCGGCGGCACGGGCGCGCTCCAGGGTTGTGGGGGTCACGACGGCGCCCGCCGCGTCCTCCGTCCCGTCGATTCCGTCAGTGTCGCCCGCCAGCGCCCAGATGCCCGGCGTTCCGCGCAGCGCGAGCGCCAGGCCCAGCAGGAACGCCGTGTTGCGCCCACCGCGACCGGACGGGCCGGCGCCGATGGTGACGGTGGTCTCGCCGCCCGACAGCAGCACGCAGGGCGGCGGCAGCGGCTGGCCGTGCAGCCGGGCGCTGGCGGCGATGCCGGCCATGACCGTGCCCAGCTCGCGGCTTTCGCCCTCCAAAGCGTCGCCCAGGACCAGCGGCATCAGGCCGTGCGCACGGGCGGCGGCGGCGGCGGCGGCCAGGGCCATCAAGGGAGTGGCGATCATGCGTATGTCGGGCGTGATCTCGCCGGGCTTGGGCGTTTCCGCGCCGTTGGTGCGGGGCAGCGCCAGGCCGTAACGGGCGGCGATGGCGCGCACGTCGGCCCAGGTGGTGGGGTCGGGCACGGTAGGGCCGCTGCCGATGGTGGCGGGATCGTCGCCGGGCACGTCGCTGATCACGATCGTGACCACGCGGGCAGGCGCCGCCGCGGCGGCCAGGCGCCCGCCCTTGACGGCGGACAGGTGCTTGCGGACGCAGTTCATCTCGCCGATGGCGGCGCCGGACTTCAACAAGGCGCGGTTGACCCGGTCGGCGTCGGCCAGGGACAGGCCCGGCGCCGGCAGCTCCAGCAACGCGGACGCGCCACCGGACATCAACGCCAGCACCAGGTCGTCCGGCCCCAGGCCCGCCACGGCATCCAGCACGCGCCGCGCCCCGGTCTCGGAGTTGGCATCGGGCACGGGGTGCGACGCCTCCATGACCTCGATGCGCCGGGTCGGATGGTTGTGGCCATAGCGGGTAACGACGATGCCGGTCATGGGCACGTCGGGCCAGGCGTCTTCCAGCGCGGCAGCCATCACCGCGGCCGACTTGCCTGCGCCGACGACGACCACGCGGCCGCCGGGGCGCAGCTCGCTGCGGAACGGCAGGTGCGCGGCCAGGACCTGCCGCGGGTCGGCGCTGGCCACGGCGGCGTCGAACATCACCCGCAGCGCCATGCGCGCCCTTTGGTCGTCCCAAGTCATGGCGCCTCCTCGCTCGGCGCCACTATGCGGGGTCAGGGCGGGTTGGGCCAGACCCCGGGGAGGTGGCGCTGCGCCATCCCGCACGCCATCTATAGTCCGCACCAACCGAGGACCATATTATGCCGACACCCGAGATGGACGCCGCCACCCGCACCGAGCTGGAGGCCGCCGCCTTCCGCCGCCTGGTCCAGCACCTGCAGGAACGGACCGATGTGCAGAACATAGATTTGATGAACCTATCCGGATTCTGCCGCAACTGCTTGTCCCGCTGGTATCGCGAGGCTGCCGAGGCGCACGGGCTGCCGCTGACCGACCCCGACGCGCGAGAGGTCGTGTATGGGATGCCCTACAAGCAGTGGCAGGCGCTGCACCAGCGGGATGCCACGCCGGATCAGAAGGCTGCGTTCGCGGCGTCAAATCCGGGGCATTGACCGCCTGCCCCGTCAAAGCAGGAAGCACGGCGGCGCGGTCCAGGGGCGGCGAGCACTGCCTTGCCCGTGCCTGGACCGCGGCGCGGCATAGTCGGCGTCGAGCGGCGGGCTGGCGCTGTGGTTCCAAAACCGCTTGCGGTCAGATGCGTAGCGGTCGGACCTGCATGTCTCTATGCGCGAAAAAGCTGGACCGGTTCGCGTCAGGCTTGGACCCAAACTGATCCGGTCCTGCTTACGGCGTAGCCAGATACATCGTCGCTGCGCCGAACCAACGTGTCTGAAACTCGATCCGCACCGGAAGCTTCGGCCCTCCTGGGACGGCTGAGGCAAACCACGCGGTCCCCCGCTGCGGCCGGCGCAGCGTTGCCGGATCCGCGTCGCGGACAAATCCGCCGAGCTGCCGGCCCTCGAAATCGCAGCGCAGCGCCGGGCCGGCATAGCTGGAGCGGCTGGTTGCCTCCAACTCCTGCACCGGCCCGGTGTGGACGGCCAGCTCGCCCAGGCGGCGACCGTCAAAGGTACGGACCTGGCCGTCGCAGCGGCCCGTCAGGTTCACGTTGTGGATCAGCAGCGCCAATGCGCTCAGCGAGTCGGCCGTGCCGGCCTGCTCGGCCGGGGGCACCGGGTCCCGCTCCTCGTCATTGGGCGGCACGAGCTGGCGTATCTGCGGGTCGTGCGCCGGGTAGTCTATCTGCGTCACCCGCTGCACGCCGCGCTGTGTGCCTGCGCTGAAGAACCGGCGGGGCTGTACGCGCCCGGCGTCGAACCGCCCCTCCGCCACGCTGTCGTTGCGGCTGCTGAAAGCGAGCGAGAGTGCGCCCACGGTATGGAACGCCAAATGGACGCGATACGTGGCAGGCTCCACATCCCAGTCCGCGTCCATCACCACTACCTGCAGCCCGGCGGCGTAGGTCTGATAATGCGCACGGACCGGCTCGGCGCCGGCCGGGGCGGCGGACAGGAGCAGGAGCGCGGCGGGGATCATCAAGTGTCGCATTCCCCGCAGGTTAGGTGGCGTAGGCCGTAGGCGTAACTGGGGCAAAACCCCGGGCACGCAGTTGCAGCAGAACAAAGGTCAGAGTGGGTCGGTAACTCTACCACCTTGAATATATGCGGCTTTTTTCGTTCTTTTAGTGATATAGATTGGAATGCGGTTCGTCTTTGCCCGGGGTTTTGCCCCAGTTACGCGTAGGCGTGGGGCACAACGCCGACGTTGCGCCCGCGGGAACACGGCCGCGTCATCCCGCCGCTGGCGTTCCCCGGGGCTGGAACAGGTCCGTGCTCAGCCCGCACAGGCAGCGGTCGCCGCCGTGTGCGCGGCGCGCGTCGGCCGGGTCAACTCGGGTCGGGGACAGCACGTGGACATGGCGCTATATGGCTGCATGATCTCGATCCCAGACGACGCCACGCCGCGCTGCACGTTCAGCGGCAGCATCAGCCTGCCCTTCCGATGCCCGGACTGCCGCCCTTCCCCTCGTAGCCCGGCGCCACTCCCGGGCCAGCCCGGCCGGGACGTAGCTGCCCGGCTGGGCCATCCGGACGCAGAGGTGGATGTCTTGGTGCGGGGTCGCGTGCTGCATGTGGAGGCGGGGGCGCGATGACCGACCGTTATGCGGTGATTGGCAATCCGATCGGGCACAGCAAGTCGCCTGCCATCCACATGGGCTTCGCCGCCGTCACGGGTCAGGACATCAGCTATGAGGCGCTGCTGGCCCCGGTGGGCGGGTTTGCCGACGCGGTGGACGCATTCCGCGCCGGCGGCGGCCGCGGGCTGAACATCACCGCACCGTTCAAGCTGGATGCCGCCGCCTATGCGACGCAGCGGCTGGAACGGGCGGAGCAGGCCGGAGCCGTCAATGCCCTGTCTTTCAACGGCCCGGCGGCGGCGGCCGACAACTTCGACGGCATCGGCCTTCTGCGGGACGTCGTGGCGAACCTCGAGTGCCCCCTGCGAGGCCGGCGCGTGCTGCTGCTGGGTGCGGGCGGGGCAGCCCGCGGCACGCTGCCGCCGTTCCTGGAGCAGCGCCCGGCCGAGCTCGTGATTGCCAACCGCGAGCCGGAGAAGGCAGCGGAGTTGGCGGAGCGGTTCGCCTCCCATGGCCCCGTCCAAGCCACGGGGCTGGACGGGCTGCGGCGCCTGGGCGGCTTCGACGTGGTGGTCAACGCCACCTCCGCCAGCCTGTATGGCGAGTTGCCGGACATCGGCACCGCGGTGTTCGGGCCGGGATGCCTGGCCTACGAGATGGTTTACGGCCGCGGCCTGACCCCGTTCTTGCGCCTGGCGCGCGATGCGGGCGTGACCCGGCTGGCGGACGGGGTCGGGATGCTGGTCGAGCAGGCGGCCGAAGCCTTCGCCTGGTGGCGCGGCGTACGGCCGGACACCCGGGCGGTGATCGAACGGATGACGGTGCCGCTGGTTTGAGACTGTCTGCTCCCTCTCCCTCCGGGAGAGGGTTGGGGTGAGGGGGTCTTGGCTACGGCGCAGGGCATGAACAGTACAGCGGCACTGCTTGAGAAAGTGCGGCGCTTGACGACCCCCTCACCCCGGCCCTCTCCCGGAGGGAGAGGGAGAAGAGCGCAGTCGGATGCGCAAAGGAGCACCCCATGACCCGCCTCGTTTACGTCCTGAACGGACCCAACCTGAACCTGCTCGGCCGCCGCCAGCCAGAGATCTATGGCCGCGAGACCCTGGCCGACGTGGAGCGCAACTGCCGAGCGCTGGCGGCCGAGTTAGGCCTCGACCTGCGGTTCCACCAGAGCAACCGCGAATACGAGATCATAGACTGGGTGCATGAGGCGCGTGAGGATGCGGACGGCCTCGTCATCAACCCGGCGGCCTTCACCCACACCTCCGTCGCGATCCTGGACGCGCTCAATGCTTTCGAGGGGCCGGTGATGGAGGTCCATATCAGCAACGTCCACAAGCGCGAGGCCTTCCGGCACCATTCCTACGTGTCGCTGCGGGCGGATGGGGTGATCGCCGGGCTCGGCACCCAGGGCTATCAACTGGCGCTGCGGCGCGTAGCGCACCTGCTGGATGGGGCGGCGTAGCAATGGCGCCGGATCGCCTGGCCGTGATGGGCGCCGGGCTGATCGGACGCCGGCACGTTGGGCGTGTGCTGCGCGAGGACTGCTGTACCCTGGCCGCCGTCGTGGACCCCGACCCCGGCCACCCGGGCGGTTGCCGAACAGGGCTAGTGGCGCCTGGCATCCGAGCCTCGTTGCCATGCTGGAGCGGGACCGGTCGGAGGGCGTCATCGTCGCCACGCCCAACCAGAAGCATGTCGAGAACGGCCTGGACTGCGTGGCCGCCAGGCTGCCGGCGCTGATCGAGAGGCCGCTGGGAGATGATGTGGACGAGGCCGCGCGGCTGGTGGACGCCACGGACAGCGCCGGGGTGCCGTTGCTGGCCGGCCACCACCGCCGGCACAACCCGCTGATCCCTGCAGCCAAACGGGCGATTAACGCGGGGCAGCTGGGCCGGGTCGGCGCCGTACATGGGACCTGCTGGTTCCACAAGCCGCCGGAGTACTTCGACCCAGCGAGGCGGTGTGAAAAGTGGATGGGGCCAGTGCTCATCAACCTAATTCAAGACGTGGATCTGCTGCGCTATCTGTGCAGCGACGTGGCGGAGGTGCAGGCGCTGGACAACAACGCCCTGCGGGCAATGCGGTGGAGGAGACGGCCGTCATCCTGCTGCGCTTTGCAAGCGGCGCGCTTGGCACCGTGAAGGCATCTGGTGTTGGAAGGCCGGGCTGCATCCGTGCGCGAAGCCCTGCGAATGCTAGGGGCAGACCTCGATTGAAGCCGTGACGGAAGGCGACGTGCCATCCGCGGCATCAGCCATGCATCAACCTTGTGGGCAGGGCAGCCACCACCGCCTATCTGCCTACCGGGCTAATGCCGACCCGGCCCAGCCATCTCGCGGTTCCGTGATCGCAAACTATTTTTAGAGTCGCCAACGGCTTTGAAGGGTGTTCCCGCAACCCTCTCTACCAGCCGAACCGGCCAAGGCATCAGGCGAGCAGATTTTGCGGGCTATCGTTCGCGTTGGATGGAAGGCTGCACCCCAGATTGTCACCTACCGAGGAGTGGGGCGGTGCCGCGGGGCTAGCAACCTTCCCAGCAGGACCAGCGGAGCCGCCTAACCAGCGTATTGCACTGCAATGTAATCACACGGCTACATCTGCCTGATACTAGTTATAAACGTCACAACTTTTTTCCTACTACGACACGGTATGTAGGGGCGCCTAGATCAGCGAATATTCTAAGGTTCACAACTATGTAGCCTACCAAGGCGCGACTATGCATCACATTAACGCTTACAGAGTAATAATGATTGCTCGGTGGCTCTATACTCCGTCCACGTGAAAACCCGAAAACTTCGCACCTCCGAAACGCCGCTGAGATCAGGGTCGACTCGCCAGCCGATTTTCGGGTTCTCACGCGAACAGAGTATAGCTGCTTGAAGCCACCAACATAGTAAGTGGATTTCGACTGGTCCTTTCCTAATATCACGTCCAGCAAAAGCGGTTCAAAACCATCAATTCCAAGTTGACAGACAGCGAAACCGTGAGCAGTCTTAGCTAATAATCTCCTGAATATAGGAAAACTAAGGATGCGTTATAAAATAACCGCATCATTTCCTGGTTTCAGAGGTTTGATGGTGTAATTCCACTCGCCGTGGAATGGGTCGCGCTGGATGTTGAGTGCGGCCATGTCCTCGTCGGAGACGCGGA
>JAABUQ010000499.1_pt1 | contig 35052 bp, 37 predicted proteins | sample 5560001 | NCBI WGS metagenome assembly JAABUQ01 (sample SAMN10711888, study PRJNA513371) | rock metagenome | isolation source: Antarctica rocks | place: Antarctica: Victoria Land, Finger Mt nord | collected 2015-12-18
CCCCATCCTATCAGACGCTCGAGGCTAACCTAGCCAAGGTGCCAACTTAAGACCCGTGGACTTCGGATCTATCATTCAAAATGGCCCCATCCACAATCACTGAGACCATCAGCCCATCCAACGGCTTCGATCTGAAATCGGGCATCGACCTGAAATCTGGCTTCGATGCGAAGGTCGTCACTGTGCAGAATGGGCAAACCAAGACCAAGACCTTGTCCGACATGGCAGACAACTGGGACAAGGGCTTCAAATTCGCGCCGATTCGCGAGTCGCAGGTCTCTCGTGCCATGACCCGTCGTTATTTCCAGGACCTCGACAACTACGCCGAATCCGACGTCGTGATCGTTGGTGCCGGATCGTGTGGTCTGAGCACAGCTTACATGCTTGCAAAGGCACGTCCCGACCTCAAGATTGCCATCATCGAGGCTTCCGTTTCTCCCGGCGGCGGGGCTTGGCTCGGTGGCCAGCTCTTCAGTGCCATGGTCATGAGGAAGCCGGCCGAGGCTTTTCTCAACGATCTGGGGGTTCCTTTCGAGGACGAGGGGAATTTCGTCGTTGTGAAGCATGCTGTACGTGCTTGTCTCCTCGAGATCCATTGACGTGGACATGCGACTGACGATGTGGAATCCTAGGCCCTCTTCACTTCCACCCTTCTGTCCAAAGTCCTCTCCTTTCCCAACGTCAAGCTCTTCAACGCCACCGCCGTTGAGGATCTCATCACCCGCAAGATGCCCAACGGTAATGTCCGCATTGCCGGTGTCGTCACGAACTGGACCCTCGTTACTATGCACCACGACGATCAGTCTTGCATGGATCCCAACACCATCAACGCTCCCATCATCGTTTCCACCACCGGGCATGACGGTCCCTTCGGTGCATTCAGCGTCAAGAGACTTCTTTCCATGCAGCAGATTGAGAAACTGGGGGGCATGAGGGGTCTAGATATGAACACCGCGGAGGACGACATCGTCAAGAATACTAGGGAGATTGTCCCGGGCTTGGTTGTTGGTGGAATGGAGTTGAGTGAGCTTGATGGTGCTAATCGGATGGGTATATAGCCTGGCCCAATTTTTTTGGAGACTGAAACTAATTGGCTCTAGGTCCTACCTTTGGAGCCATGGCTCTCAGTGGTGTCAAAGCCGCCGAAGAGGTATTGAAGGTGTTTGATGAGAGGAAGCGCCAGAATGATATTTAGGTATCTGTGGCAAAAAGCCAATTAGGGAGGGATTGGCTTGTAGCCCTTGGGGTATTCTTTGTGTGGAAATTCATTCATTCTATTCTTATTCCATAGTCCAGTAGGGATTGACTAGGCTCATAACTCGATTGCCCCAATCTTGGGCAAATTGCTTCTAGGTTGCCCTGATACCTTATGGGCCGTTTGTTTCGCCATCTTTTCTTCAGGATACCCTGAGTGAGAAGTTGCAGCTAAAGGTAGTTCGGGTTATTTTTGGGTCAGGCATAGCCAGTACTTGTAATGTACCGTGCTATAAGTCGGTAGGACCGTAGTATATCCCTTAGATGACTGTTATGTTATATAGTGTTCGACGTTTGACATGGCACGGGTTTGAAGAACCTGGTCACCCCTGATGCAACAGCCCGGGGCTTGCATTCTCCATATCCACACCAACATAGATACCCAACCCACCCTCACCTCCATCCCTACCCCAACCTCCTAGGCTTCTCCCCCCTCGTCCCCCCAAACTTCACCCTCGACGCATCCGCCACCCTCACCACCCTCCCCCTCAACCCCCGCCCCTCACTCCCCAGCAGCACCTTCGTCAACGCCTCCCTCCCCGGCCCAAAATCCCTCATCACAACCTCCAAGCTCTGAATCTCCTTCAGCAACCCCTGCTGCTGGATCCTCTCCATCACATACTTGCCCAGCTGGTACGCCGCATCGTAGGTGCCGCGCTGGGCCTTACGGAAATTCAGGTTGCCCGTTGAGACGCTGATGATGGGGTTGCGGTTGGGGCGTGTGAGGGTGATGTGTGTGTTGTGTTTGTGGGCGTAGATGTGGAGGTGGTGTGGGTCGGGGAGGCGGGGGGGGAGTTTCTTGGAAGAGGAGGGAGGGGTGTGGGCGTCCAGGCCTGCGAAGTCGGCGATGGAGGATGGAGAGCGGGAGGAGGGTGGGGAGGCGGCTTGCCGGAGGGTTTCGCCGTACATGATGTCTGCCATGGAGCGCATAGGGCTCGGAGAGCTTGTGTTGGGCGGGGAAGGGGAGTCCGCACTGTCGGAGGCTGTGGTTGCGAGATAGCGGTGTTGTTTCGGATTGATGGAGGACTTGAGACGGCAGCGTGCACAGATTGTGCTCGAGGGCAGGGGAGAGGGTAATTGGATCTTCATTGTGAAGTTTGGACTGCGTAATTAGAGAGTATCAGGTCGATATCTGAATAATTGAAGGTCGCAAGATGCTGCTAGCGCTACCTCAATATTCAGAATGTGGTTCCCCCCCACAACTTTTGAAAATCAAATCTTTTTTTTCGACGCCGAATTGCAAATACCATCAATTCCTCAACATCAACGCATCTCGATTACTACAAGTTCTAGTAAAGTATTGATAATAGTTTGTACACTAATTCTCATCGAGTTTGAGCATTGCAATCACGATTGTGTGTACCTATTGCTGTCGAGAGACTTTGATCGAGCGCATTTGATAGAGCTTGATGGGGACTTGATGGGGGCTTGGTGGGGCTTAAGGAGTGCCCAAAATGTGTCGAGGCGAAGCTTTGAAAAACGCAATTACACACATAAACTTTGTCACAAGCTAGGTTAAGAATTAAGAATGCTGTAGAATTATTTCTCGTTATAGTGTTTCTATTCAGTATCAATTTTATGCAGAAAAATAGCGTTGATGTTGAGAAATTGATGGTATTTGCAATCCGGCGTCGAAAAAAAAAACCGATTTTCAAAAGTTGCGGGGGGGAACCACATTCTGAATATTGAGCTAATCGACGGATCCTGCTCGGGGCAATCGCTAGTCTGCTTTTCGCACCCTCAATATCCTCGCAACGCCTTCACAATCGGCAAAGTTCTGATTCCAGACGACAAGCCCCCTATCCGATGAGGAAACATTATCTCAATAGCATGGGCCCGTACATACGAGCTCTACCGGCGCACCGGCCAAAACCAGTGTCTATAGCACGATGCTTGACCTCCTCCGCTCTTACTCCGTATGGAAGGACCGCACCATTCAGGAGGATACAGAGCGAGCTCTTTGATTTTCCAGCCCCCATACCGCTCATACCTTCCGCACCTCTAGCTATCAGATCACCATTCTGCCCTCTCTTCCCACCATTGGCCCTCTCATTCACATCCAGATCATTCACCTCCGCCACTCGCCTCTTTCAACAACAGCAGCCTAAAGAAGAAGTCCGAGATCCACCTCGGACAGACGACCCCTCTCAGTCTACCTCGGAAGCCTCCTCAGACCCCAAATCATCCTCCTCCTCTTCGAACCCCAACGAAGAAGGCTCCACCGACCAGAAACAGCAAGACGACCCAGACGCCAAAGACAGCAAAAAGCAGAAGCGAGAACCACCCCCACCTCCACCCCCTCATGGCGACAAATCCCCCTGGCAAGTGTTCACCGACACCCTCAAATCCGAATTCCAAGCTTCCAAAGAATGGAATGAAAGCACCAAAGCGCTCGCCTCCTCGGCGCACTCCTTTACCGAGAACGAATCTGTGAAGCGCGCTCGCGCAGCTTACTCTTCTGCGTCGTCAGCCACCTCGTCTGCGACATCATCCGCGCTGAAGGGAACGGGAAAAGCGCTTGGTCAGAGCGCGGCATGGACGTGGGATAGCGCTGTGGTGAAGGGCGTTAGGACGGGGGTGAATGCTACAGGGAGAGGGATCGAGAAAGCGACGCGGCCGGTGCGGGAAACAAGTGCTTACAAATCTGCGGTCGGGGGCGTCAAGGACGTGATTGATGACGGGAGCAGTTCGCGATACGGTGGGTGGGTTGAGAAAGAGGAGAGACGAAAACAGAGGGAACTTCGGGAGGCAGAAGAAGCGCTCAAGACTGGCGGAACACCAGGGGCGACGCCAGCAGAGAATATAGAGGAAGATCCTAAGTACGGTCTCCTCCCTTCCCCTTTCCCCCTCCTTTCCAATCCTCCTCCGCCTCTACAAAACACCCAGCTGACTCCCCCCACAGCGCCGGGACAAAGGTAACCCTCCACAAAGACGCCCGCTGGCGCGAAAACTGGCACACCTTCCGGGACTCCTCGCGCGTGATGCAATCCCTCTTCAGCCTTCGCTCCTCCTACGCCGAGTCCGAAAACCCTTTGATCAGCACCGCCCGCAGCATCACCGACCGCGTCGCCGGCTTCTTCGCCGAAAACGAAACCGCCATGGTCATCAAGAAGTTCCGAGAAATGGACCCTACTTTCCAAGTCGAGCCCTTCCTGCGCGAGATGCGCGAGTACATCCTCCCCGAGGTGCTCGACGCTTACGTCAAAGGCGACACCGACACCTTAAAACTCTGGCTGAGTGCTGCGCAGTTCAGTGTCTATGCGGCGCTGACGCAGCAGTATACCCAGGCGGGGCTGAAGTCTGATGGGCGGATACTGGATATTCGGCATGTGGATATCCTGTCGGCGAGGATGCTGGAGCCGGGGGAGGTGCCGGTGTTTATTGTGACGGCGCGCACGCAGGAGGTGCATGTGTATCGGGACCGCAAGACGGGGGCGCTGGCGGCGGGGATGGAGGATCGGGTGCAGCTCGTGACGTATGCGATTGGGGTGACGCGCGTGCCGGAGGATGTGCGGAATCGGGATACGAGGGGGTGGCGGCTGATTGAGCTGCAGAAGAGCGCGAGGGATTATATATGAGAATCATCCCTTCGCGGCCGCTTCAGGGCCAGCAAGAGTAGCTGGGAAGGAGGAAGGATCTGCAAATGTGTTTTTTCTGACATACTAACCGCTCATCTCGGCATTTACAGCGCGCATCATACTTCGGGGAAAAGCGACGCGGTGCTAATTGTACAATACTGACAATCTTGAAGCGAAGGCCACCGTTGGGACAGGGGGAGGGTCAATGGCGTCTGGCGTTTCCTTTCCTCGAAAGAGGGAAGAGGGAATGGACTCTCGGATCGCCACTCCTTGTTCATGAAGATTGGGTGGGTTTAGCTTCTGTGTATATTGTTTCTAGATATGTGTGGTTTAGTTAACGCTTGTGTGAAAGCTTGGTATCGTGCATGGCTATACTGACGGTGTTGGTGGTTCGATGGGCGAAGGGAATTGAGGAGTCTTTTTGGTGGGGATAAAGAAGCCTGAATAAGTGAACCGCAGGGGGTCGCTTGGGCGAGGCACGTCCTTTCCGAAGGTGTCTTGCTAACGAGGATCATACACATAGTCGGACATCTCATGCACGCACTCCTGCCTCACCAACCCCCCTAATCTGTCCTCTACCGCTCCACCCCCTCCGTTTCCTCAATCCGGAAAACCAGCTTCGACGCACTGACTTTCCCCTCCTTCAACCTCCGCAACCCTTCCTCCACACCCCCCAGCCCGCCCGGCACGACTTCATACGGCATCGGCTTGAACCACCCTTCCTGCAGCCCCCTGCCAAAGAACCGAAACATCACATACGCGAACTCCTGATTGCCCAGCAAACTCCCTGTCTCCTTCTGCCAGGGGTGCAAATCCGTGTCTTTATGCGCGCCGCCCACGAAGGTCAAGGAATGGGTGATTGAGGCGGGGATGTCGCTGTAATCCTTAGAGGGGAGGATGACTGTGATGTGCCCCCTTTCGCGGTCAAGCACCTCGCAGATGTTCTGGTAGGAGTTGTGTTCGCTGATGCAGTCGAACGCGTATTCGACTTTGCCGCCTGGGACTTTGGCGACGGCGGCGCGGAGGTCTTGAACGAGTTGCTGGTTGCCGGTGCGGTAGTCGAGGATGAGGTCGCCTTTGGAGGGTTCGAGGAGGGATTCGACGTGCGGGATGCCTTTGCCGGCGATGCAGATTAGGGGGTGGATGTTGGAGAGGGTGGCGAGTTGGATGGTGTAGCTGCCGACCGCGGAGGCGCCGCCGTAGATTATGAGCGGGGTGGGGGCGGTGGCGGGGTGCCAAGGTAGGGGGAGGTGGAGGCGTTGGTAGAGGCCGAAGGCGGCGGTCATGGCGGCAAGGGGGAGAGTTGCGCCTTCTATCTGGGTGTTAACAGCGGGTGAGAAATACGAGGGTAGGGGAGGGCTGAGTACCTTCGAAGGAGGTTTTCTTGGGCAGATGAAAAGTGGTGGAAGCGTCGCTGATAGCGTATTCGGCGAAGCTTCCGTGAGGAGCCATCATTTGGTGGAAGGCGGCGACGCGGTCTCCTGGTTTGAACTCGACCACGTCTGAGCCGACGGAATGAACGATGCCGGCGATGTCGTCGCCCGTATTGAACGTGTTGCCCGATTCCGCACGTTTCCAGTCTTTGGGATTAGAGCCGGAGACGACAACTTTGATAGCGACTTCGTTATTCCCGGGTGAAGGGATGGGCGAGTCAATGATCTTGACCTTGGGGCCTTTATGGACAATCGCTTCCTTCATGTTGGCAGGTATGTGCTTGGTTAGATTAAGGGTGCTGGTGGCGAGAGAATCTGCAATCGCAATGATGAAGGAGTGACTTGGAGTTGAAAAGAGAGATGTGCCAATTGTCTGATGAGGGGTTATAAAAGTATACTTTGCTGACTGAGACTGAAGGCGATCTGTAAGCTGCGTTTAGTAAATTTGCTCTGACGCCATTCTTGGATCCATCAAACCAATGTAATGATTCTATGTTGTCTTCTTGCAATACTAAAAGGCGGAGTAGAGCGATAAAATGTTTGATTGGCGGTTTGTTACCGGGCGAAGCTAAGATTCGCATATGCCCTTGGCAGCAATTCGCCGCTACAGCGGTTGGAGTAAAGCGAGCCCGACATCTCGACGTATCTGGTACCCAGCATCGAATGATCCCTTGAATGAATACTGGAGCGTTGCGCTGTATGCTCGTCTGGTCCTGTTGGGATTTGAGGCCATTACATCTGCCCTTCTTTCTGTCCACCAACATGCCATGTAAAGATAGTACTTTCGAGAGAAAGGTGGTAGATGATGTATCCTAAGGAGTTGAAGCCTTTGCATTCTGCGTCAAGGCTCAGAGAACGGCGAATATCATATTGATACATGTTGCGCGGTCGTCGCTCCAGGCTAGAGCACAGGAGCCATTTCAGGAATAGGAAACATGATCACTCTGAAGTGCAAGGTCTCAGTAAGTCACGTTTGCCGGGTCTGTTTGGATTTGCGCTTTCTGAACACGACTCCTAATGCTGGCTCATCGTCCAGCTTTGTCGATGTAGCTTGGGAGCCATTCTCTTTCGGGCTAGTTGGGTCAGACGAGAATTTTGGATCAGATTCTTCCTTCTTTATCGGCGGTGTGCCGACAGCTGCTTCTCTGTTCAACGGATGGTCCGGCCTCTTACCATCTGCAGGCTGCTGGCCAGGTCCCGAGGCTGCCATGCCTTCTTCGGCAGGGCGATTTTCCTTGTAGGCGGTACCGTTCAGAAGCGCATCTAGATCAACATCATCTCTAGAGCCACCATACGCGCGTGTCGTTGAGCCCCATCCTTTCCTTACCACTCGTTCCGCAGCTTCTTCTTCTTCTTCCTGGCCCTCATATTTCCGCTTTCGTACACCAATGTTCAGTCCCTGATGCTGGATTTCCGTATCTGGGGGCTTCGTATCCTTCGAATCTTCTTCTTCCTTTGCTTCCTCGTATAGAAGCCTTTCGGACAATGTTTGCCAATCGCCAGCCATTGCCATTTCCCTACGAAAATCTTCAGGGACGGCGACGCCCATCGCCGCTAGCTGTGACAACTGCTGCTTTCGCTCTGCAGGGGTGGCTTGCCGTGGGCCGCTTGATAGTGGTGGTATTGCGACCTTTCGTTGCCATGGCGGAACATTGCTACCTGAGGATGTAGAGGGGTTTCCTGATACGACTCCATTTAGCCTGCTGACCTCATCCTTTGCTCGCTGCTGATCTCGTTCTTCTCTTTCGTGGCCTCGGTGAAGGTCGCGAAGAAAGCGTTTGACATTGCCTTGGTGCTTTGGCATTGCTTCATGGTTCGTTCGTTCGAGTTTGGTGTCACGAACGAAGGTTTTGCAATGTTTGCACCAGTATTTGGGCGTAGATTTCCAGTACTCAGACATCGTTGGCTATCGTTGAAGAGGTTGGTGATTCGGGGTATCAACGGTCAATGCCATGTATGGAAGTATGCAAGGTCACCATATGGTGGTCTGGGTAGTTCAGAGAGGGACGGTTGCAACAGAAGTGATTTTGAGTGTTCCACAAGAAGATCGGATTACTGCTAAAGTGATGAGGTCCTGCCGAGCCTGATTAATAACTTTAGGGTTGCGGCTTCACTTCGGGGTTTCTCCAATGGGCGGCGTCGAGAGTGAGGTAGAACAGATCGTGAACAACCAAAGCTTATTACCAAAACAGCAATGCACCGTCTAGTCTGAACAGGCTCAATGTCTTCTGGCTTCGTATCTGGAGGTACGGCGGACCAGCCACTGGAGCGTGACGATGAATGGCGCAAGGCGCAACAGGAGATTGAGCAGCGTCGGCGACAGAAAGAGGAAGAGAGCCGACAGGGCGGTGAAAAGTCACTCTACGAGATCCTACAGAGTAACAAAGGTGACTAACAAAACATTTCCATTCAATTAATTCTCTTCAGGAGCAATTCAACTACTGACATGTCAGATTGTTTGCGCCACGACTAGTCGCCAAAGAGGAAGCCTTCCAAGAGTCTATCAAATTGAAGAATCAATTTCGCAATCTCGACGAGGATGAGGTTGAGTTCCTCGATTCGGTTTTGGAGTCTACACGTGCGAAGGAACAAGCTGTTAAAGAGGAAACATCGGAGCAGCTAGAGTTGTTCCGACGGCAACAGCAAGAGGCGGACAAGGAGCGGCTGGACGAATCCGGGGACATCGCCAATACCGCTGGCAGTCCGATCGAGGAGCTTGCTGAGACACAATGGGCGGTAAACGCGAGAAAGCGGAAACGCTTGAAGGATGAGAAGGGTGTGAAGGGCCCAAAGCTGCGAAAGTCGTCTTCAACAAGTGAAGCCCCACAGCAAAAGCCCGTCACTCCCAAGTCCGCCGAGGCTATTGCCGGAGATGTCAACAGCAATGTGGCTAAGATAGCTGCAGACGTGACGACTCATGAACAGGGCCTGGCAGGAGTTAAAGACGAATCAAGCAGCCCCGCAATAGAGTCTCCAAAGGAAAAGCCAGCGGCAGCTACAAAGTCTAGCACTTTGTCAGGGCTTGGACTAGCGAACTACAGCTCGGATGAAGAGTAGTTCTAAAGGTCTTATGTTTTGTATCTCTCGGCTGTCCTCTGAGATAGAGTTCAACTGTGGGTTTCGTAGAGCGGTCAATAAAACGAGGCCCGAGATGCCATACTCTGTTGGTCCGATCAATAGATACTTGCCACAGTCGTGTACTCGAAGCGTTGTCACTAGCTGATGTGGTCAATTTTCAAGGTTCCATCATGTCACGTAAATTTCCTATGCCTTTTTCGAGCTCTGGTTTTCGGTGTTTCCAGTGTTGCGGCAGATATTTTGACAATTTATATTTGTAGCTCTGATTCCTATTGATTTAGAGTATTCGATAAGTGCCACGAGAACGGTCGACCGCATCTCGAAAGCCCAAAGTCGCGCGGCCCAAATTAGGCCTAGCTTGTGTGGACTCATGGCAGTCTGATTCACTTTATTCTAAGCCTAGTCCAATCCTCCAACTCTCACAGAATCAACACCGTCCCTAAATTGCTTTGTTGCTTTGTTTCATTGTAATCTCCTTTCCTTTTTGTCTCCATCTTTGAGCTTGTAACGATGCTGCGTCGCAACAAGGGCAGCCAAGGGAGGGACTCCTCTCGCACAAAGGCTTTGTGCCTACCTACAAGGCCTTTGGTGACCTTGGAGGACCCGTTGATACCTCTAGCATCTTCTGCGCTGAGTCTCTTCCAATCTTTTGATTTGGACTCGACTTGCACGCTGCTCTCTCCCTATTCTGAATACCAAAAGTGCATATCCATATCCGATGTCGTTGCAGGCAATGACTGGGCGGAGAATTCCCACCAACCGTGCTGCGGAATTGAAGCAGGAGTCGATTCGTTCTTCTTGTGACGATCATCAGCCTGCAAGTCTGAAGATAGAGGGCCCTGAGGCTGCAACCTCGGAGTCTAGTTCTATGTCCGGGGATGATGATCAGCAGAAAAGATCGGTCATTGAGGACCGTGAGACCCCTCCCTCCGAGTCCGATGAATCAGACAAAGCCTTTTCCGAAGGAATTCAGGAACTTAATGACGAGACTGGAAGAACGGAAACTGCTACTCCGGTACCAGTAGAAGTCGAGGGCTCAGAGTCGCCAGTAAGCGAGCAGTCAGATCAGCCCGTGACGCTCGAGGGTAAGCCTATCACAACACCGTATGTCGAGACGGATCTTGAAATGAGTGAGCTGGCAGAACAGATGAATCGAGCCATTGCATTCTCCGCCCCGGTCATAGCCAGTGTCCAGGTACGAAAAGGTTATATGTTTGACCTCGAGGTGTCTGGTCCCGAATTTTGGAGAAAGTAAGTAACTCCTGAGCATCTCTTTACCCCCCGTTTATAAGGCTTTCATGAGGCATGTCTTAGCAGCCACTTTGCTATATTTTCACCCCTAATTTCGAGAGATATAGCTGACTTGAATATTTACTTAGGCATGATGATGTTTGGAGTAATCGGAAGCGCAAACGAGACAACTGTTTCACGCATGAGCAGAGACATGGCTTCTTCGCCGCAGACATCATCAAGTACGGCGCTGTTGACATGCTCCAACCGAGGGAAAGTAATCTGACAAACGTAAGTAAATCTCTGAGCACATCTGACCTCTTTCTGGGACTTCCCAAGTGGCTCAAAACACTTTTAAAAAACCATCGTCACAAATCCGTGTCTCCTAGTCCTACCCCTAATTTGAAGAAGAAAAGCTAACCTTGAAATCTACTTAGGATATACATCCACTTTATGCTCGCGATAGCTTCAATGGCTGTGAAGACGAAATCTATGAACAGTTTCTGCCAGCTTTGCGACTAGCTTCGATGTGGATGACACAGCCGATATGCTTTCAATTTTGGGTCACCCTAGCTATGGGCAAAAGAGAAATTGATAAGACGATGAGCCAAAGATTCGGTCGACTTCAGCATCGTATACGCCATGACGTTGCACTGACCGAGGAAGACGCAACAAATGTCATAGAATACATCAAAGAAATATCCGAAAACTACCGCATGTCTTTCACGTTCCAGGACAACTTCAAGCGACATGGAGCTACCTATTTTGGAGGGACGAACAAAGTGTGTGATGTCGGATGGTCGGACTCGGAAAGACCTACAGACCGATTATTGCACATCTTTACGAAGTTGAGCAGCGATTACTACGTTGCCGCAAAGAAACTGAATCAGCTCAAGTATCCTGATCTAGCGCAAGTGCTTCGCTTTCAATTTGGCTTGGCTGTTCTTTTAGTACATGAAACATGCCACGCGATTGAGCTTGCGCATATTCGAAAAAGGCCAGAAGTTGTTCCAGACGAAGCTTACGATCCTCAATGGGAACAATGGATAGGCCACGAACCGTACTTTTATGACTCTGTTCGTCCCGAGCTTGGTCTTACGTGGGAAATGTACATGTTTGGCGGCCGTATATTGCCCATCAATGATCGAGTTGACTGTCTACACGGCCTCTGCGTCTTCGACTGGCCGGACAAGAATGCCGCATTTGATCCAAACAGCCGAGAAGTCCATACAATCCCAATGACATACATCGAGAAGATGTTTCAAATGGAGACATGGCAACAAAAGTTTAATCTAAGCAAGGACAACGTTTGGCATATCCCTCGAGACGGCGCCAAGTCCATCTACCTAACTCATTTCACTACCATGTCCTATGATGAGGAGCAGAGGATCAAGGACGAAGAAGCGACAGAGGCACTGAGAGCAGCAACAGGGAAATGGGAAAAGCCAGCGGACAAGAAGCGACGAACCGCCCTGGACGGAGAAATGCTTGTCGCCTCGACCTCGTCACCCGATGTCGGCAAAGAACCTTGCGATGAGGTGAAAGCTGACAAAGACAGGCTATGGAAAGCAGCGCTTGATTACCTCCGCGCTCAACCCAGAAAGCCAGACACCTCACTTCAAGGGGAAGAAGACTGGCCCGAGTGGGTCAACGAATGCCTTCGAACAATGGGTCCTGGCAACCTCATACAAGCGGGTATTAGTATAGCGCAAAGTCAAAGTGAGGACGACGAGGTCCCGCCGAACAAGGCAAAACAAAGTGCAAAGGACGAGAAAAAAAGGAACAAGCCACGAAAATCTGGTATCAGTAATGCTCGGAAGGGCGAGATGGGCCGGCACTATACATCTGCAGCTCGTGCGGTCGGATTGGGTACTGGTAAGAGAAGATGATTCTTTATAGCTGTCAGATAATTGCGTACTTGGATAGGAAGTATTTGTTGTGGGCGAGTACAAGACTTTCCTGGGGCAAGCTGCAAGAGATTTCTTGGATGAAGATCCGAACTCTTTTTGAATAGATATACAAATCGTCAGGACAAAATTGGAAATAGAGATACATCAGGGTTGGCCACACATTATTTGACTTTACGCTCACTTGACTGCGAATCATATTAAGATATTGGAGTCTAGCGTGCCAAGCGCGCTCAGTAATTACTTTGCCATCACGTGTGTCCAGACTTCCTGTCTGCAACTCCTGGCTCTCTGCGTAGCCTTCGTTCCTGTACTTTCCGAGTTCAACTGACAATGACAGGTGTCTCTTTCCTGGGTCTGTCACGCGAAATTCGGGACCAAATCTACTACGAAGTCCTCTGCTCCCCCCCACGGAATCTGGCTTTATGACGCTACCGACGAGACATGGTCAAAAGATGGAACAGAAGACAAGCGAGAACGAGAGGGAGGCTTGCGTGCTCCAGCTTCTAATTTTACAGCTCAGCAACCACCGTCTTGCTAAGGTCAAAGATTCCTGTCTACCAAAGGCACAGGACCATGTGACTATGCACAGAAAAAGGGGGATGATGAAGCTCACTAGCCTGGAGACGAAGCTCGCGGGTCCGTCAGGGCTTGTGAACCCGATTACTTTCAGTTTAGACGAATCTACAAGGTGTGGGTTGTCTTGGATTCAGCTTACAGTCTACGATACCAAAGTTTCTTTCTTGGGGCGACAAGAATCAATTTCTATTGAGCTGGCCTCGGGCTTCCGTGATAGTCACCGCATCGCTGTTTTACTTAGGACAGACGTTCAATTTAGCTCTTATTAAGGATGGGATCACACCCTCATCGGAAGACCTTAGAAGAGCGTCTTCAGATACTCCGAGAACTATTGCGTCAACCGGTGTCATATCTGATATCACGACACCAGTCCTCGACGACCAAGAGGAACTTTCACCTCTTATCTTCGATACATGATGAGAAGTGTGCTAGTCGCTGCCCACAGCGGACGCCTCCAGCCCGGGCCATTGCGTACAGCCTTTCCATTCGCGAGCTACCAGGAGAAGCAAATGCGAATCGTCAACTCTAAGCACAAAGCAGTAATACTCCTCAATCAATGCGTTATACTGACACAAACAAAGTCACAATTCACGCGGCAAACAGACTTCGCAGCCAAGCAATCAGCCTCCTAAGTTGCTCCTCGACTTCTGCCTCTCTTATCTCTGCCCCAAAGTCCTCCATCCATTCTTCCGATATTCAAACCTCGACCTTCCACCTAACCCCAGTTCAGCCTGTCCCAAGCGTCCCATCGCCCACATGCCCCCACTGCCCATCCCAGATCTCAAACGCGCACTCATAGAACCTCCCCTCTCCGACCAAGACGTTCCAAAGCCCCTACAAACGCAGCACATACCAGTCAGTCATCGTTGCTCCCCACGCTATCTCCCTCTCATTTCACAGCCCTTCCCCCGCCCCACCTCTTCTACTCTACCGACCCACCAGGAAGAGCTTCCCCTCTCAAGGTAACAAGCACCAAGCAGCAAAGCAAGCGGGTATGAAAACAGGAATGAAAAGGAGAGAAGGCGTACCTGCATCGCACTCTCCACAATCCCAAACGTCAGATGCTGCCCCTGCCGGCTCCGTAGCGTGATCTCCGCTCCTTGCCCCGGGGGGACCTGCAACGGGTCCATTTCGGCTGGGAGCTGCACTACACGGCACGATGGTTTCATTAGCTCAAGCACCCACCTCGCACTCCCACATCTCGCGACCTCCACAGCCTTGCCTTCTCCAAGCACCCCTCATCGAAGCCCCACAAACGAGTCCGAGCCCAATTAATCCATCCTCACGCAAAACAGACCGACCCACGCAGCCCAACATGGCGCACGCACCACCCCCTCGCAAACAGATTACGCTAGCAAACCGCAGGAAGAAAAGAATACTCAAACATACTATCGCCCCCGAACAGCTGTATCATACCATCCGCCACCTGATGCGTAGCCGCGATCGCAATCTGCATCCCCGCCTGCGTCAGCAGCCCACCGAGCCGGATGAACAGCGTCGTTTGCGTGTTCGGGACCTGGTACCGGATTGGGGCGGGATTGCGGCGGGGGGAGAGGGTGGAGGTGTGGTGGCTACCGGGTGCTGAGGCCACGGGAGTAGCACAGAGGTTGAGGAGAAGCAGACTGATGGTGGCGAGGAGATGCATCGTGGACTGGGGGAGGGGGGCAAGGAAGAAAGTGATGAGAGAGGGGAGTGGGAGGAAAAGTGGGTGCTAGATACCACTTCATGCTTTGTTTGTGGACGTAGAGAGCGATGAGTCGTACAAGCGCTATGCGAGGCACCATGTGGGAAGCATGGATACCATAGTCACACCAATCTAGTCGAGCATGGTGTCGTGCTCTGACCATTCTCACCCAACAATAGCCCAACAGAAGCAGCTATCGCATAAAGAACGCAAGCTAATTACAGCCTCGGACAGAGTAAGAACAAACCAACGACGCGTCTCAAATAGAGCAACGGGTCGCGAAAACAAGAGAACCGCGAACCGAACATGGAGTTCTGACTCGACCAATCGAGATCTGACCTGACCAGGAAGCTCGCGCGTTTGCATGCGAGGTACGAACAATACCCACCTCCCGGATATTTTTCTGGGATCTGCCCATCGCATCTGACATCTTAATTGCCGACCCGTCACAATGGAGACGAGATCCAAGCGCGAGGTATAGGCGCTAGTAAGAGCGCTTGACGTTCGTAAATTTGGATGAATATTTGTCGCTGTGGACCAATAGACGATCGGTAGCTTCTTGGTAGGGGATAGATGGGTTCAGAGCTGGGGAATTGGCGTGGAGTCTGCCTGACAACCTCTCCAGAAAAGCACAAAAATTGGCAACGTGAGGCAGTCTCGGAACACAGCAACTGACAGAGCTAATAAGAGAACTTCGAGTACTTTGTACAAACTTGTAGCACTAATTCAGGCAAGTCATAGCTCATCAGAACCCCCTTGCAACAAGGGCTGCTTGTCGAGATGTGTAGATCTCGAAATCTTGAAAAACGCCGTGTCCTTAGGCCCTACGCCATCTTTGGTTTTTACGGGGGAGCCTGACCTGCCTTATAGGCGAGATTGTACCCTTGTAGCAAGCAGACCGGGCTTGGTCATGGTATGACGTCCTGACGGTATCGATGGGAACTGGATGATAGATTGAGGAGTATGTGTTGTAAGCCCTTGGGTGGCCAGCAGAAATGGCTACTAGGCACAGAAGCTCCGTATCCTCGAAGCAGATGCTCAAGCCAGATACTTAGAGTTTGGGAGAGCTCGTCTCGATTGACGCTCAGATGAGACCAACATGTGAAATCGAAAAATTGAAACAATTGCGTCTCAACAATGCAAAAAAGAAGGTAATAAGAGAGATTCTCTTTCCCAAATGCAGGGAGGAACTGTAAAGGCTGAGTGTGGTGATTACAAGATACCTACCGACCGTAACAGCGCTGAGTGGAACGTAAGGTATACATACAATCAACTCCTTACCGAATGCCTACCTATCGCTTTTTCCTCGTTTCCTCAAAACCTTGTAGGACGCTCTTAGCCACCTCGTCAGTCTTGCCCATCGAAGCGTCTAATTCGGGCGTTGTCTGGTTGGCCTCCTCATGCTGCTGCCGAGGTGCCTCTAAGACCCTCTTCTGGCCTTCAGTCACCTTTCCATAAACCGCCATTGCGCTCGCGATCATACCGCCCATATCGCCTACATTACCAGGCACGATCACCGCGGTGCCTTCTTTCGCCAGTCTCCCAAACGCATCGACATATTTCTCCGCAACGCTCAGACTAACGGCGTTTTGCGCGCTCTCTCTGCCATCTCTCAAACTCCCGGCAACAGCATCGATCCCTTTAGCTGTTGCGTTCGCCCGGACCATAATCGCCTCAGCCTCACCACCGGCGATATTGACTTGTTCCGCCTTCAATGCCTCTGAGGCAAGGATGACGCTCTGCTTGCGCCCTTCGGCGATGTTGATCGCACTCTGTCTCTGCCCTTCACTTTCCAATATCTCCGCTCTCTTGCTCCGCTCAGCGGTGACCTGGCGGTGCATGGCCGCCACGACGCCTTCTGGGGCGTGGATATCTCTGATTTCGTATCGCAGACACACGACGCCCCAATCTCGAGCCGCTTCGTTGATCGCTTCTGTGATGTTCGTATTTAGAGCGGCGCGCTCTCGTAGGACGTGATCGAGTGTGAGCCGTCCGATCTCGGAGCGCATGGTCGTTTGTGCAAGCTGCGAGATGGCGTACTCCGCGTCCTCGACTCCGTAGCTATTCACACGGATCAGACAAAAGGTACAGCCTCCTCGACGTCGATGCTAGGAAGCGAACCTCGCTCTGTAGGCATCAATGACTCGCGTATATAGTACCCCATCAAGCTCCAAAGTGACATTATCTGCCGTGATAGCGCTTTGGCTCGGTATCTCCATGGCCGCCTCTTTTAAGCTCTTGACGTAAGCTATCCGGTCGAGGAAAGGTATCAATATAGCAAGACCGGGTTCGAGTATGCGGTTGAACTTCCCCATACGTTCGACGATCCATGCTGTCTGCTGGGGGACGAATCGGATGATGGTGTTCGCTGGAAGTGACGGTCGTTGGAAATATGATGAAGGTGAGTTGCCGGGGGACTGAGCTGAGGCTGCGCTGCCGACGAACGAAGTTGTTGCTGCTGGGAGGTACGAGCTTGTTTGGAGAGTGCGACGAAGAAGGGTCGGAGTGTATGGGGCTTTTTGGGAGAGGCGATTGAGGTTCGTGGAGGCCAAGCTGCGAGGATGGCGGAGTAGCAACAATGCTGTTCGTGCCGGTGGTGCCTCCATCGTTGAGTGTCGCAGAGACTTGACTAGCTAAGTAGAGGCATCAGTGTCCCCGTAGCGCCACTAGAATTTCGATCTGATGTCCTTTGATCAAATGGTTGAGGCAAGGAGGCAATTCAAAGCGGGCTCCAATGTGGAGCCGTAGCCCTAAGATGACTGGCTCTTAACCCTAAAAGGCCCAGCACCAGCCAGGTGCCGGCAAAAGTCATGCCCGATTTTAGGCGACCCCACCCAATTTTATGGGATACTGGGTCACGAAACAACGTTTTTACGCATTGACACTGGGCCATTCTTAGGTATTTTCTATGGTATTTGCTAACTAAATTTGGGGGAACAGATCTTACCAAAGATCAGTTTTAATAAGTCTTTCTCCGTTTTTAGCTATGCGTTTGCAGCGCATAGACATCTTGTCAAAGCGTCTTCATTGTACTTCTTTCGCACCCGCTTAGAATTACGTGGTGTTGTTAATAGCAATTGTGATTGACTCTTGCTTGTTTGCTTGTTTTTTTGAGGCGTCAATGGAGCCATAGATGGGATAAAGAGGTGTGTAGTTTAGATGGTAGCTGGTAGGTGGTGGAGGTGACTACATGTAGATTTGTTAGGGGTGGTGGGGTCGCCTAAAATCGGGCATGACTTTTGCCGGACCTGGTGCCAGTGCAACATCACCGACCGTAGCATCGTTGCCCAATTGAGACATATGAAAATGACACAACTAATTCCGTGATCTTTTGATTCAATCATGAGTTTTCAACATCAAAGCTTCTCTCGACTACTTTGATCAGCGTATCAGATACCCCGCAACACCGCCATTACTATAATGTGTCTCGTAATTCCAGGATTATCAAACATAGGAATCAGCAAACAGGAAAGATGGACGGATAAGCTGGTGGGCAAGAAGCTCTCCGACTCAACTAGTGACCGTACAGTGAGTGTACTTTTATGGCAGCCCAAACAGTAGGGATATGACTGGAAGATCGTCAGACTTTTGCTACGAATCATCTTCCTTCATCGCATCGAATCATTGGTCCTGGCGGTGGGCGTACCTTCATTATAGACCTAAGAGGTATATCATGACCACCATTGACCGCGTTGCAAGAGGACTGATCAGAAGCACAGGTTGAATATATACCTTGCTGCAGACGGCACAGTGTCTCGAGTGGGCTACGGTTAGTAGGGACGCTATCTGGCTTGATAAGAACGGTATGGTCCTCATATCGTAGATGGTGTGCGCGAATGTTGTGCTTCCAGTCATATAGATCTTTCAGGCAATATGCATTTTCAGACTCCGAAGTTCCGTCCCACGACCTCTAACACATCGCTCAATGCTCTGGTCATTTCCTGATCCCTGAACGCAGCCTTCAAAGCCCGCGTCAGCAAGGGATACAGCTTGATCAAGTGCTTTTTGTGCTCCGATATGATATCTGGAATATCCTGCATGGCCTTCGGTTCGAGATCCAGATCAGTCATCTTCTGAAGGATGTAGTACAACTCTTTCTTCTGCGACCACGGTTGAGGCATTCGGCCACGTAAAGGTTGGTCGTAGACGTAGGCTTTTAGTGTAAGACCACAGCGGAGTATCAAATAGGGCGCAGCGGTCTGAGCGAGACGAATCCTCTCTGGGGAACCATCATGGATGGCAGTGATTAGAAAGAGTTGATCGAGTAGCATATAGCTCATCTTGGATCTCAGCGTTGGGGGTAAGTCCTGCGTACGGCCAATATGGTGGTATTTGAGGCCGTCAAGAAGGCCATCGCCCGGCCTTGCCAGGTCGTCTGGGTGAGGTTCATGGATTAGAGATTTCTCGAAGAGGCTTTCAATGCAATGGCAACGTATGCCTTCTGAGACATGGGAGGACCAAAGCGCAGGCATCACAAGCTCTAGGATCCTCGATGCAGCTTCGATGTCGAAGTCCTGGTCCATAAGAATGTCTTCCGTATTTGTACAGACCTCACAGTCAGCAGCCACTACCCCGTCCAAGACCCTCACCACCTGTTCCCAGAATGCATTGACTTCTTCCCCAGGTTCATCAATACGGATGATAGATGGCATACAGGCCTCTAGAATGTTCACAGCCGCTGTGGTTGCTAGTCTCCACGTCGACTGTTCTTTGCTTGGGATAGACCACGAGTACTTCAGATGGATAGGGACAGCCAGCGCATCGAGTGCTCTTGTGACCAATCCACATGACGCTACAGTCGCTTCGATCCCATGGCTGATAGTGTGCAGTTGCAGAGATGCAACTGCAGCTTTCGAAAAAGCTACAAATGTTGCGCCTTTTCCTGAATTGCCCCTATCGTGCTCGTACGGCGTCACGACAAGGGTAGCAAGAAAATCGGTGAGCCGCCAGCGGATGATTTTCTGATCCGTAGGGATGATTCTAAAGTTTTCTAGTACGCCTTTCTGGATTGGTGTCATACGATCTATGTCGCTGCTGTAGGCGGGCACCTCAGCGCAAATGACGCATGCGTGCAACTCATCCATCACATGGCCTGCGCGATTGTTCCGGGCTTCAAGACCCATCAGTCGATAGATTTGAGGGATGCAGCGTAAATAAGCCATCAGTGCACCTTGGTCGCTAATCGATGCTTGTTTGGCGTGCTGCACTGGACTACAGTCTTTCCAGAGAAACCAGGCTTCATCGACGGCAGCCTTGCCGATCGCCTCTGCATTGTCTACTTCCTCCAGTATCCCAGTGAGGCCCGCGAACACCGAAGCACTTAGATGTAGTACTTGTCGATCAAGGAGAAGCCTTAGGCAGTGTAGCAACGCACACCACATCTTTTGAAAGTCATGGTCCTGTATCATAGTGTCAAGATTTTGGATGAAGACGCGGGTAACGCCGTCGACCATAGCAGCCGCCGTCATGTTCCATTGCTCCAGGAAGTTATCTTTGTCAGGCATTTCAGTTGCCTTGGACACCTGGTCGTACTGCTTCTGGTTGGCTGTCAAGATTTGACACAAAACCAAGTCGAAGGAAATTCGCCACCCATCAGTGTCGAGCTGATCGCTGCAGTCGTCAAAAATCCGAAGTAATGTATGCAATACGCCTAGAGACGCTTAGCTCACAATTGCACCTTTAAGGTAGCCACCTACTATGTCGTACTTCGGACCTCTCATCAGTCAGAACGCTTTGCATACGAGATATGAGCAATAGCCAAAGCGCTGAGGTTGAAGGTGTCGGGGAGTTGATGTGTTGCGCTAGATCAGCGACGGAGCTGTAGGACTCAGGATCTCCTTCAAAGCTCAGGCCGCTCTTTTGGCGTTGAAGAAAGTTTGAGACATTGGCAAAAAAGGAGCTTGTCTTTGGGAGGGGTCAGTGGTATCGAGCAAGGGGTATTGCAGAAGCAGCTTACGGTAAGAGAAATGTTCAAATCTAGGGGTTGAGAACAAAACAAATAGAGGGTATCTATCAACATATGAAGACATGCTAGAGGAACGAATTGAAGATAATCCGAGCAAACCAACTGTAGTGAGCCGAATGAGGATCTGACAAGCTTTGCGGAAGTGGTACGAAGACTGGATAAGTCAATCTTCTCGACACTGTCAACGACTGTCCGAGCACTGAATGTCCTTATGAGAATCTTGAAAATGGTGCTCCACCCCAATACCACCGACTCCCCAGACTGCTCAAGGATAGATCGGACACCCTCTAATAGTAGCCTATGGATTTCGTCGCCGCAGTTCTGTGATTCTCTTAATCCTGGTTCTGTCTTCTTGCACACAGTTGCAATGGCCTCTTCAATGGCATTCAATGCTCTTGTTCGTAACAAATCTTGATTATCTGACTCAGGCACCGTAAAAGTCCCCATGGTGACCACCATATCAACAAAGATTTCCGCGGCCTTGACTCGCACAGAAGGGTTCTCCGATTGCGTGCTCAAGAAGGCTTTAAGCTCTCCAGTCAGGAGAACCCAGCTGGGATTTGCACTTCGAGCGTCAGAGAGGCGACTTATGTTGCACTGGATTAACTCATGAATTTTAGCTAGAGTGAAAAGGTTCTCTCGCTGGGCATAACCATCGGGTGTCCATTCAAACATGGTTAGGAATCTTATGTGTTTACGTGAAGAGGTCTGCGGCGACAATAAATCATCCGCGGGGTTTGACGCCGAGCTACCAGAACCTGTTGGAGCCGAGTGAAAGAGACTGCAAAGACATTTCGTGAACACGAGGAAATCTTTTTCAAGATAGTCGTTGGTGCCTTCGATCATCCTAGTCGCAGCTGTCTCGGCAGCAGCAATCTCGACGCCGAGGTCCTCTCCATCAGCAAATTTTTCGGAGCTGCTTTGCTCTACCTGGGCTCGAATAGACTGCCTCGACGGTTGCGTGAGTGCGCTGACTGCACTCGAACGAGGCAGAAGCAGCTCTGCTTGCCGCCAGGTTTCAAGAACAATCGACCATGACTGCTTTAGCAAGGGACCCAATGCGATGCCTAGATTGAGCAGCGCCCTCAAGCATAAGAGATTGCGGGACGTGATAGAGGGAATGCCTAGTTCTGATGAGGTCTTCGGTCTGGGCGAAGTCGCCGGGCTAGAATCTCGATCACTCTCGTCGAATGCATCTTTCCGAAGTCCATAGTCAAGACTGTTTCTCGGTCTATGACTGATCCCTTTGCTGGCAGGAATGGCGGATTTGCTGAGCGTAGTGAGGAAAGCGTCCCGAGGGGTCGAGAAATCAAGAACGCCAGCAATCTGAGTGAATTTCTGCAAAGCGCGGATCAAGGCGTGAAAATATTCCGTGTCAAGCGCGGCGTTCAAAAACGTCGAGTATACGGCCAGAAGAGCCGGCCAGCAATGTCCCACCATGTGCGCACAAGTGCATATCTGTCGATATAGAATGTGATCCTTCAAAGACAGGGGATTAACGGGATCTTTTCGAGAACGCAACGGTCGGCTTCGTAGCTTTGGCTGCCCATCTTCTTTAAACTGCAGTTGATGCACATTGTCCTTGTACTCCTCAACTTCAGTAAGCGAGCTTCCGTTCTCCTGCGTTGTTCGTTGCTTTCGTTTTGACTTGACCTCAGGAGTAGTAGTCAGTGGTAGCAAGAATCGTGCGAGACCGTCCGGGAAGCTGTTGATGCAGAATAAAGCAAGAGCATAGATATAGGTTGATGGGATGTTTGGGGGTTCAGCCTTATCAATCATGTCGATACATGCTGTTCTGGGCATACTCCATCGAGCGCTGAGACCGGTATTTTCCGTATCTGTTGTTCCGGCTGTAGCATAGGTGCTGCCGACTGTTGCATCGGCCTGTTCATCAGAGTCATCGTTTGCAATCGGGGAGGAAGACAAATGAATCCCTAGCCCAATGGCGGCTGGCTTTTCTGCCGCGAGACGTACAAGACTACTGAAGTGGTCGCAAATGATGTTTCTCCTACCGGGTTGCTCATCGAAGTGTCCGTACATGCTTCTGACAAGAGTTGGATTTGTATGAATACCGCGAAACACTTCTAGCGCTAGTGCTCGCTTCCACAAACTTGTTGTAGGATCGAGCATGGCTATCAGTAGCCCAAGCGCTTCCTCACATTCAGCAGCAAGTGCGAAGAGCATACCGTTTAAGATCAGCTGCAGCAGCCTCATGACTCGAACAGTAAGAGCGAAAGAACCTTTATCAGACATGATTCTGAGCACGAGTGGCATGAATCGTGATCGTAGAACGTGTATCTGTTCAGGGTGAGAGCTAAGAGTGTCGGCGTAATTCGTGAGCACGGATTCTATAAGCTCCAAACCGAATTTCTGGGTCAAAGATCCTGCTGTGAGGAAACTCGGTCGTTGGCCTTCTGTCATTAAACATAAATCATTGAGTAACTGTATGGAGGCTTTCAGCAATTGGTGACGTTCAGCCCGATCCAAAGGGGACTCACCTGGTAAGCATCAGCAGCGGCGCCACGAACGGAGATCTCGCCATCCGCGGTTGAGACTTCGTACGAATGATCATCACTCAAAGGGCTGTCTGACGAGATTAGTATTGTGCCGCGGCTGCTCAAGCCAAAAGACGTACTTTCGCCAAAAGCAGCCTTCTCAAAAGTTGCTGTTACAAGTTGCTGTAACGCTGCTGCGGCGGTGTTGGATACCACCGCCGTCCTACTACCATGGAGTAGGAAGCATACTTGAAAGGCATCGGCCAGGAGACCACCTGACAGTGTACCTCCATAATTCTGCAGCAGCGCTGGAAGCGCTTGCAGCACCTTGAGCTGGATATCGAGCGCTACTCTTCAATGTTAGTCCATTCCGGCCGTCCGAATTTGGAAAGTGTACCTAAAGATGAGCAATCTCTAAAGGCCTCCAGGACAGCTTTTAGGCAAGCCTTTGGCAAGGCTTTCGTTACTATCAGACGTTGGAGGCAGTTAATGCCACTTCCAGCGACTTTTGCATTGCGAGTACTGCATGCTATCACCAACGGTCGGATTACACTGGGACGATTTCCCAAATCTCTTTTAGGGTCAGTAATGCCGCATCGCTGTGATCAACGGAGCACAGTACCTGCTGCGAGCTGAGCCTCTGATGTCTGCGGTAGAGCTTTCAACTCATTGAGGGAGTTTTCTGCCGCCTGTCCAAAAGTGAGCTCCCCATCTACATAGTCTGTGGTAATCATACATTTCTCAGCTCTGGGTTCTTCCTTTTTGACTCCTGGAATATAGCTGTAAGCTCGTTGCTGAGTATTTGAGCGGTCATATTCGTGTTAAAGGCATCTTCAGAGTCATGCCTTTACGGCAAGTCTGAAAGAAAGACCTTATCTGTTGTTAAGGCCAGTCAACAAGGTAGTAACATTTGATTAATTTACAGCTAGTGGTTAGAGTGCATTCAGCCCTATCCGGCGGAGTCGCAAACGCCCGGCCTTGGCATCTCTTGTGCGACTTCAATCGGTCAGGCAGTACATATAAGTTGGAAAGAACAGACATTGCCCAGACAAACTCCCCTTTTCTTTGACTTTCGGAAGCGCCCCGTCTTTCGGAACAAGAGGGATACGCGTTTCAACACCCAGCAACCACCACGAAGAACGCCCGTTCTCCAGCAGCATGGGTGCCAAAGTTCCCCGAAACTTCCGCCTGCTTGAGGAGCTTGAGAAAGGCGAGAAAGGGCTCGGAGCCGGTATATTCGCATAGCTCAAAGGTCCTCAGGATGACTAACCGAAATTTTGCAGAGGCGTGCTCCTACGGACTCTCAGACGGCGACGACCTTCTCATGTCAAACTGGAACGGAACCATACTCGGTCCTCCGCATGTGAGCACCCCTATCCGTACCCCAGGTCCTGAGCGCAGCTGATAATGCGTGATACATAGAGTGCACACGAGAACCGCATCTATAGCTTGAACATCCACTGCGGAGACCAATACCCCGATGTCCCGCCTACAGTCCAATTCGTATCGAAAATCAACCTGCCCTGCGTTGATCAGCGGACTGGCAAGGTGGACCCTTCGAGACTGCCGTGTCTATACTCGTGGAAGAGGGAGAACACCATGGAGACGATCTTGATCGAGCTGAGACGGTGAGTGCGGATTTACTCCTCGTGGTTTGAACGGAGCTGATTTTCGGCTTAGATATATGGCTTTGCCGCAGCACAAGAAGCTTGCTCAGCCTGCTGAAGGCTCTACGTATACCTAAGACCGGGAAAGGCGCTACAATACCAGCCCCTTCAATCACGGACGATGATAATGATTACGGGACATGAACAAAGCATCATAGGCGTGTTTGGGCCTTTCGAGCATGCTAGGGTGGCATAATTTATCTGTATCATGGTGCGAGTCTTTAGATTGAATGCAACTTAAGCGGAGTAGTCTACACTTAGCGGCTCCTTGAAGTCTCAACTCTATGGGTATCTCGTTGCACCAAGAAAGGTCTACAATCAACGGCTCCTAGAAGTACCAACTTTATGGGTATCCGAGTATCACCAAACTCTCGCCAAGTGCGCCTTGATCGGAGATGGGGACCGTTCGTATATGTCATCATCAGAAAGAATCGTAAGGCAACCCTTTCAATCACGCTCGTAAATCGCCAACTTCTGCCTTCACAATAACTATGCAACATGCGTAGCCCACTCGTCCTGACCAGAGAACAGGTCATAACGAACAGTTAGCTTCTCTCGCTCACCAATTTCATCTCTAGAAACTAAAGCCCGGCACAAGTAATCCGGTAAGTCAGGTGGCAAACAGACAAAGACGGAGCAACCCTCAGATGAGACCAACCCACTCAATATCCTACTCTAAATGGCACTGGCCACTTAAACACTACACATATAATCTGCGTTCCATCGATGCTTTCACGCCTCATCTCTATAAAGTGGCTTCCATATCGCTCTGGGCCATCGTTCCTCTCTCGCTACCAACCTTCAGAAAGGGGTACCTACTTATGCCATACTGTTGTCGATCTGTAAGCATACTCTCTGGGACGTGCTCGCTGTGTTCGGAGGATACGACATAGTAGATGCGAGGGTAGTAGAGACGCTGAGGGTGGTGCTGAAATTGCATTTGCAAGGGAATTGCGTACGCTACTTCCCAGGCTTTCAGGGAGGGAGATTGAAACACACAATACATCGTCGCAGCTTTTTGATGGTTTGCCTAGGAGAGTGGTGCCCGTCTGTAAAGTATTGGTCGAGTCCGCAGTTGCCAGCTTGAAGAGATGGTAAGAAGCTTCATAAAGTAGGGGGAAAAAAGCATTTCGTACAAGCTTAATATGAAAAGAATCCCTCAAAATCCACAACATCAGAAGACCTTCCCTATTACCAAATCCTATCAGAACATCGATGATGTATATCCAATTTCCCGAGACACGGTCCCCCAAATCCATCCCGCCTTTCGGAATTGCGGTATGCAGGTAGGAGATTCGTATAGCAACTAATCTACTCCCCAGCCGTGTCCATCACCGCATAACCATCGCAGAAAAACCTAAATACCTGACACTATTGGTCCGATGCCGCGTTAATGCAAGTGAAATTGCTTTGGATGATGGGCTTGAAAGCCTACTGCAAGGCCCCGTAATTCTCGTTCTTCAAATCTGTGTTATATGATCTACCTTGGCAGTAGCCCTTTGTTCGATGTCTCTCTCCGTAGCTCTGAAGTGGTCGCGTCGAGGATCGCTAGCTCTGATTGTTACGCGTTTGATGTGAGCGGATGAGTGATGGTTCGCGGGTTAGGTGTGTTGATGCGCACTTGTAGCTAGGACTTCTTCATATCTCTAGCGTAGTAGAACCGTCGTGATTGAATGATGCGCCTCTTCGACATTTTAATCCGTCGTGGAGATAAATCTACGTTGAAGCAGTTCCCATATTCGCCCATGCATCTCTAGCTGTCTACCCGCTCATGAGCGTCTATCCTTAACAAGGATCGCCTGTTTTTTTCGTCTTGCTCATCTCTCCGCTCTTTGCGGATCAGCTTTTGTGCCTTAACCTGCGCTGCGATCCATGCCATTTTCCCAATTCCCCGTGCCCCTGCTAATAGAAAAATGACTTCCTTCTGACCTTCCTCTTTCGCAACATCCAGAGCCGTCTTGCCGTTGCTGTCCCTTGCCCAAACGTTAATGTCAGTCTGAAGCAACGCCTCCACGACTTCCACATGTCCCATATGTGTCGCAATGTGAAGGGCTGTCATTCCGTTTTCGGTTTCCAGGGTGACGTTGGCACCTGCTGCGAGCAACATGCTGACTATGTCTTTATGATTTTTTTCTGCTGCGATAGAAAGCGCTGTCCAGCCTCCGGATTCTTGCACATTGATATCAGCATCTGCTGCAAGCAACAAGCCAACTGTTTCTTTACAGTTGAGTTGTGCTGCGAGATAGAGCGCTGTACAGCCTTCGATGTTTTGCACGTTGATATCAGCATCTGCTGCGAGCAACAAGCCAACAATGTCTATACAACGGTTCCATGCTGCGATATGAAGCGCTGTCCAGCCTTCGACATCTTGCACATTGATATTAGCATTCGCTGCGAGCAACAAGTTGACTATGTCTTTATGATCGTTGCATGCTGCGATATAAAGCGCTGTTGAGCCTTTGGAGTTTTGCGCATTGACATTGGCTTCTGCTGCGAGCATTATGCCAACCGTGTCTGCGGGAGTTATATAATCAAGTCGTGTTGCGAGACGTCGTGCTGCGATATGAAGCGCTGTCCAACCTGCGGGTTCTTGCATATTGATATCAGCACCGTATTCGAGCAATTCTCGCGCAACAGAGACGTGGCCCTTTGCTGCGGCCTCATGAAGCGAAGTGTATCCATTCTTCCCTTCCACATCGACTACGGCACCTCTGTGAAGGCATAGGCGTGTACCGTTGTTATGGCTTTCGCTCGCAGCAGAAAATAGGGGGTTTGAATTATTAGCGTCGTGGGCACGGATGTTGGCTCCGCTATCAAGCAGGAATTTTGTTATGTAATTATGATTGTAGGCTGAAACGTAATGCATCGCCGTCAGACGGCGCAAATCATTTGGATCTATACTTTCGACGTCGGCGCCGTCTCGGACCAAACCTTGGACGCCATCTATATTGCATTTTTCACTGGCTTTGCCGAGTTCCTCTCCCAACACGATCCTACTGAAGGGGGACGTAGCAGAGCTTGAAGAAGACTTCGGTGTTGATATGCCACGCTCATCAAATAATGCAGGAGCCGTTGGTGCTCTATGTGTGGATACACTTTCCGTAGCGTTGATAACGACGCTGGGCTCTGTTTGAATGCCAAACGTCTCTGGTGGAGGTAGAGCTGAGCTTGCCGCTCTTTGTTGGCCTTTCGAAGTATGCCTGGGCCTGTCAATCTGGGATGATGGTGGCTGCTTTTCCGTCGCTGCATCCGACCCTGCGTTGGACTGATCCATTATATATTGAGTTCTTCTGCGGTATGACTCAGGTTGCGTTACAGAAGGAGAAGAGTACTCTTGCGTTTCCACTAAGAGTCCGTCATCGCCGCCTGATCCAAGTGGTGATTGCGAATGAGGCATTCCTGTCGACAAATAGAACCATCAACAAACAAAGATCATTTCGAGAGTGCCCCAGGAGGTACGAACCACGCCACTTTTCTGTGTTGCTGCGCGGTCTAACATCTGTCGATAGCCGCGTTAACATGCCTTCGCTATCCTGCTTTCCCAACGATTGCAAAGACAGCTGCGTTGACAGTTCAGACTCGATAATCTGACCTGATGCTGACTCGGCCGGATGCACATTCACGAGCCAGGGATGCTCTAAAGCTTCCGCCGCAGCCGGACGTCCTGCTGGGTCGAGTGCTAGCAGACTGCTTAGAAAATTTATAGCATCACCACTTGCCCTCCCAACGAGGCGATCTCGGGGAAAAGGCTTTTTCTTCGCCTGTGCTGTTTCAAATGGAGCTCTCTGAGCGAGTATGTGATATACCACACAGCCCACCGACCAAAGATCTACGGCCTTCGTGTACACGTCATCTTCATCCTCACCATAGAATCCGATTTCTGGAGCACTGTACAGTGGTGTTCCCGTGTTCGTCCGAAGTGCTGTTGCTGCGCTACTGGTCCTCTTGGTAATGCCGAAATCACCAAGCTTGACAAACCACTTGGGTGAGTTCTGTAACACGAGGATATTCTGAATGAAGGACGAGCAGAAATTTAGCCAAGGATTCAGACGGGCATTGTAGAGCTTATAATGCGATGAATATAACATCTAACAGGACCCACTCTGTCCAAACGCTCGATCTATTATGAGCCCAAAGACAATCATAAGACGTGTACTTACTTTGGGTTTGATATCGCGATGTGTGAAATCCTCCGCGTGCATCAATTTGACAGCTTTCAGGAGATCGACTGTAATGTCCTTCGTGTCTTGCTCCGTAATACTGTTACTCGTAATATAACGTTCTAAGTCACCGAGAACGAAATACTCCATGGCTAGGAAAACCTTGTCCTTGTTCTCGAACCAGCCATAGAAGTTGACAAGGACGTCCTCTTGCAGAATCTACGATAGACGTCAGTACTTTGGCTATAATTATTCGCCTTCAATTGATCAGGCTGGATAGTAAACAGGACATAAACTGAATTACTCAAGAGAAATACTGTACGCATACGAAAACCTATCGCGATACTTGTATGGTTTTCGCATTAGGAATCGATCGCCCATATGAGGTGGAAGGTGGGGAACTACAGCGCAATTTGCTCAGTGATGAATAGAGCACTGGCTCCAGTGATGAATAGAGCACCGGCTTCAGTGATTGCCAGGTTTTATCAATCATTTGACGTGTAAGAATATCCAGCAGAAATAAACGCGTTGAGCGACCCGCAGTGTTGTTGTATCGCCACGATAGAACTTGCTAGCCCGACAGCTTAGCTCGCTGCCAACTTGACAAGTCACTGCTGGGCTTGGGCCCCTCTGTTCGTCAAAAAGCAGTGCCCTTAAGCGATAATTGAACATCAAAGAAAACCAGAAGTTATTACCTCTTTGAAGGACTCCCGCCTGACAAAGCGCGATGAACTGTGGCACGCAGTAACATAGATCATGAAATCAAAGCGTTCTTGCATACTAATAGCCCGCTTACCTTTGGCATCCGGAATTCCGTTAAGGCTTCAAGCTCCTTCATGTAGTCGATGCCCATCTGTTTCATCCTTCCTTTCTCGAGTACCTTGACTGCCCTCTGTTCCTTATGACCTTCCACCTTCGACGTTTTTTCTTGCAACCATACGACCCCGGACGACCCCCAACCGATCTTTTCGACGTGGTCCCATCTCTCTCTTTCCTCTACTCTTCGCACCTTGCGGATGTGAACAGTGTGGCGAGAGAATGTTTCCGCTTCCAATTTGTAGTGCTCCAAAATACTAAATCTGAGAGCCATCTCAAACAAGCATCATAGCCACATTGAACACTGGGTTTTGCCTCGTTTAGGTCGTGGGGGTCAAATTGGAATGCCGAAGTAAATTGGGACAACATTCGTTCGCAATGATTGTTATCGTCGCTAGCAGAAACCATCAACAGGCTCATTCAAGAGTTGAGAGACCTTGAGTCTGCGATGATACTGTAATGGAAGCGAGCGAGGAAAGGACGGGTGTGCGATGACCGTTCTGGATACTCGAGCGAGAGACGAAATCCTCCGCGTTAGCGACCACTCTTCTTGTTGTTGATTACTCGGATGAGGGTCGAAGTGATTGAACTGCTTCTCATGATCTTTCTACCACCGCGATCAATTCAGCCCGATAAACCTCCTGCGCGCTGGGCGGTTCAGTCACATGTACTTTATTGTACCGTCCAGCCTAACGTCTGACGCCTCACGCTCACGCTGTGCAGCTTTGACGTGCACACTATTCCTGACTGGGCTACCTCTAGATCTCAATCTGGAGTAGCATCACGACTAACAATAGATCAGCTTGGACTGTTCTATCGTAATCCTACGAAGTCAGGCCTTCTCTGCAGCGTCTTGTTGTTAAACACTCAGCAGCGCAACCAAATGCATCACTTTGATCAGAACGGACGTGAAAGATGTTCTCAGTATTCGCGTTGCAACATCCATAATCATCCCAGGCATGATTCTGCGAAGGTTGATTCAAGACAGCACTCTGTATTTCTAAACATCCGAAACTAGGTAGGGAACTGCTACAACCCTTCTCACTGGTTCCTGAAATATGACTTGGCGACTCAGGAGTCAGGCTGCAGTTGCTGTGTTGGCTTCCGGCGTCTGGGCTAGCATTATGATTAGGCTGCATTTAAAATAATCAGAGTGGTCGCTTCCGCGACATCGTACGCCTCGCCTGGTGTTCTGTGCATGGTAGGATTTGTGGTGCTGCAGCTGTCGGCACCCTATCCAAAGCTGCTGCTTGATCACCTCTTCGAAGATAAACTGATGAGTTGATACAGGAAGCCGCACGAGTGACGTTGCTTGGATTTTCAAAGCCTTATCATGCCAAGCTTGTCTACAATCTCCTCGGAGAAGACCTTCTGGATGTCTGCTCCAACATGCTGATCTGTCTCATCGCTGCCCTCCTTCAGCCCGATGTGATGACCGCCAAGAATACACCTCTCGACAACACCTTTGGACGTTTCGCCGACGAGACCTTCAAGTTCCTTGAAGGTATTATCACTGCGCAAGGTCCTCCGCGCCGCTCTGTTCGTCTTGTCGGATGGCCTCTGGCTGACTGGTAACTCAAGAAACGTGTGGATCTGCTGCCAGAATGCAACCTCGATCAGCACTACTCCAAGGCTGTAAATATCATGAGATTTGCTGTATCGCTCTCGGTTGACACCGAGAGTGGAAGAATGCCGATATATATCATGTTCGGAGTATGATGGGGGAGCTTCCGTTAATTCTCCTACGGAATCCGGCCGGGCGTAATCAAAACCCGCTAGAATCGGTACCCCGTAGTCTGGTTCGTGGTCAGACTCAGGGAAGAAAACGATGTTGCTGCTCCGGAAGCCTTTGTGCAACCAATTGACCGAATGCAAGTACATCAAGCACCGGGCAAGCGCATTGGCAAGGGCAATACGTCTCGTAAGCGATGGACGTCTTCCAGCGGTGAGGAGCTCGAGTAAAGACACAGGGGGTGTAGATGGAGAAACTGCTGGAGGCTTCTCATACACGAACCCATATCGGCGATCATTATGGTCTTCCAAATAGCCCACACACATCGGGGCTCTAAATTGTGGGGGCTTGTTAGGTAACTTCAGTAAGATAGCAAGCTTCTGAACGCGACGTAGGATATCAAGAGAAAGGCTCGCCTGTTCGTTGGCCTCGCGAGAACCTTCTTTCCACTCAACCCAAACTGCGTTCCCCTCGTAGATGGCTTCTGACCGATTGGCCTTAATGCTGCCCAGGCGCAAACTCTTGAAATTGAGGGGCTTAAGCTCCTCGTTGCTGTCATCTTTACTGTTCAGTTGAGCTTTGAACTCTGCTAGAAGGACGACATCCGCAGTGGCTTCCGCGTATCCCGCAGCTGCGCCAATTCCTTGCGATATCGAGGTCATGGTATGTGAAACAGGCGATTGTGACGGGATCTTCATTGCGCGTGAAATGTCCATCAACTGATCCACTTTATCGTTCAGCTGCAACATAGCAAGATTCGTTTGGTACTGAGAAATTTGGAGATCTTTCATTGTAACCTTGTCCAGCAGATTCTCGATGGAGTCGTTGTATCCAATGAGTCTCGAAATTAGGGTTTCAAAATCTTTTTGCTTGACCATGGCCCATTGCAAGCGCTCCGGCAATTCTTTCGTCTTTTCGAAAATTCCCAGCGTCTTCCTCATAAGCGTATCGGTCTTGTTGGGTGGGCCTCTCTGAGAGGGTGTCTCGGAGCCAGCAAATACTGGTTCCTTGAGATTAACGATAGGATCATACTTTGAGCCCATAGCAGCACAACTTTTGAAGAGAGCTTGCACCTCCAACAGTAAGTCGACGAGAAGGTTGCGATTCAAGTGGAGAACTCGACTCGACCTGTCCAACGCTTCTTCAATGAGGCCCACTTTGTCTCCCCATTTTAAGAATCTTGTTTGCTCGATGCGCATTCGAAGGCGATGATGCTGGTATGCAGCCGGCATGCCCTCCATGTCAGTGTAAAGTTGGTAGCCTTGGCTCGATCAGTTGTGAAACACTGGCGGCACAAACATTAGAAAGCGGTCAGTACCTTTCACGCAACCAGCAAACACCTGAAAAACAAGTCCCGTTACGCTTAGGCTTATGCCAGCCGCGCTGACTGGATCCATGCCCGTCAGTGTACCCAAAAGTCTCACCTTTCAGTATTGTATTGTTGACAACATAATCGATATATCCAGCAACTATTGACAAGACATGGAAGGAGCAGCGTTCTAATATCCAGGGGTATCATGCGGATTTCATTGCAAATGGTGCTCGTGTCGACTGGGAAACACAGAAGACGTCCTCTCGTTCGTCGGAGTTCTAGCTCAAGCGCAGCCGATTCCCAGATCGCGCAGACATTGAAGAAATGATAACCACCCGCCGTACACCATCTTTAGTTTGCTTGTACACCACCCCTGTAGAAAGTTGCAAGCAGTCCCTCTATTTGCACAAGTAACTTTACATATCTCAACATTGATGCCTTAGTACCTTTGATCTTCAGATTTCGAAGCAGTCTCAGCCCTCGTTGTCGACAGGAACAGTACCATAGTCTGCTGAGAATTTTGATAAGATAGGAGCTTTGGTGAAGTCTTGGAATTTCTAAGCGGCTCTCTAAAAGTAAAGTGGTCGGCGGGACTCTTATCGTGCAAAGCTGGTTTCTTGGCCGCAACCAAGAAGGCGCCAAGTTTTTGGTGATCTCATCACACAAATGATGGTTTTTCGCGCAATTCAATTAAAATTTCTTTCACCTATTCAATTGATTTGCAATTGTGAAGCCTTTAGTATAGTATTATAGACAATATATTTACTTATCTTTGTCTCGTCGTCGATGATTTCTTTAGCTCTCTTGATTCTCTTTTGTTGTCGTCGCTATAAACAAGTCTATTAGAACGAAGAAACTCTTCAAGAAGATTGTCGTCGTCGTCTTTAATAATCTTTCGTTGTTTGCAAAGTCTAAAGTTACTAAGTTAAAACTCAAGATTAAGAATAAATTAACGACGAACTTCTTTGCTCTTGCAAAGAAGCTCGCAAAGATTTTCTTATCTATCGTCGTATTCTTTGATTTTAACGTAAACTTTACTATTAGTAACAATAAATTCTTCGATAGTAATGCAAATAACGAGATGTTTATTGATGCAACAATTGTAACAAATGTTTCTTTAAATAAGAAAGATAAATTTATTATTAATAAAATTGCAAGTCGTTGCGAACGTTATTTGTTAAACAAGAGATTCGAAGCTATACAAAAAAAGAAGCAAATTAAAAAAAAGAAAAAGAATAAATTGCTTGCTTTAAAAAATTACACATTAATTTATATTGTTATTTTTAACACTAATATTCTCTTTAAATAAAACAATAAGCTTGTTGTTGTTTGTAATATTAAAAATAAAAATTATATAATAATTTAAATTTGTGTTTAAGATAAAGCAATATTACATACTAAGAACAATATTATTTTATATTATTAATTAAAATTAGAAATAGTAATTTTTTAAAAAGAATAAAAATTTGATCAAAAACTAGTTACAAAGCTTAGAAAAAAACAAATTTCTTATTTAATATAATTTTGCGCATTAAATAATGCTTTCTTTCGCAATTTAAAAAGCAAGAAATAATAATTTATATATCTTTCTTATATAGTAGAATTAAATTAAATATACTTTTATTGCATCTAAAGAATTCTTTTTTTTCAAAAAAATCGTTTATTACATTTATGCTTAAGACAAAGATTGCAAAGAACAAGATAATTTGCAAAACAAAAATTGTAAATTTACTTAAAAACAACAAAATTGCAATAACAAAAAAAATTGTAAATATATACAAATACAAAAATTGTAAATATATAAACAAGAACAAAGAAAAGTGCTATTTAAATAACAACAAACATTATAAACTTAATTAAAAGAACGTTAACAATTAAATTAAAAAGCTTACAATTAATTAATATATACTTAGTAAGTCTTTCGATTACGTTAAATGTTATTGCGAGATAATCGAGCTTAATAATAATTTACGTAATAGAAGAGACGTATTAAGAGAAGAAAAGTATGTTTTTTCTAAGACTTTTACTTCTATGTTGACGTTTACTTTGACAACTAATTTTATTATTAATTTTATTATTAATTTTATTATTAATTTTATTATTAATTTTATTATTAATTTTATTATTAATTTTATTATTACAATTTTCGATCTACGTCTTAT
>JAABUQ010002627.1_pt1 | contig 35048 bp, 33 predicted proteins | sample 5560001 | NCBI WGS metagenome assembly JAABUQ01 (sample SAMN10711888, study PRJNA513371) | rock metagenome | isolation source: Antarctica rocks | place: Antarctica: Victoria Land, Finger Mt nord | collected 2015-12-18
TTCCTTGCCGCCGTCGTTGGTCAGGTAAATCTGAAAAAGCCTCTAATATCGCCGCTCGCTGCATTTGAGTTCAGTCGTCTTGTTCAATAGCATACAAGTCTAGCATTTAGAACGAAATAGCCCTGTCATTACAAGCTATCTCAAATGTTAGTTTTGCTCGTCAAGAAACAAGAAGCGAGCCAGAGCAAAGAATCAATAATCTTGATGAAAATAAGGCGGTATTTGAGTCGAGGGTTGAAGTTCCCGATGATGATAAGGATGTGCCTCAGGACTTGAATGAACTTCCACAATTTACTTTGGCGGAATTAACCACACAGATTTTTCAGTGTCAAGTTTGGGTGGAGTTAGTGCAGGTGGTAGAGCAAGACACCAAAAAACTCATCAAAGCTGCCAATCAAATGACCAAAGAGCAGCGCCACCGCCTTGTGCCTCTTCTTGCCAATCACTTATGCCAAAACCCAGCATCTCTGAATGACCTTGCTTGGGTGCCTACTAATCTTCGAGATAGGGCTTTGAAACTTTTAACATTTACCATCGAGCGAATAGGGGAAGCGGCAAATGTGCTGGATACCTGTTTGGAAAGGATATCAGGTTGTAAGTTTGTCTCGGTTGAGAATTTGGGTACTAGGAATGAGAGATGGGTATTTGAGGGACCGGATGGTCAGACAATTCCTGTGTTTGGAACAGAAACGGTTGAGGCGATCGCCTTGAGCTGAGTTAGACCTGACTGTGTTGGTCGCTGAGACAAGTGATTTAACCAGCGCGGGTCTTTTGAGTTTTTGAGGATTTGCTTAAGTGATGCTGGCTTAACCTGCCTAAGCGCTTGGAGGCCAAGAAAATTGAGCTGCCAACGTTATTGGATGCTAGCCACCAGCGTCTTCAAGGCCAGTGAAAGACCTGGCAATGAAAGATTAGACTGAAGAAGCTACTGAAAAAAGAGAGAATGTTAGATGGCCGTTGCTCTACCCTCTAATCTTTTCCAGATAGCCAAATCCTCCTCTGCTGCCACCCCTAGACCTCACTAGTTGATGACTGCCATCACCCTTAACTTAGAACCCATTATCCACCTGACCAACAAGCAGTTCTATCAGCTCTGCCAGGTAAATCGAGATGTCAGATTTGAACGCACAGCAAAAGGGGAACTGATTGTTATGCCACCGACTGGAGGGGAAACGGGGAACCATAATATCGAACTAGCTTTCCAACTCCAAGCCTGGAGTCGCCAGAATCAGCTAGGTATCGCTTTTGATTCCTCCACGGGCTTCAAACTCCCCAATGGAGCTGACCGTTCTCCCGATGCCGCTTGGGTGAGATTAGAGCGCTGGGAAGCTCTCACTCCGGAACAGCGCCGGAAATTCCCACCTCTTGCTCCTGACTTTGTAGTGGAACTGCGCTCTGCCAGCGATGAACTCAAGTCACTACAGGACAAGATGAAGGAGTATCGCGATAATGGTGTTCGCCTGGGGTGGCTGATTGACCCTCAGAACCAACGAGTTGAGATTTATCGGTCAGGGCAGGAGGTAGAGGTGTTGCAGTCACCTGATACATTGTCAGCAGAGGATGTGCTGCCGGGGTTTATCCTGGAGTTAAGAGGGATAGTCGAACTGGGTTGAGCGATCGCTATGACCAGAACCATCGTTCATCAGATTGTTGGCATTCAGGGATTCACTCTGCTGGTGTTCCACAGCGAGGCGCATGCTTGGCAGTTCCGCTTAATTGGCGCTGGTGGTAAGGCGTTCGGAGAGCAAAAGCTTTACTACACGGCGGAAGCGGCTGAAAAAGCAGGAAGAGATTGGATTGCAGAGGACAGGTGAGGAAGGATATGGCACTTGAACTCAAATGTCCAGCCTGCCGCCAAACCATCTGCTTCCCTAGCTCCGATGAGTGTGATGAGGATTTGCTCGAAAGCCTCTGCACGAGATGCAAGTATAAATATGCTCTGATAAATACAGAGGTGATTGCATTTGCCTCTAGAGCTGAAGAGAATTACCCCAGCAGATATAGAAAGCAAACCTCGTATCAACGCCTTTACGAGCTGCGGTTACTCACGCCCAATGACAACCTTAAAGCCATTGAACTCTCAACACGGGGGCTGGAGGAGAAGATATCGGGGCGACCCGGAGACAGAGTGTTGCTGCTCTATATCATGAGCAGCAAGGCAGTAGGCGACTTGCTCTGGCTAGAAAATCCAACAACTGGTAAGAGCCTCTTGCTGCAAAAGCCAGGGGCAAAGGCTCGCTCCAAAGGCATCGGCGCTGGTGTGCTAACGTTTGTTGCCGGTGGGGTACTCGCAACCATGGTCCATCTCCCTGACAAAATTTTGTTAGCGGCAGGTATCCCTTCGGCTGTTGGCGTGGGAGCATATGTGACTCGCCTCAAATCCCCAAAAACTAGGGATAAAAGGGAGCTGACACGCTTAGCCTCTGAGCAACAACTGCTGTCGCAGAAGTTTGAGTTAGAGCAGCGAACTCAAGACTTGCACTCTGAGCTAGAAGCGAATCAGAGGACAAGTCGCCGGTTGCAGGAGCTGCGGCGAAAGATGCAGGCCGAAATGGAACTGTACGGCGATCGCATTGAAACTATTTCTATGGGAATTGGTATTCTTGAGCAGCAAATTGAACTGACCCTAAACTTAATTTCAGGCTACACAAAGATCATCAACATCTTGACAATCGAGTTTGAGACTTCCAGATTGGCAGAGCAGCTCCCGGAAGATATTAGTGGTCAAATTCTGAACAGGATCGAGGAATTGAAGGTGATTGAAGCAAAGAGAGAGGAGCTATCACTGCTAATTAGTCCGCAAAGATTGCTAAGCAAATATTGATCGGCCTCCTGTGTTGCCTTTTTAATTGTCTCCAAAAGCCCAAGATATCCATAATACTATGGCAGGCAGGCAAGGTTTAGAATTATCTTTAACATGACTTCTCAATAATTGTAACTGATGGTAATTATTGCATTGCTCTAAACTAGAGTTTATCCAAAGTCATGCAACTAGGAAATTCAGCAAATTTTCTTGACAAGTTGTCTCGACTCTTCTACGGTAGGTCATGTATTCCTCATTCAAGGGAATTCTCGCTTTCGTAATTGCCGATCCAGAAGCTATTCAGTTCTTGGCTTGAGTTTTAAGAACTGAGTGTGAACGGCAAGATTGATTTTCACTTACAGGAATCTCAGTAAGAAAATCTATTCATTTGGTTGCGTGAGTGTCAACAAACTAGATGTCACAACAAAATCATCAAAGGTTTACATGTCTTGAAAATGCCAGTAGGCAGGACCTATTATTAATCTGAGGACAAAAACACTGCAATTTGAGTGTAAAGAATCATATGAGAAATGCCACAAGATGCCACAAGATGCCACAGGCTACAGCTATAAATCATCTCAATACATCACAACTAAAGGCAATTGAACTAATGTTATCTGGGCAAACAGATACGCAGATTGCTAAAAACATTAGTGTAAGTCGAGACACAGTATGTCGCTGGAGAAATCATAATCCTCACTTCAAAGCGGTTTTAAATCAGCGGCGAAATCAACTCTGGCAAAACTCAACGGAGCGTTTGAATAGCATAGCTTTACGCTCCCTCGACTTGCTGGAAGAGGCTCTGATTCAGGGTGATGTGAAAACAGCATTTGCTATTCTAGAGATTCTTCGCCTGTACGAAATGAAAAACAAAAGTGCTATAGAGGGTGGAATTAAAAGCATAAGTTAAATCTGTGAGAAAGGTTGTTATTTCAGTAGCAACAAAGTAAGTATTATTTACTACTTACTTTGTCATCGTTCCTTCTCTCAATTCCATTGTTACAGAAGAGAAATATGTTCATGGTTTTTCTTAAAACCCTCTCTACAAAATCTATTGACGTATTTATGGACCGATGCTAATTTTGGAGCAGCTATTAAGTAGAAGTAAGTAATAGCATTTCGTCAGGTGTTTTTCTAAATAACTTAATAGGTAAGGCCAAGCATGCTGTCGAACAGTTTTTATTGTCCGAGCAGAGTTTTCTCGCGCATAAAAGTGGTGAGAAAAAAGCGGTGTAGTAGTTGGAAACGGCTGAAAATGTCAGATTTGATTTAAGTAAAGTTAGTGATTTTGCTATTTATAATGTTGAACATTGCTGCTGTAGAATCTAGCCATAATTTACAAAGCATTTCTGAACCGACTACAACAGAAATTGCTTTAATCCATGCTGCGGCAAAAAGGGCAGAACTTCTACGCCAAAAGTCCCAGAATTTTACCGCTGAGGAGCGACAAATCATTAGATGGGGAGAGCAAGCGATGCAGCAGTTGCTAGAGGGTCATCAAAAATTAATTTTGCGATTTGTTGCTCAATACCAGTCGAGAGGTTACAACTCTTGCAACGCAGACTTAGAACAAGAGGCAGCGATCGCCTTCTTCAATGCCGTTACCACTTACAACCCCAACAAGGGAGCGAGGTTAAGTACTTGGGCTTACTTTCAAATCCGTGCCAGGTTACAGAAGGTGACTGGAATATCGATTAAGGAAGCCGTAGCTACTGCTAAAACGCTCCAGAGTGAACCAACTTTTACTGCTCCAGAAATGATATCCGAGCCAGGCTTACTGAAGCAATTGTGTTCGATGATTCCCCTACTCACCGAAAGACAGCAAAACGTGGTCTGGTTGCGCCTTAACGATTGGAGTTGGGTAGAGATTGGCTCGAAGTTGCAGTCCACAGCTGACGCAGTGCGGATGGTCTGGACTCGTGCAATTAGGCGACTGCGCCAATTGCTCTTGGGAGAGCAACAGCGAGAAGAAAGCAAGCCTGAGATAGCTGAATCGCAAACTCAACTGGAACCCAGGGTTCCTTGGTCACTTTTTCAACGTTTGGTGCGAAGTTTGGTGCGCCCGTCACCAATTGTTAACTGGCAAAAGGAGTTGATTGTGCTTAACGATGCTTCTGTCAATTGCCAGCACACAGTCATTCAGCAGTTTTGGTCAGATCCTGTCTGCTCTGGAGGTGTTCGGGGCAGTCCTTTGCTACCCGTTGCCATAACGCTGACCGACCGTTAGTCCGAATTTGTTTGTCTTTTACTTCAATCGTCGAAAGGAAATTATGCAAACTGAATCCAAGCAAGAACGTTTGTCAGCAATTGCTTCGGCTCCAAGCAAGGTGCGGTTGACCCACTTCGATCTTTGGTGGGCGAGTCTGGTTCCGCCTGTGATGAAGCGAGTCCTCCCACCGTGGCAGATTTCAGCCGGGTTAGTAACGCTGATGGCGCTCTACGGGGAGGACCAAGTACTAACAACGATGCTTATATTGTTCTGGGCATCGATGTGTTTCACCTGGCTGTTTAGGAAGTTTGACCGATACGTCGGGCATTTCCGGTGGCTGATTCCTCTGTACCATGCAGGACTATTCCCATTAGTCGTAACACCAGCTATGGCCCAAGCTGCACCAGCGGCTGCCTGCACGACAACTGGACTATTTTCGAAGGTGACAAATTTTGTCAGTCAGCTTTTCGCAACAGTAACTTTTGGGGGCGTAGGCGGGGGCACTCTGAGTGGACTGATTTGCCAAGTCGTGGGCTTTTTGACAATTGCGCTGCTGCTTGGGTTTCTTGGTACCCTCGGCTATGTTGCTTTTCAGATCGGCGTTAACAGACAGCCAATATCCACGGTACTCGACCCCTTAATGGGGTTCCTGATTTTTGCAGGTGGCTCATCGGTGATAATCGGCGTGATGGTTGGTACAGCTGGTGCATAACCTCCCATGAGAGAGCAAGACTTAGGTGATGGGCACGTCAATGCAATGATTGGTACAGCTTTGGGGCTGGGGTTCATTGCCCCAAAGCAATTCCTCTACTGTGGCGCGATTTTTCTGTTTTGCGTGCCCTTTATTCTGAGAAACCCGCCCCAGGGGTTACTAATTTTTGTTTGCATCTACGGACCCTTTTGGCTACTAACAGGCAATGACCCGACAAACTTCTTCGAGCGGATGATTCGAGCTAAAAGATACATTGCTGAAGAGCCGATTCTAGAGTTCAACCAAGCAGGAATCCCAGCGCCAGTGAAACCGAAACGACAAGCGACAACCTATCGGGTGAGAGGCAAGAAGCGAAAGTATCACCACATAGAGCGCAAGTGGAATTTGCTCACCTTCGGGCAGGATGAACTGGACGGCAAGATGGTAGGCTTCTACCTACTCCGCCGAGGTCCGCATTTAATGTTCATTTTTGGTTGGGAAGTGTATGGACACGACCCATCAATCACTGGACGGCAGTCTTATGATATTCTCTCTGCCTGCAATGATGCCCTCAGTACGGTTCCGAATGATATCGATCTCAAGTGCTACGAGGATATTAACTGCTCCTGTGAAGACTATTTGCGGATGCAGGCTGAACTGTTGGTGGCAAAAGACCATGATGTTCTGAGCCGGGAGTTGATTAAGTCCCGTGCTCGACGTGCCAAAGAGTTGACCGAAGAAGGAAGACTGCTGGATAACAAAATCACCGTCTTCGCTAAGTACCGAGTGCCATTGGGTGGAGACTATGCGGAGACGCAGACTTGGATAGATGACTTATTATCCAAGACCCAGCCACTGATTGGTGCGCTCAAGGGGAAAAGCCTTGAGTCTCAAGAGGCGTGGGAAAAAGTCATCGACTACGCTTATCGCTATGCATACCGAAAGGTCAATTCTCACCTGTCTGCCAACAATGGCTTTGGGATGCGGGTGCGGACAATGACAGTTCGCGATCTCTTCAGTCGAGATTATCTGGAACTGCACGAGCCTCCAGTTCCAGAAATTCCTCAATACATTGTTTATAACCAGTTTGGCCTCCAGTCGCCTGTGATCAACGATCCAGGCATTCATGCTATCGGCACTCTATTTGAACCTCAAAACGGAGTACCCGCAGTACCCCAGTTTGACCGTCACTATGTCTACTTGCCGAGCAAGGATAAGTACGCAGCCTTTGTCCGTTTTGGACAGGTACGTAGTTTCCCAAAAGATAAAGGCAACGTAGCACGGGGGTATTTGCGGTATATCTACAATATCCTGGGGGGTGGCAACCAACCAATCTACGACTGCCGGGTGGTAAGTGAACTTACCCCCGATCGTTCGGGATTTGAGATGCTGCAACTCGACCGCATTATCTCGAATTCAGTCAAACGAGAAGCCCTAGCCGCCAAAAAACAAACGGTAGATGTAGTGGCAATGCGGCGGCGCGAGCAGGGGGTTGAGGCACGAGACCTACTAGAGGACAATAACATTCCCTACTGGTGCAGCATTGGGGTCTGGCTGTATCGGGATTCCCGAGATGAACTCAACCAAGCCTGCAATGAGCTGATCCAGCGTATTACATCAGCTGCGGTTGAGAGGGTGACAAATGCCATCGAAGACGTATGGTTTCAGACATGGCCATTTGAATGGGAGGCGTTTCTCACCAAACCTAACCATCGCCGCCAAAAATACTTGGGCTTCCAGGCATTGCCCATGATGCCGCTGATCAAGGTCAAGCGAGCAGATACGAAAGGCGTGATGTTGGTGACCAGAGAGCTGAACTCGCCTTTATACATCAACGTTGCTGGTAAAAAGAACCACACGGCAATCATTGCTAAAACTGGGGGAGGAAAGTCGAACTTAATGTTCGACATGATACTTGAATACTTACTCTATGATTATCTCGCCGTCGTTTTTGACTTTCCGCGTCCCGATGGCTCCTCTACCTACACTGCGTTCTTGCCCATCCTCCAAAGGCTAGGAGTACGAGCTGCCTACCACAACGTGCGCGAGAGCATCATGAATATCATTGAATTTCCTGATCTCCGGCAAGTCACCAGTAAAACCGAATACGACAGAAGATGGCAACAGGCATTTCAGAACCATGTGCGACTGCTGTGCGCACTTGTCCTGGGGACGACCAACAATCCCGACCGAGAACTGTTGGTAAATTCCCTGCTGACGGATTGTTACGCAGACTTCCAAGCGAATGAGGTGATCGCGCAGCGGTACAAGCAGGCAATTGAGGGCGGGTTTGGCTCGGCTGCTTACCAAAACATGCCGATTCTAAAAGACTTTGTGGAGTATGCCGAGGAATGGTTTGCAACGTACATCGAGCGGAAGAAAGATCGGATCTCTACCCTGGTCAATGACACGATTGATGTCATTGTCACACAGCTTCGGGGTGTACTACGTACCTCTTTAGGTGGCTCGATCAATGGTATTAGTTCGTTCGATACCAACGTTCAACTGCTGGTGATTGGGTTAACCGATGTTTCAGAGAACCTAGATTCATTGATTTATGCAATGTCGGGGCTGAATGTACTGATGCGGCAAGCGCTATCGGTGAAGCGCTCGCTACTGGCAACAGACGAAGGTACTATCCTGTACAAATTTCCCTTCTATGCCAGAGAAACAGGCATCATCCCAGTGCATGGTCGTAAATGGGGCTGCAATTTCCTAGTGGCAGCGCAGGAGATTCAGACAATTCTGAAATCGTGTTCTGGCAACGAAATCTTCAAAAACCTGGATAACATATTCTGCGGTCATATTGAGGATTCAGCGATTGCCGAGATGCTAGAGCTGAACTTCCGGGAGGAGCTAATTCGCCCTTATACAAGCGATGCTTTTAAGCCAAGCCCAGAGCTATTGCAATCTTACTGGTATCTGAAGCGGGGAGACCAGCACTTGGAGGTGACGCACCCGGCAAGCGAATTGATTCTCTCGCTGGGGGCAGCAGAGCCGGATGAAAATGCTGCCAGGAAGCGGGTGATGGCGCTGCATCCGGGAGATGACGTTGCTGGCATCAAGCACTTTGCGACTCTGAATGCCCAAGCTAAGCGCCAGGGACTTTCTATGGATTCAATTTTTCCTGAGGTAACTATCGATGAAGACGAAGAAAACGAAGCTGCCTAGAATTCTGATTGCTGGGAGTATTGTAGCAGTAGTCGCACTACCTGCCTCTGCTGCATCCTTAGTCCCAACTGATGTGAATCCAGTAACGTTTGGGGAACAAGTTTTCGGCTCTACTCAACCAACAAATGGCTCCCCTAACTTAGTGAAGGTTGGCGAACAAGCGCTCACTTCCGGTCAGTTATCAAGCGGCTCTTTACTAACAATCGGGGCGGGGTTACTGCAAGTGCCCGCCCCGATTGTTAGCACTTCTCAAACCATCTTTCAGGACATCAGCAGCGGTAACTTTGATACTACCGTTAACGGTATCTTTGGAACCTTGGGTCAACTGGGTCTGATTGATCCTGCCACTCAGTCAGAGCAGGTATGGTCAGAAGCCATAAATCCTGGTAGTCAAAGCCCTTTTGGTAATCCGCAAGACCCGCAGGGTGTCTATGATTTGCAACGGTATGTAGATGCTGTAAGGGGGCAAATTCCGCAGCAATTATCTCAAGCAGTTTTTGGTCCTCAAGGGCAACAAGCTCTTTCTCAACTCAATCAAGCGGTTCAACAAGCTCAACAGACATCCCTCTCAGGTCAGCAGGGGGTAAACGATACATATCAGGTAACAGTACAGCAAGCACAACAAAACGCAACGCAGGCAGAGAACGTAGATGTAAAAGCCCAGCAAGCTCAGGCAGCCACAGCCTCCCAAACAATCTTAAAAGCGGAGACAGATCAGATCGCCGACCTGGCCAGAATTGGTGCTGGAAATTCGGCTCAACTATCAAATTTGGGCAGGGCAGCTTCCTATCAATCAGCACAGTTGAGCGCTGTCAATAATCAACTGACAGCGTTGAATGAGCGGGGGCAGCTCCTGGAAGTTCTCGGAGCCTCACAAAACTATCAGCAGGCACAAACTAACGCCGCACTTCAAGACCAGACTCACTACCAGCAGCTCAAAGATAGCCTGCAACAGAATGCAAACTATCAATCAACCAGTTCGATTTACATCCCAGGACTCATGCCCAAGGAGCCAGTTCAATGATCCGAGTTCTGAGAAGGCATCGTTTATGGGTCCGTCTAGTTCTGGCGATCACCGTCTGCCTGCTAGTGGTCACCCCGGCTCTGTCTGCGGAGCTGTTACAGAACACGCTGACAAGCATGCAGCAATCGGAGCAGTGGTGGGACAGGTTGTGGCAGGACACTTTTAACCCCACAGATACGAGTACTAACATTTCCATCTACACCTTTGCGACTGCTGTCCGCTCCATCCTGGCGATTAGCGTAATTTTTTGGCTATTTCAATATGGGCAGAAGATGTCAGAGTCAAAAAGCACGGCGCAACATGTCTCAACGAACATGCAATTTTTCCTGCCAGTCTTTCTAGTAGTTATATTTTTAAGCCACCAGGGGCAATACTCGCGGCTGTTAGCGTATGGCTTAAGAGACGTGATCAATTCCTGGTCCAACGGCGTCTTGGCATTGAATGTTGCTGGACATAACGTGCGTTCAGCTTTGTCAGACCAGCTGGTGACGCAGGATGTCAAAGATGAGATCTCGCTGCAAGCGCAAAAGTGTATGCAGATGCCCCAACCAGCAGTAGCTCTACCCTCTGTTACGCGACCAGCTCCAGATCCAAACCATCCGTTGACGCTCCAGTAGCAACAAGCGTATAGCTACCTGGACTGTATTCAGAATTTGAGCCGCCTGGCGGAACAAAAAAAGCAGGATGCACTGACGAATAAGTGTACAGCCATACCAGGTGTTCGCGATGCTTGTGCCTTCACCTTAGAATTCCTAAATAAAAGCACTGACATCCTCAAGCAAGTTAACCAAACCGAGCAGCAAAAGTACACACAGAACGCCACTCCAGGCACAAGCAATACCTCTAAGAATGACTGGCTGAGTTTTCTAGCTGGCATGGGAGCATCACTTGCATATGGTCCCATTCTCAATTTCACCCAAAGCTTGTGGACAAGTTTTTTGGAAATGGCAATGTGGCTGTCAGCACTTTTTGCCCCGCTATTCATCGCCTCCTCCCTAATTCCGGGACGGCAAAATCTGACTGTGGCCTGGCTCATCAGCTTCCTGACTATTGGACTAGCTAAACTTGCCTATGTAATTGTGATTGGAATTGTCTCTGTGCAGCTAACAGATCAGCAAGCGCAATTCGGCTATGACTTGCGATTTCCGTTGGCCTTGGGCCTATTCGCTCCAGGTGTTTCCCTAGCCGTTATCGCAGGCGGAGGACTTGCGGCAGCCTCGTCTTTCCGCAGTCAATCAGTTGCTGTAATTGGAGTGACTACCAATATTGTGACAGGTGCTGTTGGTACCCTTGGCTACTCTCTCGCCCGCTATTCCGACAAAAACCGTTAAGTTAGCCCAATAAGATGAAAACAGTATCTAGACCGACCTCAAATACAGATTTAGAGTCAGGGCATCCACTATCTCGAATCTCGATATTCAGATTCTTGCCCCTGATCGTCCTCATCTTACTATGCATGAATCTACTGGCGACGTGCAGCAATTCCAGAGTGGCGCAGATGGCTGCTCAGCACCAACCCATCATCTATGTTCAGACTCCCGATGGAACTACAGTCGTAGCCAAACCAGTAGATCCACTCTTTCGCTCTGAAGAAGTAAATACGGAGTTTGCCGGAGATTGGTTACAATTAGCTTACACCTGGAAGCTGCCTCCTGAGAATGAAAAAACTGCCTCAAGTATAGAGCTAGGAAAAACTGCTTCTACGACCGAGCAAAAAAAAGCTTCTGTGACCGAGCGAGGCATTGACTTTCCCTACCAGTTTTATGCTGCTTCCTTAGCAATTGAGCCAGGATATCGGGAAGCCTTCATGGATTCGGAGGTAAAAAAGTACAGCAGGCAGTTTTCGTTTGAGAACTACATCTCTGGGCAAAATCAGTCCTACATCAGGATTTATAGTAAAAAAGTGGTGCCGGTCGAGAAAGGCTTGTGGGACGTGATGATTGTTGCAACTCGCGTTCACGCTACAGGGGACACTATCCTGGCTCAAGAAATCTTTAATCGCGTGATTCGACAGAAGGCAATTGACCCTGATGTTAGTGAGCGAAAGCTCTGGGGAGAGCGTGAAACCCATCTGGGTCAACTGCTCAATGAAATGCAGCATCAGGGATTGCAGATTGTCCAAGTCAGTGAATTTTGAGGAGAGAAAATGCTGAAAACCAAGCGCTCAACCGAGGAAGTCAACAACCTGCTGTTCGACGATGAACCCAAAACGGTCAATGGTAAAGACCAAAATGCTGTGGTTCAGCAGCAAAACGTTGGAACCGGGCAGCAGAAACCAGAGCCACGCCTTTTAAAACAGAGAGGACTCTCGACAGAACTAGAGGAACTCGCACCCGTTCCTTATTATAAGCAACCCGTAGTACAGACGATAGCGCTATTAGTAGTTGCCGTGCCGATGGGATGGGGACTAGTTTCGGCTTTTAGTAGTGACGGAGCTAGCTCACGGCACACCTCAGCTACCGTTGCTGAAGATAGAGAGAAGGAGTTGTTGAAGCGATCCTTGGATGAGGAACGGAAAAAAACCACAGAGCTGGAAATTGAGAAAGGACAGATGGCGCAGAAACTGGAGATAGTGCCATCCAGACCCAAACCGACTCCTCAGCCGGTTCATGCGAGTCAGCCCTCTCCTAGAGTTGTGATGGCTCCGCCTCCAGTGACGACTTACGCCCCTCCAATAAGGACTTACAGCCCTCCACCACTGCCACCACCAGTTGAGCCAGTGCAACGAGAGCCAAGCCCGGCACCAATTCAAGTCATCAAAGCTCCCACCCCACCTCCAGCTCCTAAAGCTCCACCGCCAACATTTGAAGAACAGGAGCAAAAGTGGCTAGCGATGAGCAATGTTGGCAATTCGGGAGGCAATCTAGCCCTAGATGACACATCCGATAATTCATCACTTGCTGCCAGTGCTACAAAGCAACAGCGCTCACTACCAAGCAGTGGCATTAGTCAGGCACCATCATCGGTAGTTAGTGAAGTTCCTTCTCCAGCGAATCGAGGATTCGCTAACTCCCCAGCTTCTGTAGGACAATCACAAGCCTACCAGCCTGCTAGCTACACTACTTCTGTAGGGCAATCACAAGCCTACCAGCCTGCTAGCTACACCACTACCTCTGAACAGCCACAAGCTTACCAGCTTGCTAGTTATGGCTCAGCGCAGGTTATGGTAGGGAGTGAAGCTGAAGCCGAAATCGATCGCACACTCAGTTGGACTGCTAGTAGTTCCGCTAGTGGGATGCGAATTCCAATCCGACTTACGCAAGCAATCAAAGCTATAGATAACTCCGAGGCGATACCAGCCGGTTCATATCTAATTGCTCAAGTGAGTGGGGACAGTTCGGGGAATCTGCAATTAACACCAACCTCAGTGCTGTTAAACGTTAACGGCAGACTCCAACCAGAACGACCACTACCTGCTCCTGGCTCGCTGATGATCCTGGGTGCCAACGCTGGCAAACCTTTACATGCTCAAACCAGTGGTGGAACTCGTCATCGCGGTAATGGCTTCTTGTCTACTATCGGCAGCGTCGCAGGAATAGCCCCACTACCAACCGGCGGCTACTCCAACGGGATATATGCCATCGATTCTCTAGCACAACGCTCTGGTCAGAGTTACCAATCCGAACCCATTACATACACCTTAAAGCAGGGTACTCGCTGTCACGTGTATGTCAATCAATCGTTTAGTATCAATTTCTAACTCTAGTTATGCGACGTTTACTCGTTTCATTTACTCTAGCCATTGGAATCATACTTCCCGGTAAGTTTGTCCTGGCTCTAGCACCGCGCCAGGTCTATCTCTATCAACTTTCTGGTCTAAAACTCTATGTATGGGTAGGACAGGGACTAACTCTAAACTTTTTACCAGCGCATCTTGTTGTCAAATTTGCTTCACTAGGTCATCCAGGGCAATTTACTCTATCTTCTGATGGCAGTCTTTGTCCCTTGCCTACAGAGGAGGCAAAGAATACTTGCGCGAATACGGGTGCTGATGTCCTATTCACACGAGTAATTGGACCAAAGCCACTTGAGTTTCCTGGATTGCAAGCCAGTGCAGATGGCTCGACTCAATTATCACTGATTGTCCAGACATCAGATGGCGAGAAAAAGGCAGTGCCAGTTGAGTTGGTTCCGGGCAAGGGACAGCCTGAATATGGAGAGATAGATATCCTTCCAGATTCTCAAAGACCTGCCCCTTTATTGGCTCCAGCATCGACTTCGAGACCTACCCCCTTACCTATTCAATTGCCACCACGAACGATCCAACAGCCTGTTCTGCCATCAACCAGTACGCCAAGGACAGTTTTAGCTCCTTCTATCCTTACCCAGAAAGCAGAACAGCCTCATCCACAACTACAAGCTGTGCTACCTTCAAATTCCGATCTCAGCCGAACTAGAAGCAGTGCAAATCAGGAGCGCTCACTTGCCAATAGCATTGCACCCAGCCGACTATCCAGTTCGATTAACGATGCCAATGCCGCTGCCTTTGGTCTATTAGTCGCAAATCAGAAACGGCAGATTAAGCCGGGAACTAGCGTCTGGGACGCGGTACTAAGAGCGATCACTCGCTTACGTCACGGTTCCAGCCGGGAAGAGGCAGCACAGCAGGCAAAACTGAAAATGTCGGTCTTAAATCAACTAATTGCTTGGGGCCAAAATCGCCCATAGTGAACTATGCGTAGGTTTTTCACTCTCTGTTTCACCTTTCTCGTTGCCCTAGCACTCGTCTTGCTTCCATGTCAGCAATCGGTACGGGCAGGAAATGCTCTGATCCCAACGGTTGCCTACGGGAACGGCAGTCATCAAGTATTTACCCCAGACTGGTCCCACCTCTCCTGGTCAGAGTTGCCACCAATCCAGGAAGAAGGTGGGATGAGCGTTCCCTCTGATATCACCACTCAACTGGGTTACGATCCTTCTCGGCTCTGGCAAGCTGGTCAATCACCTGCTTCTCTTACTATGTTGGGGGATGTAGCCGATGCCTTCCACCTTGAAGCTTTTAACCTCCAAGATATCTCGGGGCTAACTGGCACCGCCTTGAAGAACCTCAACCTGAACGACCTTGGTTTGACACATTGGCAAACTCCAGCTTCTCTGGTCGAGGCAATTCCTCAGCTCGGTAATCTCTCTTTGAGCCAAGTACAACCACTGCAAGATTTAGCCAATCGACTTGGTGAAAACTATGGCAACGCTACCTTGAGTGACATCTTGCAGCAAAACACTGACTTCTCGGTCGCTTCCTTGGGTCAGCTTGATTTAAAACAATACTCTTTAGACTCTATCCCTGGGCTGGCCTCGACTCCTCTAGGGCAACTGCAAGGATGGCAACAATCCTTCATTGATGCAGTCCCAGGTCTCAGTCAAGTGCCTTTCGCCAGCTTTCCCGTCTCTCTTCTCCCTGGAAAGCTGAAGTTTGCTCTGACCGACCTGCCTTGGTCATCGGCAGAACAAGGCAATTCCCAGACCCCTTCAAACCTATTCATCAGCGGCAGTGTTAACAAACAGGACCAAACCGTACCCGTCCCTTGCGATGCTGGTAAACCCTGCTCGTATATCGAATTGGGCGATCCACTGGGTTCGAGTGGCCCGATGTACGGTAAACGTTGGGTGTCTGGGAAGGTGCAAAAAGTTAAGGGAGGCTTTGGCCCCCTAGCGCATATTAATAATGGTTGGGAGCCAACGGGAATGTTGGTTTATGGGTCCGCTTTCAAGGTCGTTATGACTAACGTTAACGAAAGCCAAGGTACGGCTGATTTTGCCCTCTACCTGCGAGCCTGCGCCCACATCCCTTTCTACGGCAAAACTTGTAGTCCCTATTTTATTGGCGGAATTCCTTGGTTTCCTACGAGCGAAGGTGGGTTGCTAGTTGTGGGTTCGGACACCACGCCAAAGGTTAATGTTCCCTCAAAGTATCAAGCGCAAATCGACCGAATCCAACAGCAATACGAACCTCAGACAAATTCAATTGGAGGTGCCCTCGACAATTGCCTTTCGGGGAGTGTTAGTGGCGATGCTGTAGACCAGGCTATAGCCGCAGTCCCGGATGATATGCGTTCCGCCGGACAGCAATCGGTTCCTCGCATCCTTGCAGCCGCCAAACAGTACGGCGTCACTGACCCAGCGCAAGTTGCATATATCCTCTCAACCGTGCAAACTGAAACCTCAATGGGCTCTGACATGGTTGAGGGCGCAACACGATATGCATCCGATCCCAACGGTTACTATGGACGCGGCTACGTTCAACTCACTGGCATCGACAATTATCGCAAAGCCTCTCAACTAGTAGGTGTCGATCTGGTTAACGATCCTGAGAAAGCAACCGACCCACAGCTCGCGGCCAAAATCCTTGTCGTTGGCATGAGAGATGGCATGTTCACTGGTCAAAAACTCAGCGATTATGTCGGGAATGGAAAAGCTGATTTTGTTGGTGCGCGTCAAATCGTTAACGATAGCGACAAATCATCTGCCATAGCAGAGAACGCGCAGCGCTATTTAGCAGCGGTGCAAGGTACAAGCATTGCCAACCTCAAGACAACGGGCTCAGCTTGTGCAACTGCTGTTGCCTCCGGTCCAGTGCAGCAAAGAATTTACCAGACTGCTGAGAACGATTATGGCATGGATACCTCGGCTGGACCTGATGGTGGTAATGAGGCATGTGCTTGGACGGTCAACAAGGTGCTCAACCAATCGGGGATTCCAACGCTTGGCGGGAACTGCTCGAACTCAGTTGCTTGCGTGGAAGAGGATTTGCAGTCTGGACGCGGGCAACAAATTACCGATCGGTCGCAAGCCCTTGCTGGCGACATTGCACTGATTCCAGGGAAACACATCGGCATTTGCGAGAATACTGGTTGCACGCAGATCCTGTCTAATGCTTCCGGGGCCAGAGCTTTTGTTTGGCGTTCGGATCAATATATGGCTCCCTCTTACTCGCAACTTACTAAAGTGTATCGAGTGGTCAAGTAGAATGTTTTCAAATTACAAGAGGTGTTGTCTATGCTTTCGCTGAAACTTCGGATGAACCGTAAGGTCATAAAGTTTTTGTCTTGTCTAGTAGGAACGTTGCTACTCGTTGTCATAGTTGCAGGTAACCTGCGCATTACGACTGCTGCCACTCCGTCAAGGGCAGTGATGACGTTAAGTCAAGCCAGTTCTGAGTCGAGTGACGAAAATCAAATTAGAGAAGTCGTTACTGAAGAATTGAAAAAAGGTTCCGGTTCGGGAGTTATACCCAAAATTGAAAGAGTTTTTCGCGCCGACAACTATGCTATAGCTGACTGGATTTTGGGTGAAAGTGGCGGGCAAGCAGTTCTAGCTAAACAGCAAAATAATTGGAAACTTCTAGCCCCCGGTGGTGGTGCTCTTAGTGCTGGTTATTTGCAGAAATTGGGTATTCCCGAGCAGCAGACTCAACAGTTAATGCATGCAATTAATAATAGGTAGGTCGTTCGATAACAAACTCCTTTCCCCGGAGAGCAAAACTTATGTTTCCAACAAAAATCATCAAGCAATTTCTTTGGGTTGTCTGTTTGGTGTTACTCGTTTCCAGTTTTATGATTGGTAAAACCTATGCAAATCCCTTCTTCACGTCAAATCCAATCGACTTAGCTCAAGCTGGTAGTGAACGACAAATTGACCCGGTTTTTCGCCCGATCGTAGCTGAACTGGAAACTAAGACTCGCGTCCCGTTGTTATTACCCTCACTTGTTCCTCAACCAGGTTTCCCGCTCTACGCCACGGTTAACTCAGCTACAGTTGATGCCTACGAACTTACCATTGGAGATAGAGAAAATTGCAGTGGGGGAAATTATTGCCGATTTGGATCTATTTCCGGTCAAAAAGTAACTCCATCAACTCCTGCAATTGAAAAAGAGTATTCTTTCATGAATGACCCAGGCTATCGACCGAGCAAGCGTTCCGAAGAGCCAATGGGATGGGTAGTACTGACCAATGGAATTCGAGGTTATTTTGTCCCTTACGTATGTGGTGCTAACTGCGACGACTCTAAAGTTGTTTGGGAGCAGAATGGCTATCGTTATCTTGTCGGTTTGAAGGTGGGGGATAAAAAAACTGTGGTGGCAATGGCAACTTCTGCGATAGCTAGTTCTAATTGACCGAGAACAGGATGTAGGCTGTGGGAAATCAAATTGACTGGAAATTTGTTTGGGACCAACTCCAACAACAACCGAACTGTAACAATGTATGTTTGTACAAAATCGGAGTCCATGCTGGTATTCTGACGCAGATAGACTTGCAAGAGTTGCGAGGAGATCAACTGACTTCTGAGATGCGAAAGCGAGTCTTAAGATGGCTTAGGCTTAATGCCAAAGAAATTGGGTTAGCGTCTCTGAATCAAGTGGACAAAGCCAGAAATCATGGAACTCCATCAGTACAAGTTAAAAGTCAAAAGTCAAAAATCAAAAGTGAAGAACCTCATGAATAAATTTACTCTTCTTGAATATGGAAGTCTTTTTTCTCGCTGCTAGCAGTCTCAAAACAAATGTTTTTGGCTCTCCCTAGCTAAAGCCAGGGGCGAAACAAGTCAAAAATTTCAAGTCAAAAGCAGAGCCGGAGACGCTCCGCCTCCGGTCAAAAGTAAAGATTTTTTGACTTTTGACTTTTGACTTTTGACTTTTGACTTTTGACTTTTGACTTTTGACTTCGAGCGCAGCGAGGGTCAGGTCGCGTCAGAAGAAAAGGAGAAAGAGGTGAAGACTGCAATAGCAAAACTAGGTAACTCAGCAGTTTTAGTAGGAGCAGATGGAAGCATAGTTCTACATCAAGATGCTGAAGAATGGACCTTTCATCTCATGCCAATGCTATACTTGCCGTGTGCCGCTTACCATAAAATCCCTCCGGCCAATATTTCGCTCAAAATCGAGTGCCTGGAATTGTGGGATTCGCTCATTCCTGTTGATGGTATAATCATTCGTCAGCCTTACCCTAATCCAGATTATTTTGTTGCAGGAACGAGGAGTCACAAAATGGGTTGGTCTGTTGAATTACCGTCCCATCTCCAGGAACTCCATCTTGTTCTGAATTGGGAATTTTCTGATTTAGCATTAGAGAAACTCTTAATTCTGAGAGTACAACATCGGCTTGAGTTAGCTTTTGTACCTACGGAGATGGGACATGTTTTCTCGATGGATAATCCCTACTTTGCTCGTTCCGGTGTAGCTAGAGCAATTACTGTTGTGGCGGAAGAGGATGTCAGTCACTTTATTGCGGAAGGCTTGAATGGAACATATTGTTTTGAGCGAGATTATGAAGACTTTAATCGAGTTATAATCAACCAAACTTTGATAATCCCGTCATGTTTATGGTCAGATTTGGGATTGGAAGAATTTGAAGAAATCAAGCTTTTAAGGGATGTTAAACCAGCCACCTCCTTTGTAAATTATGTTGAAAATCATTGTCGTAATGCCTGTTGTGAAATTCCAGCTCAGGTAATCCATCAAGCTATCCTGTTGGGAAAGCAAATTCCCTTTAATCAGAAAAGCCCTTATTGGAACAATTTCGAGAGACATCCTGCAATGTTGTGCCTTTCTCAGTGGTGGAATCAAAATGCTCCCGTCGAATCATACCGTTGCGCTGCTCATGCAAAAGTGTGGGCTAGAGTTAAAGATGATGACGAATACTGGCCTGGCTATTACGAAGAGCTTAACCGTAGTGTTGAACAAGGAGTTGCCCCGGCTGATTGTGTAGCCCGTTGGGATAATTTTCTTCTGATCGAATTTGCTAAAGGTCACGATCAGATGTTTATAGATGAGAATGAGCGTTTGGTTTGCCCTAGCGTTGCTGGAGATATATTTGAGCTGATTGCCGGTATTTCACTTGAAAAATACCACCCGGCTTGGTATAGTTTAGTCGCACTTGAACAGTTCTCAGACCAATTTCCTGCTGCTTGGGAGGCATTGTGCAAGGCAGTTAGCGAGGAAACTAATAATGATTGATTGGGAATTTATTTGGAACTAACTTCAACAACAACCGAATTGCAACGATGTATCCTTATACAAGATAGGAGTTCACGCTAGTATTCTTACGCAGGTAGACCTGGAGGAATTGCGAGAGGGTCAACTGACTTCCGAAATGCGAAAGCGAGTTTTGAGATGGCTTAGGTGCAATGCAAAAGAAATTGGGTTGGCCTCACTCACAACAGCAAAAACAGGGATTGGGGAGTCGCATCAGTTCAATCAGTAGGGACTCAAGCGATAGCTTATGAGGTTTCACTATGTGGGATTTGATTCTAGATTGGCTGCTAACATCATTAGGTTTTTTATGGGTTAAACATAATACAAGGGGTAAATTATGGTGTAACCGCTTCTCAGCCGCGCTCGCCGCTGTCCTGTTTTTGGGAATAAATCATGGTTTGAATTATTGGTTGCACTCGTTTGTTCATTTAAGTCCAAAGGAACCAAGAATTATCTTTGTCATCTTGTCAGTCGGTGTAGTTCCCACGACTTCTGCCCTCACACTAGTTTTGGGCAACCTCTTTATCCCTTTCTTTGAGATTGAGAAGAATAACCTCTTCCGTTGCAGTATTCGTCTTACGGGATGGGTTTTTGTCAGTTATTTCTTGGGTTATCTCCTGAAGCAGTTCGTAATCCTTCTCATGTTTTGTCTTTTCGCTGGTGGTATGCCCAGAATGAAATCGAGGTTGTTTAATGACGAATTCTATTACTAGCCATCAACCTAATTTATTTAAGCCTCTCCTAACATCATTGTCTAGCCCCCCGCTGGTTGGCTGCTTTGGGCTAATCGTTTTGATTGCAATCCTTTCAGTATTTACAAAACGCCGACCTGAACTCTCAGATGGTCGATTTGCTACGAGGAGAGAAATTGGCAAAGGGCGTAAGCGAGGGCTACGTCAGATTGCCCAACAGGTTCCCAATGAAGCAGCTCTGTCATTGGGTCGCTTGGTCCTCTCAGATCTTCAGCCTTCTGCCGCAGTCGTTGGACGCTCTCGGGGTGGAAAGACAGCATCGATTTTCGATCCGGGGATTAAGTCAGCAATTGACCAGGAGTGGACTCTCCTCGTCCTTGATACCAAAGGCTCGTTAATGCAAAAACATGCGGCTTATGCCCATGCCAAAGGTTTTGATATTTACGTATACGCACCAGGGTTTGCTTATTCAGATGGCTTCAACACGCTCGATACCCTGGATGACCCCTCGGATGCTAAAGCTGCACAGGAAAATGCCACGGTTTTAAACCTGAATTTTCAAGAACCTGGAACCAAACCAGATGACTTTTTTAGTCCTCAAGGAATTGCGTTACTCAAGCTCGTATTCATGCTAGCAAAGCAATCTCCCTTCCCCGACCTACTCATGGCTTGGAAGATACTTTCCCTAGACAACCTAGCTGAGCGGCTGAATGCAGCAAAGAAGTATGGCTTGTTTGACGTTGGTGGGGTACTGGGAAACTGGGTTGGTGAGGCGGCAGTCGGGTTGCGGTCAGTCGCTCATGCTGAAGAAACATCAGTTGGTATTGTTGGCAGTGCCGTGACGCATTTCCAATCACTGGTCGATCACTCAATTCTACCTTCTCTGCTTAAGAGTACGATTCCTCTGGATTTGCCAGGAAAGCAGATCGTCTTTTTCCAAATCGACGAAAAGAATCAAGCTGCTACTTCGCCATTGGTAGCAATGGCAATTCATATGCTAGTGGCGCGGAATCTGAATGCGACAACGAAACGCAATCGCACATTCGGACTATTTCTGGATGAGTTCACATCTACAAGGTTTCCAGAAATGGAAGGGTGGACCAGTCGCTTTGCGGAGTATGGCATGGTGTGTCTCTTAGGATATCAGTCAGATGCACAAGTGCGACTACGCTACAGCCGCGACCTGGCAGAGGCAATTATGAGTAACTGTGGTACAAAGATTGTATTCAATACGGGGCATCCCGAGACTGGAGACAAGTTCTCGATTGGTCTAGGATTTAAAGATGTGTGGTACGAAACACAGTCTCAGTCTCAAGGCTCAAAGAATAACCATAGAAGTCGCGCTGAGCAGGTACAAAAAGTTCCCATAATTACCGGACCAGAGATCAACCGGATGAAGCCAGGGGAGTGCGTCATCCTATCCCCCGGATTCAGTTTTCGCCCCTATAGACTGCAGGTACCGTTGGCTCGCCACAACCAGAAGCTGTGGAAGCGCTGTTCTCAAGTGTGGAAGCAGGAAATCTGCCCGATGTTAATCGAGCAGAACGAACGCCGTCTAGAAGGAATCTCAATGGAAGTCGAAATGAGCGATCGCGAAGTCATCGCTAAATCAATGTTACCTACTGCACTAGAATTGGAGGCACTGAAGCATGTCAGGGAATTACGAGCACGAGCAAGCGCAGTTGCTTAATGCTGCTGCCCAAGCGGTTCAAACAGCCGTAGCAGTTGGAGTCCAGCTTTCGTCCGGGTCAAAGCCGCCGCTCAAAGTCCAAATAAGGACGGCGGAACAGGATGTTCAGGACGCTCGCAAAGCGATTCAACAAGGCACCCCTAAAGAGATAATTCTTAAATCAATTCATGAGGGGGAAGCTGCTCGACGAGTTGCCGATCGCGGGGGCGACTCCCATAAGTACGAGCAGCTAATCTTTCAGAGAGCCGAGATCGAGCATGCAGTGGAGATGATGCCAAGTAGTCAAGCTCCTTCACAGGCAAAAACTCCGAAAAAGTCTCTATAAACTAAAACCGAAGTACAAACCCAGGAGAATACGCAATGGCTTCAGAGAACGTCAACGAACCAAACAGGAATGAGACAGGGGCTCAACAACAGACCCTAAATGAACCCAGTGAGCAATACGAAAGGCCACCTGAGCCACAACCGATTACTCCAATTGCCGATGCTCAGCCGGAAATTGGGCCAGAGGTCGTTCCAGCGCAGAAAAGCTCAAGAGAGGCGGAAGATTACGCTCTTGGCTTAGCTCAAATGCTTGACCAGAGACGAATCAATGTCGATCGTCTCCAGATTGATGTCAATGGTCAAACCGTTTTTAAGATGCGCGATGGAGACATCGACTCTCGCAACACTTCAATTACCAGCGAACAGACTGAGCTGCTCAAAAAAGCATTGTCTGACCCAGCCGCTCTTAATGGCTCAGTCAAGATTACTCAAGGCAATCAGGTTCTCCTTCATGTTAAAGATGGTCGGGTATTAGTTGACTCTGCGGGACTCACTAAGCAGTCTGCAAAAGTTGAGGTGAAGACTCCAGATTCCCCTTCCGAGGGTCTGTATGAGCGTTTTTCAAAGGATGTCAATAGTAGTGGTTTAAAGGCAACTCAAGAAATTGCTGGCAATGCCCTAAAAGCTGGAGTCGAGCGTGAACAAGTGGTGGATGTACTTAAGTCTCAAGACCCTAGCTATCAGAAGCTAACCAATGAGCGAGGAGAAAAAGTAGCTGAGCGGACACTTGAGCAGATGGTGGATGCTGCCGAGGTGAAATTGATGCAAGAGAAAATGCCACAACAACAGCAGAAGTCTCAGGAAATTAAGGCAGCTAAGTCAGCAAAAGTTTGATTGATGATAACTATCCCCGTTGAGACAATGCTCTAAGCGGGGATAGCGAAAAACTTAGAAAAATAAGCTTGGCATAAGAGTGTTTTTGCCTAAATCGCACCTAAAAATGTTTGAAAACAAAATGAACAGTATTCCGCAACCAAGCCATTTACGGGTTAAAAAACTGATGCTGACTCTCCAATATGCTAATAATAGTTTGCAAAAAAGTATTGAGGAAGGCAATTTAGTTGGTTTTGAAGCTGTCGATTGGTTAAAGCAGTTCCATAGTTTAGTCGATGAAGAAGAATGTAAAACATATTGTCAAATAGCCATAGTATTAGGTGTAACAGCAGCTACCAAACTGTTTGAAGTAATTGAGCAGTATGAAAACTCTCCTAATCCCTTACCCGCATTTCTCACAAACTGAATTCAAAACCTAATTTAGGACATGGGAGCCGAGGTTTTTTCCTAATTACCAAACTTCCTAATATTTCCACTCAATCAAAGGCTTGATTTTGGAGGATTTTCCCTGAAAAAACCAGAAGAATTAGTTGATTGTCAAATTTTTGAATGACAGAATAAGCTGAATCTATTCCCAGCTATTTAACAAACTATGCATTATCTTTGAGCCAATAAAAGCTATCCAGGAGCTGGGATAGCTTGGATACGTTGATAGGCAGTTGCTAAAATATCTTGGTAGGGACATGCACTGGCAATCGCAAGCAAAACTCTTCTAACGCTGACAGTGATTTTGGCTCCCAACTTCAAGAGAGCTAGCTGGCTGCCTGACAGAAGTGGTTGAAAGCCAGTGTTAGGAAGCTTTGAGAGAAAAAGGGCAGAGCGGCATGAGAGGCTAGAGTTACTACAAAACCAGCCATTCCACCATGACCAACTCTACCCACTTCCATCCTCAACTGTTGGACTTCCTGCGTCAATACAGTCATGCCTGCGATTTGCGCCATCTCAAGGCTCTGGCATGGATGGTCAGTGGCTTGGTCTGTAGTGGACAACTGAGCCTGAGTGCTTGGGAGCCTTTTGTACCGAGTCGAGCCACCAAAGCGCAGAGCGTAGAGCGACGGTGGCAGCGATTTCTGGTTAACGCTCGGATTCGAGTCAGCGCTTTATATGTACCCCTGGTGCTGGTAGCGTTGAGTGGATGGAAGCCGCATCGGCTGTATTTGGCTTTGGACACGACAGTCTTGTGGGATCGTTACTGCATGATTCACTTGTCAGTGGTGTGTTGTGGACGAGCCGTTCCGTTGTTGTGGCGAGTGTTAGAGCATGGCAGTGCGACGGTGGCGTTTGGAGAGTACAAAGGGTTGCTGCGAAAAGCCCGATGGCTGTTGCGCCAACATGGCGATGTGATGCTGTTAGCCGACCGGGGCTTTGCCAATCATGAACTGATGGGGTGGTTGCGAAGCAGTCGCTGGCACTACTGCTTGCGCTTACCCTGCGATGTGCTGTTACACGGACTGCGACGCTACCCGATTGCGGTTGGCTCCCTTTATCCTCCATTAGGAGAAGCCCGTCTTTACCGTAATGTTGGCTTGTGGCTTGATGGCATCTACCGCTGTAACTTAGTCCTGGCAACAGTCAAGGGGGCAAAGGAATCCTGGGCAGTCATCACCGATGAGCCTCCCAACTTGCAGACACTCTGGCAATATGCCCTCAGGTTCAGAGTCGAGGAGTTATTTTTGGATAGCAAGTCGGGGGCGTTTAAGTTGGAAGATTCCCGAGTGCGCTGTGAGGATGCACTCGAACGCTTGTATCTAGTCGCAGCAATTGCCATCCTGTATGCGACCACTCAGGGCATGGCAGTGCAAATTGCCGGGTTGCGTCGACAAGTTGACCCCCACTGGCAACGTGGCATCAGCTATCTCAAGATTGGACTGCGTTGGCTCAACGGTGTCCTGCATCAGGGGCGATCATTGCTCACTCCTATCCCGCTGCTTCCCAAAGACCCCCAACCTTGCTTTGCCTCCAGTCAAGCCCAAAAGGACTTCTATGACCAAATTTGGTTCTCTCGCATCCGCTCCTTAACCTGTCGAGCTTGATTCGCCTATGTTTCACACAGATGTGTCAGGCAGTCAGGAGAGCTAGACGAACCGTTCCGACTGTCGCTTTGGCAAGAGAAGTTCGTGCTAAACAATGTTGCCGAAAGGCTTGCATCAGGACATAAGCCATTGAAGACAACCAAAGTCGGAGTTGATTACTCTCCCTCTGGGACAATATTTTTCTGTATAAACTTGGGATGGAGGGATCTTTGCTGCGGGTAAAGATGTGACAACATGGCGGAGTTCTAACCCTTCGCTGCCATAACAAACCTTTGTCACAACTCTTCTTTTACGGCTCCAGGACTCTTGAGTTTTATAGCAAAGGGAGCGATACCAGGTTGCTTCTGGCACTAATTGACTAACTGCTTCTGGCTTGTCATCTGGAGAAAATACTGTCTCCATTAAAGCTGTCACAGGTGCAAGCCTCTGCTCATAGTCAGCTTGAGCTTTTTGAATCACGTCATGCGCTCGTAACTTGAGTTGGTTATTAGTTGCCATGGCGAAAGCATAATCAATACCCGATTCTGACTCACAGAATTTCATGATATCTTCTCGTGCATAAGCACTATCCCCTCGTACTAATATTCGAGTGTTCTGCCATTTCCCTCGAATAATTCTAATGATTCTTTGCAATTCTGATAATGCTCCTGCTGCTGGATCTACGTTAGAAGGTCGCAGAAGAGCTGCTAATAGATGATGACCAGAGAAAATATATAAAGGCGCATAACACACTCCATTATAATAACTGTTGAAACAGGCTCCTTCTTGACTCCCATGTACCTGATCGTCTGTCACATCCATGTCTAAAATAATCTGCCGAGGTGGCTGCTTGTACGATTCTAAAAATATCTCTACAAAAGCTTTCTCAATTTCTTTTGGCTGATGCTCGATTTTGTGATAGCGACTTGCTTTCTGGTCTACTATTGTTTCTGGACAGTATTCTAGTCGATTAATTGTGCTTTTTCCTGCTAATAATGCTGCATTCGAATCAATAAAATTGAGTCTTCCTAAGGCGATTGCTAAGGCTGGATCGTAGCGTAACTTATCGTGGTCATTGACATCTTCATATCCTAAGACAATGCCGTACACTCGTTGTGCCAGTAATTCGTGAACTGAGTAATCTACATAAGATAAATTTCGATGATCTCGAAAACATTTAGCAAAACGAGCTGTCAATCCCAGCTTTTTGTCCAACTCTGCCATCAACACAATTCCGGCATCTGAGGTAATTCTTCCTCCCTCGAAATTGGCAATTACATTTCTGCCTTTGAGAGTTCCAAAATTGAATTGCTCGGGGATACACTGTGTTGCACTAGGAATCATGAAGCTAAAACGCTGAAACACTTGCTATGACTATATTGTAGCCCTTTTAGTGCCCCATCTTTCCAGAGTTTGTGAGAAATGCGGGCTTGGCGTCTGTCAAAAACCGAGGGGATGGGAGATATCTTTGAGAGCTTGGTGACGGCTCCCATGCCACGTGATTTGATCGATGCTGGTTTCCTGATCAAACCTAGTTATTTTAGTGTTAGACAAGCTGACCTCGAAAAAGTCGGCACAGTGGCTGGGGAATTTGACGAAGCACAACTTGCTCTGGTGTGCGATCGACCAGAATTGATCAAACAGATTGTTAAAGATTGGAAGCGATTAGCTTTTGGCAGACGTACAATTGCCTTCGCCGTTAATGTAGCACACTCGAAGCACTTGTGTGAAGAATTTCAGGTAGCAGGAGTCCCAGCGGCACATGTTGATGGGACAACTCCCTTAAAGCAGCGGCATCAAATCTACCAACAGTTAGCAGATGGAGAGATTTTGATCCTTACAAGCTGTCAGGCTTTGACCGAAGGCTTTGATGTTCCCTCTGTAAATGCCATCCTCCTATGCCGCCCTACTATGTCAAAAGCACTTCATTTCCAAATGATTGGTCGCGGACTTCGGCTCAGTCCCGAAACAGACAAACGTGATTGCGTCATAATTGACCAAGCTGGTAACATTCTAGTTCGGCAGCATGGCCCGATTGAATCGTTGACCCAAGTCAGTTTGGATGTTGGGGAGGAAACCCAGTCAGGTGAGTTTCCCATGAAAATTTGCCCGACTGACGATGATGGTTGCGGGGCAATTGTTCATGCATCGCTAAAGCGGTGTCCAGAATGTGGCTATGTTTTTCCTCCACCTGAGAAAGTATTTATCGTCCCAGGACTAACGCAATTCTTGACTAAGGAAGACTATGAACGCTATCAAGCCTACCAGCAAAAGCTGAGAGAAGCGTTCCACAAGAACTTCTCCCCTGGATGGGCAGCGCAAATTTTCAAGGAGCAGTACGGGCATTGGCCTCCCGATGCTTGGGCGAAGGGAGCAATCTTTGGACAGCCTTTTACTTTGGAAAACCAGCTTAAATACTTTGAATACCTACAAGCTATTGCAGAGCGTATGAAAAAAGCGGATGCTTGGATAAAGCGTTTCATGGTCCTCGAATTTGGCTTTGCTAAAGATGTGGCTTAGCTTGTATGTAACAGTTTCAGGTTAAAATGATAGCATTCAATAAACTGCAAAGAGGGCTTTTTTTATGGGTTTAGGTGCTGTCTTATCTGGTTTTATGTCAACTTTAACGCTCTCCCACCACGTTACTCCAGGAAAGATCTCAGTAGATTACAACCAATTTAAAAACGAGACAACTGTTAATGTAATGGGTCAGCAAGTAAAAGGTCAGCCTGTACTTCAGGTATTAGACTTTTTCCCTGGTCGTAAACCTAATCCTCAATCAGCAATGGAAATTGGATTTCTAGTCCCTAATGGATGCCCTTTTCCAAATTTTTTGGCAGATGGTAAGCGAGTTGAGCCAGATCCTAGTGGTAAGAATACTCTGGGAATGGGACCGACTCCACTCGTAGGAACTCTTGGTGGTATAGAACAAGCTTATACCTTTGTTTTCAACTTCTATAATTCTCAAGAGGCTGAACAAATTGCCACAGCTAAAACTGTTAAGTACCAGATTTGTGAGAAGGCGTATACGTTAGCTCCTCAAGATCAGGGGTATCTCCGCCAAGTTCTGACTTATTACAATGCTGACAATAGCAGTAAAGTGTTTAAGGAAAAGTTATGAACTCAAAATTTTCTTCAACTGATATTAGTCAACTACTCACGGTTGAATTGGTGCCTCAGACATGCTGGTACTTTAATGTAAGATCCAAGGTATCCAAGCAGGATTGGGATAAACTGCGTCGTTACAGTTATCAACAGGCCGGTAATCGATGTGAAATCTGCGGTGGAGTTGGACACCAGCACCCAGTCGAATGTCATGAGATATGGCACTATAATGACGAACAACACATACAAAGACTAATAGGGCTTATTGCACTATGCCCCTCCTGTCATGAGGTAAAGCATATGGGATATTCTAATACTCAGGGGAGAGGAGATATAGCTGTTGCTCACTTGGCTCACGTTAATGGTTGGTCTGTTCAAGAGGCTGAAGAATATGTCGAGCAGTGCTTTGAAACTTGGCTGGAACGGAGCCGACATCAAGGGACACTGAATATTTCATACCTCGCTCAGTTTGATATTTTTCCTTGAGAGCCCCCCTCGAAAAGAAGCAAATATAGACAGTAAATTATTATTAGCCTCTTCCCTGAAGCCAAAATGTTAAGGCTAAACTAAACGATAGAATCAGGAAAAAAGCTGTTTCAGCTACATAGGTTAGAGCAGCAGCTTTAAGGATAGCCTTTGCTCTTGGCATCTCTGATTTGGTTAAAATCTTCAATCGCCTAAGAACTCGAAGTGCACGATTAGAAGCATTAATCTCAATAATTGTGACAATGAATGAGCAAAGAAAGTATGATCCCAAACTCAGAGAAAATTGATTCAGTTGCATTCAGCTTGCGAGATGTTAGTTAATGTCATGACGAAAAAGAACTAAAAGGGAAGATAACAACTGGTTCTACTTATTTAGAGTTGTCCTTTGAGGGTTATGGAGATTTTTGTTCGCAAGACGGCTCTGGCTCACCGATTGTTTCGAATACTTTTAAGGTAAACTTAGAATCGTGGTCTGGGCAAATATCAATCAGGAAGACCCAACACATGTGATATCTCTAAAAGGCGCTAAAGAGAGCAAGAGGAATGAACATGAATTTTGAAGAATTTCTAAGAAAAACTTGGAGCAACAACAAGCAGATCTTAAGGAGGGGCAGAATAAATATTGTTACTAGTGAAGTTAACGACTTTACAGATTTTACCGAAGCTGAGAGAAGATTAGCAGACATTTGGAGATATGCTTTTTCACTCTCCCCAGCTCAGTATGCCGCGTTGAATCGGAATACAAGCATATATGATTTTCTCGTAAAGTCTGCCACTTTTAAAGGGCATGTATTAAAGGAGACAATTAATAAGGTTCTTGGTATTCCAATCTATGATTTTGCGAACGATGCCTTACAGAATTATAATACACTGAGTGAACTTGCAGCGTTTATTGACCGAACGATCGAATATAAAGGCGTGATTCAATTTGTTACTCACTGGCTTGACCAGATCTTCAACTTTAGGACTACTGAACAAGAAATAGCAGAAAAACTCGATTTACTTCCAGTCGATTGTCGTGTAATGCTTTTGGATATTTTAAAGCGAAGGGAGTATTCGTCTATCGGCGGTATTCATTTTCGTGACATCTATCCTCGTAAGGTTTTAGAGTCGCAGATACAGGTGATGGTAAAGGCGGAAAATTGGTTTCACACACGAGGGGATTTGACTGTCTCTGAAGACTTAAACTTGGTCTTTATGCTGCAAATGAAGGGGAATCAGGCATTTCAAATTTTAGAACTTGTACCGCTTATTTGAGGTAGTCTTACCGTAATTAGTCACCGCAAGAAGCAAGGCTTATTGAGAATAAAGACGCCTAGAACCCTTGAAAATCAAGCATCTTTAATTGACTTCAAACCAATAGTTCATCTGTTCTACCACTTATTGTCAATAATCCGAAGTTTTCGCTAGCTTATTGAGAATAAAGAGTTTAGAACATATGAACTACTTTACGAAAGAGCCTTCAATTGCAGGGATTTCAGGATTTCTCATTCTCAATAACGTCTTTTTATTGCAGTGACCTTTTTTGAATTCAAAATTCAAAATTCAAAACTCAAAATGAATCAGAAAGAAATTTTTAAATTAATCAATTCCGAGTACAGGCTTCCACTGCATAAAATTCAGTGGTCTTCAATCAGTGGCGGGTTCAAGTCCCCATTGATTGTTTTTGATTTTGAATTGATAATTTTGAATTTTGAATTGTCTTGACTAGTTACTTAAATCTTAATCAATTTCCAAATCAATACAAAAGCCATTGCTATTTTAAACCACAGTCTCTGGACACACCAGAAATGAACCAAGCGCTGGGCTAAGTTAGGGTAGCCGCGCTGTTTCCCAGCAGGTTTAAATCCAGACAAAATACCGTGAATCACAAAGTTATGTGCAAACGGACTTACCGGAATCACATCTCTACCAAGATGCTCATTGCCCAAATTTTTGTAGTTCATATGATGGCAAGCGTACTTGTTTCCTTTGCCAACTTTTATCCAGGGAAATAAAGTGCAACGATAGCTAACTTTCTTGAGCCAAACTGGGTGCTTGCTATACCACTCGTGCGACTGAATGTAACTAGCGTACTCAACATGAGTTCTTCCTGTATTTCTGCTCAAAGCGATCGCTCTCCTCATTTGTTAAAGCTTTGGACCTTGATTCCGCCTCTGTTCCTGCTGGGGCGATTGCTGATCTGGCTGAGAAACTCCAATCTTTTTCATCACTGTCGTGATTACAAGAGAAATTTGATACCGCGCTTTTGGGATTCCCTGCTCCCGTTGAATCTTTTGTACAAATGGGTCGTAGGCGAGGATATCGGGTAGTTTGGCTTCATGACCATCCTGCAAAGCTTTTTCAGCAATTTCAATTTGCCGTTGGATAGGGCTGTCAGTTGTAATCCCCTCGTTATATTTCTGCCAAAGTTCCTGTAGAGTTTGAGTTTGAGCTGCCTTTGGATCTGAAGTAAAATATTTCACTATATTTTGGTGAAGCCGCAGAAAATCTTGCTGGCTCAATTGGCTAACTTGCTCTACTATTTCTGCTTGCTTAGCTTCAATGTTCACTTGCGTGACTACTTCCTCCGTCCATATTTTACTGTCTGGCGACCATCGTTCATTAAATGCTCTGCCAGTAGATAATGCCAAACAAATTGGCATGAGGAATTGCTGGATGTTTTCCGCTACCTGAGTTAGGGATTTCGGTTCTGAGCTAATTTTCGCTTTTTTGTGAAACTCCCGCCATATTCTGAGTTTTTCAGCGTCTGTGGTAAAACTTGGCGTTAATCCTATGGGTACTTCTTGCGGCAACAACCTTTCCCGGCTTTTAAATGTGGTGGCAATAGCTTTACTAAGAGTTTCGCCTTGAAATGCAAATCTTTGGCTAATATCTTCTAAGTCGTAAAAGTCTTTTAGTCGTGTGTTCTCGATGCCATGCTTGACGACAGCCTCAAACTTTTCAGCCACTACAGTTTCAGGTGGATAAGCTTTAATCCGAGGTTTCGGCAAATCTAATAAAGTCGGAAACTCGAGGTTAAGAGCAGATGGGGTAATAGGATTACCGTAGCCAATATCAACTTGAACATCACTACGAGTACGGCTTCCACTTATACAAACACGTAGTTTCATCCTGATCCCTTTGTATTTTTGGTCTTCGTTGATTACTGACGCCCGCACTGTCTGCGCCATAAACTCCAGACCGTCTGCCTCTACAGGTAAATCACAAATCGAACGAAATATCTTTTCTAGTTGAGTTGTAGAATTATCTCCATACCCCATTAAATCCAAGTCACGGGTAGCACGGCGAGGTCCATTATCCCAAGCTAAGAATACCATTGCTCCTTTCAGCACAAACTGTTCATTATATTTCGATTGGCTTATCCGGTACAACAGTCGCTCAATAGCATAACGTTGTAACAAAACTTGAAAATCTTCTTGCTGCTGAAGAGCTTGCTTAAGTAACTAATTCCTAATAGAAGCTCCAAGATTTTTTGGTGGATTCACCTATGTTCTCCACTTGTTTATAGCATTTGTAGATAAGGTCGCATGACATTATGAACCCTACAAATATCGGCATAGTAACAGAGTTCATCTATAGTGCCACGTCGCTCGAGCCAGTATTCTTTTAGAGCTTCTATAGCTACATCAATCCCAATTTTGTGACGGAATTTGAAACAGTCTACTACAGTTTTAGCCACACTGAATACCCGGACTGTTGCTCCTTCAAATTGGTGTTCTTCTACTCCAGACGTAAAAGATAAGCCCGACATATAGAACAGGCGCAGTGAGGGATACTGGATTTGAGGTCTGCGTGCTTTGTGAGGAATCGCTAGCCAGACTTGCCAAGGTGATTGGGTTGTCAACTCGTGGAAGCGGAGCGCAGTAGCAAGGCAAAGTACACCAGAATTGATGCCTTTACACACTTCTACATAACTGTGATATTCAGTAATGTCACCCTCAATGCAAGTGTACATCCCTCGACTGGTTCGCTCCACCAGTCCAACTTGTTCTAGTCGATGCAAGTACTGTCGAGGAATACCGTGGGACTCTAAATCCTTCGGAGTTAGCACTCCCCGCTCTTTGGCTAGAGTAACTGCCTGTTCCAGTTTGGATGATTTCACAATTTCTCTTAATGAATAAACCGTTGTATATTAAAATTATATGCCGACAATTTGTGATTAACGGTTCGACTGGATTTGACCGAAGAAAGGCAGAAGGCAGAGGGCAGAAGGAACTTCTGCCGATGCACGATCCTTCTGGCGACCGGGAGGGAGCAAGGGTTTCAAGAACCCGGACAATCAAAGATTTGGTGGCTCCCGATTGGGAGGGGTTTGAATCCCCTTCCAAATTCTTCCCTTCTGCCTTCTGCCTCCTGCCTTCTGCTTTCTTCAACGAAGAAAGGCAGCTATGAGTAACGGCAGAGGGTAGAAGGCAAAGACAAGAAATTGCCCGGAGTCGGAGACGCTCCGCCTCCGCTTTTGACTTCGAGCGCAGCGAGAGTTACAGCCTTAGTCTGCTTCGGGGACTTTTTTCATAGGTCGTCCCCAGTGTTCTTGATCTTTCATCCTCAAGCTCTAGAGCAACAGCCTGCTGCTGAACTGCCTTCTGAATTACTTTATCCAAATCTTCCACCCCTCTATTAGCAAGACGTTTATATGTGCCAGCTACAGAAGCGATCGCCTCGACATAGTATTTGGTAGCTTCCGAGTTGGAGCTGCGAAGAGAGCGAACTGTATCCGATTCTCCCACGAACCTTGCCCCATCGCTCTTATCCCCTTTCTCAAGGGCTCTGATGTAGATTTCCAGGTCAAGACGCTCTGGTGAGACCTTGCCGCCCAGTTCTTCCTTAACGTGTTTGGCAATTGAATTGTACTTAGTTCGGTAGTGCTGCTTCATCACCTGCTCGATGGCAACTGCTTGTCTATCCGCTTTCTCAAAAGCTAGTGGTCCACTGTTTTTAATCAGGTCATCAGCACCTTTGCCCTCATGGTGGTCCCATTGCAAGCTGTAGATATCGCAACCACGTTGCTTCAGCAGCTCGGCTTCCCGCACCAGTTCTTGCCGGACATTGAGAATTGTGGATAGCTTACTGTCTTGGTCGAAGGCAAACCGAAATTCCCGACCTGGTTGAGCAAATACTTCAAGTTGTGGATGCAGAACCCGCTGTTGCAACTTGTTACCAAATTGATCCTTCGCCCGATAGCCAGCATTTACCCCCTGTCCACTGATGACGACCCTTCCCTGACTCGTAATCGCCGCATCTTTTTTGTTCCCTTCAGTGCGGTAGATCGGGATTTCCGGGTGCTTCAAGACAACATACCAAAAGCCACTAGCTCTTTCTGCTGCTGTTGGCGCAACGCCATACTTCTTGTAGATCTGCTCAGCAATCTCCTCGGGTACAGCGCCAAAGTTCAAGTCCCTGTCAAAGAGTTTCTGTTTAGTACCCTGTGGATTTTCATATTTCCTATTTTTCCCACTTTCATCCTGTCTGGGATTGTTGGGCTTGAACGTCCCATAGGAACTCATTTGGGGTCTTTCCCCCGGCACAAGTGTGGGGAAAGAACACGGGTCTACTCCTGAATCGACCCACCAACCACCATGTTCAGCTAACTGTTGGTAAGCTTTCATCAAACGTGCCATCGGTTGAGTTACATACTGACCACTGCCCAAGGTTGCTAACTTCTCAGATAACAGTCGCTCGTAAACAGCACGATCGTAAATGGTCTCAAGTCTGGCTTCCGCGATCGCCGGGTGGATGCAACTCTCCTCAACCCATTCTCGCCAGTGTTGAGGATCGATACCAGATGGAGTTTCAGGAGTGGGTCCAGGCTGCCAAAACGCCTCAACTTTACGGATAGCCTTAGGTGGTTCCTGTTGTTGCTCTCCAATTAGCCCCCGAATTTCGTCTAGTAAGCCGTCAAGCCGTGGAAGCGTAAATATATATTGTGAAATAGAGGTTTTTGTTGTATCCTCTTTCTTGTAAGATGCCAGTGGAATATTGTGGTAATGGATTACGAATTTCGGGTGGTCGTCGAAAAAGTTGCTATCGCTA
>JAABUQ010002628.1_pt1 | contig 35042 bp, 27 predicted proteins | sample 5560001 | NCBI WGS metagenome assembly JAABUQ01 (sample SAMN10711888, study PRJNA513371) | rock metagenome | isolation source: Antarctica rocks | place: Antarctica: Victoria Land, Finger Mt nord | collected 2015-12-18
CTCTCCCGCAAGCGGGAGAGGGTTAGGAAAGCAAATGACCGACACCCTTACCCCCAAGCAGATCGTCGCCGCGCTTGACGCGCACATCATCGGCCAGCGTGACGCCAAGCGCGCGGTCGCGGTGGCGCTGCGCAATCGCTGGCGGCGGCAACAGCTCGGGCCTGACCTGCGCGACGAGGTCACGCCCAAGAACATCCTGATGATCGGGCCGACGGGGTGCGGCAAAACGGAGATCAGCCGCCGACTCGCCAAGCTCGCCGATGCACCGTTCGTCAAGGTGGAGGCGACCAAGTTTACCGAGGTCGGCTATGTCGGTCGCGACGTGGAGCAGATCGCGCGCGACCTGGTCGAGGAGGCGATCCGGCTGGAAAAGGAGCGCCGCCGCGCGGCCGTGTCAGACAAGGCGGAAGAGGCGGCGCTGAAGCGGCTGCTCGATGCGTTGACCGGCAAGGACGCGAGTCAGGCGACCCGCGAGGCGTTCCACCAGCGCTTCCGCGACGGCCATCTCGATGCGACCGAGATCGAGATCGAGCTGGAACAAGCCCCACAGATGCCGTTCGAGATTCCCGGCGGCGGGCAGATGGGGATGATCAACCTCGGCGAGATGATGGGCAAGGCGTTCGGCCAGGGGCAGAACCTCAAGCGCCGCAAGCTGACAGTTCCCGCCGCCTGGACCAAGCTGGTCGAGGAGGAGGCGGACAAACGGCTCGACCAGGACGAGGTCAGCCGCGTCGCGCTGGCGGATGCGGAAGCCAACGGGATCGTGTTCCTCGACGAGATCGACAAGATCGCGGTGTCCGACGTGCGCGGCGGCTCCGTGTCGCGCGAGGGGGTGCAGCGCGACCTGCTGCCGTTGATCGAGGGCACCACGGTCGCCACCAAATACGGGCCGATGAAGACCGACCACATCCTGTTCATCGCCAGCGGCGCATTCCACGTCGCCAAGCCCAGCGACCTGCTGCCCGAGCTGCAGGGCCGCTTGCCGATCCGCGTTGAATTAAAGGCGCTGACCGAGGACGACTTCGTGTCGATCCTGTCCGACACCAAGGCCAGCCTGGTCCAGCAATACCGCGCGCTGCTGGGCACCGAGGGCGTGACGATCGACTTCACCCCCGATGGCATCAAGGCGGTCGCGCGCATCGCCGCCGAGGTCAACGGCGAGATTGAGAATATCGGCGCGCGGCGGCTGCAGACGGTGATGGAGAAGCTGCTGGAGGAAGTCAGCTTCGACGCGGAGGATCGCGGCGGCAGCACGCTGGTGATCGACGCGGCCTATGTCGACGCGCAACTCGCCAGCATTGCGCGCAACACCGACCTCAGCCGGTTCGTCTTATGATGCGGCCCGCGTGTACGGCGTGAATGCCCCGAAGCGGCAAACCCCCGATGGGATCGACGATCCGCCCTCGATCACCTGGAACCGGTCGCCGCGACAGACTTGTCCGCTATAGATTTCGACGAGCAGCGTGTCGAACGGGCGGAGAGGCACGCAATGCCCTTGCGGCGCGGTGCGCCAAGTGCGCGCTCCGTCGCGATAGACGATGCTGTGCTGGTCGGCGATCACAAGCCCTTGGCCCGAGTCGAGGTGGATACATTCGACAGGCGCGCCCGCGACGCGCTCGGCGGTCGGACTCGTTGCGGTGCCTGTTGCCGCGAGCAATAGGAAAGCCGCGCGTATCATCGGCGAGTGTAGGGAATGAAGCTGCCGAGCGCGCAGCTGCCGGTCGGGACGTTGCCGCTGTTCGCTTGAAACGTCCGCCCGATATCGCCACGGCATAGCCGCCCGGAGTTGGAGACGGTGACGATGTAATCGCCGCGCTCCATTCCTTCGCAGCCGCCGGTGGTGTCGTTCCGATAGACCAGCTTGGAGCTTTGGACGTACAGGATCGTCGAGCCGATCGTCTCGCTCGGCCGGTCGCCGGGCAAGTTGGTGAGGCAATCCTGCGGCCGGCCCGGCGTATAGCCCGCCAGCCGGGTCGCCAGCTTGTCCGCGCGCTGCGCCTGCTCCGCCTGCGCGCGCGCGATCTCCTGCGGGGTCGCAGCGCATCCGGCGACGAGCAGCAAGAGCATGGGGAGGAACAGTCGCATGGAGGACTCCTTCGACGGCTAAACGCTTCTAACCGCGAAAAGAATCCTTCGCCCGGCGCAGCTCCGCCAGTTGCGTGGCGGTGGCCGCGCGCAGGAAGGGGTTGGTCGCCCGCTCGTCGGCGAGCGTGAACGGCACGGTCGGCTCGCCCGCCGCGCGGAGCCGGTCGACGGTCGCCATCCGGTCGCGGATCGCGGCGTTGTCGGGCTCGGCGACAAGCGCGAAGCGGCCGTTGCTCCGGGTATATTCATGCCCGCAGAACACCCGCGTGTCTTCGGGCAGCGCGGCAAGGCGCTGCATGTTCGCCCACATCTGTTCCGCACTGCCCTCGAACAATCGGCCGCAGCCCATCGCGAACAGCGTGTCGCCGGTGAACAACAGCGCGTCGTCAGCAAAGTGGAACACGACGTGCCCGGCGGTGTGGCCCGGCGTTTCCAGAACAGTCGCTTCGTGAGTCCCCACCTGTACCCGGTCGCCTTCGCGAACGCCTTTACCGAGTTCCGCGATCTTCGCCGCCTCCGCCGCCGGGCCGGTCACCGCCGCGCTCGTCGCCGCTTTCAGCTCCGCGTTGCCCGCGATGTGGTCGGGGTGCCAATGCGTGTTCCAGATCGCGGAGATGTGCCACCCCCTCGCCTCCGCCGCGCGTAGCATCGGCGCGGCCTCGCCCGGGTCGAGCGCCACCGTCTCGCCGCTGGCCCCGTCATGGATCAGCCAGGCGTAATTGTCGCTCAGCACCGGCACGCGTGCGACGTCGAGCATCACCACGTTCCCGTGTTGGGCATCGACGTCCACGGCTCGGCGGGCGCGAGCGGGGCGCCTTCCTGCAACAGTTCGATCGAGATGCCGTCGGGTGTCTTGACGAAGGCCATGTGCCCGTCGCGCGGCGGGCGGTTGATCGTCACCCCCGCGTCCATCAATCGCCGGCACGTCGCGTGGATGTCGTCGACGCGATAGGCGAGGTGGCCGAAATTGCGGCCGCCCTCGTAAGTCTCCGGGTCCCAATTGTGCGTGAGTTCCACCTCCGCCTGCCGCCGCTCGCCGAGCGCGGCGGCATCCGCGGGCGTTGCAAGGAAGATCAGCGTATAGCGGCCGCGCTCGTTCTCCATCCGCCGCACCTCCTTCAGCCCGAGCAGGTCGAAAAAGCGAAGTGTGGCGTCGGGATCGGTGACGCGGATCATGGTGTGGAGATAGCGCATGACGAATGCTTACACGCACCGTCGCGGCAGCGACAGGGGTTCCGCTCCGATACCGGGCTGGCGCACCGCAATGCGCTGGCCTAGTCTCTCGGGAGAACGATCAAGGAAGTGCCGATGCTCAACCTCACTCGCCCGGAAGGCTCGCTGCCGGAGGACTTCCACCTGACCCGCCGCGCGGCGGTGTCGATGTTTTTCGCGGGCTACGCGCTCGCAGCGGTGTCGGCCGAGGCGGCGCCGATCACGACCGCCGCCGACGGGCTGATGATCGAGGAGACGCTGATCCCCAACGGAGAATCCAAGCCGCTGCCCGCCTATGTCGCGCGGCCGAAGGGATCGGGGCGGCACGCGGCGATCATCGTCGTCAACGAGGTGTTCGGCATCCACGAGTACATCAAGGACATCTGCCGCCGGCTCGCCAAGCTGGGTTATGTCGCGGTCGCGCCCGACTTTTTCTATCGCTCGGGTGCCAACCTGCCCGCGATGACGGACATCCAGCAGATCATTCCGGTCGTGAAGCAGGCGGGCGACGCGCAGGTCGACGGCGACGTGCGCGCGACCTCCGCCTGGCTCAAGTCGCGCGCGTTCGCGCGGGGCGAGCGGATCGGCATCACCGGTTTCTGCTGGGGCGGCGCGGTGGTGTGGCGCGCGGCGATGGTCGATCCCGACATCCGCGCAGGGGTCGCCTGGTATGGGCAGCTCAAGCCGCTGGTCGCGCGCGCGAACGAACTCCACGCACCAGTGCTGGGGCTGTACGGCGCGCTCGATCAGGGGATCAGCGCCGCCGACCGCGACGCGATGGCGGCGGCGCTCAAGGCGGCGGGCAAGACGACATCGTCGATCCACACCTACGCCGACGCGCAGCATGGTTTCCACGCCGATTACCGCGCCAGCTACAACGAGGCAGACGCCAAGGACGGATGGGCGCGGATGCTCGCGCATTTCCGCGCGAACGGAGTCGCCTGACGCGGCGAACGGACTGTTAACGCGCGCCCGCTAGGCCGGGCGCGCTCATGGCCGACGTGCTGATCACCATCGACACCGAATTGTCACCGGGTCTGCACCAACGTGGGTTCAGTCCCGCCGAGAACCACGCGGCGTCGATCGAGGGCAGGGCAGGAGACGAAGTCGTCGGCGTCGGTTGGCAGATGGACCGTCTCAAAACACATGGCCTGCGCGGCGTGTTCTTCGTCGATCCGATGCCCGCGCTGGTGTACGGGCCGGAGGTGCTGCCGCCGATCGTCGCGCCTATTCTGGCGCGCGGACACGAGGTGCAACTACACCTGCATACCGAGTGGCTGGCCTGGGCGTCGGCGTCGCCGGTTGGCGGACGCCAGGCGCGCAATATCGGCGACTTCGCGCTGGACGATCAGCTCGCCCTGATCGCGCTCGCCCGCGATCTGCTCCAGGCGGCCGGTGCGCCCCGCCCGACCGCGTTCCGCGCGGGCAATTTCGGGGCCGACGCGCGGACGTTGGTGGCTCTTCAACGGCTCGGCTTCGCTTGGGACAGTAGCGTCAACGAAGGCTTCGCGGAGTCGCTGCCCGCCACGGCGGCGCTGGGCTGGGCGGGCGAGCTGCCGGTCAGTGGGCTGATCGACCGCCCGGGCCATGTCCGCCCGGCGCAGATCTGCGCGCTGTCGCGACGCGAGATGACGGTGGCGCTTCGCCATGCGGCCGATCACCCAAATCCGTTCGTGATCGTCTCGCATAGCTTCGAGATGCTGTCGCGTGATCGCCGCCGCGCGAACCGCGCGGTGATGGCGCGGTTCGAGGCGATGTGCCGGACGATCGCGACCACCCCCGGGCTGCGCTCGGCGGGGTTCGACGACCTCGCTTCGCCCACCGAGATTGTGCAAGCCCCGATGCTGAAGTCGAACGGCCTCCGGACGGCCGGTCGCATGATCGAGCAAGCCGTCGCGACGCTGCGGTACGAGCGCGCATGAGTACCGTCGCGCTTTCGCAATCGGCTCCGCTTCGCTTCCGCGTCGCCGAGCGGACGATCTGGACCGCGCGTCGGCGGCTGCACCGCGTCGGGCTGACGCTCGACGACTTGCTCGACGACCGCGCGCCGCCTTTGCCCGACCTCGATCGAGCCGACGGCTATGACCTGCGATCTTGGCCCGACCGGCTAGTCGACGAACTGATCGCCACGCATCCGGACATGCTCCCGCTGATCCGGCAACGCTACCCACGGCACTTCCTCCGGCTGGACGATGCCGACGCGTACTGGCGCGGATTCTCGGGCAAGACGCGCTCCACGCTCCGTCGCAAGCGCGCTCGCTGGGCGGAAGCGGCGGGCGGACTTGACCTTCGCGGCTATCACCAACCCGATCAGATCGCGACGTTCCACGACATTGCGGGCGCGCTGTCGCGACTGACCTATCAGGATCGGCTGCTCGGGGCGGGACTGCCGACAGGTTCGGTCGCGCTGGCCGAGATGACCGCGCAAGCCCAGGTGGGCGCGGTTCGCGCGTATATTCTGTACTATCGGGGGCGCCCCGCAAGTTACCTGCATCTGCCGATCGATGACGGCCGGGCGGTCTACGCACATCTGGGCTACGACCCCGCCGTGGCGGATGGATCACCCGGAACGGTGCTGCTGGCCGAGGTGCTCGATGGGCTGTTCGCGGACCCGGCCCTGCGCCTGCTCGACTTCACCGAAGGGGACGGAGCGCACAAGCGCCTGTTCGGGCGCGAGTCGGTGGCCTGCATCGATCTGCTGCTGCTGCGGCGCGGCTGGCGCAACCGGGCGCTGATCGCGGGACTCGACCGGTTCGATCGCGTGGTCGCGACCGCGGGCGATCTGATCGAGCGGTGGGGCGTCAAGCCGACGATGCGCAAGCTGCTGCGCCGATGACGGCGGCCGCGCGCATCGGACGGGCGGTCCGCCGGTTCGTTCGCGATTACCGACTCAACTGGGTCTATGCCGCGCCCACGCCGGGCAGGACGGTCACGCTGCCGCCCGGGCTGGAGGTGCGCGCGCTGGTCGCGGCCGATCTCGACCATGCCGCGCGCAGCCATGACGCGCAGGTCCGCAAGGTGCCCGATTACGCGGGCATCGGCGCGAGTGGCTTCGTCCTGGCCTCACGCGAGCTGGCACCGCTCGGCATGGTGCATTTCGCCGACGCGGCGCATTACGCGCACGAGACAGTCTGGCCGCTAAAGGTGGATCAGCTCGCGCTGCTCGATATCGTGATCACGCCGGAAGCGCGCGGGCAGGGGCATGCCGCCCGACTGATCGCGGCCGCGACCCCGCTGGCGCTCGCCGCGAGCGGACAGGCCGGCGCGATCTGCTTTATCTGGTGGAACCATCGCGCATCGCTGCGCGCGTTTCGGCGGGCGGGCTGGCGTGCGCTGGGCTTTTCCGCCGAGGTGACCACGCGCGATGGCCACGCCCACCGCCTGCGGCTGCGGTGGCCGGGTGGGGCAACCGCGTTCTGACGCAACCGCCGCCCGGGTCTCCCCGGACGGCGGTTTCGCGTCACGATGACCGAGCGTAGGTCAATCGTTGAGATACTCGCCCGCGTCCGCGTCCGTGCCGGTCCCCGACACGATCACCTCGGCGAGCGGATCGCTGCCCGTGCCGCCATCGTCGCGGATGGTGCGGGCCAGTTCGGCGGCATGCTCTTCCGCCGCGCTCGTCGGAGCAACGATCGCCTGCGCCAGCGAGCGCTGTTGCGCGCGCAGCGCCACGTCGCGGCTGGTCGCCGCCACGCGCAACCGGTTCATCCCCGCGCCCGTGCCCGCCGGGATCAGCCGCCCGACGATCACGTTCTCCTTCAACCCGTTCAGGTTGTCGATCTTGCCCTGCACCGATGCCTCGGTGAGGACGCGCGTGGTCTCCTGAAACGACGCCGCCGAGATGAAGCTGCGGGTCTGCAGCGACGCCTTGGTGATGCCGAGCAGGATCGGCTTGCCTTGCGCGGGACGCAGCTTGCCGTCGAGCTTGGCATTGGTCGCATCCATCTCGTCGCGGTCGAGCTGTTCGCCCTTCAGCAACGTGGTGTCGCCACCATCGGTGATCTCGACCTTCTGCAGCATCTGGCGGACGATCACCTCGATGTGCTTGTCGTTGATCTTCACGCCCTGCAGTCGATAGACCTCCTGGATCTCGGCGACGAGATATTCCGCCAGCGGCTCGATCCCCATCGTCTCGAGGATGTCGTGCGGATCGGGTGAGCCGCCGATCAGATTGTCGCCACGCTTGACGTAGTCGCCTTCCTGGACGTCGATGACCTTGGACTTGGGCACGAGATACTCAACGACCTCGCCGCCATCCTCGGGCTGGATGCCGATCTTGCGCTTTGCCTTATAGTCCTTGCCGAACACAACCCTCCCCGAGACCTTGGCGATGATCGCGGAGTCCTTGGGTACGCGTGCCTCGAACAGCTCCGCCACCCGCGGCAGACCGCCGGTGATGTCGCGCGTCTTGGCGCTCTCGCGGCTGACCCGGGCGAGCACGTCGCCCGCGTGGACCGTCGCATTGTCCTCGACCGACAGTGTCGCACCGGACGCGAGCAGGTAGCGTGCTGCCTCCGTGCTCCCCGCGTCCGCTCCGCCGAGCAGGGTCAGGCGCGGGCGCAGATCCTCCTTCGACTTGGTCGTCGCGCGGTATTCGATGACGACGCGCTGGGCGATGCCCGTCGCTTCGTCGGTCTGTTCGACCAGCGTTTTGCCCTCGATCAGGTCCTGATACTTCACCGTGCCGCCGGTCTCGGTAATCAGCGGCATGGTGAACGGGTCCCACTCGGCCATCCGGTCTCCCTTGGAGATGATGTGGCCGTCGTCGAACATCAAATACGCCCCGTAGGGGATCTTGTGCACGGCGAGCTCGCGCCCGTCCATGTCCACGATCGCCACTTCGCCGGAGCGGCTCAGCACCACCCGACGACCACGCTGGTCCTCGATCAGCCGCAGATCGCGGAACTCGATCGTCCCGTCGGCCGGAGCCTCCAGGTTCGATTGCTCGTTGAGCTGCGCCGCACCGCCGATGTGGAACGTCCGCATCGTCAGCTGCGTCCCCGGCTCGCCGATCGACTGCGCGGCGATGACGCCCACTGCCTCGCCGATGTTGACGGGCGTGCCGCGCGCGAGGTCGCGGCCATAGCATTTGCCGCACACGCCGATCTTGGCCTCGCAGACCAGCGGCGAGCGGATCTTCATCCCCTGCACGCCCGTCGCCTCGATCCGCGCCACCATCGGCTCGTCGAGCAGCGTACCCGACGGGACCACGACCGCGCCGGTCTTGGCATCGACCACGTCCTCGGCCGTGGTGCGGCCAAGGATGCGCTCACCGAGCGAGGCGATGGTCGAGCCGCCCTGGACGATCGCCTTCATTTCCAACGCGCGCTCGGTGCCGCAATCCTCCTCCATGATGACGCAATCCTGCGACACGTCGACCAGGCGGCGGGTGAGGTAGCCCGAGTTGGCGGTCTTCAACGCCGTGTCCGCGAGGCCCTTGCGCGCGCCGTGGGTGGAGTTGAAATATTCGAGGACGGTCAGCCCTTCCTTGAAGTTCGAGATGATCGGCGTTTCGATGATCTCGCCCGACGGCTTGGCCATGAGGCCACGCATGCCCGCCAGCTGTTTGATCTGCGCCTGCGAACCGCGCGCCCCCGAATGTGCCATCATGTAGATCGAGTTGATCGGCTTCTCGCGACCCTTGTTGGGGCCGTCCTCGTACCGCTTCACCGCCTTGATCTCGTTCATCATGGCGTTGGCGACCTGGTCGCCGCAACGGCTCCAGGCGTCGATCACCTTGTTGTACTTCTCCTGCTGGGTGATCAGCCCATCCTGATATTGTTGCTCGTAATCCTTCACCTGGTCGCGCGTGTCGTCGACCAACGCCACCTTTTCGGTCGGGATGATCATGTCGTCCTTGCCGAACGAAATGCCCGCCTTGAACGCATGCCGGAAGCCGAGCGACATGATCGCGTCCGCGAACAGCACCGTCTCCTTCTGGCCGGTGTGACGATAGACCTCGTCGATGACGTCGGTGACGTCCTTCTTGGTCAGCAGCCGGTTGACGGTCTCGAACGGCACCTTGTGGTTTTGCGGCAAGGTTTCGCCGAGCAGCATACGACCGGGCGTGGTCTCGTACCGGACCATGTGCTGCTTGCCCGCCTCGTCGGTCTGCGGGACACGGCTGATGATCTTGGTGTGCAAGGTCACCGCGCCGGCGGCGAGCGCCTGATGCACCTCCGACATGTCGGAGATCAGCATGCCCTCGCCGGGTTCGCCTTCCTTCATCATTGACAGGTAATACAGCCCCAGCACCATGTCCTGCGACGGCACGATGATCGGCTTGCCGTTGGCGGGCGAGAGGATGTTGTTGGTCGACATCATCAGCACGCGCGCTTCCAGCTGCGCTTCCAGCGACAGCGGAACGTGGACCGCCATCTGGTCGCCGTCGAAGTCGGCGTTGAACGCCGAGCAGACCAGCGGATGCAGCTGGATCGCCTTGCCCTCGATCAGCACCGGCTCGAACGCCTGGATGCCGAGGCGGTGAAGCGTCGGCGCGCGGTTGAGCAGCACGGGATGCTCGCGGATCACCTCGTCGAGGATGTCCCAGACTTCCTTGCGCTCCTTTTCCACCCATTTCTTCGCCTGCTTGAGCGTCATGCTCAGGCCCTTGGCGTCGAGGCGCGCGTAGATGAACGGCTTGAACAGCTCGAGCGCCATCTTCTTGGGCAGCCCGCACTGGTGCAGCTTGAGCTCAGGCCCGGTGACGATCACCGATCGCCCTGAATAGTCGACGCGCTTGCCGAGCAGGTTCTGGCGGAACCGGCCCTGCTTGCCCTTCAGCATGTCGGACAGCGACTTGAGCGGACGCTTGTTCGCGCCCGTGATCGTACGACCGCGACGACCGTTGTCGAACAGGGCGTCGACCGCCTCCTGCAACATCCGCTTCTCGTTGCGCACGATGATGTCGGGCGCACGCAGTTCCATCAACCGCTTCAAGCGATTGTTGCGGTTGATCACGCGGCGGTACAGGTCGTTGAGATCCGACGTCGCGAAGCGGCCGCCGTCGAGCGGCACCAGCGGGCGCAGCTCAGGCGGAATAACCGGCACGACCTCGAGGATCATCCACTCGGGCCGGTTGCCCGACTCCAGGAAGCTCTCGACGACCTTCAGCCGCTTGATGATCTTCTTGGGCTTGAGCTCGGACTTGGTGATCGCGAGCTCTTCGAGCAGCGCGGTCTTCTCGCCCTCGAGGTCGAGTGATTCCAGCATGATGCGGACCGCTTCCGCGCCGATTCCGGCGCTGAATGCGTCCTCCCCATATTCGTCCTGCGCGGAGAGCAGCTCGTCCTCGGTGAGAAGCTGGAACTTCTCCAGCGGGGTCAGGCCCGGCTCGATGACGATGTACGCCTCGAAATACAGCACCCGCTCGAGCTGCTTCAGCTGCATGTCTAGCAGCAGGCCGATACGGCTGGGGAGCGATTTCAGGAACCAGATGTGCGCGACGGGCGCGGCGAGCTCGATATGCCCCATCCGCTCGCGGCGGACCTTCGACACCGTGACCTCGACGCCGCACTTCTCGCAGACGATGCCCTTGTACTTCATCCGCTTGTACTTGCCGCACAAGCACTCGTAATCCTTGATCGGACCGAAGATGCGCGCGCAGAACAGGCCGTCACGCTCGGGCTTGAACGTGCGATAGTTGATCGTCTCGGGCTTCTTAATCTCGCCGAAGCTCCACGAGCGGATCTTGTCCGGCGACGCGATGCCGATCTGGATCTGGTCGAACGTCTCCGCCTTGGGAAGGGCGGGCGCGAAGGGGGTCATGTCGTTCATCGGAGCACCTATCTCGTACTTAGCGGGTTGGTCGGCAGCGGCCTAGATCTTGTTCAATCGTACGTAGCTGTCGCCTGATATAATCAGAACTCTTCCCGGCAAGACCGGAGAGAACAGTATCTGTTCTTGTCGTGATGTCGTGCGTCACTCGATCTTTGGTGATCCCGACACTGTCGCCAGCAGATATAGCATCTTGCCAAGCTCCGGTTACACCGTCTTTGCTTACGCCTGCACCGTGACCAGAGAGACTCAAGGCTTTCAACAATGCAGTTAAGTCAACGGCGCATGTCAACTTCCGCTCATAGACTTCTTGAGCAAAGGTCTGATCGGGCTGCCCCGCTGCAGTCGCCGCAGTTGCTGGTGTCGCCGGAGAAGCTGTCAGTCCGTGTTTCACCGAGGTGTTCGTAGCAATGGTATTGCCCTCTTGCTTGACCGCGTGATCACACGCGGTCAAGCTCGTTGAGCAGGCTATCACTAGCACCAGTGCAAGGTTTAGCCTCACTAAACGCTTACGCCGCCGCGATCGCGATACCGTCCGCGTCGATTTCGTGGCTCCGCAAATCCACGTTGAGGCCCAGCGAGCGCATCTCCTTGACGAGCACGTTGAAGCTCTCGGGGATGCCGGCCTCGAACGTGTCGTCACCCTTGACGATCGCCTCATAGACCTTGGTGCGCCCGACCACGTCGTCGGACTTCACCGTCAGCATCTCCTGCAGCGTATACGCGGCACCATAGGCCTGGAGCGCCCAGACCTCCATCTCGCCGAACCGTTGCCCGCCGAACTGCGCCTTGCCGCCCAGCGGCTGCTGGGTGACCAACGAGTACGGCCCGATCGACCGCGCGTGGATCTTGTCGTCGACGAGATGGTGAAGCTTGAGCATGTAGATAATGCCCACCGTCACCTTGCGGTCGAAGATTTCGCCGGTACGCCCGTCGAACAGGTCCGACTGACCCGACACGTCGAGGCCCGCCAGTTCCAGCATCTCCGCCACGTCCGCCTCGCGCGCGCCGTCGAACACCGGTGTCGCCATCGGCACGCCCGCCTTCAAGTTTTCGGCAAGTTCGACGATCTCGTCACCGGAGCGCGCATCGATCTCGGCGGCGTAATGCTCGCCGTACACGGTCTTGAGCCGCTTCTTGACCACGTCGGGCATCGTCCCGCCTTTCGCGTTCGGATTGGCGTCACGCCATTCTTCCAGCGATTGCGCAATCTGTTGCCCCAGGCCGCGCGCGGCCCACCCAAGATGCGTCTCGAAGATCTGCCCGACGTTCATCCGGCTCGGCACGCCAAGCGGATTGAGCACCAGATCGACCGGCGTCCCGTCGGCGAGGAACGGCATGTCCTCCGCCGGCAGGATACGGCTGATCACGCCCTTGTTGCCGTGACGGCCGGCCATCTTGTCGCCCGGTTGCAGCTTGCGCTTCACCGCGACGAACACCTTGACCATCTTGAGCACGCCCGGCGGCAACTCGTCGCCCCGCTCCAGCTTGTCGCGCCGGTCGTGGAACTTGTCGGTGATGATCTTGGCGGCATCGTCATATTGCGCCTTGACCGCTTCGAGGTCGGCCTGGACGCGGTCTTCCTGCACCGCGAACTTCCACCATTCATGCCGGTCGACGCTGTCGAGCATGTCGCTGTCGACGGTCGCGCCCTTCTTGGGGCCGCCCTTCGGCACCGCGGTCGCGACCTGCCCCAGCAACATCTCGCGCAACCGCGACCACGTCGCGCGGTTGAGAATGGTGCGCTCGTCGTCGCTGTCCTTCTTCAGCCGCTCGATCTCCTCGCGCTCGATCGCCATCGCGCGCTCGTCCTTGTCGATGCCGTGGCGGTTGAACACGCGCACGTCGACGATCGTCCCGGCGACGCCCGGCGGCAGGCGGAGCGACGTGTCGCGCACGTCCGACGCCTTTTCGCCGAAGATGGCGCGCAGCAACTTCTCCTCCGGCGTCATCGGCGACTCGCCCTTGGGCGTGATCTTGCCGCACAGAATATCGCCCGGTTCGACCTCGGCCCCGACATAGACGATCCCCGCTTCGTCGAGGTTGCGCAGCGCCTCTTCGCCGACGTTGGGGATGTCGCGGGTGATGTCCTCCGGCCCCAGCTTGGTGTCGCGGGCCATCACCTCGAACTCCTCGATATGGATCGAGGTGAATACGTCATCCTTGACGATACGCTCGCTGATGAGGATCGAGTCCTCGTAATTGTACCCGTTCCACGGCATGAACGCGACCAGCGCGTTGCGGCCGAGCGCGAGCTCGCCGAACTCGGTCGACGGCCCGTCGGCGAGCACGTCACCTGCCTCGACCACGTCGCCTACCTTCACCAGCGGGCGCTGGTTGATGCAGGTCGACTGGTTGGAACGCTGGAACTTCATCAGCGTGTAGATGTCGACGCCCGACTTGCCCGCATCGACCTCACCGGTGGCGCGGATGACGATGCGCGCCGCATCCACTTGGTCGACAATACCTGCCCGGCGAGCCGAGATCGCTGCACCGGAATCGCGCGCAACCGTCTCTTCCATGCCCGTGCCGACGAACGGTGCCTCGGCGCGGACCAGCGGGACCGCCTGACGCTGCATGTTGGAACCCATCAGCGCGCGGTTGGCGTCGTCATTCTCCAGAAAGGGAATGAGCGACGCGGCGACCGACACCAGCTGCTTGGGGCTGACATCCATCAGCGTCACGTTGTCGGGCAACGCCATCAAAAACTCGCCCGCCTGACGCGAGGACACCAGTTCCTCGGTAAAGCCGCCATTGTCCCCGAGTTCGGCCGAAGCCTGCGCAATGGTGTGCTTGGCCTCCTCCATCGCCGACAGGTACACGACGTCGTTAGTCACCTTGTGATCGACGACCTTGCGGTACGGCGTCTCGATGAAGCCGTATTTGTTGACGCGGCTGAACGAGGCGAGGCTGTTGATCAGGCCGATGTTCGGGCCTTCCGGCGTCTCGATCGGGCAGATACGGCCGTAATGCGTCGGATGGACGTCACGCACCTCGAAGCCCGCGCGCTCACGCGTCAAACCGCCCGGCCCGAGCGCCGACACGCGGCGCTTGTGCGTCACTTCGGACAGCGGGTTGGTCTGGTCCATGAACTGGCTGAGCTGCGACGAGCCGAAGAACTCGCGTACCGCCGCCACCGCGGGCTTGGCGTTGATCAGATCGTTGGGCATCACCGTCGACACGTCGACCGAACTCATCCGCTCCTTGACCGCACGCTCCATGCGGAGCAGCCCGACGCGGTACTGGTTCTCCAGCAACTCGCCAACCGACCGCACGCGGCGGTTGCCGAGATTGTCGATATCGTCGATCTCGCCCTTGCCGTCCTTGAGGCCGACCAGTGTCTTCACCACCGCAAGGATGTCCTCGGTGCGCAGCGTCGTCACCGTGTCCTCGGCGTCGAGATCAAGCCGCATGTTGAGCTTGACGCGGCCTACCGCCGACAGATCATACCGGTCGGGATCGAAGAACAGCCCCGCGAACAATGACTCAGCCGTCTCAAGCGTCGGCGGCTCACCGGGGCGCATCACGCGATAGATGTCGGACAATGCCTGCTCGCGCTCCTCGGCTTTGTCGACCTTGAGCGTGTTGCGAATCCACGGACCGGTCGAGACATGGTCGATGTCGAGTAGCTCGACGGTGGTGATTCCCGCCTTGTCGAGTTTCTCCAGATTGTCGGCGGCGATCTCGTCACCCGCCTCGACATAGATCTCGCCCGTCGCTTCGTTGACCAGGTCATAGGCGGAATAGCGGCCGAAAATCTCCTCGGTCGGGATCAGCAGCTCGGACAAACCGTCCTTCGCCGCTTTGTTCGCGGCGCGCGGTGAAATCTTCTGCCCCGCCCCGAACACGGCCTCACCCGACCTCGCGTCGACGATGTCGTAGCTCGGCTTGGTCCCGCGCCAGTTCTCGGCCGCGAACGGAATGCGCCAGCCGCCATCGCCGCGCACATAGGTGACGCGGTTGTAGAACTGGTTGAGGATCTCTTCGCCGTTCATCCCCAACGCATAGAACAGCGCGGTCACCGGCAGCTTGCGCTTGCGGTCGATGCGGACGTTGACGATGTCCTTGGCGTCGAACTCGAAATCGAGCCACGAGCCGCGATACGGGATCACCCGCGCCGCGAACAGATACTTCCCCGACGAGTGCGTCTTGCCACGGTCATGGTCGAACAGCACGCCCGGCGACCGGTGCATCTGCGATACGATGACCCGCTCAGTGCCATTGATGAAGAACGTGCCGTTCTCCGTCATGAGCGGCATGTCGCCCATGTACACGTCCTGCTCCTTGATATCGAGCACGGACCGGGTCTCGGTGTCGGTGTCCACCTCGAACACGATCAGGCGCAAGGTCACGCGCATCGGTGCGGCGTAGGTGATCCCGCGCTGGCGGCACTCCTCGACGTCGAACTTGGGATGCTCGAGTTCGTAATTGACGAAATCCAGCTCGGCGGTGCCCGCGAAGTCGCGGATCGGGAACACGCTGCGCAGCGTCTTCTCCAGGCCCGATACATAACCGATCGACGCGTCGGAGCGCAGAAACTGTTCATAGCTTTCGCGCTGAACCTCGATGAGGTTCGGCATCTGGATCACTTCGTGCATGTTCCCGAAAACTTTGCGGATACGTCGCTTCGCCGTTCCTTCGCCCCGCCCTGTGCCGGAGCGCGCCGTGCCCGCGTCGATCGCCTTGGTCGCCATATAGGTTTTGCCTCAGATCAGCCGAAGATAACTGCCCTGTCTGCACCGGACGGGCACGCGGACAGACGCCAAAACCTGCCTAGCTCCTGGAAGGAGGCGGCAGTTCAAGGCGTCCGGAATAGCAACAGCCTCTATTCGTCCGACCCGGTGCGCGACGCCAGATCATGTCCCGAAGCTGTTGTGTGAACTCGATATAGGCGGCGTGTTGGAAACTGTCAAAGGGCGCTGGGCGCTATCGCCCTTGACCGCGCCCGGGCGGCTAGCGATGCTTCCATCTGCCCCGTCGAAAGGTTGCCCGTGAACGCCAAGCTATTGCTTCTCGCCACCGCCGCTGTTGCGCTATCGCCCGCCGACGCGCAGCAAAATCCCGGCACAGCCGCGCCCTTCTCGGCCCAGGCGCAGCCCGCGACCTCCGGCGCTACCCCGCCCGGCGTACAGCCCAAGGATGCGGGCACGCGCGCGGAGGCGGCGCAGGGCGGGGGTGACGTCCCGGACAAATTCGCACCCCCCACCGCCGACCGCGACTTCGTCAAGCGCGAGGTGATGATCCCCATGCGCGACGGCGTGAAGCTCTACACCGTCATCGTCTATGCCAAGGACCTGACGAACGCGCCCATCGTGCTCACCCGCACGCCCTACAACGCGAAGGGCCGCGCGCACCGAGCCGACAGCCCGTCCGAGCTGGCGACGTTGCCGCTCGCGGACGAGATGTTCGTGCATGGCGGCTATATCCGCGTGTACCAGGACGTGCGCGGGAAATACGGCTCCGAAGGCGATTACGTCGTCACGCGCCCCGTCATCGGTCCCCTCAACCGCACCAACGTCGACCACACGACGGATGCGTACGACACGATCGACTGGCTGGTGAACAAGGCGAACCTGCCGCAATCGAACGGGCGCGTCGGCATGATCGGCTCCTCCTATGAGGGGTTCACGGTGGTGATGGCGCTGCTCCACCCGCACCCCGCGCTCAAGGTCGCCGCGCCGCAGAGCCCGATGATCGACGGGTGGATGGGCGACGACTGGTTCCATTACGGCGCGTTCCGCCTGACCAACATCGGCTGGCTCGGCGCGCAGACCGGCTACAAGGGCGAGGGCAAGGCGCCCCCGTCGGGCGGCTATGACGATTACGACAATTTCCGCCACATCTCCGCCGGGGACTGGGCGAAACGATCGGGCTACGACCAGCTTCCCTATTGGAAGCGGATGGTCGAGCACCCCGCGTACGACGCGTTCTGGCAAGGCCAGGCGCTCGACACGCTGCTCGCCGCCAGCCCATCGAACGTGCCTACGCTCTGGGAACAGGGGCTGTGGGATCAGGAGGACATGTACGGCGCGATCCACAGCTATGAAACGCTGGTCAAGGCGGGACACGCCGCCAACAACTTCATCGTCATGGGGCCGTGGCGGCATAGCCAGGTCAACCGTACCGGGCGCGAACTCGGGCCGCTGCAATGGAACGGCGACACCGCGCAGCAATATCGCGAGGACATGGTGCTGCCGTTCTTCGACCGGTATCTCAGGGATGGCCCCGCGGTGACGCTGCCCGCTGCCGCGATATACAACACGGCGGAAAACCATTGGGATCGGTTCGCGTCGTGGCCGCTGTCCTGCGACAAGGGTTGCGCGACCCCGTTGACGCCGATCTACCTTCAGCCGGGCATGGGGCTCGGGTTCGCCAAGGCGGCGAGCGGCGGCGACAGCTATGTCTCCGACCCGGCCAACCCCGTCCCGCATCTGCCACGCCCGGTGAACTTCGACGACGGGCGCTGGGGCGACTGGCTGGTCCAGGATCAGCGCGCGGTCGACGGGCGGACCGACGTGCTGAGTTACTCCACGCCGGTGCTGACCCAATCGGTGCGGGTCGCGGGCGTGCCGTGGGCGGACATTTTCGCCAAGACCACCGGCAGCGACGGCGATGTCGTCGTCAAGCTGATCGACGTGTACCCGGACGAAGTGGCGAGCAATCCCAAGATGGGCGGCTATCAACTGGCGATCAGCCTCGACATCCTGCGCGGCCGCTATCGCCAGAGCTTCGCGCACCCGACCGCGATCCCCGCCAACAAGACTCAGGAATACCGGTTCCGACTGCCGGCGGTGAACCATGTGTTCCAACCGGGACATCGCATCATGGTGCAGGTGCAAAGCTCGCTATTCCCGCTTTACGACCGCAATCCGCAGACGTTCGTCCCCAACATCTTCCTCGCGCGGCCGGCCGATTACCGGAAAGCGACCGTCACGGTGGAGCACGGCACGGCGGGCGCGAGCGCGGTGTGGCTGCCGGTGGTCGCGGCCGGGCAGGGGGTCGCCGTCGCGGCGCGGTAGAGTCCTGCCGACGTTTGAACGGTGACGGTCGGGCTTCGCGCCGCTAGGGCAATGCGCTGCCCGGCGCGCTTCGGCGTGGTCGGCGCGCCATCCCGCCGTTCGCAACGAGTATCGCGTGATCAGATCGCTCTTCCTTCTCCCCGCCGCGCTGCTGGCCAACGCCGCCTCCGCGCAGACCGCACCGCAGACGGTGCCGGGCCTCGACAACTTCAGCTTGCCCCCGTCGCAGCCGACGCCCGCGCCTTTTCCATCGGCGACGCCCGAGCCGAGACCGACCATTTCGCCTACACCCGCACCGTCACCGACGGCTCGCCCGACGCCACGCGCCGCTAGACCGCGCGCATCGCCGACCCTTCGCGCCGCCCCGAGGCCGCGAGCGATGCCATCACCGGCGCCGAGTGCTTCACCCCAGCCAGTCCCGAGCGCGACGCCGTCGCCAACCGCCGGTCGCGTCGCCAGCTTCGACAGCGCCGCCCATGCCGATCGCGCCCGAGCCGACGATCTCGCTCGGCTGGTGGCCGTGGTTGGCTGGAGCGGCGCTGCTCGCCTTGACGGCCGGGTGGGCGTTGCTGCGCGGACGCCCGCAGCCCGCCCGCGACGACGGGACGGAAGTGGCTGAACCGGATAGCGTCGTGGCCCAACCCAAGGCCGTCGTGGCCGGATCCGTGGTCCAGCCGTCGATGCTCGCGCGCGCGCCCGCGCCCGCGCCTCCGGTCGCGCGCGCGTGGATCGAGATCGGGCTTCATCCGCGCCGCGGCGGACTCAACATGATCAGCGCGACCGTGGATAGCGAGATCGTCATCCGCAACGCCGGCGAGGCACCCGCCGAGGCGGTGGTGGTCGAGGTCACGCTGTTGCCGGCGCGGTCGGGGCAGGACGACGACGTCGCCGCACTGTTCGCTCGCCCGCTCGCCCGGTCGGCGGTGCCCGCCTTCGCGCTCGCGCCGGGCGAGGAGCGGCGCGTGCGCGTCGTTTCCGCGCTGCCGCTGGCGGGGGTGGAGCCGTTGGTCGCGGGCGGCCGCGCAATGCTGGTGCCCATCGTCGCGGTCAACTCGTTCTATCGTTGGGGTGATAGCGGTGCGGGCCAGACCGCTGCCGCCTTCGTGATCGGCGTCGCGCGCGAGGGCCAAGCGAAGCTCGCGCCGTTCTGGCTCGACAGCCCGCGTATGCACGAGGGGCTGGCCTCTCGGCCGCATTCGCTCGCGATCAGGCGTTGACCCGGGGGCGACTTTGGTTGCGGACGCTGCCGAACCCGCCCGCCGGAATGGGCGGGTCCGCGTCGGGAACACGAACGGTTCTGCCCGCAGACAAGTAGAGCTGTGCGTAAACGGAAGCGGGCGGTGCCATCGCTGACGCCGCCCGCTTCTACAGGCCAAAAGACCTGGTGTGAGGCGGCCGTCACGGGAGTAAATCCCGTGACGTCGAACGTAGCTTCGCTACGCCGGCCGGCCATGCGGGTCTGCGGGCTAGCTGTTGCTAGCCCGTCTGCCCGCTGCGGCTTACTTGACTTCGACGGTCGCGCCGGCGGCTTCGAGCTGCGCCTTGATCTTGGCGGCCTCGTCCTTCGAGATGCCTTCCTTGACAGCTCGCGGCGCGCCCTCGACCAGCGCCTTGGCTTCGGTGAGGCCGAGGGCGGTGATGACGCGGACCTCCTTGATGACGTTGATCTTCTTGCCGCCGTCGCCGGTCAGGATCACGTCGAATTCGGTCTGCTCCTCGACGACCGGCGCTGCGGCACCGCCGCCACCGGCAGCGGGAGCCGCCACGGCCGCGGCGGCGGACACGCCCCACTTCTCCTCGAGCAGCTTGGAAAGCTCCGACGCCTCGAGCACGGTGAGCGTCGACAGCTGGTCAACCAGCGCGTTCAGGTCTGCCATGATATTCTTCCTTCGGGTCGGGGGTTAAGCGGGTTCTTTGTCTTTGTCGGCATAGGCGGCCAGCACGCGCGCGATCTGCGCGCCCGGAGCCTGGGCCAGGGTGGCGAGCTTGGTCGCGGGGGCGACGATGAGCCCCATGATCTTGGCGCGCAGTTCGTCGAGCGAGGGCAGCGTCGCCAGCGCCTGTACGCCGGCCACGTCGAGCGCCGTCGCACCCATCGCGCCGCCGACGATCTCGAACTTGTCGTTGCCCTTCGCGAAATCGACCGCGACGCGGGCGGCGGCGACGGGATCGGTCGAGCTGGCGAGGCCCACCGGCCCGGTCAGCATCTCGCCCAGCGAGAGGTAGTCGGTGCCGTCGAGCGCAATGCGCGCGAGCTTGTTCTTGGACACCCGATACGACGCCCCCGCCTCGCGCATTTTTATGCGGAGGTTGGTGGATTGGGCGACGGTCATGCCCAGGTTGCGGGTGACGACCACCACGCCGACCCGCGCGAAGGTCGCGTTGAGTTCGGCGACGGCGGCGGCTTTTTCGGCGCGGTCCATGAGCAACTCCTTGCGGTCGGAAAAGCCGACGGGTGGAGTCCGAGCGATGGGGGCAGGGCCGACGATCCATATCCCCGTCTCGGCGGGAAATTAAGCCCCAAGGGGCACCCACTGTCTCGGACGGTTGCCCAGGGCGAACCCCGAGCGACGAGGGCGCGCTTAGGGGAGGCAAGCGGGCGGGTCAAGCGTGGCGTAACCACCTTGCCCGGTCCGGCGGAGCCGCGCAAAGCGAAGAATGGAGAGTTCTTGATGGCGATTAGCGACGACGATCTGGCGGAGATGGTGGCGGAGCTGCTGACCCGCCCCGGCCACGAGAAGGTCCGGTCGCTCCTTTATCCGCTGCTCACCACCGGTCTGGGCGCCAGTTCGAAGGACATCAGCTTCGAGCATCAGACTATCGAGGTGCGCGGCCGCATCGACGCGCTGCTCGGGCGCACGGTGATCGAGATCAAGTCGGACCTGCGAGGCGAGAGTTTCGAAAGCCAGCTCGCGGCGTATCTGCGCGATCGCCAAGCCGCGGACGGGCGCGCGTTCGTGGGCATGGTCACCGACGGCGCGGTGTTCCGCGTGTTCGAACTGGCGGACGACGGCCAGACCCTGGTCAAGCTCGGCGAGCACACACCCAGTATCGAGGGGTCAGGTGCGCTCCTGCACTGGCTGGAAAGCGTGGTCGCGCTGGGCGATCGGCTGCATCCAGACCTGCCCCGCATCCGCGTCGAGCTGGGCCGCGAGTCGGTGCTGTACCGTGTCGCCATGCGCGAACTGCGCGAATTGTGGAACACGCTCCGCGATCACCCCGAAGTGGTGCTCAAGCGTCAGCTGTGGGACCGCTTGCTCCGCGTCGCCTATGGCACCGAGATCGAGGCGCCCGAGCTGTTCCTGCAGCACACCTATCTCGTCATCCTCGCCAAGGCGATCGCGACCGCCGCGCTGGCGGAGCGGCTCCCGGAGACGGGGCGCGAGTTGCTCGACGGGCAGCCGTTCCGCGATCTGGGCATCCTGAACGCGGTCGAGGCGGACTTCTTCGACTGGCTGCTGAGCGACTCTGACCGCGGCGACGCGCTGGTGCTGCGGGTCGCGCGCCAAGCACAGCGGTTCGACCTCGACGCGATCGACGTTGATGTGCTGAAGGGATTGTACGAAAGCCTGATCGACCCGGCGCAGCGGCACGACCTCGGCGAATATTACACCCCCGACTGGCTCGCCGCACGGGTATGCGCGGCGGCGATCGACCGGCCGCTCGACCAGCGGGTGATCGATCCTTCGTGCGGATCGGGCACGTTCCTGTTCCAGGCGCTGCGTCGTCTGGTAGCTGCCGCGGAGGCGACCGGCCTCGACGCGGCCGCCACCGTCGCGCTGGCGGGGGAGCGGGTGGCGGGCATCGACGTGCATCCGGTCGCGGTGATCTTCGCGCGCGCGACCTGGCTGCTGGCGCTTGCCCCCACCCTCGCCAAGGGGCGGCCTGTCTCGCTGTCGGTGCCCGTGTATCTGGGCGATGCGCTGCAATGGAACGCCCGCGAACTGATCGGCAAAAGCGAACTGGAAATCGAGGTGCCGCCCGCCAAGCCGGGCGAGGACCCCGTCGTGCTGCGGTTCCCGGAGGACGTGATCGACCAGCCGCAACAGTTCGACCGCGTGATCGACGCGATGCTGCGCTTCGCCGAAGACGCGCGGCCGACGCAGGCGATGACCGACTGGCTGGCCGGACAGCACATTCCGGGCGCCCCCAAAATGCTCGCCGACACCTATGACAAGCTCAACCGGCTCAACGCGGAGGGGCGCAACCACATCTGGGGCTATGTCGCGCGCAACCTGTCACGGCCGATCTGGCTGGCGACTGAGCGGCAAAAGGCGGACGTGGTGGTCGGCAATCCACCCTGGGTCCGGTACAGCGCGCTGTCGAAGCAGAACCAGATGCGGCTAAAGGCGGAGGCGACGCGCGCGGGCATCTGGGTCGGCGGCAAGGCGGCGACCGCCAACGACCTGTGCGCGTATTTCTTCGCGCGCGCGGTGGACCTTTACATGAAGCGCGACGGGCGGATTGCGTTCGTGCTGCCCTATGCCGCGCTGAGCCGGGACCCGTACAAGCTGTTCCGCACGGGTGATTTCCACCTGCGCACCACGCCCAAGGCGGTGGTGTTCACGGGCGCGTGGACGTTCCCCAGCGACGTGCAGCCGCTGTTTCCCGTGCCCGCCTGCGTCCTGTTCGCGCGGGGGGCGTCGCTACCCAAGCTGACGTTGCCCGCCACCGTGCAACGCTATGTGGGCACGCTGCCGATGCGCGATGCGGGGGAGGAGCTGGCCGCGCGACATCTGACCGTCACCGAGGATGCCTGGCCCGCCGATACGGGGGTGTCCGCGTCGCCTTACCGCGACAAGTTTCGGCAGGGAGCAACGCTGGTCCCGCGACGGCTGGTGATCGTCGAACGGTTGCCCGCCAAGGGTCGGTTGGGCGGCAACCCGGCCGTACCGATGGTGCGTGGGCGCACGTCGTCGCAAGACAAGGAGCCTTGGCGATCGTTCGATCCGATAGAGGGGCCGGTCGAGGTTGAATTCCTGAGGCCGGTGTATCTTGGAGAGAATATCGCGCCTTACAGAGTACTGGGGAGCGTAACCGGTGTGATTCCATGGAACGCTAACAGGGGCGAGGTCCTTGATAAGGAAGGCGCGTACAGCATCGGGCAGCCGCGATTGGCGGAGTGGCTGACAAAAGCCGAGCGACTATGGGTCGAGCACGGAACTGGCGCGATGTCCTTGCGGGATCGTTGGGACTACGGTCGCGCAGTTAGCAATCAACTCCCCACGGCGAAGCATCGCGTGTTCTTCGCTGCTTCTGGCACGCAGCCTGCCGCGCTCAAAATAGCGCAACAAGAAGACGGGATTGCTGAACACTCGATCTATTGGACCGCCGTTCGTTCCCTGGCGGCAGCCGACTACCTCTGCGCCGTGCTGAATAGCGAGACGCTTCGTGCGGCAGCTGAAAATTGGCAGTCAGAAGGACAATGGGGAAAGCGTCATTTTGACAAGGCCGTGTTCAATTTGCCAATTCCGCTCTACGACGCTGACCAGCGGCTCCACCGCGATCTTGCCGCTGCAGCAGCGCGCGCCGAGAAGGTGGCCGCCGCCGTCGAACTCAAGCCCGGCGAGCACTTCACCCGCGCCCGCGCGCGCATTCGCCGCGCGCTGATCGACCATGGCGTCGCCGGACGCATCGAGGCGATGGTCGCCGAATTGATCGGCGTCGCGCCCGGCACTGCGCCCGCCCGCGAGGAGGCCTGACCCATGCGTACCGACCCCTATGGCCTGACCCCGCGCCAGCACGACATGTTCGGCGCGCCCGAGCCGACAGTCGACACGCCGATGACCCCCGACGACATCCGCCGCGAGCTGGAGCGGACGCTCGCCACCTTGCGCGAGGCGAAGGCGATGCCGTGGACCACGCGGCACATGCTGGAGGTGGTGGTGATGTTTCCCGACCTCGCCGGTCGCCTGCCCGCCGTCGAGGCCGCGCGGCTGGTCGCGGCGTTCGAGGGGGAGATGCGGCGGCTGCGGGGGGCGGGGTAGGGGTCTGCGTCTCCCTCACCCTTCCGCCGCGTTGCGGCTCCCTCCCTCTCCCCTCAGGGAGAGGGGAAGCTGGTTTTCCTCCCTCCCTTTGTGGGCAGAGGAGAAGTTAGTACTTATCCCTCTCCCTGAGGGGAGAGGGAGGGAGCCGACGCAGTCGGCGGAAGGGTGAGGGACTAGACGGCGCCCCCACCAAGCATCCCCTTCCAATGTTGGCATTCGTCTGAGAACATACCCGGAACATCACACCGGAGTTTCCGCCATGCCCAAGATCGCCGACATGCCCGCCGCGCACCGCGCGCAATGCGCCGCCTTCCTCCAAGAGCTTCGCCGGACCGCCAACGTCAAGCTGTCGGCGGAGCGGGTGGGGGTGCCTTACCAGACATTGAACGCACGCCGACGCATATACCCAGTGTTCGGGAACCGGTGGGAAGCCGCGCTGGCGTTCGCGCGGGCGCGTCTCGCAACCGGTGGCGCGACCCTGCCGGAGGGCGGGACGGCCAAGACGCTGGGCGGCGAATACACCGTCACGAAGCAGCGGCATGGTTGCCTCCAGATCAAGCGCGCGCGCGCCGGGCAGCTTACCGCGGATGGCGAGCGCATGTTCCTGGAGGCACTTGCCGCCACCGCCAACGTCAAGCTGGCCAGCGATACGGTGGGGATCAGCGACACGTCGATCTATCAACGGCGCATGAAGTCGGACCGCTTCGCCGACGAGATGGATGCGGCGCTGGAACACGGGTAAGAGCGGCTAGAAACGGAGTTGCTGGAGTCCGCCATCGCCTCGCTCGACCCGTCGCAACTAGTCGATTGGATGGACAAGACCGCGGAGCTACCCTCGCCGCTGCTCCAGATGTCGTTCGAGCAAGTGTGCCTGGTGCTGGGCCTGCACAGAAAGCGCGTGGTGCTGAAACAGGACCGCTTCGCGCACAACCGCAAGGAGACGCGCGCGGAGGAGACGGACGCGGCGATCATGGGCCTGCTCGACCGGATGGAGCGGCGCAAGACGGAGGCGCTCGCGCGCGGCGAACGGATGCGGGAGCGGGAGGGGAAGTGACTGTCCTTGATCCTCCCCGTGAACGGGGAGGATCGGGCCTGAACATCGCGCGCGCGCGTTCACCGTTCTCTTCCCCCCGAAAGCCCCCCCATGCGCGTCCATCATCTCAACTGCGGCACCGATTGCCCCGTCGGCGGCGCGTTGTTCGACGGGTATAGCGGCGGCGCGACCGGGCGGCTGGTGTGCCATTGCCTGCTGATCGAGACCGACGCGCACGGGCTGGTGCTGGTCGATACCGGCTATGGCCTGCGCGATGTGGCGCACCCGCACGGGCACCCGTCCCGGATCACGCGCGCGTGGCGGGGGCTGCTCAACATCCAGCTGCGCGAGGCGGAGTGCGCGGTGCCGCAGATCCGGGCGCTGGGGCTCGACCCCGCCGATGTGCGGCATATCGTGCTGACGCATCTCGACTTCGATCATGCGGGTGGGCTGGAGGATTTTCCGGGTGCGACGGTGCATGTGCTGGAGGCGGAGTATCGCGACGCCACCGGGCCGCGCGCCGGGTTCATCGCGCGCAACCGCTATCGCCCGCCGCAGCTGGACGGGGTGGCGAACTGGCGCTTGTACCCCGCGCGCGCGGGGGAGGGGTGGTTCGGCTTCGACGCGGTGCGGGGGCTGGAGGGGTTGCCGCCGGAGATCCTGCTGGTCCCGTTGCCCGGGCATAGCTGGGGGCATGCGGGGGTGGCGATCCGGCGTGGGGGCGATGCCGAGTGGCTGCTCCACGCGGGCGACGCGTATTTCTATCGCGGCGAGATGCGCGCGGCGCGGCGGCGCTGCACGCCGGGCTTGCGCGCGTATCAACGGCTGATGGAGGTCGACCGGGGGCGGCGCATGGACAACCAGGCGCGGCTGCGGCGGCTCTCGGTCGAGCGCCGGGACAAGGTGCAGGTCGTCTGCGCGCACGACCCGGAGGAGTTCGATCGGGCGGTGCGGGGCAGGCCTTTATAGGCCCGCCCCGAAACCGGGTCAGATTGCGCCGCTAACTTGCGCCACATCCACCTTGATCCCCGACCCCATCGTCGAGGAAACGGCCAGCTTCTTCAGATACTTGCCCTTCGCGCCCGCGGGCTTCGCGCGGACCACCGCGTCGACCAGCGCGTCGAAATTGGCGCGCAGGTCTTCCGCCGGAAAGCTCGCCTTGCCGATGCCGGAGTGGATGATCCCCGCCTTTTCGACGCGATATTCGACCTGGCCGCCCTTGGCGTCCTTGACCGCCTGGGCGACGTTCATCGTCACGGTGCCCAGCTTCGGGTTCGGCATCAGTCCCTTGGGGCCCAGCACCTTGCCCAGCCGGCCGACGATGCCCATCAGGTCGGGGGTCGCGATGCAGCGGTCGAACTCGATCTTGCCGTCCTGGATGGTGGCCATCAGGTCCTCGACCCCGATCACGTCGGCACCCGCCTCGCGCGCCTCGTCCGCCTTGGCCCCGCGCGCGAACACCGCGACACGGACGGTTTTGCCGGTGCCTTTTGGTAAATTCACAACACCGCGGACCATCTGGTCGGCGTGGCGGGGGTCGACGCCGAGGTTCATCGCCACCTCGATCGTCTCGTCGAACTTGCTCGTCGCGTTCGCCTTGGCCAATGCGATCGCCTCGTCGACGCCGTGGAGCTGCTCGGGGTTAACGCCTTGCGCCTTTTGCTTCTTGGTCAATGCCATTTAACCCTCCACCACTTGCAGGCCCATCGCCCGCGCGCTGCCTTCGATGATCCGGGTCGCCGCGTCGATGTCGTGCGCGTTGAGGTCCTTCATCTTGGCCTGCGCCACCTCGGCCAGCTGCGAGCGCTTGATCGTCCCCAGCGACACCTTGCCCGGCTCCTTGGAACCCGACTTGATTCCCAGCACCTTCTTGATCAGGAAGGTCGCGGGCGGGGTCTTGGTCTCGAACGAGAACGAACGGTCGGCATAGACGGTGATGCGCGTGGGCAGCGGCGTCCCCTTTTCCACCTCGGTGGTCTGCGCGTTGAACGCCTTGCAGAACTCCATGATATTCACCCCCCGTTGCCCCAGCGCGGGACCTATGGGAGGGGCTGGTTTTGCTTCACCCGCAGGCACCTGCAGGTTGATGTAGCCGGTGATCTTCTTCGCCATCGCTTCTCTCTATTGCAAGATTAGTGGTTCGAGCGGGCCGAGGCCCTCCCACATGGATTTCCGGATGTCGGAAGCCGTGCCCCATAGCGCATCAGCCATCGCTTGCAAAGTTGGATTTGGAAGCAGAACGAATAGGGAACGCAACAAATGGGAGCGAATCATGCCCGCAAGACCGCTTTCGCGCGCGCAAAACCTCGAGAACGGCGCGTTCCTGCGCGCTTTGCGGCGGACGGGGAACGTGCGCGAGGCGGCGCGCGAGATCGACAAGGCGTATGGAACGATGCAGCACCGGCGCGGGCGCGACGCGGCGTTCGCGGCGCGATGGGACGCGGCGCTGGTGTCCGCGCAGGCGCGGCTGAACGAGCGGGGCGGCGCGCGGCGGCCGGGCGAGGCTCCACCGAGCGCGCTGGCGAGTTCGCCACGCGCGGAAGGGCATCGCACCGTCGGCGGTGAGGAAGTGATTATCGCCCGCAAGGACGGCACGCTCCAGGTCCGCCGCGCGCAGCCGGGCAAGCTGACAGCGGCGTGCGAGCAGGCGTTCCTCGCCGCGCTGTCCGCCACCGCCAACGTCGCGCTGTCGGCAAAGGCGGCGGGCGCGGCAGAGGCGGCCTTCTATCGGCGCAAGCGCAACGACCCCGGCTTCGCGCGCGAATGGCGGCTGGCGCTGCAGATGGGGTATGAGCAGCTGGAGGGCGCGCTGATGGCCACCGCAGCGGTCGGCTCGGGCGAGCAGGACGGGTGGCGACACAATAACCCACCGCCGATCCCACCGATGACCGCCAACCAGGCGATCCAGCTCCTCTACCTCCACCAGAAGGAAGCGCGGCTGTGGGCGACGCGGCCCGACATCTATGCGCGCTATCCGGGCGAGACGACCGAGCAATGGAGCCTGCGGAATCGTCGCACGGACAGTTACATCGCGGGGCTGGCGCGCGAGGCGGAGGAGTCGCAGCTGGCGCGGGTGGCCAAGGCTGGCGGCCTGACCCCCGCGCGGTTCGAAGCGCCCGCGCCCGCGCTGCCCGCGCTGGATCAGGTGACGGGCTGGAGCAAGGCGAAGCCGCGCGCACCGCCAGGGCCGGTGGAGGTGGAAGCGCCACAAGGGAAGAGGGGCGCCTTCGCGGTTCCGCCGCCCGCCGACCCGGCGAACGGCGAGCACCACCCCGACACCGCGATGTTCGGCGGCTGGCGGCTGGCGGACCTGACGCCCGAGCAACGCGCGAAGGGCGCGGCGGCGCTGGACGAGGCGCGACGGCGACCGTGGAACCCGAACAAGCCGCGGGCGAGCCCGAACCGGGGATGAGGGGAGTAGCCTGTTGTTTGCTTTCTGGCTGTGCGACGAGGCGATTAGCGGGAGCAACATATAGCGATGAGTCAGATCGAAACCGAGTGGACGGTGGTGGGCGACGCGAAGTCCTGGATGGACGCGTTGCTCGACCGCCACGGCGCGGCCGCGCCGTTCGCGGGCGTCAAGCTGGAGGTGCGCAGCGCCGGTAGCCTGAAGCGCCGCGACCTGACCATTCTGGATCGCGCCGGCGGAGTCGCGGTGACGGGCGAGGTAAAGGTGCCCTATGCGCACGACGGCGCGTCGCCGTTCGTCGAATCCACCGTGCTGGACGCCCGGCGCAAGGCGATCACTGCTGGAGCACCCTGGTTTTTCACCTGGAACCTCAACGAACTCGTGCTCTGGCGTACGGACAGCGTGGCGGAGCTTGGGGGCGAGCGCGGGTTCAAGACCTATGCCGTGACGACCATCCGCCGTCGCGAGGACCTGCAGAGTCCGCAGGTACAACTGTCGTTGCGCGATGGCGTCGAGCGGTTCCTGCTCGATTTCATGCGCATCTTCACCGGCGCGGGCGAGGTGCAGCGACGCGCGCCCGACGATTATTTCGTGCACACGTTCGACAGTTTCCTGACGCTACCGATCCTGAATGCCACCCGAGCGTTGCGCGAACGAGACAAGACGCCGACGGTGCGCGAGGCGCTGAACCGGTGGACGCGCGACCAGCAGGGTTGGACCCTGGTCGGTGATCGTGACGAGTTGCTGGCGCGCGCGGCGAAGTTCGCGGTGTACGGCGTCGCCAACAAGCTCGTCTTCTATGACGCGCTGCGCAAACGCTTCTCCGACATGCCGCCGCTGGTGATCGACGAGAGCGTCCAAACCGGCGACGCGCTGGTCGAAAAGCTTGCCACCTTCTTCGATTTCGCCCGGCACGAGACGGGCGATTACGAGACGATCTTCGGCACGGCGGGCGACGACATCGGCGCGCGCATTCCGTTCTACGACGCGGTCGTGGTCACCGGATGGCGGCAGTTCGCGGCACAGGTCGACCGGTTCGATCTGTCGAAGCTCGATTACGACGTCATCGGGCGAATTTTCGAGAAGTTGATCGATCCGGCCGAACGGCACAAATACGGGCAATATTACACCCGGCCTCAGGTGGTCGACCTGATCAACGCCTTCGCGATCCGTCAGGGCGAGGATGTGATGCTCGATCCGGGCTGTGGCGGCGGCACGTTCCTGGTCCGCGCCTATGCGCGCAAGCGCCGCTTGTCGCCGCGGTTGAGCCATGCCGCGTTGTTGGAGACGATCTACGGCACCGACGTGTCGCCGTTCGCCGCGAACCTCAGCACGATCAACCTGGCGACACGCGATCTGGTCGAGGACGCGAACTATCCGCGCGTGGCGCGGGTCGACTTCTTCGATACCAAGCTGGGTGCGACACTGATGCGATTGCCGAGCGCGGGCGGGTTGCAAGCCGTACCGATGCCCAGCTTCGACGCGATCGTCGGCAATCCGCCCTATGTCCGCCAGGAGGATGTGCCCGAGGCGTCGAAGAAACATTATACTCGCGTGGCGCGCGCGGGCGGGCTGCACGCCAATGGACGGTCGGACTTGCACCTTTATTTCTGGGGGCACGCGCTGTCGCTGCTCAAACCCGACGGGCGGCTGGGGCTGCTCGCGTCGAGCCAGTGGCTCGATGCTGAATACGGCTTTGCGCTTCAACATTTTCTCCTGGAGAATTTCCGCGTCGAGGCGATTGTGGAAAGTCGCAACGAGCCGTGGTTCGTCGGCGCGCGGGTCGCGACGGTGGCGGCGATGGCGACGCGCGAAAGCGACGGGGCCGCGCGCGACGCCAATCTGGTCCGCTTCGTCGAACTGGACCGCCCGATCGCGGAGCTGCTCGCGCACGACGACACGGCGGGCGGCGCGCTGGAGGCGGCAGAGCGGTTCCGCGACCTGATCCTGGCGCAGGATGCCGACGCGGACCTGGACGGGTGGCGGGTACGCGTCGAGCATCAGGGCGAGATCCGCGCGCGCGGGGTCCGGCTTGGCGAGCGGACCAAGGGCCGCGCGATCTATGCGGGCGACAAATGGGGCATCCCGCTGCGCGCGCCCGACATCTGGCACGACCTGATCCGCGCTGGCGGTGCGCGGTGGCGACCGATGGCGGATTTGGCCGAGGTGCGGTTCGGCGTTAAGTCTGGAGCGGACGACTTCTTCTATCTGGAAGACTGGACCGCGCGGGGACTGGCCGAGTTTCCCGAAGCCGATCTGTTCGCCCAGCATTACCGCGTTTCGCGCGCGGAGGTGGCGAGCGGCGATGTGGCGCTGGCGCGCACCGGCACGGGCGAGGTGCATCCGTTGGAGCGGGCGTATCTGCGGCCGATCGTGCACAGCCTGATGAAGATCGACCGCTTCATCGTTGGGCCGGACAACCGAAAGGGATTGGCGTTGATGATCGGCGTCGTGCCCGGGGAACTGCCGCCGTATATCGCCAGATATGTCGCTTGGGGTGAGCAGCACGGGATCCAGAATGGCTCCACCGTCGCGCAACGTGGGCGTGCCCGGCCGTGGTACGATCTGACGAGCTATCGCCAAGCCGTTCAGCTTTGGTCGAAAGCGCACCAATATCGGCACTGCGCGCCGATGAACCCCGATCGCGGGCCGGTGAATTGCAATCTTTATACGATGGAGCCGCGCATCGAAGTCGATGCCAATCTGGTCGCTGGCGTACTGAACTCGTCCGTCGTGCTCCTGTCCAAGCAGCTCTATGGTCGCCCTGTCGGGGTCGAGGCAAACCTGAAGACCGAGATCGTCGACGTGAATATGATGTTGGTTCCTGACTGGAGCATCGCCTCGCGGCCGATCGCAAGGCGGGTAAGCCGTGCCATGATGACGCTGGCGGAACGCGACGTGAAGGGCCTGCTTTCACCGCGCCGCCTTCGCCGCAAGTCGCTGATCGAGCGCGGGCGGGCGATCGAACTCGACGCCTTGTCCGACGATACCGAGCTCGACCAACCCGACCGGCAAGCGCTCGACGACGCGGTGCTGGAATTGCTCGGCATCACCGACCGCACGGAGCGGCGCGCGTTGCGCGACCGGTTGTACGCGCATCTGCGCCGCTATTTCGAGGGCAAGCGCGCGCAGGAAGAAGAAGCGATCGACAACAAGCGCCGCACCGCCGCCGCCCGCACGCTCGGCCCGGACCAGGTCGCGACGGACGTGTTCGCGGAGATCGAGCGCGAGCATCCCGCGTTGCGTCGCACCTACGCCGACATGACGCGCGGCAGCTCGGAAGGGGACGGCATCCGCATCCCGGCGACAGGCGAGCCGACGCTGGTCGACGATCTCATCACCACCGGCGTACGTTTCGGCGAGCGCGGCGGCGCACTGGTGGTGACGCACTCGCGCGGGCAGGCGGAGCTGGTGGCCGCCATCGCCGCCGTCGGGCCGCGTGGGCGCGGCGTCTTCGTGCCGCGCGACGGCGCGCGCGCCCGCGAACTGCTTGACGATCTGCGCGCGGTCGCCGCCGCTCGCGCCCGCATCGTGCGCGAGCTGGTCACCGCGCGCACGATCGACGCCGACATCGTCGAACCCGCGATCGAGCAGGTGCTCCACAAGCTGCTGGAGTCGGTTACACGGGCGCGGGGGAGACCCGGCTGAGCCGCTTCCCCCTGCTCCCGCGCTGGCTCGCCGCGCGCGAGGGACAGCCGGTCGACAAGGCGCTGATCACCGCGATGCGCGATGTGGCGGGGCGCGTCGCCGAACTTATCCACTGGTTCGAGTCCGCCGACCTTGTGTTGCAACGGGCGCTCGCCGATACGTTGACGCGAGACGAACTGGGACTCGCGCCCGCCCCGGCCGGTGTCGGGGACGAGCTGGACACACGATGACGGACCGCGTCGACCATACCCCCGCGCAAGCCAGCCTGTTCGGCGCCGGGCCGGACCGCATCCCCGATTCGCCCTCAGACGAGCGATCCTATCTGCCCGATCCCGCCGATATCCGCCGTCGGCTCCACGACGCGCTTTCGACCGCGCGCGCGGCCGAGCGGATGCCGTGGGACGCGCGCAAGGCGGGGCTGTGGCAGATCATCTTTCCGCAAATGGCGAACTGGCTGCCCGAGGACGAGGCGAACCAGCTGCGCTTCGCGTTCGCGGCCGAGATCGAGCGGTTGAAGCTGGCGGCGTGACACTGCGGGCCGACTGACCCAGATTAGCTGCTTTTTCAGGCACTTGCCCGCCCGCGCGCGCGTTGGGGGGCGATGCGGTTTTCGACGCGGCGTAGGGATACGTCCGACCTTTGCTCCTGGTTGCTGATCGCCGCGATGGGGCTGGCGTGGCTGGTGCTGGAGCTGCGCGATCCGTTCGGGGTGGCGAGGGCGAGGGCGGTGGTGCCCGCGCTGGCGCTGCTGGGGCTGGGGGTGGCGGCGGTGGCGCTGCCGGGCGCTCGGGCGCGGGCGGCGGCGGTGGCGTTCGTGCAGATGACCGCGTTCACGCTGGCGGCGGTGGCGCTGTCCTATGCCGCGGCGGCGGCGGGGGGCGGGTTGTGGGACGCGCGGCTGGCGGCGGCGGACCGCGCGCTGGGGTTGGACTGGCCGGCGTTGCGCGCCGCGCTGGATGCCGCGCCGGTGCTGGTGTGGGTGGGAGCGCTCGCCTATCACAGCCTGATCGCGCAGATGGTGGCGGTGATCCTGGCGCTGGCCGCCGCCGGCCGGGTGGAACGGCTGCGCGTGACGGTGTGCGCGGCGGTGCTGGGCGGGTTCGCGACGATCTTGGTGGCGGCGCTGATGCCCGCGATCGGCAATCTGTTCGACCCGACGGGGTATCGTCACCTGTGGCCCTCGGTGGCGTGGCAGGAGCGGGAGATCATCGCCGGCTTGCGCGACGGGTCGCTGCGGGTGCTCGACTTGTCGGCGATGATGGGGATCGTCAGCTTTCCGAGCTATCACGCGACGCTGGCGGCGATCTTTGTGTGGGCGTTTCGGGGGGTGCGGTTCGGGCGTGCAGGTGGGGCTTGGGCGGTGCTGACGATCGCCGCGACGCCGGTGTTCGGCGGGCATTACGCGGTCGACGTGCTCGCCGGACTGGCGCTCGCTCCCGTCTGCGTGGCGGCGGCGAAGCGGCTGGTGCGGGTGGATGCTCAGGCGCTGAGGGCGGCGTCGATCAGCGCGGCGGCCTGGGTCGCGCCGTCCGACGGCATCCGCATCCGCTCGGCCGCCAGGCGATAGGCGGGGTCGGTCAGGACATCCTTCAGCGCGGCGGCGAGGCGATCGGCGGAGGGGCGCTTCACCACTCTCCCGACGCCGTGGTGCGCGACGCGGGCGGCGGTGGCGGGCTGTTCGAACGCGATCGGCGCGGCGACGATCGGCACCCCGGCGGCGAGCGCGTCGAGCACGGTGTTGAACCCGCCGTGGAGGATCGCGGCGCTGCACTTCGCCAGCACCCCCCGCTGCGGCCACCACGCTCGCGCGACCGCGCCGCCCGGCAGGCTCGCCGCCGCCGCCTCGCTCAGCGCGCCGCCATGCGCGACCACCGCGCGCGCCCCCGCCTGCTCGCACGCCCGCGCCATGCCTGCGAACAGGTGCGCGCGCGCGCCCTGGAGCGTGCCGAGCGAGCAGAACACCAGCGGGCGATCGCCGGGGAGATCGGGGGCGGGTGCTTCGGGAAGCCGCCAGGGCGCGCCGTAGTGAAACGCGGCGGGCAGTCTCCGCCGGGGAAAGTCGAACGCCCGCGGGCATTGCGCGACGTGGAGCAACGGCTCCGGGACCTTGCCGACCGCACGGGTGAGCGGGCGGAGCAGCCGGTCCGACACCAGATACCCGCCCCAGTTGCGGAACAGCCCCCACGCGCCGCGCCGATAGCGCCAGCCCAGATAAGGCGGCGGCACCCCCGGCTCGCGGAGCAGCGGCAGGCCGGTGACGCTGGCGATGCACGGCAGCCCCGCGCGCGCCGCCGCGACCGCGCCCGCCCCCTCCGCCGCGTCCGCGATCACCACCTCCGCGCCGATGCGTTCCAGCGCGGCGGGGAGCGCGTCGAGCAGTGTTTTGCTCATCGCGGCGGTGGCGCGGATCATATGCGGCAGGCCGAACGGACCCGTGGCTTGGGCGAGCGTGGCGAGGTAGGCGTCGAGCACCCCCGCCCGGTCACCGGCTCCCCGCAGCGCCGCGAACGCTATGGGCGTGTCCGGCACGAACCGCCGCGCGTCGGCGAGGTGGACCACGGTGACCCGGTGCCCAAGCGCGCCGAGCGCCGCGCCGAGCGCGAGCAGCGGGTTGAGGTGCCCGGGCGTGGGCGGTGCGACGATGGCGAAGTGGCGGGGGGCGGACACGCACGAGCGGAGCTAGTCCGGTGGGGGGCGAGTGTCGATGGGGTGGGTTAAGCGGCTTTCAGCGGCAGGGCGCCCACGTCGAGCGTCGAAAGGTCAAGCTTCGCCGACGCACGGTCGAAGTCCAGCCCCACGACGGTGCCATTTGCGTCGATGTCGGCATTTAACCCGTTTGCGATCTCGCGTGTTTCGACCCCGGCACCGGGCTT